>Ga0326727_10007405_pt1 | contig 29063 bp, 24 predicted proteins | sample MB2enrmetagenome_FD_207643 | JGI IMG/M metagenome (GOLD analysis project Ga0326727, IMG submission 207643) | Lab enriched peat soil microbial communities from McLean, Ithaca, NY, United States - MB29MY | ecosystem: Environmental > Terrestrial > Soil > Wetlands > Peat | place: USA: New York... | reverse complement strand
ACCAGCGCCGGAGCGCGGCGGCGCGTTCTTTGGCAGTCCGCTTTCGCCAGGCGGGAAACGCTCGGGCAGCAGCATCAATCGCCTGACGCGCCTCTGTGGCCCCCATTCTCGGGACCGTCCCTATAACGTCGCCGGTTGCCGGATCGTCGACGCTGATCTCCGCGTCGCCGAGCGCCCTAACCCATGTCCCGTCGATGTAGCAGGCTTGCCGGAACAGCTCATGGTCTTGCAGCGTGATTCCTATCGTATTGTTGGGCATAACACGGTTCCTCAAAGAGAAGAAATCCGAACCTGATTCAGAAATGGATCGCGAGAGAAACTCTCCTGTCATCGGGGCGGATCAGTGCGTGGAAACTGATGATCGCTGTTGACGAGCTGCCTTTCATCCTACTTCCCCCCTAATTACGCGGGGCTACTGCCACCTGGGCCGAGACAGACGCGAGCGCCGCCTCTAAGACCGAAAACCCTTCGTCCAACTGGTCGTCGGTGATCACCAAAGGGACGAGCAACCGAATAACATTGCCGTATGTTCCAGCGGGCAAGATGATAAGCCCGTGCTGCCAGCAGTATTTGAGAACAGCCTCCGTCTCTTCCTCGGCGGGGGTTCGCGTTTCACGGTCCCGGACCAGCTCGAAGGCACGCATGGCCCCCATGCCGCGAATGTCACCGATAAGCGGGAACTCCGATTTCCAATTCTGGGTGCGTTGACAGATCCACTCTCCGATAAGAACCGCACGGGCGGAGAGTTGCCGGTCATCGAACATCTTCATCACCGCCAGTGCTGCTTCGCAAGCCACAGGATTGCCCGCATAGGTTCCACCGAGTCCGCCGGCGACAGGGGCATCCATGATTTCCGCGCGGCCCGTCACCGCGCCCAGAGGGAGACCCGCTGCTATCGACTTCGCGGAGACAAGCAAATCAGGTTCAATGCCCAATTGCTCGCAGGCAAACAGCGTACCGCTGCGGCCGAAGCCGGTCTGCACTTCGTCCGCGACCAACAAAATGCCATGTCGCGCCGAGACCCTGCGCAGTATCTGGAAGAACTCTCGCGGAGGCGCTACAAACCCGCCCTCGCCCAGAACCGGCTCCACAATCACGGCAGCCACGGCGCCGGCGGTTCGAGCAAACACGTCTTCCAGAGCCTGAGCACAGCGGATCTCACACGTGGGATAAGTGAGTGAGTATGAGCAGCGATAGCAGTAGCCGTAAGGGACGCGATAGACCTCTGGAACAAACGGGCCGAAGCCCTCCTTGTAAGGATGCACTTTGCTGGTGAGACTCATACCCAGGAGCGTGCGCCCGTGAAACGCATCCTCGAAGGCGACGACGGCAGGACGGCCAGTATAGGCGCGGGCAATTTTCACAGCATTCTCCACTGCTTCTACGCCGCTGTTCACCAGCAATGTCTTCTTGGCAAATGCTCCCGGCGTCCTTCGGTTCAATTCTTCTGCTAGGCGGATGTAAGAATCGTACGGCGTCACTGAAAAGCAAAGGTGCGAGAATCGGCCAAGCTGCTGTTGAGCTGCCGTTCGCACCTCGGCGGCACAATGACCGACGTTCATGCACCCAATGCCGCCGCCGAAATCAAGAAAGGCATTACCATCCACGTCGTAAAGGACGGCGCCTTCGGCATGATGAATAAAGACTGGGACGGAGTGGTGTGTGCCACGTGGAACTGCCTGCTCGCGTCTTCTCATCCACTCCCGTGACTGAGGCCCGGGAACACTTCTCTTGATTTGGATACTGTTCACGACTTCCCCTCGATGATAGGTACCATCTATAAAGAGTATGTTCGCGAGCGCAGATTGCCACCGCGCCCGCAACCATCGTTAGAATAGTAATCTTAAGCCTAACTGGACCTCCCGCGCCGGGAAGGCTGAAACGGACTGCCCAAACTGCGGACTGCCCATATTGCCGATGGGATTGTACAGGTTCACCCGATTGAAAAGATTGAATGCTTCCGCTCGAAATTGAATATTCAGATGTTCGCCGACCTTCGTATTCTTGAACAGTCCCAGATCGGCATCCTTAAACGCCGGACCCCGGAAGCGGTTGCGCCCCATGTTGCCATCTGATCCCACGGGGATGCACGTCGCAGACGGACCGAAGTCGATGATTGAATTCAGGCCGTTGGAACAAAACACTGCAATTGCCGAGGAGCTCCGGCTCTCGAAAGTCGGGCCGTAAAAGCTGAGGGCTGGGCTGCCAAAGAGGCCATTGACGAATTGTTGATTGCTGAAGCCACTCAGCTTCATTCCAGCCGGAAGATTGGGGCGGGCATAGTTGTCGCCATCCATGTTGAAATCGCAGCCGTCGTACCACCCCAGCGTACAATCCACATCGAACGGACGCCCCGACTGGAGTGTCACGATGGTATTCAACTGCCATCCTCCTAACACCTTGTTGGCTGCGCCTTTTGATTTCGGAGACGGCAAATTCCAGACGGCACTTCCCGCCAATCGGTGGCGCACATCGAATTCGGATGGCCCCCGGTCCAGACGCGAATGCTCGATGTCCATGACGCCGCTATAGTTTGCGGCGTAGGCGTTGGTATTGAAATAATCTCCCAGACCTCCCTCGGTGACGTTGTCCAAGACCTTGCCAAACGTATAGTTGCCAGTGAACATGACACCGCGGCTGTACGCCTTCTTGAATTGGGCATTCAATCCATGATAGACCGATTGACTTTCATTCGTGATGTAAGTGATCTGTCCCCATCCTGGAGCAAGGCGGGTCGAATAGTAGTTACACTGTGTCGGGTTACAAACGTCGCCGTCAAACCGGTTGAAGTCCTCCCTCGTGTACCCGCCCACGCCGCGCGTTCCGACGTAATTGACGCTAAGGCCGTAGTCGCCTCGAAACTGGTGCTGAACGCCAAGAAACCATTGCATAGAGTAGGCCGTACGCAAATTTGGATAGACGCCACTCGGAGTAATCGAAGGGGGAACAGCCAGGGCCGAGATCGCCCCCACGCCTCCGTTCGCAGTAACCGGGCCGGCGAAGTCCGGACTGGGTTGGAAGGGGAATTGATAATTGACGCTCGTGCCAATGCCGATGGCTGGCTCGACAAACATGGTTGCTGCATCCGGAGGGTCCAACCTGGAGGCATTTGTATACAGGTTGGAATAGGGTTCGCTGTACGCAATGCTGAATCCGCTTCGAACCGCTGACGTGCCTTTGCCTGTCGGATCCCAGGCGAGGCCCAATCGCGGCCCAAAGTTGTGATAGTCGGGGTTCCACATCTTGCTTACCCGGCCCACATTAGCAGAGGCGATTTGCTGAGACAGGCCGCTCCCGGGACCTAAGATGATATTTGACAAGATTCCGTTGGTTTCGCTAGGCGTGCCGAACACTTCATAACGAAGTCCCGCATTCATGGTAAGGTGTGGGAGAACTTTCCAGTCGTCTTGCACGAATGCGGCCCACTGCGCCCAGCGGAAATGGCGTGGTGTGTCAGTGAACCCGCCGAAATTCGGCGTTCCGGGATTTCGATCGATCGTTGACGCCACGAGATAGGGCGCGTCGGCGGCGAAAGCCTCGATGCTGGCGAATTCGTAGTAGGGGTAAGTCTCCAGCGTGTAGTCGCTGTTTTCTTGGATGCGCCGCACGTCGCCGCCGATCCTCAAGGAGTGGCGGCCGATCACACGTGCGAATGTATCGGTGACCGCGAAGGTGTTGAAGATGAACTTCCGCGGAATGAAAAGCTCGCCGCCGATGGGAATGGTTCCATCGTCGAATACGAGATCGCCAAAGGCATCCGCCGGCAAGCCAGCGTCTCTTAGAATGCTTGCGGTGGTGCTACGCGGGGGTATTCCGAAACGGACGTTGCTGTTGTTCCTCGAGTAGGCGAAGCGTAGATCGTTCAGAGTCCCGGAGGAAAACTCATGGGTGTAGCCCAGCCCAAGATCTGCAAAGAACCCGTCGAAGGGGGCAGTGAAACCTCGGATGTTCGCGAATTGCAGTTCCTGGCGAGCAACATCACCGGAGGCGAACGTGTTGATCCACCGGGCGTAAAACTGATCCCGGGAGGTGAGGTGATGGTCCACTCGAATCAAATACTGGTCCGACTGATTGTGCTCAATCTGCGGCGCCACCGCGGAGCAAGTGGGAGCGGTAGCTGGAAGCGCCCCCCCGGTACAATTCGGTCCGGGAAAATCCTGAAAGAAAGTGGCCGCTATGCTGTCAGGTTCCGAAGCGATGATCGACTGCCGGTACGCAGGATTCTCGGTCGTGACCACCACCGGCTGGCCATCCCTCAGTCGTGATCCCTCGTAGTCCAAAAAGAAAAAAGTCTTGTTTCGAATGATGGGACCACCCAGCGTTCCGCCGAGTTGGTTCTGCTGAAGCGGTGTTTTCTCCACGGTGTCAAAAAAGTTCCGAGCATTCAGTGCGGTATTCCGGCCGCTGTAAAAAGCGTCTCCGTGAAAATCGTTCGTCCCTGATTTGGTGATCACATTCACAACCGTACCGTTGTTTCGTCCGTACTCTGCCGAGAAATTGAGTGTTTGGACCTGAACCTCTTGAATCGCATCCAGAGAGGGGTAAATGAGGGGAGTTCCCCCCAGCCACTCATTGTTGTTGGAATTTCCATCGAGAACGAAATTGTTCTCTCGTGGAGTCGATCCGTTTGCGATGTAACCGAAATCAAAGGTGACAGAAGATGTCGGAGACGGGACATTCGAAATAACGGGAGCATTTGAGGCGGTCACGCCGGGCTCAAGCGAAACGAGCTGATAGACTTGCCGCCCATTCAGAGGAAGGTTTTCCACTTGCCTGGGAGTTATCGTATCCGCGAGCCTGGCCTCTTCCGTCTGCACCAAGGGCGAAGTTCCGCTCACCTCAACGGTCTCCAAAACCGCTCCTGGTTGCAGTGTTGCGTCGACCCGGGCCGTACTGTTCACGTAGACAGGAATGTTGTCCAGCACCGCTTTCTTGAAGCCCGCCATCGCAATCGTAACTTTGTAAGTCCCTGCCTGAAGATGCAGGGCTCGGTAGAACCCGATGGAGTCTGTCTTGATCTCGGTGGTGGTTGCCGTCTGAACGTTGGTGACCTGGACAGCGGCTCCGACGATCACGGCGCCGCTGGCGTCCGTTACATTTCCAACGATTGTGCCCTCGGTGAACTGCGCGCGGGCGGTTCCAACACAGAGAAGGATCAAGCTCGCGAGTGCCGGCCATCGGGCCAGGAGTCCAAAACGTTTCATTGTCTCCTCCTCGCACCCGGCATCGGAAGCCGGGGCCGTATCAGTTTCCCCCACCTGGGAGGGGTGGTGCTTGCCAGGTTCTGTCTTGGAATAACCTATGAACTTCGTACACCTTGATAGCATTTCTGTAATGTTTGTCAAGCATAAAATTGGGATAATGCCAAGGTGTGCCAGAAAGACCAACCAATTGGGGAAAATCAAGCATGCGAAGGGATTCGAAAAGTTTTGCAAGGTTGCAAGGTTTGTGGTAGATTCGGAATGACCGTAAGACTGAAGCTGACTAAAATAACGTAGGTGTCACAGTATGGCAGTGGAAAAAGCTGTCGTCTATTTTCGAATCAGTGAAGTTGCCCGAATGGTCGGGATCAGTGCCTCTTCCTTGCGGAACTGGGAGCGGATGGGCCTGATCATGGCGGCACGCAGCCAGGGCCGCTACCGCCTTTACTCCCGAGAGTTGCTGAAGAAGCTGAGAAAGATCAAGTATCTGAGGACTGCACAGCGCGTCGGTCCCGCGGGCATCGTGGCCATGCTGAAGGGCAACCGGGAAAATGCGCCGGAGCCCCCTGGGCCGAAACAAAAACAGCAGGCAATCGCACGAAAGCTGTTGCAACTGCGGCGGGAACACGGCCTTACTCTTGCGGCAGTCGCCGGAAAGACGGGAGTCAGCGTCAGCTTCCTAAGTTCGCTGGAACATGGTTACGCTAACGCCTCCATCGCCACCCTGCAAAAGCTGGCGCGGCTTTATGAGACGAACGTCCTGGCCTTTTTTGCAGACAAGAATGACTCGCGCCGGCTTGTACGGGCGCGCGAGCGGAAGATCCTGGTACCTAACCCGGGGATACAGATGGAATTGCTTGCCTTCGGCAAGAAGGTCATGGAACCGCACCTCTTCCGGATCGCTGCAGGCGCCACCAGTGGCGGGTCCTACAGCCATGAGGGTGAGGAATTCATTTATGTTCTTCAAGGCAAGCTAGAAGTGTGGATGGATGAGGTTGAGCGCTACGTGATCGAACCTGGAGACAGCCTGTACTTTGAAAGCACACAGGCGCACCGCTGGCAGAGCCTCAGCGACAAGGAGACCTTGCTCTTGTGGGTGAACACCCCGGCAACTTTCTAAGACTCGCAACGCCAGTGTACTAAGGAGACCCATGAAACGGCGACACCGAGCGAACAACAGAGGTTGGCCTTCTGCGGGTGTCTTCAGTGACGAAGCGGGGCGATCTTGTTGATCTCAATCACCGCGGGGTACCAGATGAACTCATTGCCGTCGCTGAAGATGTAGTAGGTTGCTCCGTTCGGCAACAACGCCACGCTAATCCCGCCGTAACCGCTCATGAAAGCCACCCAGAAGTCGCAGCCGTACTGCGGAAATTCAGTGGTCGTCATGTGCTTTGCCCAGAACCCATTGTGGTAACGGAAGGTGTTGGGCACGACCGGCGTTCCCATATCCGGTACAGCCACACCCAGAGTGGACGGATTCTCGGTGCGAAACAGTGACTCCTGCAGCCGGGTTGGATCCAGCACCTGTATGCCGTTAATTACCCCTCCGCTGTTGTTAAGCAGGCTGCCAATTTTGGCAATGTCATCCTGGGTGAGAAACAATCCATAGCTGCCAATTGCCTTTCCCGTCCCGCTGTTGTCGGTGTGCAGCATGGTCAACCCGCCATGGCTCACGTTAATGGGCTTGAAAACGTTGTCGCGGATGGAGTTGAAGATGTCCGCCCCGCTGCCCTGCCGTTGCTGCAAGTAGACGTTCATAGCCCGGGTCAGGATGAAGGCGGCATGGCTCTGGTAGACCCACGCCACCCCCGGGGCACCCTTGTGCGGAAACAGGGTGAATGCGTCTCGGATTTTGGTGCTGTACGGCTCCGCCCCAAGAAACGCGCGCTCCTGGGAACTGCGCTCATCGGCTTCATAGCTTGCGCTGATGTAATTGCCAGTGGCCATATCCGATGTGTTGCCAAAGGTCACATTCGTCCAGTCGCCACCGTCCACATATTGCGGAACAAAGCTCCGGATCAGCTCGCTATACACCCCCCTCCCGTACTTTTGCCCGAGCCACATCATCGCCACTCCGACAAACGACGACTTGGCTAGGGAGTAAGAGGGCAACCGCATGCTGTCGCAGAAAGCATAAGTGCCGTAGCGCGTCGGGCAGCCGCTGATGTAGTTGACGCCGTTGAGGAACAACCCATAGCTGGTGATGTCAGCGGGCGACTTGAACCCCTGGGTGAAGTTCGCCACGTTGACGCCCGAACTCGGATAATCCGTTGTCAGAGCGGAGAGAGGTTTCGTGGGCAAGCGGCTGGCCACTTCAGCAGATTCCGCGTTCTCCAGCGCCCGGTCGTTCGCAATCGTGCCTGGAGTATAGGTCGCCGAAAGGTGGCCCCACATGTTGAGCTTAAAGTACATGCAAGTTTCCTGTGTGACCTGATACCGGACCCTCGAAATGTTCGGGCTCTTCGTGCTGTTGAAGAGAAACGTCATTTCTCCGTTATGCAGGCAATTCTGATTCCTCTCCGCCAGGGCGAAAGGAAAGGAAACGCGCATGTAGCCCTTGTCGTTGTCCTCCTGCCACACCCGTCCCGGCCCCACGATATAGTTCCATGCCGCACTGCCTGTGATGACAAGGCCTTGCCGAACGGGAATGAGATAACTTCCGTTCTGCACGAACTGGAAACTAAAATTCGCCAGATGCACCCACGGGGAGCTACGGGATGTGCCGTAGCGGAAATCGTTCCGCAGAACCAGGGAACTGCCGCTGATTGTCGGGTTGGAGAGTGTCAGCGTTCCCTCGAAGGCCTGGGAAGGAGCAGCAGCATTGGCGGGCAAGGCGAAGCCGCCACTGTCGTCCACCGGAGAGGTGGGAGCCGAGCTTGAGAAAAGCTGGCGGTAAGTAAGCAGAGTCCGGTTCACATCGCCATTTCCCGTGAGAGGGTCCCCCGGCACGGGTGTGACAGCCGCTGCTGAGGAAAGGTTCCCCGATCTTGCGAGCGACACACAAAGCAACAACACACGACAGAGGCACGTGAACATCGCACCTTGCTGAATGTCGTCACCGCGCATGTGGTACCCTCCTGTGGAATCGTTCAAATGGATTATACCTCAGCGCGTATATCTAAACGAGAGAAAAGGAAGGCTTTTTCATCACTCTGCCAGAAGTCGGTACGTGGCAGGTAGTAAGTGGGGCAGAGGTTTTCCCCACCTACTACCTCTCCCGCTGCGAGCCAGCCTCATCCTCAGCGGCGTCCGGAGGTTCGATGGTTTTCAGGATTTCATCCAGGAAGCGCTCCTCCGGCAACGACCCGTCGATTGAAAAACTCTCATTGACCACGGTCTTGGGAACAGCGTGAACACGGTACTTGGTCGTCAAGTCGGGGAACTCCGTGGCCTCGATGGCGTCCGCACAGACGTTGTCATTCTCCAGGGCGAATTGATACGCCAGGCGCACGGCCCGCGGACAATGCGGTCAGGTGGGAGTGACGAGCACTTCGATGTGGAGCGGATGGGTCAGTTGGGCAAGCTTGTTTCGACTCGTGGCGAGGAGGCCCGAATCACCTTTCGAAACCGCCAGGATGACATCGAGCAAGGCGGAAAACTCGTAACCCGCGGGCAGGCCATAAAAGCGAATGCCGTAGTCCTTCCCGTTCTGGATCACGGTGGCAGGAACTTTATCCACTCGGTACTCTGCCACTTTCTCCTTGTCGAGCAGGAAGTTGAACACTCGGAGCGAAAGCTTGCCGGAAAGCGCGACGAGTTCCTTCATAAGCTGCAAGGTCTCGGCGCCTAGCTCGAGGTTCAATTCCTGCGTGAAATGGATGAGCGTGACAGGGCCCGCCATTTCTTGAAGTCTCTGGCGGATTTCCACCGCATCTTGCTCCGTGATCAGTCCCATGCTTATTTGATGCTCGGAGGCAGGGTTCGTTGCGGGCCTGGGTTACAGTTCGCTCTCCGAATCAAAACCGAACTTCTTCATCTTGTAGCGCAGCGCGTCGCGGGAAATATCCAGAAGCTTAGCGGCGTGGGTCTGGTTTCCCCCGGTCTGCTTCAGGGCCAAGCCGACTAATTCCCTCTCCACTTCCTCGAGTGAGGTCCCCTGCTTGGGCAAATCCAGGACCGGAATCATACGTCCCGAGGCAAGCGGACGCCAAGAGGTCGAGGCAGAGGTCAAGAGGGGCTGCGGATCCACGGGTACGCAGTCGGGAACGGCCACGGGCGGAAGGTTCTCATAACTCTGCGTCTGGCCGGTCACCTGAATCGGAAGATAGGTGGGGCGGATGTAGTCGGCCTCTTCCAGAATCATGGCGCGTTCCACAGCGTTCTTCAGTTCACGAACGTTCCCGGGCCAGTCGTAGGCCAGCAGCAGGTTGCGAGCCTCCTGTGTGATGCCGCGGAGACTCTTCCGAAACCGAAAATTGTAGCGCTCGATGAAGAAGTCGACGAGCGGAAGAATGTCTTCCTTGCGGTGCCGCAGAGGAGGAATGAAGATTGGGATGATGCTGAGACGGTAGAAAAGGTCCTGGCGGAAGGCACCCTCCCGCACGCCTTGTTCGAGATCGCGGTTTGAGGCCGCGATGACCCGAACGTCGACTCCGAGGTCCTTCACTCCGCCTATGCGCCGGATGGTCTGGTCTTCCAGAACCCGCAACAGCTTTGCCTGGAGATACGTTGACATCTCGCCGATTTCATCCAGGAACAGGGTCCCGCCATCAGCGACCTCGAAAAGACCCTTCTTCTGCGCCTTGGCGTCGGTGAACGCCCCCCGCTCGTGCCCGAACAGTTCGGCTTCCATCAAGGTTTCCGGAATGGCCGAACAGTTGATCGGCACGAAAGGCTTGTCGGCGCGCACGCTGTCGTAATGGATCGCCTTGGCCACCAAGTCCTTGCCGGTACCGCTCTCGCCCTGAATCAGAACCGTAGAGGCTTCGCTGGCCGCCACCTTGCGCACGAAGTTCATCAGTTCCAGCATGCGCGGGGATTTGCCCACCACCTCGTGGTAGCCTGAACGCTTGCGCACCTCTTCCCGCAGGCCGTCGCGCTCGGAGCGCAACATGGAGCGGTCGATGGCATTGGCGAGGGTGACCTGGAGCTCGTCAAAGTCGAGCGGCTTCTTGATAAAATCCAGCGCTCCCAATTTGATCGCAGTCTTGATATCATCAAGTTGGGGATCACCGGTTATCATAATGACCGGAATGGAAAGGTTGTTCTGCTTGATTTCGCGCAGGACTTCGATTCCGCTCAGGTCGGGCAAGCGCACGTCCAGCAGGATCAAGTCAGGCGACTCGGCGCGGATCTGCGCCAATCCCCCCGTGCCGGATTCGGCCTCGAGCGCCGTATAGCCCCACTCCTCGAGTTGTCGGCGGACGGACCAGCGAATCAGCTTCTCGTCGTCGACGATCAGGACCTTCTCATTGGGCATAGATTTCTCGGGGTTCCTCGACTGCCTCGCGCATGGGCAGGCGGATGATAAACCGGCTTCCTTTGCCAAGCTTGCTTTCCACGGTCAACGCGCCTCCATGCTGGCGAATGATCCGCCGGCACAGTGACAACCCGAGGCCCGTGCCGCCCCGCTTGGTGGTGAAGAAGGGACGAAAGATGCGCTCCAGAGATTCAGGAGGGATGCCCGCCCCGGTATCGCTCACCGAGATTTCCACCAGGTCCGCCTGGCCTGGGCCGCCGGTAGCGTTGACCTTGGCAGCGATCGTCAGCTTGCCTTCGCCTTCGATGGCCTGCACCCCGTTCAAGACCAGGTTCAGAAGCACCTGATGAAGCTGTTCCGAGTCCATCCGAAAGGCCGGGAGGTCCGGAGGGACCTGAACGGAGAACTCCACGTGTCGTGCTCCTGTCTGCTGGCGAGCGAGGTGCAAGGTTCGAGCAAAAATTTCTTTCAAGTCAGCCCGGCCGAACTGGGGAGGCTTGGGCCGGGCATACGCGAGCATGTCGTTCAGCACTTTCTCGATCCGCCGTACTTCCTGGCGCAAATCCTCCATGACTTCGCGGTCCGGATGGTCCTTGGGAAAATCCTTGGTGATAATCTCGATCGCGCCGGCGATTCCGGCTAAAGGGTTGCGAATCTCATGAGCCACACCCGCCGCAAGTTCCCCCATGGTCGCCAGATGCTCGGCCTGGAGCATTTCGGCGTCGTGAGCCCCATGGCAGTGATCGCAAAAATCCTTCCAGCGACTGGCCAGTGCTCGGATCTCACTTTCCAGGCCAATCGTGCCACCCTCGAAGTTGAGTGGCATGGTGAGAGTGAAATAATTGGGAGCGATTCTTCTGATGGCCGTGCGCAGTTCCCTCAGCAACTCCCAGGATCGACGCTCCTGGTAAATGAGCATGCTCGTCGCCGCGGAGAGGGCGGCAAGCAGCGCAATGCCTAGCTCGAGCCGGACACTCAACCCATTGCGGAACAACTCTTCCGCAGTGAGCAGGATGATCCCCGCCAGGGCAGAGATTAAAACCACCAAGTTCTGTCCAAAGGTCGGCGGGAACCTAAATGCGCGTTTTAGGCGAGCCCAGTTCAAAGCTTTGACGTTTCCTCCCCACAGTCTTCCAGGTGCAATTTTAGCACACGATGAGACGTGTGGCCAGAAAGCCCGAAAGATTTTCTCACCTCCATCCCATTCGGCCGCGCAGAGAAGTGATGTGCGCCACGTGGTGCCGGCCATGCCAAGCGACCATGCCAAGATATTTGTCCAATGACACAACTCCGAGTTCGGGGTGCCGGAAGGTGCGAGCAAAATCTTGAGCACGCAGGGACCTCAACAGGAGTACCCAACGCGAGTGCAAGGATTCCAGCAAAGTGAGAGAGAGTTCGACGGGCGCCGTGCGGGCATCCTCGAGGGCTGCCCAGCGTTCCTGATCGTACGGTTTAATGGTCGGTTCGTCCTCCGTCAAGGCAAGCCGGAAACGAATGTAGGTATTCATATGACTGTCGGGGAGGTGGTGGACCACTTGCCTCACCGTCCAGCCGTTCGGCCGGTAGGGGGTATCCACCTGCTCCTGGGTTAGCCCCGCCACAGCTTGGCGGAGTTGCGCAGGCGCCTGCTCGATTTGAGAGATTAATTGCTCTCTCTGTGCTTCCGTAATGGCTCCTCCCCACTGGAACTTTCCGATCGGATATTGCAGGTCCATCGAATCATGCCTCCTTTGTCAAATCATTTCGGTTCTCTGTGCGCGATGCCCTCTTGTCATTAAAGCTAAGTCATTTGTTTGCAATAGATGGCTAAGTTCGTTTCGTCAAAATAGTATTTCTTTTCCATTTCCCCGCCTTTCCCCCGCTCTGCCGGGTCCTTTCGCCATCCCCGGCCGCAGCCCCTTGCCGGCGCTCTCTCGCGACAACTGCAATAGGCTACCATACGCTGGCTCCCCTGTCAAGAGAAAAGTGCGGGCCACGGAGGACGTGGAAGCTCACTTCTCTGCGCGCCTGCTGCTCGTCGCGAGCGCTCTCGGTGACTACACATCGAAATTCAGCGACTATAAGAAGTTCCGGGTCGAGACAGTGACAGGGACATTAAAGAACTAGCGGTGAGGGCGGATAGAACCCCGGCCTTGCCCGGAAAGCCGGAGAAGGTGTGAAAGAACCGCGCTGTACGGGCAGCCCTTGTGGCCGCCCTGGGGCAACCACAAGGGTTGCCCCTACAACACCCTGCCAAAACGTGATTTTTCCACACCTTCGGAGGCTTTCCGCAAGAAAGGGCGGCACAGCCGCGCTCCGCGCCAGCCAGGTTTGGAATCGCGGCATTCGCACTTCCGCTTTTGCAATCGACAATCGTCAATCGACAATCGTCAATCTATGCGTAGGCGTGCAGTCCCGGCAGAAGGTAGGTGACGCCAAAGAAAGTAAACATGACGATGCCAAATCCGATAATGGCAAAATAAGCGGAACGCCGCCCTCTCCAGCCCCGCGTCAGCCGCATATGCAGATAACCCGCGTAGGTCAACCAGGTGATAAGCGCCCAATCTTCCTTCGGGTCCCAACTCCAATAGGAGCCCCACGTCCGGTTGGCCCAATAGGCCCCAGCGATAATCATGAGCGTCAACAAGGGGAATGAAATGGCAACAGTCTTATAAATCAACCCGTCCAACGTATCGCGTTGCGGCAGGAGGTTAGAAATCGTGTCGTATTTCCCGTTCAGCACTTCCCACGCCAGGGAAGCAAACAGGGCGCAGACAATCCCCGCCAGCAGGAACGGGCTGGTGGCCAGGTGAACGCCAAAACTCTGTCCGACCTGAGGAACAAAGTACGGCCCGGAGTAGACCTTCACCAGGAGCAGGGCAAGCGCCAAAGCCTGGGCGAAGATCGACGCCAGGAAAAGCCGGTTGGCCCAGTTCTCTCCCTGGCCGGCCTTTTCACTATACGAATTTACCAGATTGAAAATCACTGTCGCAGTCGACAATGCCAGCACGATCACGAACGGCCATCCTAGAGCCGGAATGGAAACCAGCAGCGGTTCTTTGGGAGCCAGCATCACCTTCTCTTGAGCAGCCGCATCCCAGGCAGGAAGGAGGAAGGCCAAGTTACTATCCACCGAACTGAGGACGATCGCGCCGTAAATCGCCCCGATAAGCCCGGAAGTCCAACTAAGGAAAGTGCGCGCACTGACCTTATCCTTAATGAGGAATAACAAAGCCAATGCAAAAGAGATCGTAAAGCCTGCGTAGCTCAGCATGGCCAGGGTCACGTGAATTTGCAACCAGGTGCTCTGAAGGGCTGGAACGAGCGGCCTTATCTCGCCGGGCAGAACCTGCAACAGAATTATCGCCAGAGTGGCCACGGGCAGCGTTATGGCGCCCAAAAAGGGTATTTCGAGTTTCCACTCCGCCACCTCGTGTAAGACGACCACTGCCCAGGCGAAAACTAGCACCATCTCGTAGATGCCCGAAAGCGGGGCATGCCCCGCGGTGACCCAGCGTGTCACGATTGCCGCGGTGTGCAACAAGAGGCTGCCGCGCGTCAGCGCCTCAGCGCCCGCGAGCAGATTGGACTGCCGGACGGCCAAAGAAGAAAGGTGGAGAGCAGAGGCTCCCAAATATCCAACCAACGCGAGATAGAGCAACTTTTCGCCGCTTGCCCACCCGGCACGCCCGACCAGGTGCGGAACGGAAATTGCCGTCACCACCACCACGGCCACGCTGACGCTCAAAAGGATCCAGGTCCCGGCGTTGCTGCTCCGGTGTTCGTCAATGTACGCTGTGAGGACTTTCGCCATACTTCATCTCCTCTTGCCGCTTCACTGCCCCCCTAATGGCAGCGCGGACCTACAAATCGAGTCTCTGGCCCTCTCCCTTGGGGAGAGGGTTCCGCTGCCGGCGCATTCACCAGCCGGAGCGGGACGGGTGAGGGGTCAGTTGCACAATGAGCGGGGTCAGAGGCCGGTCATAACAAGGAACCCCTCACTTGGCTCGCTACGCTCGCCACCCTCTCCCCAAGGGAGAGGGCTGTCTTCCCGACCACTGCAACCAGTGCTGGTGCACATAAGCTCAGGCCGGAATTGCTTGTGTGACATCAGGCTGTGAAGTTCTCAGAACCATTTCCAGCTCACCGGCCAATTCGTTGAAGCGCCTTTCAAAGCTCTCGCGATACTTGCTCGGTTGCCCCCCGAGCAGGAGCGCCGGCCGGCCTTTGCGGTCGCGTCCGACTACGCCCCACATTCGCACGTGGGACATATATAGGGCCATCATCAGGCCTGCGGTCAGCAGCAGGCACCCCGCCCAGATCAGGTTCTGGCCGGGTTCATGCGCCACTTGCAGACCGGTCATGTACGCCATTTCCAGATCTCGAAGCTGAAAGCTGATCCCTGAGTCATTAGGCGGCGCCATCCCCGGAGCCTTGGGAAAGATCCAGACTCCTGCCTGCTTCCCTCCAGGCTGTGTCACCGTCAATTGGATGGCGGGGTTGCGAGGCTCATCGGAGCGCGAAGCAATCTGGTTCCCATCCAACACGAAATCCGGAATGAAACTAACCAACTCGACGAGCGCGCCCGAAGCGTCAAGACGAGCCGGTTTGCCCGGTTGCAAGGTGAACGTCTGATGCTGGTTCGCACCCGGCTCGGACCAACTGGCCTCGAAGACCAACTTGCGGGGCGTGCCGGCGGAGCCGTAGCTGGCCTGGAAGAACCGCACTCCCTTATAGGTGAGGGGATCGTTCACGTAGATTGTTTTCCGGGCAACCTCGCGCCCGTTCTCTTCCACGGCCAACTGGCTCCAATACTGCTTTGGGGAGCCGTCGGGGTATTGTTGCATGCCCACGCCGTCGCACCGCAAGGCGAAATCCAGTTGACGCGCTGCGCCTGGGGTGGTCAGGGGTTCAACGGACTGAGTCCGCGCCCCTGGGGTTAAGCTCACAAACCCCTTGAAACCCCACAGACCATCAATAATGGCGCCCGAGAAAATGATCAGCAGGCTCGCATGCACGACGTAAGGCGCCAAACGGGCCATGCGATGCTTCTCCACGTAAAGAGTTCCCCGTTCCAAGACCTGCCGCTTGGGAGCGTAGCCCAGATCGCTGAGTTTCCGGCTGGCGATGGAAAGGGCCTCGGTCGGAGCATGGGATCCCAACAATATCTCCTTCTGAAAAGGCAGTTGGCGCACATACCATTCGTCCGCCGTCATGTGGGGCCGGGCAAATAATCTCCAGGCTTGGGGAAAACGCTCCAAGGATGCGAGGGTGATGTTGGCTCCTAGTAACCCAAGGAGCAGAATGAACCACCAAGTGTGGAAGACATCGAATAAGCCCAGGGCGTTCAAGAGCCTAAGGGTCTGTGGAGCATAAATCTGCTCGATTTGCCCTTCCCGCGCCATGGGCCGTTGAAGGATCATCGTGCCGATGATTACGGCAGTTCCCAGGGAGCCCAAGAGAGCCAAACCGCATTCCAAGGAGCTGAGAAATTTCAAGAACTTGTCGAGAATTGTCTGCTGCTTTGCCACCATTCGCTCCTAACTAACCTTGAAGAATTCCCGGATAGCTTGGCCCCTGACGCGACAGGGATGGGCATTTGGTGTGCCAGGAGGAAGAAAATGTCCTAAACCCCTAATCGCTTGAAAATACGTCCGGACATCGTTCTCAGTCACCAAGGTGGGGTCTTGCGTAATCTCTCAAACTAGAAGCTTGGGGCAAAAGTCGCACGAAAATGCGCGAACAAACTCAATTTGTCGCTTTTTGTGAGGAGGCTGGCGAAACAAAGCCTAGATTCCTCAACAACTTCGGAATCCTCCCTCGGGGAACCAAAAATGCAGACAAAAAGGACAGCCATGTTAGTGCTGCTAATTTCTGAGGAGGCATTAATGAAGACGATTCCTATTACCCGCAATTCGAACGATATCCTAGTTAAAGAACTCGCCCCTTCCCCCAAGCCCGTTGCTGTGGCAGAGGCGACGCCCGTGGAAGTGCAACCGACCTTCACGCTCGCATTCACGCTCGGCACTCGCATGCGCGATCTGCACGACACTATCATCCGCACTGTCCTCGAGCATACGCGGGGTAACAGGTTGCGCGCAGCTCAACTTCTCCACATCAACCCCCGCACCATCCGTCGCCGTTTGGGCAAGAAAGAATCGCTCAATTCGGTGACGCGCGCCGCCTAGCTTCCTTCCAGGCCTTGCTTGGCGGTTTTCCGTCTGTAGCACCGGTTCGCGCCACCTCGTTGTGGCGCGAAGATTTTGTCTTCCCAATATCTCTCTGTGGTCAGGGAGAAGACTAATTACGGCGCGGCGAAGTCGCAGCCAAGACTGGCCAGCAGTTCCCCGCGGTTATTGGCGGGCTACAGGCTGGGGCGACAAAGCCGCCGAGTTAGTGACAGACTGTCGTCCAAACACTTCGTTTTCATCACCCTGCTAACTGTGCGCAGATTGGCGCGTTACGTGCACGCATGAATAACGACTCGCAAACGCGTTCATCTCGTAGTTTCCGAGAGTCTTTGGAGACCAGTCCAAGATGCTTGAGAAGGTAAACGGTCAGGATTGGAATCAGGTTGCACGGGATGGGCAGGATATCGCCGGCATGGAACTCACCGCGCGAATACTAATCGTGGATGACGACCCGCACTTCCTGCGGGTGTTGGCGCGCATTCTTTCGGGTGAAAACTTCCTGGTCACCTCCGCGGGAGGGGCATGCGACGCATTGGAATTACTAAGAAACGCTCAATTTGACTTGGTGATCTCCGACCTGCGAATGCCGGAGTGCGACGGCCTGAGCTTCCTCGAGTCGCTCCGCCGGACGGGAAACACCGCTCCCGTCATCATCCTCACCGCATACGGTGAGGTCGATACTTACTTGGCAGCCATGAACGCCGGGGCGACCGAATATTTGAATAAGCCTATTCAGTCAGATGAGTTATTGAAAATTGTGCGCTCCTGCCTGCGCTCCCGAAAACGTCGCCGCCACACCGTTTCCCCCGACAAGGCCTGACGATTTTGGATTTTGGGTTAGTCGTTTTGCCTTTCCCCAGCCGAATTTCCACACCCTGGCCCCTGAAACCTGACACCCGGCACCTGAAACCCGACACCTGACACCTACGCTTTCAACTCCACGATAGTGGCGCCAGCACCGCCTTCGTTGGGGGGAGCGAGATAAAACTTTTCGACGTGGGGGTGCGACGCAAACATTTCATGGAGAGTCCTGCGGAGGATGCCTTTGCCGTGCCCGTGGATGACCCGCAGCCGAAAGCGTGCGGCCATGTAAGCTTCGTCGAGGAACTTATCGACGCGCTCGCAGGCCTGTTCGGCGGTGTCACCAATGACGTTGAGCTCCGCCGGGGCGTCCTCTCCGCGCGGAACGGCTATGGCGGGCCTGGCGGCTCCTGGATCAGCATGGAGGATCCGCCGCACCTCGCTTCGCAGGAGACGCATGTGCAGGTGGCCGACTGCGATGTCAACCTGGTCATTGTCAGGCAGAGCCAGAACCGTGCCGGGAGATGATAGGTTCGCCACTTGCACCTGGTCGCCCACAGCCAGAGGCCTGTCAGAAGAAGGCTCTGCCGGGGCCGGCGCGGCGCCGCCGATTGCCTCCAATACCTGCGCGTCCCATTCCTCCCGGACTTCGCGCTTGAGGGATGCCAGCTTGCGATCGAGGCCCTTCGAAGGTTTGGGAGCTTTGGCGGCGGCCAGTTGGGCCCGAAGTTGCTCGATCACGCCCTCCCAACGCTTCTCGTTGGCGCGCAAAGTCTCTTCCAGGCGCGAATCGAGGTCCTTCAGCTTGGCGCGGTGTTCCGCCTGGAATCTGTTCTCGAGGTCGCGCTGCCGGGATTCCTGCTCCTTGCCTTGCTGAGCCAATTGCCCGGCTTGTTTTTCGAGTTCCGCTCTCTGCTGGTGCAGCCCGGCAATCAGCGCGGCCGCTTCCGCCTCCGCGGGATGCAGGAGGGTGCGCGCCTTTTCCACGATAGTCGGCTCGAGGCCCAGGCGTTGCGCGATATCAAGGGCGCTCGATTTTCCCGGTAGCCCACTCAATAACCGGTATGTAGGCTCGAGAGTCAGTTCGTCGAACTCCATGGCGGCGTTGAGGGCTTGCGGAGTTTCCGCGGCGTAGGCCTTCAGGCGCGAGTGGTGCGTGGTCACCAGCGTCACTGCGCCGCGCTGCCGGAAATGCTCGAGAATGGCCACGGCCAGCGCGGCGCCTTCGTTGGGCTCCGTGCTGGTGCCGAGCTCATCCAGCAGCACCATATCCTTCCCGCCCGCCACCTCCGCCATCCTTTGGATGTTGGCGACGTGCGCTGAAAAAGTGCTCAGGTTCGCTGCGATGGATTGCTGATCGCCGATATCTGCCAGCACGCTCCGAAAGAGCGGCAGTTTGAACTCGCTTGCCGGCACGGGGATGCCCGCCTGCGCCATGAGTACGGCGCTTCCGAGCGTTTTGAGGGCTACGGTTTTCCCGCCCGTGTTTGGCCCGCTGACGATCATCATGATCTTGGGCGGCTTGAGTTCGATGCTCAGGGGGACGGGACTTCTTCCCTGCCCGCGCAGCGTCTTCTCGAGCAAGGGATGCCGGGCGTCCTTCAGGAGAAGGGCGCGGTCGGAGCTGAATTCCGGGATGCAGGCATCGTACTGGCGGGAAAACTCCGCCTTGGCAAAGGCAAGGTCAAGCTCGCTCAGGATTTCAGTGGCCCGAAGCAGGTCTTCGCGCCGCTCCCGAAGCATGCGGCTGAATTCGCCCAGAATGCGTTGTATTTCGGCAAATTCCCTGTCCTGAAGCTCTGCCAGCTCATTGTTCAAAGGCAGGGTTTCCATGGGCTCGAGGAAGACAGTTGCCCCGGACGAGCTTGCGCCGTGGATCAGACCCTCGACGCGCCGCTTCTCCTCCACGCGTACCGGAATCACGAAACGGTCGTTGCGAAGCGTCACCACGGCATCCTGAAGCACGCCCTCCCGGCTGAAGCGGCGCAGCAGGCGCTCGAGCATGGCCTGCACCTCAATTCGCAGCTTTTCGATGGCTCGCCGAATCCGCGCCAGTTCGGGACTGGCAGAGGAATCCACCGAGCCGTCCGGATGGATCTTTCCCTCGAGATCCGTGACCAAGTTGCGGAAGTCAGGCAGGCTGCGCGCCCACTCATCGAGGAGAGGCAATGGGCATTTGGCAAACAAGCGGTGCATCTCGAGCGCCGCGCGCGCCAGCTCCGTAAGCGCCAAGATCTCGAGCGCCTCCAGGGTCGCGCCCTCGATGCGGAGCTTCTCGAGCAGCGGCCGCGGGTCGCGAAGGCTTCCCAGACTCGGTCTCGAGCTCTCGCGCAGATATTCGCGCGCTTCTCTTGCCTGTTGCAGTTGGCGGCGAATTGGTTCGAGGCGCGTCTGAGGCTCGATAGTATCAAGGAAGGGCGTGCTGAGCGGCCCGGAAAGATAGCCGCGCAACAATTCCAACACGGCGGGGAATTCCAGTACGTCGCGGGAGAAACGATCGTCAGTCTTGCGTTGGTCAGGGGTGGCGTCCATAGAAGAGAATTAGAAACTGGAAAATGGAAAATGGAAACTGGAAAATCGAAACTCGAAATTCGAAAACCGATATTCGAAAATCCAGCCCATGCCTGCTCCCTTTCCCTCGCGAAAAATCAACCCTCTCCCTTGGGGAGAGGGTGGCCCGCGACGGCGTTTTCATCAGCAGTCGTGGGTCGGGTGAGGGGTTACTTCAGTCGCGAGCAAAACTGGAAAATGGAAACTGGAAAATGGAAAATGGAAACTGGAAAATCGAAACTCGAAATTCGAAAACCGAAATTCGAAAATCGAGCCCATGCCTGCTCCCTTTCCCTCGCGAAAAATCAACCCTCTCCCTTGGGGAGAGGGTGGCCCGCGACGGCGTTTTCATCAGCCGTCGTGGGTCGGGTGAGGGGTTACTTCAGTCGCGAGCTAAACTGGAAAATGGAAACTGGAAAATCGAAAGCCGGTGTAGCCGACAAGCTGTCACTGTCCCGGCCTCACCTTGCCGCCTGGAAGTCCCGGCTTCGTTTGTGCACGTTGCGTCCTTCTTGCTCCTTTTGCGGTTCAATTGGTGCAAACTTGCGCTCAAAATGCGCAAAAATCGCAGCATGCAAAAAGCTATGTCCTTTGTTTTCAAGTACTCCTTAACTTCGTTTCCACTCTTTTTTGCATTTCCTCGCGATCCTCCGGATTTCCCCCATTCGGGCAGTGTCAAACCGGGCCGCATTCCCCCGTTCCAGGCGACCTCCGGAACGTGTGCGGCGTCAAAAAAGCTCGAGAATTGGATTTAATGCAGGCATTGAGCGCTCAAGTTCGGTTCGTTTTGGGCCATTCTTAGCTTCGTTTCCAATGCGCCTCTCTTTTTTTTCAATGACATACTGGCTTCGGTCGTATCATTTTTTGTTTATTTTCAGTTCCCTCTTTCCCCGAGTGCCGGGACCTTCCCGCCATCCCTTGCGCCGCGTGTCTAATCGGCCCTCGCCTACGACAATGTGTCCGCAAAACGATCATCTTTGTAGGCTATCATAGGTCCCGGAGTTTGTCAAGTAAAAAATGCAAGAAAAGCGGGCCGACTCTCCCGAATACCGTCGCCCTGCTCGGCCGGCCCGCAACAAGGGGAATAGATGTGACTGCAAACATCGGCACTTCTACGTCGCGCGCCCGTGATCCCACGTTTGACTCCCCCTGCCCCCTCCGGTACCGTAGCATTTGGAGTAAGGAGGTTCCTGGTGACTGTCCATCTTCCCCCCCCAGATCGAGCGCATCGTCGAAGATGCTGTCCGCTCCGGCGAATACCGCTCTGCCGAAGGGGTGCTTTCGGAAGCCGTCTCCGTGTGGCAGGCGCGGCGCACGGCGGCTGAGCCGACCGGGGATGACCGGCAAGCGGCCATTGAGCGGCTCAAGAATTTCGGCAAGACACACCACCTTTCCCTCGGCGGCATCACCATCAAGCAGCTCCACGATGAGGCGCGCCCGTGAGTTGGATTGTCCTGGATGCCTCGGTCAGCGTTTCTCACCGTTCCGGCGGGTGGCGGCGACATTGCTTTTTATGTCGCCGACCCCAGCATGCCACCCTCCACACACGGCAGGATATCCCTGCCCGTCAGGCGCAGACATGCAAGGCAATGTCTGCACCACCCGCGAAGCGCGCTCCGCGCCGATCCGCAAGCCCGGCCGGCGATGCTGCCAGTCGTAGCTCCCGCGGCGCCCACGAGCCCCGACAACCCGACCGGTTGCGGCGCACAATGATAGGGAAGCGTCGGCGGCGTGGCGCTATTCACTTTCCGCCGTACGCCTTGAGCCAGTCGAGAATTTGGTCGTAATCGCTCAATTCCAATTCCCAGGGCATGACGGAGTCGAACTCCCTGTACGCATCGGGTGAAAAATAGGAAGTCGTCGCGAGCATAGCCTTGGACGCGTGACGAAGCTGCCGGACGGCGTAGAGCTCGCGAACCATTCCTACGCCCACTGGCCGGTCGGGACTGTACCTTTTCGCTTCGATCAGCATCTTGAAATGCGAGCCCACATCGTCGCGAACAGCAATGATGTCAGAGCCGCCGTCTCTCGTTTGCTTGGTCAGTTCCACCGACCAGCCTCGATCGCGAAATAGTTCTGCTATCAGCTTTTCAAATTCCCTTGATGACAAGCGATATAAATCGCGGGGTTCTTTCGCGAGCCGTTTGACCAGTTCCTCATCCACGAATCGGACGGCTTCAATGGTCTTCTTCGGAATGACAATCGAAGGCGTCCAGATTTGGTCGATCGGCCCTAAATAGCTTTTGGCAAAATGTTCAAGCAGGCCGATATGAACGAACGCAATTCGATCGCCGCTTTCCTCGACCAGGCAATCCGTACTGAACAGAGCTGTCATCAGGCTATCAAGATTGTTGTTCCATCTCGAAAACAGCTCAGGGTCGGACTGGGCGATATCCCTGATCAGTTGCCGTGGTGCCGCGCGAGTGCGCTCATCCGTCATGCGTTTCGCAAGGTGTGCCAGCAGCGCGGTTATGGCGATCCGCTTTTCAGGATCGGCCCTTTGGGAGAAGAGACGATTGACGAGGTCGGCGAAGGTAAACGAGGTTGGATCAGGCGGGACTCCGGTTCTGAAGTACTCTTCGATAAACTGCGACAAAAGATAGGGGGAGGACAGCACGACAGATTGGGGGCCCATCTGCTCTAGCATGGCGAGGAACTTCTGCGCTTCCTTGTCCGGAAGTCGCAGCCTGACAAAATGGCGGATTTGTTCCCGCGTGAAGGGGGCAAACTCGTATTCATGAAAGTTCTTGAGTACCGGCGCGTCCCGCAAGCGAGAGGTAACGATACAGAACGAGGACGGATTTTCGTATGCCCATTGCTCCACTAAATGAGCGTTCCAGCCGTACATTTCCCGCGGTGATTCGTTATAACCATCCACCAGCAGGACCACTTTTCCCTCTCCGGCGGCGCGGATGATCATCTCGAACTCGTAGTTCGGCTTCAAGACATCGAGACTGTCGTGAATGGAGTCCCAAATGGTGCGTCCGGCTGAGAACATTCTGTTCCCCGGTAGCAGAACCGGAAAGCGGGTTTCCTGGCCAGCAAGGAATCGCTCAAGAAGCACCCTCGCCAGGAACCTGCAAGTCGCCGATTTGCCACAGGCCGGCGGGCCAAGCAGGAGAGAGCATTTCGGGGCGCCCTTGCGTAATAGATGGCTGGCTGGAATCCGTTCGGCCGAAAGCCCCTGAGGGGTTATTCCGAACCACTGAGGCGTTTCGTTCTGCGCTCGCTGCCCTCGCACCGTGAGGCTGGGTTCAACATACCGGTCGAGTTCGAGATCGCGCTGAGATAGCTGCCTTGCGTATTCTTGAGCCCAGCGGTGCAAATTGTCGTAGCGAGCCACTCTTTGGCCTCTTAGCTTGTGCCCCACGGCTTCGTTGAAGCCGAGTTTGGGAAATCAGATTGTATTACGCAACTTTCCGGCGAAAGCGGGCGCAGAGTCCCCGGTGTTGGGACTCTGCGGCTTTTCGTTTAGATCCGTGTCCGGGCATCGGCTGGGAGCAGTATCCGATCAATGCGCAGGATGGGATGTGCGCTGGCCACCGCGCTCAGATTCCCTCCGTAGTCGCGCACACTCGACCACGGCCAGTCCTCAGCTCGCTCCACAAGCCCCGCCCGCACCGGGTTCAGATGAATGCATTCCACCTTCTCGTAATATTCCTGCACCGTCCGCACCGCCCGGTCGAAAAATCGCGGTTGCCAGAGAAGGCCCGACTCTCTTCTGCTGGAGTTGAGGCGCTGCGTCGAGCCCACCTTGATGGATTCCATGACCCGCGAGATGGTAAGCGGATAACGCGGGAGGATGATCGCATGCCAGTGGTCCGGCAAGAAAACCCAGGCCGTCAGGAGAAAATGGTATTTCTCTCGCCGCGCCTGCACCACGCGGGCCAGGCGCTCGAATTCCGATCCCTGAAGCTTTCCTCGGCGTGGCAAGAGCCGGCAAGTGACGAAGAAAAATCAGTCGCACACAACCAGTCGGCGCAAGCGAGACACGACGCCGCATTATACGCCCGAATGCCTACGAAGGGACGCAGAGTCGCGCAACATCCGGAAAGAGCCGCAGAGTCTCAAAAGCAGAGACTCTGCGCTACCTGCATGATAACCGAACGATATAGAGAGACAGGACCAAGAGCACGCGCTACGCGGGTGGCGCATACGTCGCGACGCCTGTTGGCGCGATGTATGCGCCCATTGTCGGCTCCTCGACGTGCCACAGGGCTACTATAAAGGCCCACGGCATGCAAATCGTGGCGTGCATACTCCGACGACCCCAAACGGCGCATACATGCCGACAAGTACCGTCGGCACGTATGCGCCACCCGCGGTCGGAACTGCACTGACCGTGGCTACTAGCTTCCGTCATAAGAACTTTTCGAGGTAATGAGCGGGAGTTGCACCAAAAAACGAAGTAGAGCCGGTTTCCTCCTCGGAGTTATTGTCCTGTTCGACGACGCCGACTGCGAAGCCCCGGCGGTCTATGACCGGACCTCCACTGCAGCCTGGGTACGCGATCCTCGAAATTATCAGTGAGCTCCTTTTAGAGGTGTAATTGGAAGATACCGCGTGGAGCTGCCCCCTGGCCTGGTAGAGGCTTGGAAGATGAAGTGCGATTTTCGGGTATCCAAATAGCAGAAGCTCAGCGCCGTCTGATATGGCATCCTCGCTCCACTCCACTCGAATTGGCTCCAGACCTGGAGGCATCTCGCATGGCAGCAGGGCGAGGTCAAGATCGCCATCGGGAATGACGGGCTTGCCTGGCGGTGGCAAAATGGTGCCGGAGAGATCCTCGACTCGCAAAATCCGGCATTTCGCGACATGTCCTGCGGTGACGATCGTACCCGGGAAATCCGCGCAGAAGAAGCCGGCGCCGCCTGTTTCCTGAGTGTTGGTGCCCTCAACGATTACGTGAACAACTGCTGGTTTATTCTTTTTGGCGATGTAGTCGAACCCCAAGACAACCTCTGGGAGGCAGCTCTGCTCGAAAATCGCCCGGCCATATCCTGTCCTTCCAATCCTTGGCCCCCTCAGGGACAGGGTCAACAAGCCCTGGTGCTCCATGCTTTTGAGCGCTGAGTCCACGACCAGATCGTCCTCGTTGGGCATCGCCTCGTATATGGTTTCGAGCGCCACCGACGGCTGCAGGGTTGGCGAGCCATACAGCACCGCGGCGACCCGGCGAAGCAGTGAGGCGGCTCTATCGAACTCCTGCGGGTCAGGCATCAATTTCACCGATGGCCTTCAAGAGGAGCTTCCGCAGCAGAAAGCTCGCGCCTTCCCTGAGCACGTCCACATAGTGCACCATCTCACCGGTGGCAGGGCTCGTGCTCCCACGCTCGTCGAAGGCCGGAGGGATCCGTACGCCGTGGACTACGCAGTTTCGGGCTTCGAGAATATCGGCAAGAAGAGAGTTAAGCGGTACCGGCTTCAGCGAATATGCGAGCAGGTCGACATCAACATCGGAGTGGATATCGGTCGCGCCTTCAATCCGACCGCCTATCTTTTCAACCAGCTCTTCCTGGGATAGCGGGGCCTTATCCTCCGAGAAGAACGATTCGATTGCAGTTGTCCATGCCATGAATTGCAGCAATGGGTCTGAAATCTGCGAATATCCAGCCTCAAAGAAGCGGACAGCGCGCGTGAGGTGCCATGGAGCCGAATTAGCGAACTTCAGAAAGCGCGGCAGGAGGTTAGAAAGTTGCAAGACATCACTGTCGTTGATTCTGTTAAAGGTCTCGAGATTCGGGGTGTTCGGAATGGAGGGCCCGGGCTCAGTAAAGCTAAACACATCCGGCTGTCCCCCTTTCAGCGCGAGCTGGATTCGTGAGAAACGCGAACGCGTAGGCTTGATTAAGCGTAGGAGCAGAAAGGCTTTGTACGCCAAGTCTGAAGAATCCGCTTCAAGCTTACTGTGCACGTACTCTAGGGATAAGAACCTGTGAACCAGACCGACGCTCATCGAAGCGAGGTCGTCTCGGTCACGCTTCGAGATGTAGTCCCTCCACAGGTCAAAAACTTGAGGTTGCAGAAGCCCCCGAACGCTCTCGGCCGTGGTGTCAGGGTTTATTCTTGCCGGAACCCTTAGGTCGGGGTCGCAGTGGTACAGGGGCACGATCGTCATTTTTTGTACTTGGTTCGTCATACCCCAGGATAATATGGCAGCAGGCGGCTACTAGGCAAGGTGCTGACTCTGGGAAGCGACGGGAAACAGGGTCAGGTAGCATTGGAGAAACGGTACCAAGGCCAGGTACTGTTATTCCCCAGGTACCGTTATTCCCTTGCCCGCCGCCGCGTTGCCGGTGAGGCGGAATCTGACGTACCTTACCTTCGCGGGTGGCGCATACGCCGCGACGGCTGTTGTCGCGATGTCTGCGCCCATTGTCGGGTCCTCGACGTGCCACAGGGCCACTATAAAGGCCCACGGCATGCAAATCGTGGCGTGGTATACTCCTACGACCCCGAACGGCGCATACATGCCGACAACTAGCGTCGGCACGTATGCGCCACCCGCGGTCCCAACTCTTGAACCCAAATTAAGGTTGTGGATTAGTAGGCAGCGGAGTGTGCGTGTCTATTATGGAGTTGCTTTGTTGGGACATTGCCGGCTCATTTCACGATGGCCGAAAGCGAACGGTGAGACCGCGAGGTTTCCTCGAATACGGACGGCCCATATAGATTTGTAAATCCAGCCTTGGTCGCCGAGGGCTAGCTTAACAACTTCGGGTAGGTTGATGTTGAAGATCATTCTATCGTGCTGAAGCGCAGGGAGCCATATTGTTTGCTCGGGCAATTCAGTCGCCGGGTTGTAGTAGATATCACCACTTGTTTTAGACGCTTTTGGCGTGCGGTCATGGTAGAACTTGAACCAGCATCTTTTGCGCTCCGCTCCGTCTTTCGTGGTCACATCGATTCCAGCGAAGATCAAGGTTTCTTTCGCTTTTTCGGCGCTGTATTTTGCGGTGAACATCAAGGTATCACAGTCTGTCGCATAATCTGGAATACGATGGTCCATTGCGAAGATGCTATTGGTCACTTCCATGCGCAATCCGCCACGGATTTCTGGATCAGCACTAAAAGTTGCCGTTGCATCCGGTTTGTATGCTTGCTTCCAGTCGCGCTCCAGGGGTGAGGTCGGCAAGTAGTCGAACTCTATGCGATAACGAATTCGAATGTGCGCACGGTGCTGGCTGAGCGTAAACGGATAGCCGATCACCACTATTACTCCTAGTATCAGAACGAGGGCTACCCATGAGTAAAAGGTCGTGGGCAACTGAAGGTAGTGAACTTCAAAATATACGAAACCGATTCCGCCTATGGCAGTGATTGACCAAAGAACATACTTGATTGCTTTAGAGCGGATGGCCGGCCATTTCACTCCGACCACAAACAGCAGCACTGATGCAACCCACCAAGGTAGAACTGCCTGGAGGAAAGGTTTGCCTTTACTGTAGGCATCTACCCCCGCGAACGCAAATGCAAGTGCGAAAATCTCGAGGATTCGGTATACCGCTTTGTTTCCGGTTGGCACTTCTTCCATCTGCAGTTCTTCAAACGCGGTGTGCTGATACGGCATTTTAGTGTCCACTCAGTGTCCCGTCAAGGGAATTGCTGGAGCGCGTTTCTATTCTTAGGCAGGATGTAGGTATCGCTTACAATCGTGAAGTGGAAGCGCCAGTTTCGGTTGATCCGCGCCTGCCACAGGCCCGCCGATTCGTCATATTTCTTGGCGTGGAGGGAGGAGTGTAACAGGTTGCCTGTCAGGAATCGCAACTGCTTTTCAAAGGCTCGCCGGACGTTAGGCGGGGCAGTCTGGAGCGACTCGACCGCACGATCAGAAAAAACTATTTGCATGAGGGGTGGTTACGATGCGACCTTCATCCGAGCCCGCTTCCCAACTTCTCTGCGGAGAAAGGAAATGGCCTCATCGGGGCTCGCAAAAGGTCCATGGTAGGGGCCCCTGCGCGCTTGCCGCAAACGGTCATCGACCACTCGCCGCTGGGCCGGTGTGTACTCATCATCGGCGACCGGCAGCTCGGGGACGATGCTGATCACGCCGCCGGAAACCCTGAATTCCACTCTCTGGCCACTCTTAAGACCGGCACGCCGCCGGACGCTTCGCGGCACAACAAGTTCCGATTTGGTTGGAATGATCACGCCCATAGTGGATAAGATGCTCCGCTGCTTGACTCAACTTCACTTTACACCGAGAACGTCGCTTCGTCAAAGATGTGAAATAGGGAGGTGGATACACCCCCCCTCTTGAGGTCCGGGGCTCTTTTGCGGCGATTGCCGGTGTTTCGCATTTGCAGGGAACCATCGTGGTCGCCGCGAGCAGGCGGCGCGTAGCGCAGACCCCGGCTTTTGGGGTCTGCGATGTCCCGGACGGACGGGTTCGGGCGAGGAGATCAGTCTAGTGGATCCATACGCGGGTGGCGCAGACATTCTCGTGCATGTCTGCGCCTGACGGGCAGGGATACCCAGCCGTGTGTGGAGGGTGGCATGCTGTGGTCGGCGACACAAAAAGCAATGTCGCCGCCACCCGCGACTCAGATGTGGCGCATACACATCCCGACAACCATCGTCGGAACGTATGCGCCACCCACGGGTCTGCGCTCGCTCCGTCAGGCTTGGGGAGGACGTTCCGGCTTGGCGCGGGGTTTCCGTGCCGGCTTGGGGGCAGGTTTACGCCGCTTCACTCCTAACGCTTGTTCCAAAATTTCCTCGAGGAATTTCTTTTCTGCGTCGGTAACCGTCCGGGTGAATTTCTCCGGCCGCTCGCCGACAACAGATTGCAACCGGGCCAGCCATTCCAAAGAGGGGGCGGCGGGATGGTCCGGCATGCGCCGGACGATGTGGAGGGCAGCGGCAAAGTCCGGGACAGCCCTGAAGCACCGCAAAGCGTTCTTCAAGTCCCCGGCCTGC
>Ga0326727_10007403_pt1 | contig 29066 bp, 32 predicted proteins | sample MB2enrmetagenome_FD_207643 | JGI IMG/M metagenome (GOLD analysis project Ga0326727, IMG submission 207643) | Lab enriched peat soil microbial communities from McLean, Ithaca, NY, United States - MB29MY | ecosystem: Environmental > Terrestrial > Soil > Wetlands > Peat | place: USA: New York... | reverse complement strand
ACTTCCAGTAACCGGATTTCCGGCGTCAATTCACTAGCAATGATACTGAACTCCGGCACGCTAAGCTCACCCATAAGAAACGTCACTGGAAAGTCCTCCGAAATATCCACGACGAAAACCTTCTTCCCGGTCTCCTTGTTTCTGAACAAGTCCATCTCCATTTCCTCACCCTTTCTTTGGAATTCCCAACCCTTGCTTGTCAAGAACTCACGAACTCTGGAACAGGTCACCGCTATTTTGAACACGTTTTCCACTTCCAAGACCGCCTTTCCCATTTCTTTGTTGTATACTTTCTCACCAAATAATAGTATGTCGGTTGCGTATAACAGAAAAATGCCAGTTTGTGCTTCGCACGTGCCGCTGGAAATATTAGGATGGCATGTACAATATTCGCTGTGATACTTTGGAGTATGAGAGCATAACCTCAGAAGACTTCTTCAACCACCTAAGAAATGAAGGATTGGGATGGCTAGCTCGCTGCTACAACCCCTCTTACAAATCCTTTGAGTTCTTCTACAAAATCTTTCTGGATTCAGAGAAAATCAAGCACCTGTGCGCTTATCACCACGCTCTCTATATGAGAAAGAGATGCGGATGCGCTCTGCATGAGTATGAGGAAATCTACAAACCGCTCGGAGTGGACGAATCCGACTATTTCAAGCCCACCTATTACTCACTCGAAGAAATTGTTAACAGGGTTAAAAGTGAAGAAAAAATACTTTCCTCAAACGAATGGTGGAAGGCTGTGGGCACTTGGCGCCTGCAGGAAATCGAGTTTGCTGGGAAACCGATAACTATGAGGGAACTGGAACCTGAAAAATTCGAACTAATGGACGGGAATCACAGAATAATTGCGAAAGCCCTCAAAGAAGGGTTCACCTTTGGCTTTCAGGCATTTGTGATGTGCAAGCAAAGACATTAGCTCAGCGCCGTTGATGCGCTCGTTTGCTAGCTAGCTAAGTTTTTCTTTTTTTGCCATATGTACGTTGAGTTTTGGGCTGTAACTTTTCCGCAAAACCAAAAACTGGCTGCTCTCAAGCTGTTTTTGTCAGTATTTTTAGTTCTTTCCAGCGCGCGTTACTGGTTGCACGCTTCTAAGCAAAGATGTTGGTTGAGCCTATGCAAAGAGATCGTTTCAGTAAACGTTAAATTTTGGTTAAGGTGCCATTTTCTGTGGTGAAAAGGTAATGTCGCAAGTTGAGAAAGCGCAGGGGCCTAAAGTGGCAAAAAAAACTGACTTCGATACCGTTTTGACGGCTGCGAAAAAACGGGCGGAGGAGTTGGGAATCAGGTCCGTTATTGTGGCTTCCTCCAAAGGAGAGACCGGGGTCAAGGCGGCGGAGATGTTTAGAGGTTACAATGTTGTAGTGGTAACGCATAGCACGGGCTTCACTGGACAGGACCTGCAGGAATTGACGCCGGAGAATCGAAAACGCATTCTCAAGGCTGGCGGCAAAATCTTAACTACCACGCACGCATTCGGGGGCTTGGGTCGTGCAGTCAGAAGAAAGTTTAGCACCTACCAATCTGACGAGATTGTTGCGAACACGCTGCGGGTTTTTGGTCAAGGGACCAAGGTGGCGATTGAGATTGCATTGATGGCGGCTGATTCAGGATTTGTAAGCGTTAAAGAAGACGCGATTTCCATAGGCGGATCCGGCGGTGGAGCTGACACGGCGCTTGTGCTTCAGCCAGCCAACGTGCAGGATTTCTTCGATGTGAAAGTGCGCGAGATAATTTGTAAACCTTGGCTGTGAGACTATCTTTGACCTTGCGCGCGATCTAACATACAGAATCGTAACTGTCGCCACTGGCGGGACCCATTAACAGTTTATTCATATTTGGTGCAGGGGGTGGGATTTGAACCAGCTCAATGAGCTGGCGATATCGCCAATTCTGATCAATCTACGCGACAACTTTTCTTTTTTTCCCAAGGACATAAATGAAAAATGATTCTCAAGAATCTACAGATAAAAAAAATTGTGCCTAAACTTGTTTTCTGTTTACGAGTTTATTATTCTCAGTATTTCTTTCGCAAATTTTATATACGTGAAAGTAATACGACTTTTGTATGACAGAAATAGTTACGGTCAGGGTCAAAAAATCCCTGAAAGAGAAGGCACGAAAATACAAGGTAGACGTCAGCAAAACTGTGAGAGCGGCTCTAGAAGATGAAATCAGGAAATGCGAAGAAGAAGAATTATCCCAAGCTCTCACCGATATAAAGACTATTCTGCAAAAGATTCCTGATGAGGAAATCGTGAAAGCCATAAGGGAATCAAGAGACCGAAGATGAAACGTCTCCTTATAGATGCAAGTTCGTTAATGCTTTTAATGAAAACAGCAAATATTCAAATCGAATTAGAACATCTGCGAACATCTTTCCTCCTTGACCTTACTTTTTATGAGGTGGGAAATGCAATCTGGAAAGAAACCTGCCTAGCGAAGTTTCTAACCAAAAACGAATCAGAAGTTCTGCGAAATAGGGTTCAAACGGTTCTTGCAAGAACCGATAAGATACTCAGCGAAGCAAGTGACTTTCAGAAAATATTAGATATCTCAGAAAGCGAAAAACTCTCATTTTATGATTCAAGCTATCTTTTCGCTGCAAAAGAAAAAGGGCTTGTTCTAGTAACAGAAGACAAGGAATTAAGGATCAAAGCCGAAAAACACGTCGAAGTTCAGAACGTAGCAACGTTATTATCTTAGAATCCAAAACCCAAATAACGCAATAATTCCCAAATCTTTGGCCATTTAGTTACCAAAACGGGAAAAGAAATCTGCGTCCTAGTCAAGGCAAGATTGGAATATGTCACCGAGTTTGACGGATCAAAAATCTTCAATAAGAGGAAACTTTAACATCAAAAAAACTGTTTGCGTCGCCATGCGGGACCCCCTGCGTATTTCTTTGTATTGGTGCAGGGGGTGGGATTTGAACCCTCACTGCAGTAGAGACGTGTCCCGCATAACCCTTTTTTCCCTAATATAGGTTTGACTACAGCACGAGTTGGGTAGCCGGAAAAAACAATTAAATCTATAATCTAAAAGAAACAATGTTAGAAAGTGGAGTGTAAGAAAAATGTGGCGATGCTCAATGTGTGGATATGAGAATCACGACGACAAAAAATTAACATGTGAGAACTGTGGTTCCAGACGTTATTCTGATGCAGGGACCCCTCTAGCCGACTTCGGCGGAGACGAACTCTGGGACGACGACCAAGGGCTTATGTGATTATTTATGACATTTTCTCAAACAATTCAAACCATGGGGAGATAAACTTGACCGGACAAGTTCCATTGGAAATACCACTCACAAACATGTTAAAAACCTTAAAGAATCCGGAAAGCACCAACAATACCATAGGGGAGACTATGGAGCTTCTATCCTTTGAGCAGGAGAAAACTAGAGTATCCCCTGAAGTCAAGAAGGTTTCTCCATCGAAACTCACTATTCTTCATGAGCGCACATGCGAGTGTGCACCCAACCATATGAATTGCTTGACTGCTAAAGAATGGTTGAAAAGTCAATTGGGAGTTTGGGAGTTCTATTATAATGGTCGAGATGTAAGAAACAAGAACATTCATCCGGCGGTTTTTCCTCTTTCTCTCGCCAAGAGAGTCATTGAAGTTTTCACTCACAAGGGCGAGTTAGTAATCGACCCGTTTACCGGGATAAGTACGACTCTTTTGGCAGCTAGAGACTTGGATAGAAATGCTGTGGGTTTTGATATTAACCCAAAATACATTGACTTTTCCAAAAATCGTTTAGCTGAAAACGCTTTGATTGGAACAGCTCAACAAATTCCAATTTTGGATGATGCGCGTAACCTAGCTCAATACTTCGAGAACGGTGTTGTGTCGCTTTGTTTTACGTCACCGCCTTACGCGAATCTCCTTAATAGGCAACGTTTGAACAAGAGCCGGCGAGGAGACCAAAGGAAAAATGAGCAATTTCTGAAAGTAGAACAGTATAGTCAAGATGAGCGCGACCTTGGTATTTTGGCGATGGAAAAGTATGCTGAAGCCATTAAAGAAATATACCGAGACATAAAGCCCATCATGAAACCGAAAGGTCACGCTGTAATAAACATCCCAGATATGTGGTGGAGTGCCGTAAAATACGGCAAGCGGGTTCCTCTCCACATAGCAGTCTATGACGCGATGACAGAAGCAGGTTACGAATTAAGAAACACCATAATTTGGGACAGAAGGAACATCGTTAATGGCGTGGGAATTTTTGGATACCCATCTAATTACATAACGATGGGAACAACATTTGAGTATTTAATGGATTTTTGGGTACCGCCTACTTAGCCCAATATTTCCTAAAAGTCGTTATTTCCAAGTTCGCCAACTGCGAATATCCAACAACGACGGGTTTATCATTAAACTTTTCTTGTTTTATATTATCCCAAACGACTAAGTGAATGTTATACTCTCTCAACCTATTGATTACTGATTGGGCTATTGCGTCGTCTGCCGTGCAAAGAAACGCGTTTGGGCATCGCGTTTCATAAATTTCGTTTACTACGGTTTGCCATCTTTCTCTCAATGTGCGTTTGGCAGAAATTAGAATGCTTCGAGTTCTGTCTTTCTTGAAAGTTGTCGCTGATGGTAGCATGAAATCTGAGTGGAATTTTCGTATTTGTTTGTCAAACGGGATGTCTGCAATTTTAAGTAATTGACCGAGTTGTTCTTCAAAATCTTTGCCTCCACGTTGCTTTCTAGAGTTGCTCCGGCTAAGAAACACGTGCCAGAGGTCAGGGTACAATAGCTGTAGGGATTCACCAACCTTTTCTGCAAAGGACATGTTTGGGTTTGATGTTTCAATCAAATTCAGGTTATTTGACCGTAGAATTGCGAGTTGTTGTAGTGCTTTGGGATATACTAGAAATTCATATTTTTCCAAAACCTCTAAGGATTTCTCGAAGACACCGCGTAAATAAGCATTGAAGTTTTTTAGTATGTCATCTGAAGTTTTGCCGGCTAGATTTATCGATGATGCTTTGGTCAATCCAAGTTCGGTTAAGGCTTGTTGCACAATGACTTCTGAGGTAGGCATTAGTTTTTTCCGGATTTCTCCAACGAGAGCATAAACTTCCGGTTTTTTAGGTGGCAATTTTGTTCAAGTGATTATTTACTATGCAATCTGCTTTTAAGATTTGTCGCCATCCCGTATCCCTCGGTAGACAAGTACCAGAACCCGGAGGGTAGGCTAAACTTCTCGTCTTTCCCTCTTCCGCCAACCTAGTTTTATTGCTTCTTTTTCAGAAATAGGGGTTACCTTGATTCCCCTCAGTACTTCATCAATTTCAACTAAGCAGGGCATCCCGACCTTAAATGGAAAACTTGTGTCTTCGCTAACTTTTGTTGGCATGTAAACCCAGATACGAGTGTATTCTTTGCCTTTGCTTGCTGTTTTTCTGCCAATGATTGTTCCAATGCCACTTCTAGCCAATCTTGACCCTGTTATGCAATCATGCAAAGGTCAACTATGTTACTATATTCGATTACTAAGTTGATACACTAATTATTTATAGCCAGTGTCGTAAACTTAAGTTGGTTCCAAATGCCAAATCTGGACGACCACTGCAAGAGAACGAGAATGCGATACAACACGGATGGAAGAGACATTCATTTGTGGTTAGACCAGCCTTCCCAGCACTATGCGGGTGCGCATCGAGAGTTTAGGCATGATACTGAGACAGTGCGAATAGTTGGGGAACTTTTCGGAAGCAAGTACGGCAAAGCTGTTGCGGAAAACATCGCTCTAGACCATATTATGGCTGACCATGAAGAAGATATTAGAAAAAGGCATGAGGGGGACAAAGTAAATAGTGAAGATAAGTTTGAAACGCTTTGGGAAAAACAAGACCGATTTTATCAAGAAGAAATAAAAAAGGGCAGGGAACTTGCATTGCAGGGTAATGACTTTACGCCATTTGAAAAAGAGCAGCTTAGAAGACGTTGGAACATGAAATGATTGGCGCATTTGTGTGTTAACAAAAAAATAGTTTGCTCCTACACGTGAAGATAACTCCAAAGCTATAGGCGGAATTGCATCCGCCTAAAAGGTGAACCTATTCTACAGATAACTACCGCGTCTTCGGAAGACGCCCGCTTTTATGTTCGAATTTACGTGTTATTTGCGTTTTTTTCTTGGTAAACCTACTTCCAAGTCATCCTAAAAGGCAAGTTTTGATGTGTTATATGTGTTATATGTTTTATTTGTAGTAACTTTTTAATTCAGGTTGTTGTACGAAAAGAAAACGTACCAAACTTTTCAAAAATGGTTTGCCTGTCGTAACAGCGCCAGACTGTTTTTTTGCCATGTTAGCCTTTGTCATTTTGAGTTTTAGGGACCTTCAGTCGTCAAGCGTACAGTAAGAGTAAAAAGCTAAATCACCAACTCGTAATTGGTGACAATATGTCTGCGGAAGATGTGGGCAATTACTTCTTTCTATTTTCCCTTCAGCCCCCAGTAGACCTGAGCGGTTTTGCTTTGCCTACCGACATGAAGTTAGGCAAGAACCAAAACGAGCTCGCAAATTCATTAGAGGTAAATGCCACAGGAGTCTTAGAGGATGTGAAAAAAGAGACCATCCAAAGGGTAAAGAAACTGGTGGCACTCCTTTCCTTGCAAGGGGTTGAAGTTACCGCTACATACGGGAGTTTGTATAGACTTTTGCCGAATGGCGCCAAAGCTTTTCAGGTTGTTGTTATGGAAGCCATTAGCTTTCAGGACTCCATTTTACCAAATAATATCGAGCCGATTATTGACGTAACTAGCTCCCTGAACATTGGAGATGTTAAGTTATGGAGACAAATGGGGCACTACCATAAGGGAGAAACATCAAACGACCCGATAGAGCGATATAGAGAGTTCTACCAAGTGATTGAAGACGAGAACGCCTCCACTTCGACAGAGCGAGCGCTCAGACATGCTCTGAATCACCCGATGCTTACGTCACCTCCAACCGTAGCGGAGGTAACAAGAGTTCTAGGCAGTTCTTACTTCGACCCTCTGAACCAAAACCATCTTGACATCATAGGGACATACGCTGACCAGTTGCAAGAAAAAGCTAGAAAAATACTGTTAGCGAAGATTTGACAGCGACATGAAAGGCGGAACTAGTTCCGCCCTCTTAATTATAGGATGAAATATCTGGTTGAATACAAAAGTCGGTTTCTTTTTCGTTGAGCAACTTTTCCTGAACAAGGGGGGATAGCTCTTCAATCAAGTCGGTCTCAACTTAGTTCTGTTTGTGCTGTCCACTCTTATTAGTTTGCCCAACAACTTACTTACGGATAGGGGAATCAGTTCCTCGTACAGAAATGTACATAGAATAGCATTTAATAAAAACGAGCAAAGCCTTTGTGCCCCGCTAAATTCTGATTTGAATTAGGCTTTCGCAAAACAACAATTCCTCCATGTGCAGAGCTTGGGAGATTCTGTTTAATTGACGCTGCACTTGCTGTCAAAATAGACAACTAAATGGAAAAAATGCAAGGATTCGGTTTTTTATTCCTCCACGTGTAAAGAATTGACTTTTCGTGACCTTGAAATTCAAAAAGGAGCTTTTCTAAACAAGTAATTTTCTGAACAAGAGCTATGGAATGCCTAAAGCCGCTAAGAACGCAGAAGACAAGATAGGAGAAAGCCAACAATGACCCAAGCCAAAGACTTTATCGAACGACTTAACCAGATGCATGAGTTCAACAGGCAAATGTCTAAAGCCGTTGGATTGAGAAAGTCCAATGGCGTATTCTTACATCCCCCTTTTGTCTGTCTACCAGGCGAAAAAGGGCTAAAACAGCTTCTTTTGACCCAAAAACACTACCAAGTCATAACTTCCGAGGAAAAAAGCGCTATTCCATATAAGTACCAGAACGGCAATCTAAGGAAGTGCCGTATAAACCAGCCTAACCCCTTGCTTAGAGACATTTGCTTCTTCATTTCTGAGGAGGGAATGGTAAACCCCAGAATTATTTACAAACGCTTTGACCGCATTCCAGAGAGAACGCTTCGCTACAATTTCGACTTGTTGGTAAAAAGAAAGTGGATAATTAAAGCATTGAGCACCTATCAGCTAAACCCTTTGCTAGACTATCTGTGCGATAATTACCATTATTACGAGCTTTTAGACTACGCCATGTACTCTATAGACTTTCACAAACTACTCTGTATCCCTCTCTATCTGATTGAAAAACCAGTCAGATTTGGCGTAGGGGTTGCTTGGCAGTCAATCCCTAGAGTTGGCTCGTGGGGATTGTTCCCCTCTCTGGAGCCAGCACCTAAGATGCGCCCAGTATTTCATGCGATACTCTTAATTTATGCCGAAATGCCCGACGGCTTAGCAATTCAAACTTTCCTGCCAGTGAATTACCATTACGACTTTTTAAAAACTAGACGAATGAGAAAGAGAATAATTGATAACCATTTGTGTTTCCCTTGCGATTGGAATCTATTTGGCGGGAACCAAACAGCGTATTATTCAGGGTTCAGCGAAGGAGACAGAAGAAGAGTCTCTGTTCATTTTGACCGAAGTATCACACTCATGTTTATTGCACAACGACTTGAATATGAACTTTTGAAGAGACCATATGAGAGAGCTATCAAAAAATGGAATGGGTCTGAATTTATTGAATGTACAACCGAAGACACAATCAAAAGGCTGTTTACTCTTAGATTCAAAGACGGTTATCTGGGAAGTGAATTGTTTTCAAAAATGAGGCTAGCAAAGGCTTCTTTTGAGAGAAAGAAAGTAACCAGAGAAATGTCTAAAGATGGCGCCTAGCAATGGTCGAAACCACTCAAGTCTGCTGTCCAAGATGCAATTCGAAGAAAATCTATCGTTCTGGATTACGCTTATTAGGTAACGGATTAAGAACACAGCGTTGGCTATGCAGAGATTGCGCTTTCAGATTCTCTCAGTCGCATGTAAATACTGACATCGCTTCTGAGACCCTTGAATTGCCTAATTCTGGTTCTAATCTGAGAAAGAACGTGGTCAGTAGAAGAGATTTCCCCTCTCAAATACGCCTCAATGGTCTCTCTTTCCTTCGAGGTAAAGATGTACGAACGCATGAAGTTCTGCCCTCACATCACTGTAGCAGGAAAAGGTTAAATAACTTTCGTCACTACTGTAGTGATAGCCAAGTAGGCGCTCTAACCAAAGAGGCGAAAAACTTGGTAGAAGAAGCCCAACAATCAAACGCCCAGCGGGAGGGCACAATACCGACAGGTGACATCAAAGGAAAAATCATTGAATTTGCGTGGTGGCTTAAAAAAGACGGCAAAAGCGAAGCAACAATCGAGGGAAGGGTAAAACTTCTTTACGTCCTGACTAAACGGGGAGCTAGCCTATATGACACAGAAAGCGTCAAAGACGTGATAGCAAAACAGCAATGGAGCAATGGCAGGAAGAATAACGCAGTAGATGCATATTCGTCATTTCTAAGGATGGTTGGTGGACAATGGCAAGCTCCACTCTATCAAACAATTCGTAAAATACCCTTTCTACCTAAAGAAACAGAAATCGACCAACTTATTGCAGGCACTACAAAACGCATGGCGACCTTCCTTCAAATGCTTAAAGAAACTGGCGCGAGATGCGGAGAAATCTGGACACTAAAATGGGAAGACCTAGACACAGAGAGCAAAGTCGTTAACATAACAGCCGAAAAAAACAGTAATCCAAGAGTAGTTCACCTAAGCAACAAATTGATAGATATGCTTCAAACATTACCCAAGTGCTACGGAGACCGCATATTTTCTTTCAAACATATGCCAGTTGACCATTTTGGAACACTTCTCGGTCAGCAACGAAAACGGCTTGCGCATAAACTTAGCAACCCCAGACTGCAAAAAATTCACTTCCACACTCTGAGATACTGGAAAGGAACTATGATTTACCATGAAACAAAAGACATGTACTATGTCATGCAGAAGCTCGGTCACAAGAACATCAAAAACACGTTGCTTTACGTTCAACTTGAAGAAGCACTGTTCCAAGGCGAAACAAACTACATTTCGAGAGTGGCTAAAAACGAGAGAGATATTTGCGGTCTGATAGAAGCAGGCTTTGAGTATGTCACCGAATTTGAAGGCGCTAAAATCTTTAGAAAACGGAAGCTTTAGCAGGCGAAAACCCAAAACTATCTCCACTGCAACACCCCCTATAGTTTTGCTTATATTGGTGCAGGGGGTGGGATTTGAACCCACGAACGCCTGCGCGATAGGGTCCTAAGCCCTACTCCTTTGACCAGACTTGGAGACCCCTGCAACAGCTCATGCAAGGCTTGGATAGACTCTGTTGTACCTAATTAATATGAAGTTTTTCCCGCTGCCATGCCTAAGTCGCATGGAACATTGCTGTTTATGGCTTGGTTAACCGTAAGCATTTTATTGACAAGAAGCAGTTCTTTCACGGGAACAGCCTTATTGCGCCTTCGTAGCCTAGCCCGGTGGGGCGTTACCTTGGTAAGGTAATGGTCGCGGGTCCAAATCCCGCCGAAGGCTCCAAGTTCCATTTTAAGGCTTGATTCATTGGAATTTATTCCCACTGATTTATTCCCATTTACTCCCAAGATTTTGTGCTTTTCATAAACTCGCTTTCCATCAATGAAGCCTTTGTAATGTAAAACACGTTGGCTTTTGCCTCTGCTTTCGAGTATTCCTTCAATACCGCAAACTGGACATTCAACTTTCATTTTTCATTCCCTCATATTTTAGCTTCTTTCAATTTCGCAATTATGATTGTTTCGCCTTCTATCCTTGCAGTTAACTCCTCGTTAACAGCGAACGGAAAAGAACTATCAGTAACAAAGTCTTTTTGCAAATATAGTGTGTGTCTTGCTCCGACTTTGTAGATTTTTGTTTTTGCTTCTCTTGTCATAACCATCGTATAACCATTGGTTAATAACTATTTAGACATTATGGTTTATACTATGGTTTCATAATATTTATATACGCGATTCATTGGTGACCCTCCAAACCTCTAAAAACAATATTTGGACAAAAGACAAGACTCACCCTACCTGTAGTGTAGTAAAACTTATATACATACTATATGCAATCGTACTATTACAGAGGTGAAAAACATGGACAAGAAATACGCAGGTTATGTTCCACCCAATGTGAGAGCAAGGTCTAAGTCATACTATCGTGAGCTTTATGATCAAAGGAGACTTGACAAAAGACCTTCGAAGCAAGAGGTTGACAAAACTTGAAGCTTTAGACAGTTGCGAACTTGCGACATTAAAATGACAGTTTATTTTTTTAAAATCGATTTTCAAATTAAAACGCATTTTTGCGTCGCGACTTCGCAACTGATGGTTTGTTGGACTTACCACGTTGATTTTTGCAAACTTTGACGATTTTAAACTTTGGTTTGACAACTGGAGTTTAACAGACCCAAGCCGTTAACATGATAATGTTAGCAGTCGCAACATTGCGACATCAAAAACGTGTTTTGGTTTTCAAAGTCGTTTTCAAAATTGAAACGTGATTTTCATGTCGCGAAGTTGCGACTGTAGTTAAATCGCATAATTAGTGCAGAAAAATCTTACCTAATATTCTAAAGATCATTAGCCTAAGAGTCTCAATTTTTCAGGCAATTGTACTTTTTGTTTGTTAGTAAGCAAAGTTGTCGAAGGCTTGAATTGAAATATTATGAATGCGAGCAAAAGAAGGTTGGATGATTTTGTATATCAGTTGAGAAGTTGCGACAACGAAAACAGGTTTTGATTTTCGTTTTCAATTTTAAAATTAAAAGGTGTTTTTAAATTCGCGACTTCGCAACTGTTATTATATCTCATAAAAAAGAATCGTTGCTGTGTATGTTTTCTTAACAGTTCTAGAAACATGATAAGAATTAAATAGATCACGAGATAAAACATGCAGTTAAGATGTTTGAAGAAGAAAAGTTCTGCGCAAAACCGTTTCTCAAATGGGCGGGAGGAAAAAGCAATCTTCTTTCTGATCTTGTTAAGATAGCACCAACCGCCTATGATAAGTACATTGAACCTTTTCTCGGTGGGGGTGCGCTTTTTTTTGGTTTGTGCCCTGATAACGCAGTGATATCTGACTTAAATTCAGAGTTAATAAATTGTTATAGAGTTGTTAGAGATAACTTGGATGAACTTGTCGAAAAATTGAAAGAAATGCCAGTCAGTAAGGAGCTTTTCTATTTCCAAAGAGGATTGGATATTGAAGAATTGTCTGAGGTTCAACGAGCGGCGAGATTCATTTATCTAAATAAAACTTGTTACAATGGGCTCTATCGAGTGAATATGAAGGGGAAATTCAACACGCCCTTCGGGAAAAATACATCTGTAAATATTTGCAATTATGAAGTTCTCCACAAAGCCAGTTTAGCCCTTAAAGGTTCCAAAGAGATAATTGTCGGGGATTTTGAAGATGTCTTAATTGAACATGCTAAGAAGGAAGATTTTGTTTATTTAGACCCCCCTTATCCATCAGTTGGGATTTACTCCGATTTCAAACGTTATACAAAGCAGTTTTTTAATGAAGATCAGCATCATAGGCTCTCAAAAGTTGTCAAAACTCTTGACAACAAAGGATGCAAATTCATTTTAAGTTATGCAAGTCATGAATTTGTCAACCAGCTTTATCCAGAGTTTAGAAAGATTGATGTACAAGCCCCTCGATTCATTAATTGTCGGGGAAACAAGAGAGGGAATGTATCAGAAATCATTGTTACAAATATCGAATGAAGCGAAAGAGCCTTCTTTTCCACCAACTAAATTCATGGGAAGCAAACAGAACTTAGTTAATTTCATTTTTGAAAAAATAAGCGACCTTGAATACGATACAGTATTTGACGCTTTTTCAGGTTCTGGTGTAGTCGCTTATGAGTTTAAAAAAAGGAAAAAGCAGGTTACGACGAATGATTTTTTGCATTTTTCCTACTTAACCTCGAAGGCATTAATTGAAAACAACAATAATGTTTTAGATGATTCAACTTTAGAAAAACTTTTAGAACATCGAACCGATGCTCCACAATTTGTAAGAAGTCTGTACTCTAATCGGTTTTTCAAAGAAGATGAGTGTATTTTTCTTGATTCCCTTTGGAAAAATATCCAAGAGCTAAAAAATGAATATGATCGAGCTATCGCAATAGGAGCCGCATGTAGAGCATGCCAAAAGAAACGTCCAAGAGGCATTTTCACAGTTATAGGACAAAAAGGTTGGGATGGTCGCAAAGATCTCAAACTTAGCCTACAAGAGCAATTCATCAATGCGGTATTTTTATTCAATCGAGCAATTTTTGATAACGGTCGAAAAAACACCGCTATTTGGTCTGATATTTTAAAAGTAAACGATCAGAGTTTCGATTTAGTATATTTAGACCCGCCATATTGGAGCCCTTTATCTGACAATGATTACGTAAGAAGATACCATTTCATCGAAGGATATTCGCTGTACTGGAATAATCTTACAATTGATATGAAAACGAAATCGAAGAAATTTAAATCTTATAATTCCTCGTTTTCTAATCGAGAATCATCAATTCAAGCATTAAAACTACTTTTTGAAAAGTATCATAAATCCATAATTGTTGTTTCTTACGCCTCAAACAGCTACCCAACTAAGCAAGAAATGGTTTCACTGCTCGAAAAGACAAAACAACATGTTTCAGTGTTTGAAGTTAGTCATCGCTATAGTTTCGCTAATCAAACAAATATAAATAGAAAGAACAGCGTAAAGGAATACGTTTTCATTGGAAGCGATTGAATGACTGCAACTGTTCCTACTGCACCAATCCCAACAGCAGAAGTCCCTCAAGCGGATTCTTTGGAAAAAGTCATTGAAACTGTCTGTGCAATTTCTCAAGGGCATCTGTCCCATCAGGAAATTGCTCATCAGCTCGGTGTTCAAGACCGACAGGGTAGATACTATCGTCTAGCTGCTGAAATACTGAAATTAGTTTCCAAAACAACAAGCAAAAATGTTGCCGCTCTTACTCCAATTGGCAGGGCGCTATTAACAGCTAATGACGAACAAAGGAAGCTACTGCTTAGAAATCAAGTCATGCAAGCGCCAGTATTTCAAAGCATTTTAGGGATGATCGCATCTTCAAATGGAAAAGCTAACAGACAAGATCTTGAAGATTCGCTGTCCAGGCTTGTCCCTTTAACAACTGAAGGTATGATTAACCGCAGATTATCGACTATTCTTTCTTGGCTGGAATCATTAGATATAATTAAAAAAGTTAATCACGAAATACAATTGAAATCTATCCCTTCCTCGTTTAACACCATTGAAATTCCTGATGTTGGCATTCCCGTCTTGCCTAAACCAAATGAACTAAGGCTTTTCGAGAAAGTCAATCAAAGAAAGGTTAGCGCAGCAGAATCGATAAAATTTGAAGTTGATAGAGCAAAGTTTGATAGAGCAAACAATGGGCATGAAAGACTAAGAGGACTCTTAGCGGAGAAGATTCGGTTACATAATGCCATGCCTACTTGGAACAAGTACATCGACCTCGCAGTTTCCATGAATAACCAGCCATATCTGATCGAGGTTAAAACTTCAGAGAATGTTAGAAGCCAAGTGAGAAAGGCAATAGCTCAGCTCTACGAATATAGATACCTGCAAGCACTTCCTGATGCAAAATTAGTACTACTCTTAGAGAAACCGCTTGTTGGCTCTGAGAAATGGATGCTTGATTTCATAGAAAAAGATCGAGGAATTTACGTTATATGGGATGACTGCGATAGTCAACTGTTTGCCACAGACGATGGGATTAAGAACTTGCCATTCATGAGTTAGTTAGTCAATAACGTCTTTAGAACGGTTGATACATAAAATCAGTTGCGAAGTTGCGAATTGAAAAACGCAATTATTTTTCAAAATCATTTCTTATTTTTAAAACGCGTTTTCGCCGTCGCAACTTCGCGACATTAAAAACGTAGTATAAATTTAAAAGTGAAATTGAAAATAAAAACGTGTTTTCAATGTCGCAATGTCGCAACTGTTTCTTGATAGACCCATTTTTTACCTTGCTGTACTTTTTGGTCGCAGGTAAACTACGAGTATGACCTCAGAAAAATCTTATCAATCTTAGAACGAATTATTGAGTTAAGAAATGCGAAATTTTAGATAATAATACTTTCCTGTTCATTTGGTAGCCTTCAATAGAATGTTGACGTTTTTGATTGCTCTTGTCTTCAAGTCAGAAATCCATATGGGATTAAAATAATTCTGCATGAAAACCGATGCCGAAACTCTACCTTGCAGAAAATCAATTTCGGGTTGACTAAGTTGTCTTACCGATTGGCTTGCCCAAAGCTCTCGCAAATCTGAGAAACAAAGCTTCAGCCTACGCCGTCTTATTCTTCTTTCAATTACATCTTTAGTCGGAATTAAGCCACTTGTACTTACGCAGTCGATTAACTCGTTAGGTACAAAGCTCATGAAAGCCTTCTTGGTTCGTCGGATAAAATGCGCTTTAAATCTGAAATGTTCAAGAACGTTTCGTTCAGCATTATAGTAATCAAGTTTTCCTTTCTCGTTCAGTTCAACTATTAATCTGTAGCTTTCGATGGATTCACTTAATCGCAAACCTGTCGCGATTGTAAAATCCATGAATACAGAAAAATCAGGAATTTCTTGTTTGACAAGCTTAACCCAATTGAAAAGATCGTTGGTGCATGCATTACCGTTAGCGCCACTGTATTTTATCAATCGGGCAATTATGATGTCGTCGTTGTTTACAGTCCATTTCAACCCGTATGATTTAATCAATTGACCATATCGTTCATAGCATCCAATAAATTTTGCAAGTGCCGAAAGAGATTGCATTACTCGACGACGTTTTTCAACTGTCATAGATTTGAGAGTTGAAAGGTTCTCGCTCGTTAAGCATTGATGGTATTGTTTGGCTTGCCGTATGACATCTTTCCCGTAATCATGTGAATATTGATTGGTAATAAATTGGCTAAAATTAAGCCAGAAATCGCCATCAGAGTCTGTGATATGTCGCTTGGTAAGGTAATGGTCGCGGGTCCAAATCCCGCCGAAGGCTCCAACTTACAAACAGAGCTTGACTTGAAGTGACCAAAAGAAGCCTCTTTTTGACCTTGGTCACCATTGCATAAGTTAAGGTTAATCTTTTGATTTATGTAAGATAGAGATTGCGGGTGGTAAGTGAATTGTGTCTTATTATCTATCTTTTCTCTGTGTCTAATTCTTCCATATTTGGCTTTACACTCTTTGTCTAAAAATACCTGTAGTATTCCTTTGACGTGACAAACCTCACATTCTATCTTACCATAACATTTTATTTTCATTCTAATACTTCCTAATTGATTTGACCTGAAGTGGTAAAGAGCTATTTAATGACATTAAAACAAAAATAGGGAGCGTTTTGGCAAAAAAAATAAATGCTAACAATGATTAACAAAAAAATATGGTATTACCTTTGTTAAGAAAACTAATGCCTGCACTAGCAGTTAATGCTCTATTGGCTTTACTCTTTGTTGGGACTAATTATATAATATGGGACGCTGCAGAAAGTTCTGCCAATTTAGTAAAACTAGTTAGTCTTAGTCCTTTTTGGGTTACTATTGCCTTTCTAGGCGAATGGGTCAATGGGCAAATAATACCTGCGGCTGGATTACCTACAAGTCCAATATTCAATTTTCCTTTTTGGTTCTTCTTTGTTGCTATGGCAATAAACCTCGTTCTAATATTAGACTCTGCGAAGAATTCAAACAGTGGTACCCCTAAGAACTAATTTGGGGCGTCAAGTTTGCCAATCTAAAATAAAGCATAATTTAATGTGTTCAAAGATGGATCAACAAAAAACAATGAAGCCTGCCTCTTCAAATCCCAATAACTATCTTAAAGGTCAGGGAAAGCCAGTTAGCCTGAAACTCCTCAGATAAGGATTATGGGCAATCTAACTGAAAATCCCTTTTCAGAAAATTCTCACTCTACTGTGCTATCTGATACAACGTACACTTTCGGGCAAAGGCCTTTCGCGAATTGGAGCACATAAGATAAGTCAGCCCAGAAATTATTTATTTTTTGTATGTTCTGATGATCAGCCTAAATGTGATAGACTTCCTATACACCCCAGATTTTGGAAGGCTTTCTTTGGTTAAGGCTCAGAAACGCTAGCCTTTTTCCTTAATGCCATTTATGATAGCGTCTATTTCACGGGTGAATGAAACATCGTAAATCTTCTTGCTATCGTTGAAAACATCTAAAAAGACGTCGTTAGTCGCCAGATCTTTAACCCATTTGCTATAATAATCGATCCAGTCCTTCTCAGGTACGCCAAACCAAACTCTTTCCAGCAGTGCTAGAGTTGAACTGAAAAAGCTAAAAGCTTTTTTCTCAGCCTCACTATACTTGTCCCATCTTTTCGGCTTGCCCTTGCCTTTGTAATATATTTCTAAGATTTCCGGGCGGTCAATTAACAGGGACGCGTTGGCAGAGAAATCACTCATTAGTTTTTCATAAGTATTATATTTCGTTGCTTTTCGCTGAAGGTACACCTGAATTGCCACAACGACTAGCGAGATCACTATAGCAATGTCAGTCGCAAGAGTGACTGTCGCTTGTACGTCAGAGGATATTAATGGCATCTCTTTAAGCTCAAGCTGGATATACGATCAAGTCGATATAAACGCACCTCTTTTGAACAATGAATCTCAGTTCGCACTTACGTTAACTCAGGAACTAAAAGCTTCAAAGGCCTTACAAGATTTGGCTGGATCGGATAAGTCAAATCAAAAAATGTTATTTGTATTTTTTGTGTCCTGATTATAAGCTTTTGGACGGCAAGCCCTGCTTTCTCTATACCCCAGATTTTGGAAGGGCTTCGTGCCGAATACAGTGTGCATTGAAAGTGGCATCAGGCGTACTTTCCCACGAACGACAGAACGTGCGCTTCAAGCTTGGCAGGCAAGGTCAACCTCGCCCAAAGTTGTAGAACCCAAATCGGCGGGAAAGTCAAAGATGCTGATCAGCTGATTGAGCTCGGTTACCCTTACATGCGGTTTAATGATTGAGTTTATGGGGCGTCTTCGCATGATCTGCACTGAGGTTAGTCCAGCGTTTCTTGCGCCCGCGATGTCGGTTTCAAGCGTGTCCCCAATGAATAGCGCTTTTGCGGGTTGGACGCCTAAGTGTTGAAGCGCCCTGTTGAAAATCTGGGGATGAGGCTTGCGGAGGTTTATGTCTCCGCTGACAACTATGAGATCCAAGTGTTTGTCGAGTTCAAACCGTTCCAAGAGTTCCCAAGCGAACTCGGAGAAAGTCAAGTTGGAAACTACCGCTGTTTTGCATCTTTGGTGGAGAAACCTTAAGACTTCGAGCGCTTGGGGATCCAGTGAAATGTGTCGTGCAAATTCTTTGGAGAACTCATCGACAGCCTGCGTCGCCAGATGGGTTTGCGCTTTAAGCTTTGCTCCCAAGCTGGCTAAAACTCGCTCGACATAAACTGAAAAATGTGGCTCTTCCAGCGTGCAGGCGGTTTCGGCGCTGATTTCTTTTTCAACTATCAGGTAAGCTGATTTGAAATCGTCAAACGAGCAATCAAGACCGTTGTGTGAGAGGTAAGTGTGCATCATGAGGAGGCTTTTGTCGAATGAGGTGGTGTAGTCGTCTATTAGAACCAGAGTATCGAATAGGTCAAATAAGACAGCTTCAAAGCATGGTTTAAAATCGTATTGCAGCTCGCTCGTTGGGATTCTTGAGAGGTTTTTGTCGCATTGCCGATTTTTGCCTGATTGTAACATGGAGAAAGTAAGTCCGTTGCGAAAATATAGGAGTTTATTCCGCATTATATAGAGAGGACCAGAAACTATGATAATTTCATTGATGCAATGAAGGAGCAAAGAGAAATTGATTTTGTTAACTAAAGACTGCTACTTCTTCGCACCTATCATGATCTGCGTGTGCTTATCTGGCGGATTTTATAGTTTGCTGCAAATTCTTCCCAAGATTTGTTTATGTCATAATATGCTTCTCTTGAGGGTTCAAATGAAGAATTAAGATGACAATTATCGCAAAAGGCAATTACTATATTTTCATACGTTTTTCTATGAATTGAAAAACTTTGTTTGCCGCATTCTGGACAAACAAAGAGCCTGCTTGTAATTTCCAAAGAGCCACTCTCCCAGTTGCCACTTTATTCTGAATTGTATTTAACTTTTTCCTGAGAAAATCGTGCAATGCATCGGCAACTCTGTGTTTCCTATCGAAATACTCAAACTAAAACTGTTACTGTTACAGTATCACAGTAACAGTAACAGTAATATTTTACTCTGCACTCAAAAATATTCGGGCAACTGAAATGAGAAAATACATTCTGACTAACAGCGAAAGACACATAATCAAAAGATATCTGAAAAAAGGTGGAAAACTCGACGGCTACCGCACGCTCCTGGCTCGATGCCGACGCAAAGAAACCATCCAAGAAGACCTTCATCTCATTAACCAACTCCTCGAAAAAGCAGACAGCCGTTAACCCGAATTCCACAGAGACAGAAATGTTATCCCAAACCAAAGCTAGGTCCGAACGCGAACCGCCGCCGAGAATTCCCAGGAAAATTTCAGGCTAAACGTCGTAACGCACACATTGAAAGACAATATTAAACTTAACATGAAACCTCAAGGAAACAAAAATCATGCAATAAACCCAGAAGGCTTAGTCTCATGCCCTTAAGAGCTCTAAAACTCATTGTCTCAATGAATTGGGCTTCTTGGTAAGGTAATGGTCGCGGACTCAAATCCCGCCGAAGGGAATGGAAATTAACCTTCATCATCTTAAGGCGCAAAGGTCCAACTTGCCTGCTTTCCATGATAAGAATGAAGGTCGGTTTAGTGCCGATTTAATTCTTTAAGTAAAACTTTCGCTTCAGGCGGCAGCGCGGGCCTGTTTCTTCGGTTCAGCATCAAAAACAAGGATCCAATAACTATCAGGGCTATTCCGAAAAACACCACGCTTTCTTTGGGTAAAATTCCGAATTCTATCGAGAAAGTGAAAAAGATCATGATGATGCCGATGAAAATCATCGTTAAGTTACTTCTGGAAGCTGTAGAATGTAGCGCAAACTCTTTCTTTCCTGAGTCAGTCACAAGATAGTAGCCTTGTTTTTCCTCTATCATGTCTGCACTTATCAAATAATTCCAGTCGTAGTGAAAGTGTCCGTCGGATTTGTAGCCCAAGGCGGAACTGAGACTTGATTTTACTCCGGGCTCAGCCTTAATTCTGCTGTTTGGGGCTGAATAGATGAAGTATAGCAGTTTTGTTCTCGGCGACTGAATATCTGCGCTTATTCCACGTGGCTTTGACACTTGCACCCACTGCTCCAGCTAAGCAATAACGGTAAGATAAACGAAGCTCTGCAGCTGAATTTTCTCTCCATGATTCCACTATAATCAGTCGTTTTGCTTATGACTCTAACTCTTAGATGTGAAACTCTAAATGTTAGAGCTCAATCAACCCTCGGCGCAAAAGCGAAAAAACAAAGGAAACCAACAAAAACCCACAGCTAAACCATGATTTTTCTTTAGCAGACCACAAGGCTTCTCACATTTTTTCCCCTTTATGTTGAAAATGATGCAGAGACGGCGGCATGGGTTTATTTTAAATATCTAAACAGCCTTAGTTATTAGTGGGGAGGAATAGTTTTGGAAATGCAATGTTTGTGTTTCAAAGAGTTCCCCGGTCAGTGCGTCGGATGCCCCGAATACACTGAGATGCATGTAGATCAAGCCGCCGAGTTTGCCCTGGTTACAGCTTTGGGTACATTCTACCCGCCGCAGTTCTCAGGAAAAATTGTTAAAGAATGCAAAAAATATCACAAACGCAAAGTCGAATACATAACATAAAATACTCCTGATCAAACCCGAACTACACTGGAAAAACTTGAAGAAGACGAAAGCAACTACACATGGGGAAAAATGGATCTGTTACCATGTCCGTTAAATGATTCAAAGGGCCACCCCGAAAAATTCTCGGCGAATTTAACATTTTTCGGAAAGTTTAAGCGCCATTTGGTTTGGTTTGTCTGCTCTCTTCAATGAAAAAAATTAGGGTGAGAAGAAAAAAGGTGAAGTTGTTGCTTGCTGAATTTCACCTTACGGTCCGGCATTTGCCCATGTTACGGTGAAGCTTGTTCCGTCTGAGGATAGGGCGGATGGTGCTGCTTTGGTGGCGCCGCTGTTTGTAACCATAGTTATGCTTTGCACTGCTGATGCTAAGCTGTTGATCGGCTCGTTAACTCCGTTGACTGTCGCGTAGCAGGTATTTGCAACTTTCGTGTAATCATAGCCGTATGCTGCTGTTCCAAAGTTTGCCAGAGGAAGAACTCCGCGGTACGATGAGGGTGCCTCTGCAATCCATTCCGCTGAGGACCTTGCTGCATTAGCTACAGTTCCCATGGTTGTGTAGCTTTTTCTTGTGGTTTGGTCGGTTATAGTGACGCTAAATGTGCTGCTTGATCTGCCGAAAAATCCTGATCTGCCGGTGGTGCCCGTGTATGTTACGGTTGCCGATATTTGGTCGCCTGGTCTAATCGTCATCGATGTAATCTCATACATTGGGCTTGGGTAGAATTCGTACCACGCGTAGTAAGTTGCGATTGAACCTTGTATCTCAGAAATGGTGCCTGTTTGCTCAACGGTGCTGGAGCTGAAGCCGTCAATTCCAACCCAGAAAGCCGAGTAATACGTGGTTGTTGAGCTGGTGCCAGCTGTTGCTGCGGGAACCGTCCATGAACCACTGGCGACGGTTACTGAGCCGGATGCACCTGTCACTGCGTATCCGCTCCAGTTAGTGCTTGAGTAGTTGCCATTTGCTAGGCGCATTATGCCTATTCCAGGCTGCATCGAAAGTGCGGGCATGGCAAAAGCTGGGCTGAAAGTTGCTAGAAGCATGAGTGAACCAACAAAGACTGTGAATAATTTATTTGTCTGCATATAAAACGCCTTTTTTGGGGTTGAATGTTGAAACTACTACAATGTTTATGGATGACCTAGAATTAAAATATTTTCCAAACAAGTCCCAATCGCTTGATTAAGTATTAGGCGAGCTTGCGGTGGCACCATGTTTTACCGGCTGTTTCAATACGAACACGCCGCTTCATCCATGTGCGAGCTAAGAAACTAATCCTTTCATTTTGAAAAACCTTCTTATCCCAAGACGCTAAGTATTTTCCAGCAAGACGGAGGGGAAGCGCGGTTAACTTCACTGCAAAAAAGGAAACTGCCATTTTAGCCGTGGTACTCGCCGCCTCCTTCCTAATCAGGCTTGCCCTGTTTCCGCTGAAAGGCTACCCAGTCGACACAAACGACTTTCTCGCCTGGTTTAACTACGCAACGACAAATGGCATAAGAACATTCTACACTTCTATTTGGAAAAGCAATGGATTTGTCGATTACCCGCCCTTCAACGTATACCTTTTCTGGTTTTTCGGCTCCATCGCAAACGTAGCATCAAAAGTCGGCATCAGCGCGGTTGACATTGTAAAGTTGGCGCCCAACATCTTCGACTTGGGCACTGGGGTTTTGATCTATGCTTTTGTGCGCAAACAGGCATCCTTCAAGCTTGCAATAGTGACGACGGCGCTCTACATTTTCAACCCTGCTGTAATCTTTGATTCGGCGGTTTGGGGGCAATACGACGCCATTTACACGTTTTTCCTTGTGCTCTCCCTTATGCTTGCGCTGAGAAGCAAACCTAACCTTTCCGCAGTAGCCTTCGCCATAGGGATCCTGACTAAGCCGCAGGGGATAGCTCTTGCTCCGCTGATTGCGTATCTGATTTACAAGAAAAATGGTTTAAAACAGATGCTTCTCTCTGTGGTTGCCTTCGCCGTGACGGTTTTTGTAGTTATTGTTCCATTCAACTGGGGAGGCAGCCCAATCTATTTCTTAACTAAAATCTATTTTGAGGCATACAAGGGGTACGCGTACACTTCCATTAACGCTTTTAACCTCTGGGGCTTGATTACAGGCATGTGGGTGCCCGACGGTTATCTCAACATAGTGGGATGGGCTCTTTTCGGAGCCTTCGCCGTTTTCACTCTTTACTTGCTGAATAAACGCTTCAAAACTTCAAGTGAGTTTATGGCTGTTTACGCGGCTTTTATGCTTCTCTTCGCGTTTTTCATGCTTCCCACCAGGATTCATGAACGGTACCTGTTCCCGGCTATGAGCATGATGGCGTTGATGGTTCCCTTCGTCAAAAAGGCGAGGGCGATCTACGCGGTTTTAACCGTCACTTTCTTTATCAATGTAGCCTACGTGTTGAATCGGCTGAACGCGGCTTATCCTTACGCTCCAAACCTGACTGGGGACCCGGTGGTTTTGACGGTGAGCGCGATTAATTTATTAATGCTCATATACGCTTCAGTAGTCATGTGGGATAATAGGACATGGCTTGAAATTGAACCGCCGCCACCCTTGCAACCTGTAGAGCGAGGTGAACCAACGTGAACTTTGGATTAAACATCAACAAGAAAGACGTAGTGACCATCATTTTAGTTTCGGTGGTTTTCTTCGGCATAGCTTCTTGGAATGTGGGTTCAATTCAATATCCAGTTACAAATTGGCAAAGCACTCAACCCGAAAGCTTCTATATCAGTTTCGGCGGAATGCAACACGTTCAAACCGTGTATTTCTGGGTTGAAAGCGGCAACGCGTCCGTAACTATATTTTCTGGTTCTCCTGGAAACTGGACTTCTGTTGGACAACTAATTCTTCAACCGGCAGGTACGGATTACTCGGTTTTTGAACCCAGCACCATTAATGCGTTCACTCAGTTTTTGAGTTTTGATGTTAAACCAACCGATTATGATTCTCGACCCGACTTCTATTGGAGTGTTCCCAACCCTTCGGATCGGCCGCCATCGCCTTTCATCCAAATCTCTGAAATTGGTCTGCAAAGCCAGAGTAACAAGCAAATTCCGATCCTGACAATTACAGGCGAAAACACTACGGACCAAACTTTATCTAAGCTGATTGATGAGCAGAGTAAGCTGCAGATCCCGCCTGATTATATGTCTAAGATGTATTTTGATGAGGTCTATTTTGCCAGATCCGCTGAAGAATACCTGCACGGTCAGATACCTGATGAGAGGACTCATCCTCCGCTTGGAAAACTGATCATGGCCTCGGGTGTAGCAATTTTTGGTGAAACTCCGTTTGGTTGGCGAATTATGGGCATCATATTCGGCACTTTGATGGTGCCTTTGATGTATCTTCTTGGAAAGAAACTATTCCAATCATGGATCGCAGGTTTTTCTGCAGCCTTTCTGTTCACGTTTGATTTTATGCATTTTACAATGGCAAGAATAGGAACTGTAGACACCTATGTAGTATTCTTCTCTTTGCTTTCACAGCTATTTTTCTTGGTCTACTTCACGAATGTCATAAAAGATGGCTGGAAAACTTCTGTCTTGCCGCTATTTTTAGCTGTAATCTTTTTTGCACTAGGAATCTCGACAAAGTGGTTCACAATCTTTGGCGCCCTTGGTATGCTTGCATTACTAGCGGTTTACAGGCTTAAAGGCGTCAGTAAACTAAAAGCAAGCTTTGGTGAAAAATATGTTGCTTTCTTTAACTATCCCTTTTTCTTGTTGCTGGGGTTTATAGGTTTAGCGGTTGTAATTTACTTTGCATCCTATATCCCCGACATGCTTGCAGGAGACTCTTTTGTTACGATTCTTAATCTACAGAACGCAATGGCAAGTTTCATGGGAGGCACGGTAGGCCAAAGTTCCTCGACTCCATGGTGGTCGTGGCCTCTGATGATTGGCGGTCCAAACCTACAAGTTCCCCATTGGTTTGATATAACCTACTTGCCAAACAACGTTGTTTCTACAATCACAACGATGGGTAATCCCGCGGTTTGGTGGGTTGGGTTCGGTTGCGTGCTCACGCTTGCCGTAATTGTGCTGTATGAAACGGGGTTGGTTCAAGAAGTGGGGAAGGGGCTGTCTGGACAAAAATTAGGGAAGCAAAAAACCTCTATGTTGGAGTTGCCCGCAGTATACATTGTTGTTGTGTTCTTTTTCTCATGGCTTCCTTACATCATAATTTCTAGGGCAACTTACATTTACCATTTCTATTTGAGTGTGCCCCTTCTCTGCCTAGCAACAACTTATTTCATAAACAAATACTGGAATACACGTCTCGGGAAAGCGGCCGCCATAGCCCTATTTGCTTCAGTTGTGATTCTATTCATAGTTTTTTACCCAGTGATTTCAGGTATGCCCATTTCTGACTCGTATGTTCATAAACTGAAGTGGTTCCAAGGCTGGTTCTTCGCGCCGTGACCAAACAAAATATTTCCAGCAAATCGGCAGTGGTGGTTTCAGTGATTCTTCCAGCTTACAATGAAGCAGACAAACTGGAAAACGCTGTGGCGAAGATTAGTCAAGCCCTCAAAGAAGACGGAGTCCCTTGTGAGATTATTATTGCTGAAGACGGCAGCATCGACGGTACCGCAGAAAAAGCTGAAGAGTTGGCGCAGAAATATTCGTACGTTAGGCATATTCATCGTGAAAAACGTCTAGGTCGGGGAACCGCTCTTAACAATGCATTTAGAGAAAGTAATGGTCAAGTTCTAGTTTACATGGATTTGGACCTTGCCACTGACCTCAAATCGCTCAAGCCCCTTGTCAACGCCATCACGGTTGAAGGTTATGATGTTTCGACGGGTTCAAGGATGCTGCCTCAGAGCACGGTTGAACGCACGCTCCGCAGACAGATAAGCTCCAAAAGCTACAATTTCCTTGTCCGCCACATGCTCGGCTCCAAAGTGAGGGATCACCAATGCGGTTTTAAAGCCTTCAAAAAAGAATCCGTCTTAGGTTTGCTGGGCGAGGTGGAGGCGACGCATTGGTTTTGGGACACGGAAATCCTTGTGAGGGCACAGCGCCACGGCTTTAAAGTCAAGGAGATTCCTGTTGAGTGGACAAGCGGAAAGGGCACGAAAGTCAACTTAGCCAAGGATTCATGGAACATGTTTTGGCAGGTAACCGATCTCTGGTGGAAACTGAAAACTCAAGGCTGATTCTGTCGGGTTGCCATTAGAACAAACGATCGGGCAACCAACGATAAGCCGCCGATCAAAATTATCCCCGCCCAAAACACAAACCACTCGCTGGGTATTGTGGCTCTAACAAGGTAGGAGACTATTAGGTAGCTTGTTCCAAGCCAGAACACGACGTTTTCGATGGTTTCCGCCTTTCTGGGAAGAGGCGAGTTAAGCCAGACCCTGAGCACTAAAACCAAGATTTCAGTAATACCTAAGCCTAGACAAAACTGGAATGCAGCGTTGTAGAGCGAAAGGTATGCTGCTGGGTTTTCAGGAACTGGTAATTGCACGCCTGTACCTGGAACGGTGGCTAAAATGAAGTTGTTGAGGAAATGGTTGAAGTCGCTCCAAAGGTTTGTGTGGAGGTTGATGAAGTATATTACTGCAAGCAGGACTAAAATGAAACCTATGTATAGGGCTGAAATCAAGTTTTCTTTTTTCTTGTCAGGCAACGCATGCATGTTTAGCTTGTTCAGCTTGCTTTTGAGATCCATTTGTTCCCCATTCGACTATGATCTCTTGAAACATATATGTTTCTCTTCGATGGTAAAATGAATGTTCTTAAATAGTCATAGATGGTAAAATACCACTGCAATGGAGAATTAACATGCCTTATTGCCTGAAATGTGGCAGTAAAGTTGAGGATACCATGACTTTCTGCCCAGACTGCGGGACACAACTCAAAGAAGCAGCGCCAACTCAAGCACCCTCGGCTGAGTCTTCGCCAAAACACGAGAACCCAGCGTCGAATGCGCAGCAGCAGCCCGCGGCTTCACCTAAGGTTATGAGGTACGAGAGAACTGATTTCAGCTTTATCCGATATCTGGTCGGCGGCTTAATTCTAGTTACTGTGGGCGTTTCCGCGATACTTGAATTGACCAACCCCGCCATATCGTCAGGTAATTACTTGGCCATCATGCTTCTCGCTGTAGGCTTAATCCTCATCTGCGGCGCCGTCTACTACGCCTTCGCAGGAAGAAAAAGGGTTCACTCCAGCGTACTGGAAGAACGAACCGAGAAAAAACCCTCGCAGCCAGCAACTTAAAACAAAGTATCTTACCTCAAAACGTTTGATAATGGCTAGCGAGCGTAACATCTCACAAATTTGCTTATATGTTTCCCTTTTAGTTAGTAAATTAGGCAGAAACCGAATTACTTGGGATTTGGAAATCATGAGTGAAACAGTCCAAGCTACGGCAGAACGAATAAGGCGGCTGGAAGTTCAGGGGGCGCGAAACGTTGCGATAGCTGCACTTAAAGCTGTTCAGACGTTGGCGGAGAAGACGAAGGCGAAAGACAAGGACGCCTTTTTAAACGAACTTGAAGAAGCCCAAGCTCTCCTTTTCGCGTCTAGGGAAACTGAACCGCTGATGAGAAACGCCCTTCGCTATGTCAGCTTGCAAGCCTTGGACAGCAGTACCGAAAAAGTCGATGCCCTGCGCGAGTTGGTTGCTTCTAACGTGGGTTTGTTTTTGCAAAATCTTGAAGCTTCAAGGGAACTAACCGCGGAGATAGGCGCCAAACGCATCCGTGACGGAATGCTCATTTTTACCCATTGCCACTCATCAACGGTAACCCGCATGATTGCAAAAGCGAAAGCTGACGGCAAAGAATTCAGCGTGATTTGCACCGAAACCCGGCCTGCATTCCAAGGGAGAATAACTGCACGAGAAATGGTTGAGCTTGGCGTTCAAACGATATTTATTGTTGATTCAGCTGCGCGATCCTACATGGGAGACGTCGATATTGTTTTCGTCGGAGCTGACGCCATCACCTCTGAGGGTAATGTGATTAACAAGGTAGGTACCAGCAGCATGGCAGTGCTGGCGCATGAAGCCAGAAAACCGTTTTACGTGGTTTCGGAGTTGCTAAAGTTCGACCCAGAAACCCTTTGTGGGGCATACGAGCGTGTTGAACAGCGAAACCCAGCTGAAGTTTGGAGTGAAGCGCCAAAGAACCTGTCTGTGCGGAACCCCGCCTTTGACGTTACTCCAAGCCGTTATATTCACGGATTAATCTGTGAAGAAGGCGTAATCGCTCCCCAATCAATCGTTGAAACTGTAAATCGAAGTTACCCGTGGGTTCTCAAGCAATAAGGAAAAATCACTCGTTAAATGTTATTATAACTAGCCAATCAATGTCCTTTTGGGGAATAATTATTGACTGATTATCTTGTGGGGACAGGCGGCTGGGGTTATTTTAATGTTACAACTAAGCCTCAACTGAAAGCGTACAGTGAAATATTCAATTTTGTCGAAGTCAACAATACCTTCTACCGTTACCCATCAACTCAAACAGTTGAAAGATGGAGAAGAACCGTACCAAAAGCTTTTACTTTTTCGGTCCGATGCCACAACGATCTAACTCACAAAATAGGCTTAAGACCAACCGACGAGGCCTACGAAGTATTCTACAAAGTGAAACAGTTCGCTGAAATTCTCCAAACTCCCTATTTGGTGTTAGAAACACCATCTGGATATGCAATAAACGACGAAACAAAAGATTTTTTGTCATCCTTAAATTTGAAGGGCATAACGCTTGTTTGGGAATACAGAGCACCTGTAACTCAAAATGTTACCCAGTTAATGCACGATTTTAACATAGTGCACTGTGTTGACTTATCAAATCAAAAACCCAGTTACAAATTAGATGTGACTTATTCTAGACTGTTTGGTAAAGGAGAACATAACATATACCAATTCACTGGCGACGAACTTCTGGAAATACAACGGCACGCTGAAAATACGGGTTCAAAGACGGTAATTCTGGCATTTCATGGGTTGAGAATGAACAATGATGCCTTGAGGTTTCAACAACATTTGGTTACTGGAAAGTTTCTGCCTGCAACTTCTGCTGTTGGAGTAGATTCCGCGAAGGCTGTGCTAGCTGAAGACGCAGAGTTTCCGTCTTCCAAGTCAGAACTTATCAAAAAGCAAGGATGGAAAGTCATCGACGTAAAACAAAACAAGACTGCTCACTTGT
>Ga0326727_10007401_pt1 | contig 29072 bp, 34 predicted proteins | sample MB2enrmetagenome_FD_207643 | JGI IMG/M metagenome (GOLD analysis project Ga0326727, IMG submission 207643) | Lab enriched peat soil microbial communities from McLean, Ithaca, NY, United States - MB29MY | ecosystem: Environmental > Terrestrial > Soil > Wetlands > Peat | place: USA: New York... | reverse complement strand
TAAACTCACGCTTCTGCAGCTTTCCTGCGTCCGGCGTCACCGCCTTGGCCACCTCGGCGGCGAACCGAACCACCGCCGGGCGCCGTTCAGCCCACAGGAAAGGAGGTGCGCGCGTGGTGCGCGACTACGAGCTCATGTACATCGTCCGGCCCGACCTCGACGACGAGGCGCTCCGGACCGCCACCGAGTCGGTGGACGCGCTGATAGCCGGCCTGGGCGGGACCGTCGCCAAGACCACCCTGTGGGGCAAGCGGCGGCTGGCCTACGAGGTCGATCGCCTCCGCGACGGCCATTACGTCATCACGCTGCTCCAGCTCGAGGGTGATCGCGTGGCCGACCTGGAGCGGGCGCTCACCATCCACGACACCGTCTTTCGCCATCTGCTCGTCCGCCGCGACGAGACGGCGCCGGGTCTGGAGATGGACGAGGTCGAGGGTGAGGCGGGGGAGGAAGCCGTCCCGGGGAGCCGGAGCGCGGGCGGGGTCAGGCCGGCTGACGAAGAGGAGGCGGTCGGCGAGGACGACGACATACCCGAGGCGGAGATCGCCGCGGAGGATGAGGAGTAGCCATGGCCGGGTCGCTCAACAAGGTCATGCTGATCGGACGGCTCACCCGGGACCCGGAGCTGCGCTACACGCCGAGCGGCACCGCGGTCTGCAACCTCGCCCTCGCCACCAACCGCTACGGGACCGACTCGGCCGGCGAGCGACGCGAGTTCACCGACTACCACGACGTCGTGGTCTGGAACCAGGGCAACCGCAAGCTCGCCGAGCTGTGCAGCCAGTACCTCCAGAAGGGACGCCTGGTCTATGTCGAGGGCCGCATGCAGACGCGCTCCTGGGATGACGCCCAGTCCGGCCAGAAGCGCTACCGCACCGAGGTCAACGCCAACGACGTCCAGTTCCTCGACAGCCGCCAGGACGCGGGAGCTCCGATGGAGAGCGCGCCCAGCCCGGCCGCGCCCGGCGCCGGCCCCGACGTTGCCGGCGACATCGACCCCGACGACATCCCCTTCTGAGGTCTCTGAGATCCATGCCTGATTTCGACCGCCGCCGCCGCAAGGTGTGCAGCTTCTGCCTGGAGCACCAGGACGTCATCGACTACAAGGAGGTGGCCCGGCTGCGCCGCTACCTCTCGGAGCGCGGCAAGATCCTGCCGCGCCGGATGACCGGCGTCTGCTCGCGCCACCAGCGGCGGCTCACCGTCGCCCTCAAGCGGGCCCGCCACATCGCGCTCCTCCCCTACAGCGCCGACCTGCGCTGACTCCCGGACCGCGGAAGCGGCCGGCGGGACCTAGACGGCCAGGGTGGCCTGGGGCAGCCCGAGGTCAGAGCGGACGAGGTTGGAGTCCGCGGCGTCCACGTCGGTGTCCGTCCCGATCTTCAGCTCCCAACCGGCGACGGCGGCCCGGGTGATGGTGCTCAGCTCGGTGAGGTCGGCGATGATCACCTTGTTCTCGGTGATCAGCGTCTGCACGTCGGCGGTCGCGTTGGCCGGCCAGGCGGTCGAGGAGAGGGCCGCGTCGAAGTTCTCCTCGGCGGTGATCAGCGGCGCCGCGTCGGCCGACGCCTCCGCATTCGTGGTGGTGAGGGTCCACATGGTCGCGGCCGTCGCGAAGGCGGCAGCGGCTGAGTGCACCGGGGCGATGTCGTTGAGGTAGTCCGTGCCCGCCTGCGCTCGGGACAGAGGGGCGGTCCCGCCGCAGGCGCCGGCCAGACCGCCGACAGCGCAGAGCGCGACCGCGGCGAGCGCAACACGGGGCGTGAGCATGGTGGACCTCCCTCTGAACTACCCGAAGAGTCGCACACCGGCCGCCGGGCGACAAGGTGCCGGCCATGCCGGGCGTGGCAATGCGTCGAACGCGCGAGCGGGCCCCGGCCGCCGCGCGACCGCATCTCGCGCGACCGCATCGCCCGCCGCCAAAACGTGCCCTATACTCCGGCCAAGGTCTCCCACCGATGCGCCGGGCCCGTCTTCTCCACGTCCTTGCCTGCGCCCCGGCCGCCGTCCTCGTGACGGTCGCTCCCGCGCTGACGACGCCTGCCGTCGGGGCGGCGTCGATCCCCCCTCCCTACGTCGTCTGCATCGACCCCGGCCACGGCGGCGTCGACCCCGGCGCCATCGGGCTCGACGGACTGGTGGAGAAGGACCTCACCCTGGACATCTCCGACCGGCTGGCGGCCCTGCTGCGCGCCGACGGGGTCACCGTGGTCATGACCCGGACCACCGACGCCAGCGTCAGCATCACGGAGCGCGCGGAGATCGCCAACGACTCCCACGCCGACGTCTTCCTCCCCATCTACTTCAACTCCTGGACCACTCCGACGCCCGACGGATCCGTCGTCCTCTACCCGTATGCGCGGGACATCCCCTTCGCCCAGGCCATCAGCCAGGCGGTGACCGCCTACATCAACCCCTATGGCGACAACGATGGCGGCATCGTGCTCCGCAACGACTGGTGGCTCACGCCGACCATGCCGGTGGCGACCGTGGAGAGCCTCTTCATCTCCAACCCCCACGACGCCGCGCTGCTCACCCAGACCAGCTTCCGCGAGGGGCTGGCCGAGGCGCTGAGGAACGGCATCGTCGCCTACCTGCCGGGCATCCTCCAGCGGTTGAAGGAGGTCCAATCCGGGGCGCCGGGCAAGCTGGGCGCGGCGAGCGGTCCGCTGGCCGCGCCCGCCGGCACCACCGGCGGCGGAGCTCGGTCCGGGCCCGCCGCGGGGTCCGGCCTGCGAAGCTCGGTCAGCGCCCCGGCGCCCGCATCCGCCGCCGGAGGCGCGCCCGCGGCGCTCCAGGTCCTGGGGTGGCTGCTCCTGCTCGCGGTGCTCCTCCTGGCCATCCGCCACCGCCGGCGTCTGATCGGGGTCGCCGGCGCGGGGGTGGCCGCGGCCGGGGCCGGCTTCCGCGGCACCGGCATCCACCGCTGGCTGCTGCGCCGGCGGCGCCGGCGGGCGCGCGGGCGCGCCGGCACCCCGGGGGGCGCGGACGATTGGCGCGTCCATCCGCTCCTCGAGGAGCTCTTCCCAGAGACCCGGGCCGGCTGGGGGGCCGCGGTGCGGACGGGGGAGGGGTCCTTCGCCGATGACCGATCGGCGCCGGCCGTCCAGGTGCGCGGCCGTCCGGTAGGGGCGACCCGCCACCCCTCCATGGACGAGCTGCCGCTCTGATCGCAGAGCTGGGCCTGTGTCCAGCGACCCGGCTCGCTAGAGGGCGCACGGCACTGCAGAGAGCGTCAGGGCGGTTGGTAAACTCGCGCGAAGCGCCCGCCTTTCCCCCTGCGAGGAGTGTCATGGCCCTCGAACAGCAGCTTCGCGTACCCGGTCCGACCCCTCTCCCCGAGCGTGTGGTGCGCTCTCAGTCGCGGCCGATGATCAACCACAGGGGCCCCGAGTTCGCCGCACTGATGTCCGACGTGTGCAGTGGGATCCAGCAGGTGCTGCGCACCCGCAATGACGTTCTGCTGTTCCCGTCCAGCGGGACGGGCGGTCTCGAGGCCGCGGTCGCCAACCTGCTGAGCCCGGGGGAGAAGGCGCTCTTCTGCTCCGTGGGCTCGTTCGGCGACCGCTGGATCGACATCGCCGCCAATTACGGGGTGGACGTGCTCCGCCTCAAGATGCCCGAGGGCGAGGCCATCGACCCCGAGGACGTGGAGCGGCTCCTGGCCGAGAACCCGGAGGTCGAGAAGGTCTTCGTGACCCACAACGAGACCTCCACCGGGGTGACCAACGACATGCCGGCGATCGCCGCTGTCGTCAAGGGGCGGGGCAAGCTGATCGCCGTCGACTCGGTGAGCGGCGCCAGCTGCCTGCCGCTGGAGACGGACGCGCTCGGGCTGGACGTGGTGGTCTGCGGCTCCCAGAAGGGCTGGATGGCCCCTCCCGGACTGGCCATGATCGCCGTCTCGGCCGGCGCCTACGCCGCAGCCGAGCGCGCCAAGCTGCCCCGCTGGTACTTCGACTTCGCGCGCGAGAAGAAGTTCCAGGAGCGCAACCAGACCTACACGACCCCGCCGGTGAGCGTCATGTACGCGATCCAGGAGGGGCTGCGGATCCTCCTCGAGGAGGGGATGGAGAACGTCTGGGCCCGTCACGCCCAGGTGGGCGCGATGATCCGCGCCGGCGTCGAGGCCGCCGGGCTGCGCCTGTTCGCCGCCCAGCCCTACCGCAGCAATGCCGTGACGCCGATCCACAACCCCGCGGACACCCCCGAGGAGCTCTCCAAGCTGCTGACCCTGCTGCGGACCAAGCACGGTCTCGTGCTCGCCGGTGGGCAGGGCGACCTGAAGGGCAAGATCTTCCGGATCGGCCACCTCGGATTCATCGACGCCAACGACGTGTACGCGATCCTCGCCTCCCTGGAGCTGGCGCTCAGCGAGCTGGGCCTGCTCAGCCGGGTGGGGCTGATGGTGCCCGCCGCCCAGGCGGTGGCCCGCGAGGCCGTCGCCGCCGTCGAGCCGGCGGGGGTCCACTGATGACGGTCACCGCCACCCCCGGCCCCGCGGGGGGCCAGACCGCCGCACCCTCAACCGTCCGCATCCTGGTCTCCGACCCCATCGCCGCCGACGGGGTGGAGCGGCTGCGGGCCGCGGGTGAGGTGGAGGTCGCCACCGGCCTCTCCCTCGAGGTGCTCAAGGAGAAGATCGCCGACGCCGACGCGCTGGTGGTCCGCAGCGAGACCAAGGTCACCGCCGAGGTCTTCGACGCCGCCCGCCGGCTGCGGGTGGTCGGGCGGGCCGGGGTCGGGGTCGACAACATCGACCTCGAGGCCGCCACCCGGCACGGGGTGCTGGTGCTCAACGCCCCCACCGGCAACACCATCGCCGCCGCCGAGCACACCGTGGGGATGATGCTCTGCCTGGCTCGCAACATCGCCCCCGCCGACGCCTCGATGCACCAGGGGAAGTGGGACCGCAAGGCCTTCATGGGCACCGAGCTGCGCGGCAAGACGCTGGGGGTGCTGGGGCTCGGCAAGATCGGCTTCGAGGTGGCCCGGATCTCAGCCCAGGGGCTGAGGATGCGGGTCATCGCCAGCGATCCCCTGGTCAGCGCCGAGCGCGCCGAGCAGGCGGGGGCCGAGCTGGTCGACTTCGAGACCCTGCTGGCGCAGTCCGACTTCCTGAGCGTCCACGTCCCGGTGAACGACAAGACGCGGGGCGTCATCGGCGCCGCCGAGCTGGCCCGGATGAAGCGGGGTGCTCGTCTGATCAACGTGGCCCGGGGCGGCATCATCGACGAGCAGGCGCTCGCCGACGCGGTGCGCGGCGGGCACATCGCGGCCGCGGCCGTCGACGTCTTCACCAAGGAGCCCCCCCTTCCCGACAACCCCTTGCTGGCGGTCCCCGCGATGCTGCTCACCCCCCATCTGGGCGCCAGCACCACCGAGGCCCAGGTCAACGTCGCGACCGACGTCGCCGACCAGATCGTCCAGTACCTGGCCGGGGGCGGCCCCGGCTCGGCGGTCAACCTCCCCTCCATCAAGGCCGAGGACCTGGCCCGGCTCCAGCCCTACCTCGTGCTCGCCGAGAAGATGGGGTCGCTGGCGGCCCAGCTGGCCGGCGAGAAGATCAGCCGGGTGGTGTGCAGCTACGCCGGGGAGCTGAGCCAGCTCGATCCCAGCTACCTCACCGCCGAGGTGCTGCGCGGCCTCTTCGCTCACTTCACGGACACCCGGGTCAACGCCATCAACGCCAAGCTGGTGGCCAAGGACCACGGGGTCGCCGTCGAGGAGCGCACCACCACCCGCGACCTGGACCACGCCGACGCCCTGCTGGTCGAGGTGATCGGCAAGGAGCGGCTGATCGTGGTCGGCACCCAGTTCGAGGGTCAGCCCCGGGTCACCCGGATCAACGACTTCCGGGTCGACATGGAGCCCAGCGGCGTCTTCCTGGTGGTCCAGCACAAGGACCGCCCCGGGGTGATCGCCAAGGTCTCCGGTCTTCTGGCCAGCAATGACATCAACATCGCGGGCATCGAGCTGGGTCGCGACCATCCCCGGGGCCAGGCGGTCATGCTGATGCAGGTGGACGACCCGGTGGGCGCCGATCTGCAGGCCGCGCTCCGGGAGATCGCCGACCTGGAGTCGCTCCGGGTGGTCACCCTGTAAGTTGGCCCGACTGCATCCCCTGCGGGGGGTCAGGTTCAACCCCGAGCACGTGCGGCTCGGAGGTGTGCTGGCGCCCCCGTACGACGTGATCGCCCCGGCGCAGCTGGAGGAGCTCTACGGGCGCGACCTGCGCAACGTCGTCCGCGTCGACTTCGGCCAGGCCTACCCCGACGACGTCGCCGGAGAGAGCGATGTCTACACCCGGGCGGCCGCGCACCTGCGCAGCTGGCTGGACCTGGGCATCCTGGTCCGCGACCGGCGGCCGGGCCTCTACCTGGTGACCCATGAGTTCGAGGCCCCCGACGGCCGGGCGATGCGCCGGCTCGGTCTGCTGGGCCGGGTGCCGGCGCTGACCTGGGAGGGCTCCGAGGTGCGTCCCCACGAGCTCACCCTGCGCGGGCCCAAGGAGGACCGGCTCGCCCTGCTGCGCGCCACCGGGGCCCAGACCTCCCCGGTCTGGCTGCTCTGGGATCGTGCCCCGGGTCTGGAGCGGAGGCTCGCCGAGCTGGCCGAGGGGCCGGCCCTGCAGGGAGGGCGCTTCGACGGCGAGATGGGCCCCGAGAAGGTCCTGCTCGGGCAGGTGAGCGACGAGACCGACCTCGCCGAGATCGCCGGGCTGCTGGCCCCTGCCGCCCTCTACATCGCGGACGGCCACCACCGCTTCGAGACCATGGCCGCCTACGCCGCGGAGCGCCGCGCCGGCGGGGACGCGGAGGACGCCGACAGCCAGTACGCGCTGGTCTACGCCAGCGCCGCGGAGGACCCGGCGCTGGTGGTGCTGCCCATCCACCGCATGGTGCGGCCCCGGCCGGGGCTTCCGGCCGGCCGCGACGACCTGGCCGCCCGGTTGGGCGGCGACTGGAGGCTGGAGCCGGTGGCGGATGCCGTCGCGGCCCTGGCCGGGCTGGCCGAGCGGCGGGCGGCCGAGCACGCCTATGTGGTCCTGGCCCCCGACGGGGCCGGCGTGCTCCGGCGGCGCCGCGGCGACTCGGGGTCGCCCCGCGATGCGCTCGACGTGGCCGTGCTCCAGTCGCAGGTGATCGGCGCCTGCGGGATCGGCGAGGCCGAGCTGCGCGAGGGTGCCCTCGCCTACACCCGCGACCCGCTGGAGGCGGCGGCGGCGGTCCGGGAGGGACGGGCGTCGCTCGCCTTCCTGGTCTCGCCCTGCACCAGCACCGAGGTCCTGGCCGTCGCCGACAGCGGCCAGACCATGCCCCAGAAGTCGACCTACTTCTATCCCAAGGTTCCCACCGGGCTGGTCATCTCGCCCCTGTGAGGGGCGGCGTCCCGCCGGGCGCCACCATCACGGCTCGCTCAGGAACTCCGCCACGGCGTTCAGGAAACGCTGTCGCTGCCGGAAGAGGAAGAAGAGATGGCCCCCCGGGAAGACCGTCATCCGCGCCCCGGGGATGCGGTCGCGCATCTCCTCCGCGAGCGCGAGCGGCGCGCTCCGGTCACGCCTCCCGTGAAGGATGAGGGTGGGCGCCATCAGCTCGTCCAGAAGCGCGGTGGCGTCGTAGCCGCTGGACGCCTCCATCTGGCGTTTGAAGGCGTAGCGGGGCTGGGGGTACTTGCTCCGCCCCAGCGGCTGTGCGGAGAGGAGGGGGTAGAGGTGCCTGCGCCGCCAGCTCGGGATGATGCGGGCCGAGGTGGACAGCAGGATCAGCTTGTCAACGCGATCCGGGTGCCTCAGGGCGAGCTCGAGGGCGATCCGCCCGCCCAGCGACATCCCGAGAACATCGGCGTGGCCGACGCCGAGGACGTCCATGACGCCGAGGGCGTCGGCGGCCATCAGCTCGATGGTGTAGGGGGCGTCCGGCTTGTCGGTGCGGCCGGCACCGCGGTTGTCAAAGGCGATGACCTGGGAGTGCTCGGCGAGGGCGTCGATGAGGGTCGTGGACTCCGAGACGTCGATCCCCAGCCCGAGGATGAGCAGCAGCGGGTGGCCGCGCCCGCGCACCTCGCAGTGGACGTGAATGCCGTTGATCCCACCGCTCGCGCCCGACTGCGCCGCGTCGCTCACCGGCCGGCTCCGGAGGGGCGCTGGTGGCGATCCATGACGGTGGTCCATTAGACAGCGCGCGACCATCCCGGCGCGCGTGCCGCGCGGCGGGGTGCCGAGATCAAGAGGTGGTCGGGCTGACCCGGAGCAGGTCGCGGACCGCGGCCCTCAGCGCTGCGGCGAGCTCCGCCGGGTCCTGCACGGGGGACCCCGGCTGCATCGTCAGAGCCCAGCCGGCGACGACCATGGTCAGCGAGCCCGCCCTCCGGACGCGCTCGTCGAGGCTGAGCGCCGGGTCGCCGAGCATCCGGCTGATGAGCTGCTCCGGCTCCATCTCGGGCTGGTCGTGGCCCCTGAACTGGATCTCGCGGAAGACGGCGGCGTTGCGCTGATAGAGCAGGAAGTACCGCTGGTGGGCGGCCAGCTCGTCGATCACCCAATCGAGGAAGGTGACCCAGGAGGCGCTGCTGGGGCGGCCGGAGAGCCGAGCCGTCATGCGGCCGACCAGATCATGCATCGGCAGGTGGAGCGCCAGGAGGATGTCGTCCTTGGACTCGAAGTGGTAGTAGAGGGCGGCCTTGGTCACCCCCACGCGCTCGGCGATCTCCCGCAGCGAGGTCTTCTCGAAGCCCTGCTCGATGAAGAGGTCGAGGGCGACCTCGAGGATCCGCTCGCGGGTTCCGGTGCCGTCCGCCCCAGTCTCTTTGCGGGGCTGGACGAGCGCGCGACGGCCCTGACGGCCGCGTGGGGGCACGCTGCCCTGCTCCGCGGGTACCCCGGGTGCCCCGGGTGCCGTCGCGTCCGCCCCGTCGCCGGCCATCATGAGTTCTTTACTTGACGGCCGGTAGGTAGATCGCTTACCATACGGTCAGTAAGTATAGCCGGCCCGGAGCCCCCGAAGCCAGCTGGAGCGGCGGCAAGTCCCGGGGATTTGCGATTCGGGTCTATCACGATATATCGTTGACGTATCGTCAATCCGCTACGAGGTTCCCCCATGAGCACGACGAACACCACCGGCAGACGGACCGGGCTCCGCCTGCTCCAGGAGGCGTGAGATGCCCAGCCACGCGATGATCGAGGCGGAGGGACTGGTCAAGCGCTACGGGAGCACCGTGGCCCTCGCCGGAGTCGACTTCTCGGTGCCCGCCGGGGCGATCCTGGGGGTGCTGGGGCCCAACGGCGCCGGCAAGACCACCGCGATCCGCATCCTGACCACCCTCAGCCGCCCCGACGCCGGACGGGCGTGGGTGGCCGGCTTCGACGTCGCCGCCCACCCGGCGCAGGTGCGCGGCCGGATCGGGGTGGCCGCCCAGGCGACGACCCTGGACGAGCTGCTCACCGGGAGGCAGAACCTGGTGATGATCGGCGAGCTGAGCGGTCTGGGACGTCCCGACGCGCGCAGCCGGGCCGCCGACCTCCTCGAGCGGATGGAGCTGAGCGACGCCGCGGACCGCCTCACCCGGGGGTACTCGGGGGGGATGCGGCGGCGTCTCGACCTGGCCGCCAGCATGATCATGGCGCCGCCGGTCCTCTTCCTCGACGAGCCCACCACCGGGCTGGACCCAGCCAGCCGCCTGGCGGTCTGGGAGGTGATCCGCGAGATGGTCGGGCGCGGCTGCACCGTGCTGCTCACCACCCAGTATCTCGACGAGGCGGACCAGCTCGCCGACACCATCGCCGTCTTCGACCACGGCCGGGTGATCGCAAGCGGGACCGCTCAGCAGCTGAAGGCGGAGACGGGCGCGGCCCGCCTCGAGGTGACGCTCACCCATCCACGGCCCGAGGCCGTGCTCGCGCTCCAGCCCCTCCTCGACGGCGAGGCCCACCTCAGCCACGACGGCCGGCGGCTCCGCGCCCCGGTGCGCAACCAGGACGGCCTCGCCACCGCGGCGGTCCGCGCCCTCGACCGGGCCGGCATCCTGGTGGACGACGTGCAGGTGCATCAGCCCTCCCTCGATGACGTCTTCTTCGCCCTCACCGGGCGGGAGGCGACCGAGGAGGATCCGGACGACGACGAGGAGGCCACCGCATGAGCGTCCACACCCTGGCCATCGACCGCGCCGATCCGGGCCCGCTGGGCCGCAGCCTCCACGAGATCCGCGTCCTGGTTCGCCGCAACCTGATCCACATCGCTCGGGAGCCGATGCAGCTCTCCGACGTGACCATCCAGCCGATCCTCTTCACGATGCTGTTCGTCTTCGTCTTCGGCTCCGGGATCCCCATCCCTGGCGGCACCTACACCGCCTTCGCGCTGGCGGGGCTGCTGGTCATGAACCTGGTGATGTCGAGCAACGGCACCGCGGTGGGGCTCAGCACCGACCTCAGCACCGGGCTCATCGACCGCTTCCGCACCCTGCCCATGTGGCGCTCGTCGATCCTCATCGCGCGCTCGATCACCGACCTGCTGACCGCCACGGTGTGCGCCACCATCGTCGGCGTCGCCGGGCTGATCGTGGGCTGGCGGCCGGAAGCCGGGGTGCTCTCGGTGCTCGCCGGCTTCGGCCTCGCGCTCCTCTTCACCTACGCCATCAGCTGGGTCTTCGGCTGCGTGGGACTGGCGGTGCGCAACGTGGAGGCGGCGATGTCGGTCGGCTTCCTCGTCCTCTTCCCGCTGGCGTTCGTCTCCAACACCATGGTCCCGACCCAGGGGATGCCTTCATGGCTGCGCCTGGTCGCCGACTGGAACCCGGTGAGCGCGCTGGCCTCCGCCTGCCGCCAGCTCTTCGGCAACCCCAACCCCTCGGCGCTGCTCCAGGACTGGCCGATGCAGCACCCGGTGGCGGCCGCGCTGCTCTGGTCGGCCGCGCTGCTCCTGATCAGCGTGCCCGTCGCGGTGTACCTCTTCCGGCGCCGGACCGCCGACTGATCCCCGCTCGGCGGGAGGTGGGGCGGCCGGCGGCGGCCAGCCCCAACCACCTCGAACCTGAGAGAGTCGCGGCGATGTGCGCCGTCACGCCCGACCAACCCATCGAGGCCGTGATCCTGGACATGGACGGCCTGCTCATCGACACCGAGCCGGTGTGGCGGTCCGCCCAGACCGAGGTGTTCGGCGAGCTGGGCATCCAGCTCAGCGAGGCGGACATGGTCAGCACGATGGGCCGGCGCACCGTCGAGGTGGTCGCTCACTGGCGGCGTCACCGCCCCTGGCCGGGTGCCGCGTCCGGAGAGCCGAGCGACGCGGAGATCGCCGCCCGCATCGTCGCCCGGATGGAGGCCCATATCCGCGCCCGCGGCGAGCCGATGCCCGGGGTCACGACCACCGTCGACCTCCTCCGCCGGCTGGGCCTGCGGCTCGCCATCGCCTCGTCCTCCTCCCACCGGCTGATCGACACGGTCTGCGATCGCCTCGGGCTGGGATCGGTCGGCGTCCGCTGCTCGGCCGATGACGTGACCCATGGCAAGCCGGCCGGCGACGTCTACCTGGCCGCGGCCCGCCGCCTGGGCCTGAGCCCGGAGGTCTGCCTGGCGATCGAGGACTCCCCCAACGGGGTGCTCGCCGCCGGTGCGGCCGGGATGCGCTGCGTCGCGGTCCCCGACCGGGGGCTGGCGGAGGATCCCAGCTTCCGGGAGGCCAGCGTGGTCCTGGGCTCACTGAACGAGGTCGACGAGCCGCTGCTGCGCTCGCTCGGGTGGCGTGGTCGAGCCCAAGCCGGGTGAGGCGCTACCATGCCGACATGGGGCGACGGGTCAACTTCTACCTGGACGACGACCTGATCGAGGCGCTCAACCAGCACACGCAGGTCTCACCACTCTCGCGGAGCGAGATCGTGGCGATCGCCCTGCGCCGGCTCCTCCGCGAGGAGAGGCGCCGTGCCCACGTCGACGTCCCGGCCACCGAGATGGCCCGTCGCATCGCCGCCGGTGAGCTTCCCTCGCGGCGGGTGGACGGGCCCCGGCTCCGTGCGCTGCCCCCGCCCTGGGAGAATTGACGCGCCCGAGGTTTGGCCCATCTCCCCCCCGGGTATGAGCTGAGCGGTTCGAGTCGAGAGTCCCTGTGCCGACTTACGGATACCACTGCCCCAAGTGCCAGACCGAGTTCGAGGTCGTGCAGCGCATGACCGACCCGGCGAAGGCCAGCTGCCCCCGCTGCGGAGCTCCGGCGCGACGCCTCTTCTTCCCGGCCGGCATCGTGTTCAAGGGAAGCGGCTTCTACAAGACCGATTCGCGGCGGTCGACGACGGCATCGGTCAACGGGGCCGGCGGCTCGAACGGGACCAAGGCGCCCACCGAGGGGAAACCGGCAGGCGAGGGAGCCAAGTCGGAGGCCGGGGAGAAGGCCGCCGGCACAGTGGAGACCTCCACCGGCGGCGGCGGGGCGTCCGCCTCCGGGAGCCCGACCAGCACCTGAGGTCGCCGCCCGGCGCGGCGTTGCTAGCATCGTTCATGTGGACGGGCAGGGGTCCGTCACAACCAGGAGGCCAGGATGGCTCACCCCGTCACGATCACCGATTCGAACTTCACCGCGGAGGTCCTCGAGTCCGACATCCCCGTGCTCATCGACTTCTGGGCATCCTGGTGCTCGCCCTGCAAGATGATCGCCCCCATCGTCGAGGACCTCACCAGCGAGTACGAGGGCAGGGTCAAGGTCGGCAAGGTGGACGTCGACGCCAACCCGGTGACCCCCGGGATGTTCGGGATCATGAGCATCCCGACCCTGATGGTCTTCCAGGGCGGCAAGGCCGCCGATCGCATCGTCGGCTACCAGCCCAAGCCGGCGCTGAAGGCGCGGCTCGACGCGATCCTGACCCCCGCGCACTGAGCGGACCTCCGGCGCTCGGAGCCGAACGCTCCGCTTGCCAGCTTCAGGGCGTCTGAGGCAGACTGGAGCGCAGGGAAGGAGCTGTCGGGTCGGGGAGGGCCGGCATGGATGGGCGCGCGCGTGGAGGGACGGCCCGCATCCGAGAGGTCCTCGCCTGGCGTGACGTCCAGGTGGTCGTCGGCTTCTTCTGCGCCGCCCAGCTCCTCGACGGCCTGACCACGTACATCGCGCTGTCCTCGCATCGCTTCACGGAGACGAACCCCCTGCTGGGGAGCCTCCTGGACAGCCACCCGCTGGCGGCCCTGGGGGTCAAGCTCGTCCTGGCGGCACTCGTGGTGACCGCCCTGCTCAGGCTTCCGATCCGCTGGCGGCTCCGGCTGACCGTGATCACCCTGTTCGCCGCCGTCAGCCTGGTCGCGCCGCTCGCCAACGTCCTGCGCCTCGCCGGAGGCTGAGTTCGTGTGATGGCATCATGTTATGATGCCATCATGTCTTTAACGGAGCGCATCAGCGTGGCCGAGGCCAAACGCCGCTTCGCGGACGTGCTCGGTGAGGTGCGCTACCGGGGGAGGCGCTTCATCGTCGAACGCAACGGCACGCCCATGGCAGCCCTGGTGCCGCTCGACGAGCTGGCGCCGGAGCCCCCATCCAGAGGCGGATTCCTGGCTCTGATCGGCGAGTTCGCCGACGCGCCCGAGTATGCCGACGCACTCCGGGAGGCGGTGGAGAGCCGTCGCGAGCAGGGGTCGCGCCCCGCTCCCCGGCTCGGCTCGTGATCGTTCTCGACACCGACGCGATCAGCGACCTGATGCGCCCGCGCCCCGCCGCGGCCCTCGTCAGCCTCATCGGGGAGTTCGCCGCGGATGAGCAGGGCACGACGGCGGTCACGCTGGGTGAGCTGGCGTACGGCGCGTACCGGGTCCAGCGCCCCGAGCTTTACGCGCGTGCCCTCCGGCTGCTCGCGGGATGCACCATCCTTCCCTTCGACCAGGCGGCCGCGGAGCGGTACGGGGAGGTGCGCAGCCAGCTGGAGGCAGCCGGCGAGCGGCTCGACGACCCGGACCTTCGCATCGCGGCCACCGTCCTCGTTCACGACGCCACCCTGGTGACAGGCAACGCGCGGCACTTCGTCCGCATTCCCCGGCTGGTGGTCCGAACCTGGCTTCCCGCTCCGGGCTGAGCCGCCGGCGCAGCCGGACGTGACCGCCGCGCTCAGCCCGCGGCGGGGAGAGAGGATCCTCCGAGCCCGGCGAGCACCTCACCCACCAGTGCCAGGGAACCGCAGACCAGGACGAGGCCCGACCGTCCGGCTCGGCGGCGGGCCTCGGCGAGCGCCGCCGGCACCGGCTCGACGGCCGTGCCCCCGCCCAGCATCGCCGCCAGCTGGCGGGCGGGAGCGGCCCGCTCGCCGCCGACGCTGGTGAGGACGACCTCGGCGGCCATCCCGGAGACGATGGGGAGCATCGCCTCGAGCTGCTTGTCGGCCATCGCCCCGAAGAGGGCGATGACGCGGCGGCCGCCGGCGAGGCTGGTGACCTCGGGTGCCAGCGCCGCCAGGGCCGCCGGGTTGTGGGCGCCGTCGAGCAGGACCGGGGGGGTGCCGTCCACCCACTGCAGGCGGCCCGGCCAGCGCACCGACGCCGCGCCCGCGACGATCGCCCGGTCGGGGACGCCGAGCATGCCGGCGGCGGCGGCGGCCACCGCCAGGTTCTCGATCTGGACCCGGCCGGAGAGCGGCGACCGGCAGTGGAGCGGCGGTCCGGTGGAACCGCGCGCGCCGACCGGCTCGAGGTCGACCTCCACACCGGCGCGCCCGTGGACGGTGCCCTGCCAGTCCCGGCCCGCTTCGAGCACCCGCAGGGTGGCACCGACGGCCCGTGCCCGTTCCGCAACGACCGAACGGGCCGGCTCGGTGGCGGCGCTCACCACCCAGTCACCGCTCTTGACGATGCCCGCCTTCTCGGCCGCGATCGCCTCCACCGTGTCGCCGAGCCACTCACGATGGTCGAGGGCGACATTGGTGATCACGCATCCCCCCAGGTCGGCGACGTTGGTGCTGTCCAGCCGCCCGCCCATCCCGACCTCGCAGATCACGGTGTCGGCGCCGTGCCGGTCGGCGGCGAGGAAGCCCATCGCGGTGAGGATCTCGAACTGGGTGGGATGCTCCCCGGGGGCGGCCTGGCCGGCGGCGTCGAGCACCTCGGCGGCGAGGAGTGAGAAGCGGCCGTCGTCCAGAGCGACGCCGTCGAGGGCGATGCGCTCTCCCCAGCGCACCAGGTGGGGTTTGGCGAGGAGGGCGGTCCGGCGTCCCGCCGCCCGGGCCATCGACTCCAGCAGGGCGGAGACCGAACCCTTGCCATTGGTCCCGGCGACCAGGACACCCTCCAGCCCGAGCTGGGGATTGCCGAGCCGGCCGAGCAGCCACCGCGTGCGCTCGAGGCCGGGGACGATGCCGAACCTTCCCGCCGCCTCCAGCCGCGCGAGCGCAGAGGCGAGGTGCCTCGAACCGGAGGCGGGACGCGTCTCGCCCGGGCTCACGGCGCCGGGCGGGGCCTCCAGGGCCATTCCCGGGCCATCGCCTCGTCCTCGGCCGGCCGGTCGAGGGCGACGCCGAGCACGCGCAACCACGCGCGCTGCCGCTCGGCGGGGTCGGAGATCTCCTCGACCGCCAGATTGCGGTACAGGCGCCCGGTCTGGTGGGCCACGGCGGCCTGCAGCTCCTGGTACTGGAAGGCGGTCGGTGCCTCGAGCAGCGCCGGCTCCGCGCTGCCGGGAATCACGGCCTCGATGTGAAACAGGCGGCCGCGGTCGTGGTCGAAGCTCGAGACCGGGCGCAGTTCCAGCTCCTCAACAGGCGGCAGGAGTGTCGACAGCCGCTCCAGCCAGGCGGCCTGGGCATCGGTCCGCGCGTCCACCTCCGCGTCGGCGAACAGCTCGCCGGCGAGGCCCAGGACGGCGATCTGGAACTGGTGGTAGTAGAGGAGGTCCGCCCCGCTCACCGCGACCGCTCCCAGCGAGGCGCCGGTCTCGTCGGAGAAGCTGACCATGAAGGGCCGCGCATACGGCTTGCGCGCCTCCTGCTCCGACCAGCGAACGCTGATCGCCGGCATCAGATGCCCGGTGCCTCCCGGCGGGCCCGGGCGAGCGCAAGCGTGTTGCGGAGCAGCATGGCGATCGTCATCGGTCCGACTCCCCCCGGAACGGGGGTGAGCCACCCGGCGACCGGCTCGACCGACGGCCGGTCCACGTCGCCGACGAGCTTCCCGTCGCGCGGCGTGGTGCCGACGTCGATGACCGCCGCCCCCGGCTTGACGTACTCGGCGGTGATCATCCCGGGCCGTCCGATCGCGGCGACGAGGATGTCCGCCTCGCGGCAGACCGCAGCCAGGTCACGGGTCTTGGAATGGCAGACGGTGACGGTGGCGTCGGCGTTGATGAGCAGCAGGGCGAGCGGGCGCCCCACGATCACGCTCCTTCCCACCACCACCGCCCGGCTCCCGGCGATGGGCACGCCGGACCGCCGGAGCAGTTCCATGCAGCCGAGCGGGGTCCCGGGCAGCACCCTGGCGGCGGCTCCCGCCGCGAGCCGGCCGAGGTTGAGGGGATGAAACCCGTCGGCGTCCCTGTCGGCAGGGACCGCCTCGAGCACCGCATCGGCGTTGATCTGGCGGGGCAGCGGAAGCTGCACCAGCATGCCGTCGATCTCGGGATCGGCGGCCATCCGGGCACAGAGCTCGACGATCTCGGCCGTCGAGCTGTCGCCACCGGGGGTGTGCAGGGTGAAGCGGATCCCGGCCCGCTCGGCCGCCCGGCCCTTGTTGCGCACGTAGGTGGCGCTGGCGGGGTCGTCACCGCAGAGCACCACCCCGAGGTGCGGAGGGGCCAGGCCGCCGATGGTCATGGCGGCGACCGCGTCGGCGATCTCGGCCCGGATCGCCTTGGCGATCGCGCTCCCGTCGATGATCGTCGCGCTCATGGCCGGCGGCGCTCGACGGTCACGCTGAAGCGGTCCACCGCGGCGGCGAGCGGCGGCCGCTTGGCGACCCGGACCCGCACCGAGGTTGCCCGCGGCTCCACCAAAAGCGCCTCGGCGAGGCGCTCGGCCACCGTCTCGACCAGGTGGTAGCTGTCGTCCTCGACGATCCGCCGGCAGGTCTCGACCAGCCGCGCGTAGTCGATCGTGTCCTCCACACGGTCGCTGCGCGCCGCGTCGCGCGTGTCCGTCCTCAGCTCCACGTCCACATCCAGGTGCACCCCCGCGGCGCGCTCGTCGGCCAGGCATCCGTGATGCCCGAAGAAGCGCATCCCCTCCAGCCGCAGGAGGTCCCGGCCGGCCACGTCCTCGTCCAGGGGCCCGGAGCCGCCTGCCGGTTCCGCTGCGTGGGGAGAGGGGCTCACGCGGCCGATTCTAGATGGGGTGGACGCCTGGCCATCGGGGCGATAGCGTCGACCGGGACGCCCGCGGGGTCACGAGGTGACGCGCTTCAGGCGGTGGAGGGGCGGCCGAGCGCCGTACGCGGAGGGGGTCTCTATCAGGGGGAGTCGGGGATCGTTCGTCACGAATATTTCGTCACGAAAGACATCAGCCGACCGCAAACGAGAGGAGGTGTGGGGAGGACCGCCGCCAAAGCCGGGTTCCGCGGCCGCCAAGATGCTAGGCGGAGCGGGGCTCCTCCACGGGCTTCAGCAGGGTCTCGTGGTGGTCCACCGGGTTGATCATCACCACCTGGAAGAGATCCTCGAAGTCGCACTGGAACAGCTGCATGAGCTGCTGGCGCAGCTTGGGGCCGGGGTTGCGGGTACCCGCCTCCAGGGCCGGTATGTAGTTCTGGGTGACCCCCAGGCGACGGGCCAGCTCGCGCTGGGTCAGCTTGTGCCTGTCCCGCATGGCACGCAGCCCGGTGGCTCGAACCTCGACGTTCACGAGGACAATGTAGTACCCGTCAGTGTTTTCGTCAACACACGATACGACCTGAGGCCTGGTGGTCCCGTGGTCCCGCGGGCCGTGCCCGAGAGCGAGCCGGCTGCAGGGACTAATGACCCTATTGACCTGTGTCCTTTGGTCCGCTAGTGTACGGACCAGCAGCCCGTCCGAAGGGGAGTGGTGAGGGGGGTGGGCTGCTACCCGCTCTCAGCGCACCTCTGCGAATGGGCGGGGTCGCCCTCGATCTGCGACCATCGGGGGCCATGTGCCGGGTCTGCCAGAAGCGTCCCGAGATCCCCGACGAGCGCAGCGGCCGCTGCGAGGCGTGCGTGAAGGCGGGGCGGATGGCGCTGCGCTTCCGGCTCGCCCCCGGGCCGGGCGGGGCCGGGCTGCGGGTTAAAGCCGGGGAGATCTCGCCCCGCGCCCTGCGCCAGAAGTGGCTGGTCCAGCTCCGGGCCTACAGTGCGCAGGCCGCGCCCCGCCCCCACCTCGGCCTGCACGAGGTGGAGATGGTCGTCGCCAGGGACCACCTGGAGACGATCCGGGTCGCCGCCGACCTGGCCGCCCAGGCGGCCGTGGCACTCCAGGCGCTGCGCGACGCCGCCGAACGAACGGACGCCTCCTGGTAGCCCTCAATGGGTGAGGAGCCACTGCCATGAGGGCGTCCCGAGCCCGCCGATGGCGGTGACGGTCCAGGTCGCAACGGTGATGCCGGCGAGGCTGCCGGTCACGTGGGCGACCACGGTCCCCGCCCTGATCGCCGTCCCATCGAGATGGGGAACGTCGATGGCGGTGAGCGTGAGCGTGGCGCCGATCCGCGCCTCGACCGGGGGGAATCCGCCGGCAAAGGCGACCTGAAGCCCGGCCCTCGTGCCCCAGGCGGAGCGAATCGAGCCCGACAGCACAGGGGGCGCCAGCGTGCTCGGATCGACGGTCGTGTAGGCCTCGAAGGCGGCCTGCACCGCTCTGCCGGCCGCGCTCAGAGCCTCTCCCAGCTCCTCGTCGAGGTCGCCGTCGGGAGTGACCTGGCCGAGGATGGCACCGACCACCTGGACCTCCGACCCACCTCCCAGCGGACCCGGGTGCTGGGCGGCGAAGAGGAGACAGCCGCCGGCCTGGGACGTGGAGCCGGTCTTGATCCCCAGCCAGCCGGGGACCGTGGTCAGGTCGGTGTCGAGGTTCTGGACAGTCGTCCCGTCCGGCATCACCGCCGAGGTGGTGGCGACCAGACCGGCGAGCACCGGGTTGGCGAGCGCCGCCTGGCCGAGCTTGACCAGGTCGGCGGCCGTCGACACCGTCTGCGGGCTGTAGCCGCTGGCGTCAGCGAAGGACGTCTGGGACATCCCCAGCGACTGCGCCTGTGCGTTGAGCTCGGCGACGAAGGCGGCTTGGGAGCCCGCCACCCACACCGCCAGGGTCTCGGCGATGTTGTTGGCGGAGGGGAGGAGCAGGGCCAGGAGGAGCTGCCGCTCGCTGAACTGCTCGCCCACCGTGACCGGGATGTTCGACCCGTCCTCGGCGACCACCTGGTCGTAGAGGCTGACGTCCTGGTAGGTGATGGTGTAGGTGGGACCGGGAGCGTCGCCCGTCAGGGGTTGCTGCTGGAGCACGACCAGGGCCGTCATGACCTTGGCGACCGAGCCGATCGGCATCACCGCGGTCGAGTCCAGCTCGGCGAGCTGCCCGAGGTCCGTCGACACGAGGTCGAAGCTGCCGGTCGCGGGCAGCGGGATCGGCGGCATCGTGCCGGGGGCGAACGGCAGCGTCGCGGGGAGGGCGAGGCGGAGCTGGGGCGCCGGCGGGGTGCGCAGCACCCGGAGGTCCACCACGACACCGCCCCCGAGCACCAGGGCAGCCAGCACTGCGAAGCCGGTGGCGAGCACGAGAGGGCGGCGGTACGAGCGAACCCGGTCACCGGTCACGTCGCACCCCCAGCGGGCCCGGCGGCGCTCAAGCCGGCCCGCTCAGCGCTTGGCGCGGCGGCCGCTCCCCTTGAGCGACGCCGAGAGCGTGGCGGAGGGCGCGAAGCGGATCACATTGCGCGCCGCCACCGGGACCGTCTCGCCGGTGCGGGGATTGCGACCCATGCGCGCGGCGCGGTGCTGGATCGTGAAGTTGCCGAACCCGTGGATACGGACCTCGTCGCCGTCGCGCAGCGCATCCGCTATCGCATCGAAGAACCAGCGCACGTCGTCGCGGGCCCGCGTCAGAGAGCGCACGTAACCCTCTTCCTCCTGGAACCTCTCCTTCCACGCCGCGGCCAGGGATTCGCGCGTGATCACTTCAGGCATGCTCTCTCTCCAATGCTGGCCGAGTGCGGCAGAGACCCCGAATTGTAAGGACGCGCAACATGTTTCTCAACTCGCCCTCGTGCTAGGGTGCGCGGGTGCAGGGATTCTCGACCGGCCCGCCCGACGCCGGATGGGATCGCGAGCTGTTCGCACGCGGCGGGCATGTCATGCAGAGCGGCGCGTGGATGGCGGTGCAGGAGGCGCTCGGCGACACGGTCGTCCATCAGACTGGCGAGGGCTGGCGCTGGGCCGGCGTCCACCATCGCGGGCGCGGGATCAGCTACCTCTACCTCCCCTACGGTCCGTCACTGGACGGCCTCGAGCGGCTGGGCGACGCCCTCGACGCGATCAGGACGGCGGGCGGTGCGCTGGGCGTCGATTTCGTCCGCGTCGAGCCCGACGTCGAGGTGAGCCCGAGCAGCGAGGCGCCCGGTCCGGAGGCGACGCTCACCGCTCGGGGGGCGGCGCGGGTCCGCAGCGTCCAGCCCCGGCACACCCTCGTCCTCGACCTGCAACGATCGGAGGAGGAGCTGCGCGGGGAGATGCTCTCGGGACGCCGCCGCAGCATCAACGCCGCGGCCAGGAAGGGGATAACCATCCGCCGCACTCGGGAGGCGGGCGCCGTCGAGGACTTCATCCGCTTGATCCACAGGACGGGTGAGCGCAACCGCTTCGACCCCCACCCCGACCGGTACTACCGCACCGTGTGCACCGTGCTCTTCGCGCGCCGCGCGGCGTCGCTCTACCTCGCCGAGGTGGACGGGGAGAGCGTGGCCGGGGTGATCGCCTTCGAGTCGCCGACGACCGGCTACTACGCCCACGCCGCCGACGACCCCGAGCGCTCGCGCCAGATCGTCGCGGCCGCGCCGCTCGCCTGGCAGATCGTGCTCGACTGCCGCGCCGAGGGGCGGACCACCTTCGACTTCTGGGGCGTGATCCCGGACGACTCCGTCGACCACCCCTGGGCGGGCTTCAGCCGGTTCAAGAAGACGTTCGGAGGCCGGATGGTGACCCGGCCGGGAACGTTCGACCTGCCGCTCCGGCCGCTCCGCTACCGGGCCTACCGGGCGCTCCGGGAGATGCGGGCGGCGCGACGCGCCGGGCGGCGGCCGGTGAGCGCATGAGGCCGGCGACCGACGCCGAGATCGATCGCTGGGACGATCTCGTGCTGGCCAACCCCGACGGCGGCAACATGCTCCAGTCCCGCGCCTGGGGCGAGTTCAAGGGCGGGTGGGGGTGGCGGCCCTCCTATCTGGTCTCCGATGACCCGGAGCTGCCCCTGGCCGCCCTCCTTCTCCGCCATCGGGTGCCGGGGCTCGGCTGGCTCGGCTACGCGCCCAAGGGGCCCGGGGTGTCCTCCGCGGATGAATTGATCCGTCTTCTCGGCTCCCGCGACGCCTTCCCGGGAGCCTTCTGCGTCCAGGTGGAGCCGGAGCTGGCCGACACCCCGGCCAACCGGCGGGCGCTCACGGCCGCCGGGCTGCGCAAGGCCGAGGACGTCCAGATCTCCCGAGCCACCGCGATCGTCGACCTCTCCCCCGACGAGGAGGGGCTGCTCGCCTCCTTCCGGCCCAAGACCCGGTACAACATCCGCCTCGCCGGCCGCCACGGGGTGAGGGTGGAGCCGGCCGGCTGCGGCGACGCCGAGGTCGCCGCGATGTACGCGCTGCTGGGGGCGGCGTTCCGGCGGGCCGGATTCCCGGTGCGCCCGCTCGCCTACTACTCCGGCTACTGGCGGCTCTTCGAGGCCTGCGGCCAGGGCCAGCTGTTCCTCGCCCATCTCGACGGGGAGGTGCTCGCCGGGGCTTACGTGGTGCGCCTCGGCGACAAGGCCTGGTACAAGGACGGCGGCTCGGTCACCCGCCGCCACGAGGTGATGGCTCCCCACCTCGTGCAGTGGGAGGCGATGCGCTGGCTGCGGGCACGCGGGGTGCGGAGCTACGACCTCTTCGCGGTGCCGAGCCGCGAGCAGCTCGCCACCGACGACCATCCGCTGCGCGGTCTCCAGCAGTTCAAGACCGGCTTCACCTCCGACATCCGCGAGTTCGTCGGGACCTGGGACCTGGTCGTCGACGCACGGCGGTACGCGCTGTGGCGGCGGGCCGGGGAGCCGATCGCCCGGCGGCTCCGCTGGCGGCTCCACCACGACCTGCTGTACTGAGGTCGCCGCCGTCTAGCGCTGGTGCCAGATCTGCTTCATCACCACCCGGGCCAGCTTCTCGGGATCGTGATGGGAGCTGATGGTGGGGCTGACCACGTCGGCGAGGACGTAGCGGACCGAGTACTGCTGAGCCTTCTGGCGGTCGAAGGTCACGCGGTCGATGCCGGCGCGGCGCGCCGAGGCAGGCAGCGGCGGGGCGAGGTTGCTGTTCACCACCACGTAGTCGAAGAGGTTGATCCCGATGTGGGCCTGGATGGCGTCGAGGTGCTCGCTCACGGTGTAGCCGAAGGTCTCGCCGGGCTGGCCGGCCACGTTGCAGACGTAGATCTTGATCGCGGGGCTCGCCTGCAGCGCCTCGACCATGCCGTCGACCAGGAGGTTGGGGAGGATCGACGTGTAGAGCGAACCGGGGCCGATGATGATCATCTCGGCATTGAGGACGGCGGCCTCGGCCTCGGGGTTGATCGGCGGGGCCGCGGGCTGGAGAAACACCTTGTCGATGTGGCCGTCACCGACGGGGACCTTGGACTCTCCGACCCGGACCTCCGCGCCCGCATTGGCACAGAGAACGACATCGGTGAGGGTGCTGGGAACGATGGCCCCGCGGACGGCGAGGACGCGGCCCGACTCCCGGATGGCGTGCTCGAAGTCGCCGGTGATCTCGGCCATCGCGGTGATGAAGAGGTTGCCGAAGGAGTGGCCGCCCAGCTCGCCCTTGCCGGTGAAGCGGTGCTGGAAGAGCTGGGTCATCAGCGGCTCGGTCTCGGCCAGCGCGGTCAGGCACTGCCGGAAGTCGCCCGGAGGCAACACCCGGAACTCGTCGCGCAGCCGGCCGCTCGAGCCCCCGTCGTCGGCGACGGTGACGATGGCGACGATGTTCCCGGTGTACTTCTTGATGCCGCGGAGCAGTGCCGACAGTCCCGTCCCGCCGCCCATGGCGACCACCCGAGGGCCCCGGGAGAGGAGCCGGTAGGCGTAAAGCTGCTGGACGAACCCGCCCTCCCCGGCGCCCCCGGGCAGGAAGGGCCCGAGCACCGACCGGCCCAGAAAGTAGAAGGCGATCCCGATGATGGCCAGCCCCACCGCCAGGAAGAGGAGGCCGCGGATGGAGCGCGGGAGGAACTGGAGGGTGAGGTCGGAGACGAACTCGGGGAACCTGACGCTCGAGTAGTAGATGTCGCGCAGGACGTAGCCGATGGCCAGGGCCACCATCACGATCCCGACCATGAGCAGCAGCAGCCAGCGCTTCACGTGGAGGCCGGGGGTGAGCAACCGGGTCAGGTTCTTCCCGGGTCGAAACCGCTCCATCATCTCCTTCGGGGCGGATTGTCCCACCCCCACCGCGACAGCGGCGGGTCCCCCTACCCGAGCGGCAGCGGCGGGACGGTGGCCTGGGCGATCCCTTCGGCGGCCGCTCCGGCCGGTGCCGCCGGCAGGCCGCGGGGGCGGCGGCCCATGCTCACGTAGATGCCACCCCGGCTGGAGATCAGCTCACCGTCGAGGCAGTTGCGACCGTCGACGACGAGCCGTCCCCGCATCAGCCCCAGGACCCTTGCCCAGTCCAGCGCCCGGTACTCCGGCCATTCGGTCACCAACCCGACCGCGTCAGCGCCGGTCGCCGCCGCATAGGGGTCATCGACCAGGGCGGTGCCCCGGAGCAGGGGCCGGGCCCGCTCCATGGCAACGGGGTCGGTGGCGACGACCTCGGCGCCCAGGTCCTGGAGCTGGCGGATCACGTCGACGGCCGGCGCCTGGCGCATGTCGTCGGTGAACGGCTTGAAGGCGAGGCCGAGGACGGCGACCCGCCGGCCCTCGAGGCTGCCTCCCAGCCCGTGGAGCAGCTTGCCGGCGAACCGTCGCCGCTGCTGGCTGTTGACCTCGATGGCGGCCTTGAGCAGCCAGAAGCTCTGCCCGTGGTACCCGGCCGAGGTCTCCAGGGCCCGGACATCCTTGGGGAAGCAGGAGCCGCCCCAGCCCAGGCCCGCGCTCAGGAAGCTGCGCCCGATGCGGGGGTCGAGGCCCATGCCGTCCGCAACCTTCACGATGTCCGCGCCGGTCAGCTCGCAGAGCTGGGCCATCTCATTGATGAAGCTGATCTTGGTGGCGAGGAAGGCGTTGGAGCCGTACTTGATGAGCTCGGCGCTGACGCTGTCGCAGAGAAGCCGAGGGGTGTCGGGCCCCCCCAGCAGTGCCGCCACGCGCTGCACCGCGGCGGTGTCGTCGCCGCCGACCACCACCCGGCTGGGATGGTGCAGATCCTCCAGCGCCGAGCCCTCGCGGAGGAACTCGGGGTACATGACGAAGCCGACGTCGTCGCGCTGGCTGGCGCGGCTCAGGGACCGGGTCGTCCCCGGAGGGACGGTGCTCTTGATGGCGACGATGGCCCCGGCGGCGGCGTGCTCCATGGCCTCGTCGACCGCCTGGCGCACCTGGGAGAGGTCGGCCTCGCCGTCGGGGGTGGGCGGCGTCCCGACCGCCACGATGACCACCCCCGCACCGGTCACCCCCTCCGCCATCGTCTCCACCGCCCGGAGCCGGCCGGAGCCGACGACCGCGCTGAGGAGCTCGTCGAGACCCGGCTCGTGGATGGGGGAGCGCCCCGCCGCCACCGCAGCACGGCGCTCGGCATCGACCTCGACCACCCGGACCTCGCGGCCGGTCTCGGCCAGGCCGGCGGCCGTGACCAGGCCGACGTAGCCGGCGCCTATGACGCAAATCACCCGATCGTCTGCTGGGGATGTCATCGCCGGCAACTCTAACGACCGCGCGCCACCGTCCGGGTCGCTTCGTCGCGCCGGCCGGCTGGATATGATCCGGCGGCGATGAGCGTGCGCGGAGGCCCCGACGGTCGGGACGCCAGTGCGAGCTGACCCGGAGGGCGCAGCGCCGGACGGGGAGCCACCCCGGCCCAGCTGGAGGCTGCCGCGCGGGGTCACCGGGGCCCTGGCACTGGTCCTCTACCTTGCCCTGGCGCTGGCGGCCCTGCGACCCGGTCTCTTCACCGGCCACGACACCATCGTCGGCAACACCGGCGACCCCTCGATCTTCATCTGGTCGCTGCAGTGGCTGCCCTTCGCCCTCAGCCACCACCTCAACCCCCTGGTGACCGACTACCTCCACTACCCGGGCGGCGCCAACCTGATGTGGAACACCTCGATCCTCTTCCCGGCACTGGTGCTGACGCCAGTCACCGACCTCTTCGGCCCGATCGTCTCCTACAACGTGCTGACCGTCCTGGGCATGTCGCTCTCGGGCTGGTGCGCGTTCCTGGCGGTCAGCCGGTACTCACGACGCTGGATCTCGGCATGGGTCGGAGGCCTCGTCTACGAGTTCAGCCCTTTCATGATGACCCAGATCACCGGGCACGCCCATCTGTTCGTGGCCGTCTTCCCCCCCCTGCTCGTGCTCCTGGTCGACGAGATCCTGGTGCGCCGGCGCCACCCGGCCTGGCTGATGGGGGGCCTCCTCGGGCTTGCCGCCGCCTGCCAGCTGCTCACCGGCACCGAGCTGCTGGCGATCTCCGGGTTGATGGCGATCCCGGCGCTGATCACCCTCGCCGTCGTCTTCCGCGCCCAGCTCCGCGAGCGCCTGCCCGACGCGCTCCGCGCCGCGGGGTGCGCGCTGGCCACCTTCGCGGTGCTGGCCGGCTACCCCCTGTACATCCTCCTGCTGGGGCCGCAGCGGGTCTCCGGGGCGCTCCAGGGGTTCGGTTACGTGGCCCGGCCCACGTCGTTCCTGATCCCCTCCTACTTCGAGCTGATCAGCGGGCCGTCCACCATCCTCGACTCGAGCGTCTACATCGGCATCCCGCTGCTCATCCTGGTGGTGGCGGTGGCGGTCGGCATGCGGCGCCGCATCGCGGTGGTGACGGCGGCGGTGACCCTCGTCTGCGCCATGGTGCTGGCGCTCGGCGGCAACCTGACCCTCCACGGCGTGGCCACCGGCATCCCGCTTCCCTGGGTGGTCGCCCAGAACCTCCCGGTGCTCGACAACGTGCTGCCGGTCCGGATCATGATCGCCGGTTACCTCGCCCTCGCAGTGCTGCTCGCCGTGTTCCTCGACCAGGTTCTCACGGCGCCACTGCGATGGCGGGTGGCCGGGCTGGCGGCGGCGGCGGCGGCGCTGATCCCGCTGATCCCCACCCTGCCGGTCTCCTCAGCCCAGTTCGTGATCCCCGCCTTCTTCACCGACGGCTCCGCACAACGGCTGGCGCAGACGGGCTCGGTGCTGGTGACACCCTATGGCATCCAGTTCGAGGACTACCTGCCCGAGGTCTGGCAGGCGGAGTCGGACATGGCCTTCCGAACCCAGGACGGCATGGTCTTCACCCCGGGACCGGGAGGATTCGTGTGGGGAACCGAGATGGGCCCGCTCGGCCAGGAGCTGAGCGCCCTGAGCAACTTCGATGCGCCGCCGCCCGCCGGCCTCTCCCCCTCGGTGCGGCAGACCTACCTGGACGAGCTGCATTCCCATGACGTCAGCGCCATCGTGGTGGGGCCGTCGCCGGGCCAGGCGCAGACCGCCCAGTTCGTCACCGAGCTGGTCGGCAGCCCCGGGGTGAGCACCGGCGGCGTGGTCGTCTGGTACGACGTCCACCCCTGAGACCAAGCTAGGATCGGGGGCCATGTCCGCGAACGGTCGAGCGCTGCACCGCGTGGTGGTGACCGGGGGGGCCGGGTTTCTCGGCTCGCACCTCTGCGAGCGGCTCATCGGTCAGGGTGCCGAGGTGGTGGCGCTCGACAACCTCGTGACCGGCAGCATGGACAACCTGGCCCACCTGATGGGGAGCCCGCGGTTCAGCTTCCGCCACCAGGACGTCACCGAGCAGATCGACATCGAGGGGGACGTGGACGCGGTGCTCCACTTCGCCTCGCCGGCCAGCCCCATCGACTATGCCCTGATGCCGATCCAGACCATCAAGGTGGGAACCCTGGGCACCCACAAGGCTCTCGGACTGGCCATGGCCAAGGGGGCGCGCTTCCTGCTCGCCAGCACCAGCGAGGTCTACGGTGACCCCGAGGTCCATCCTCAGCCGGAGACCTACTGGGGGCACGTCAACCCGGTCGGGCCGCGGAGCATCTACGACGAGGCCAAGCGGGCCGCCGAGGCGTTCACCATGGCCTACCACAACCACCACGGGGTGGACACCCGCATCGTGCGGATCTTCAACACCTACGGGCCGCGGATGCGCCGGCGGGATGGGCGCGCCGTGCCCGCCTTCGTGACCCAGGCCCTCGCCGGCGAGCCGATGACCGTCTTCGGCGACGGCTCCCAGACCCGGAGCCTCTGCTACGTCGACGACCTCATCGACGGCATCGAGCGGCTGCTCCAGAGCGATCGCCCGCTCCCGGTGAACATCGGCAACCCCAGCGAGATCACCATGCTGGAGCTGGCCCGGACCGTGCGTGACCTCTGCGGGAGCAGCAGCGAGATCGTCTTCGAGCCGCTCCCGGTCGACGACCCCCGGCGGCGGCGGCCGGACATCGGGGTGGCCCGGGCGCTGCTCGGCTGGGAGCCGAAGGTCCCCCTGGAGGAGGGCCTGAGCAGGACCATCGCCTGGTGGCGGAAGAGCGCCAACGGACGGGATCAGGCGCCCCACGAGCCCGGCGGCGGCGCCGGGTTGGGGTAGGATGCCCGCGCCCATGACCGCACCCTTCCTCTCTGTGCTGATGCCCGCCCTCAACGAGGAGCGGACCATCTCCCAGGTCCTCGACACCGTGCTCGCCTCGCCGGTCGATCTCGAGGTGATCCTCGTCGACGACGGCTCCACCGACCGCACCTGGGAGCTGATGGAGGCGAGGGCCAGGGACGACCCCCGGGTTCACGCCTTCCGCCACGCCGTCAACGGGGGCAAGGGGGCGGCGATCCGGACGGCCCTCCAGAAAGCGCGCGGCCAGGTGGTCCTGATCCAGGACGCCGACCTCGAGTACGATCCCGCCGACTACCCACGCCTGCTCGAGCCCATGCAGGACGAGCGGGCGACCGTCGTCTATGGCTCGCGGGCGTTCACCAGCCACACCGCCTACTCGTACTGGTACGTGATGGGCAACCGGCTGGTCACCCTGGCCACCAACGTCATCTACAACTGCTATCTCTCGGACATGGAGACCGGCTACAAGGTGATGCCCCGGGACGTGGCCCTCTCCCTCCACCTCCAGGCCCGCGGCTTCGAGCTGGAGCCCGAGATCACCGCCAAGCTGATCCGCTCCGGCCACCGCATCTACGAGGTCCCGATCAGCTACGCCGCCCGTTCCCGAGCCGAGGGCAAGAAGCTGACGGCCATGGACGGGGTCCGTGCGATCCGGACCCTGCTGCGCTACCGGAGCTGGCGTCCCCGCGGCTGACCCCACGATGAGTGCGCAGTCAGCCCCGGAGGCGCTGCCGACGGCCGGCGCCCGACCGGACACCGGGGGCAGACGCCCCGGTGCCGGGCGCCGCCTCGCCCGGGAGCTCCTGGTGCCGGCCCTCTGCGTCGGGCTGGCCGTGGGGGCCCTGGCTCCGGGGCTGTTCGGCGGGCCGGACAGCGTGGTGGGCAACACCGGCGACCCCTCCATCTTCGTCTGGTCGCTGGCCTGGACCCCCTTCGCGGTCAGCCACGGCATGGACCCGCTGGTGACCTACTACCTCCACTTCCCGACCGGCGTCAACCTGATGTGGAACACGGCGATCGTCTTCCCGGCCCTGCTGCTGGCACCGATCACCGCCGTGTTCGGCCCCATCGCCGCCTACAAGGTCCTGCTCGTCCTGGCGATGTCGCTCTCCGGCTGGTGCGCCTACCTGGCGCTGCGACGCTTCACGCGGCACCGGTTGGGGGCGGCACTCGGAGGGCT
>Ga0326727_10007400_pt1 | contig 29073 bp, 32 predicted proteins | sample MB2enrmetagenome_FD_207643 | JGI IMG/M metagenome (GOLD analysis project Ga0326727, IMG submission 207643) | Lab enriched peat soil microbial communities from McLean, Ithaca, NY, United States - MB29MY | ecosystem: Environmental > Terrestrial > Soil > Wetlands > Peat | place: USA: New York... | reverse complement strand
TCTTTGTAGACATTTTCAGGATCAGGTTTAAATCCGTTCTCATGAAAATCTCCACCGTCCTGCATGGCTGCATCAAGTGATGATAGCCTTTTTGTCGTTAAAAAGAGGAAGAGTTGAAAAACTCAAGATCAACGTTGGCGTTGATAGGATCACTCATGCGCACTTATTTTGGAACTGTTTAGAAGGCCGATCTATCCGCCGTGGCTCAATTTAAACATGGAACGACCGGTCCATCCTAATATAAAAAAAATGTGCAAAAAAAGAATTCAATCTTGGCCTGATTGATACTTGGCTTAATCCGCGGTTTTCAGCTTGAAGGACAGCTTGACCCGTGCACGGTATAGCACGACTGCTTGATTTTCTACTTTCGCATCGAGCTGGATAACTTCCACGATCCTGATATCTTCGACGGATTCCGAGGCTTTTGTCACGACGTTTTTTACCGCATCTTCCCATGAATTTTCGGAGGTTCCGACAGCCTCTATGAATTTATAAACCGATTCGTGCATGTCTTCCATTATTATGCCACCTCTGTATGAAGGCAGGACAAGACATTCTGCCCGTTGGATAACGGCGATGTATTATTATATAAAGATAATCCAAGTGCAATCGGCAGGATGATCGTGAAGGTTGCGAAATGGCGTTTAAAGCAAGTAACTTTTTTTCCACGGGCCTTGCATTTATGGTTGATTCCTCAAGAATTGTCCTGAGTTTATCGCGATGAGTGCTGTGTCCCAGTTAACCTTGAAAGTTGTCCTGATCGGCTACCCGGCCGTGGGTAAAACGTCAATCGCGAACCGGTACACCCGCAACCTTTTTGCACACCAATACATAAGCACGATGGGCTGCGACTTCTACATCAAAAACGTAGTCATCGAGGACGTCGAAATAAAGCTAATCATTCATGATCTCGGGGGCAATATCCAGTTTCGTTCAGTCCGCCAGAAGTACATGGAAGGAGCTGACATCGCATTCGTCGTGTTCGCGTTGGATGATCAGAGAACCTTCGAGATCGACGAATTTCTGGAGGATATCGAAATGATGAAGGAACGTCCGATCGTGGCATTTCTCGGGAACAAGGTCGATCTCGTGGACAAGGATTCCTTGGATCTCTCGGCAATCGAGGCTAAAGCCGCCAGCATCGGTGTTCCGTTGTTTTTAACATCTGCCAAGGAGAACATCGCCATTTCGGACGTATTCTTTTCGATCACCGGGCAATACCTGAACACGCGTTCTTCCTGACCAGACGTGCCCGAAGCAAATGGTAGCGTGAATCGAAGCGATCGCAAAGGTTAATCAAGTCGCGATCCCGAGGTCCTTTCATGGCCGAAGAACAGAGCGACCGCGTCGAGCGCGTGATCGAGCTCAATGACGATTTGCTCGCAAATAACGAGAACCTCGCCCGGAAAAACTCCGAGCTCCTGAACAGTTTTGGGATCAAGACTATCGACGTTGTCGGCGCTATCGGGGCTGGGAAGACCCTGATTCTCGAGAAAATCGTCGAACGGCTGGCTCCAGTCCACCGCATCCTCGTCATCAACGGTGACGTCACGCTCCGCATCGATGCCGATCGCATCGAGAAGTGGGGGGCCAAGTGCATCCAGATCAACACGGGCAGGGAATGCGCGTTGAATGCATATCACGTTCATAGCGTCATCACGAAGTTCGACGTGTCCAAGTACGACCTGCTCCTGATCGAGAACGTCGGGAACCTGATCTGCCCATCCGACTTCATCCTCGGCACCGATTTCGCCCGCGTTGTGATCGTGTCGATCACAGAAGGCGAACACGTGATCCGTAAGCACCCCATGCTATTCAAAATGAGTAGAATCGCATTGATTAACAAGATCGACCTCCTGCCCTACATCGACGGCGTCGACGTGGAGAGGATGAGAGCTGATGCCTTGGAAATAAATCCGGATATCACGGTCATCAATACTTCCGCGCGGACGGGGGAGGGGTTGGATGAACTGATCTCGGCATTGGACCTCGCGTCTCCACCAGAGGGATAATCGTACAACAATTTCAAATCCAACTCTAGCAATAATATAGCATTAGGTGAATGCACAATGGAGTCAAGAGAAAACGTGGGATTTGCCAAGGAGATCGGGGCCATGCTCGAAGCCAAGGTCAAGGTCAGCATGAAATCTCGCGAAAATTATTTCGTGGTCGGAAATTTGAAAGGTTTTTCTCGTACTACCGAGTCTCTCATCCTCACCAACGCACAGGATACCCTTAATAATGCATATTCGAAGATCGTCATCCACGGATCCGAATGGAGCACGATCACGCTCGAATCAACCCCGTTCCCTATGGAAGGTCTGTTCCAGCGCCTGAAGAACGTATTCCCGCCCGGCCAGGTAAAATACGTGCCCGAGGCGCAGACCATCAGCGTCATGGGCAAATACAGCATCAACGAGAGCGGCGTGAACGGCGAGGGACCCGTGGTCGACCGCATCAAGCTGATCTACCGGCAATACATCGACGAGGTCAACAAGTGAGCGTCGCGTGGCGACGCGGTTTCGACGCGATTTTTCTTTCCATCTTTTACCCGTGTTATCAACAACAACCTACTCGTTTTAGAAAGAATACGTTTCTAATTTTAATTTTGGGACGATGTCATGCAATTCTTTCTCCGTCGTGTGAAATAATATGTTGTTATTGAGCGCATAGGCAATAGCAACACAATCCACGTTGGATAGTTTTTTTCTATGTTGACACTTCAATTTTCCGGCCTTGAAAGCCACGTTATTATCGAAATCTTGAATCAAAATATTATAATTCTTCAAGAATGATGCCATTGTAGATTCAGCGAACGTGACGCCACCAGGCTGCTTGCACAGCTGTGATAATGTCTCGACAAGGGTCGTTCGCATCAAGATACCACGAATACTACCGGATTTGATGTGTTCCATGAGATGAACGAGCTTAGGTTCTGGCGTTGCACAATAGAAGGTCACTATCACGCCAGTATCAAGTAGGGCAAGCGAACTCATTTATCTTCGAGCTCCAGTTCATCTCTCTTAGACTCACGATAGATACGCTCGACTTCGCTTGATGATGCCGCCATATTGCGTATGGTCTCGTCCGAGAGAATGGGTATAATTCTAAGGTTTCCTTCGTCCTCCAGAACGAGAACTTCCATCCCATCATGCAATCCCAACCTCTTTCGAATCGATGCGGGTATCGTGATGCGTCCATGATTGCTGATGGTTGTCGTTTTTTCTTGGAACATTCCCAATCACTCTATCTCTAATAGTCAGCCTTTTTTGCAGATTTATGTTTTTGCTATGCATTTTCGGATTTTGGGATGATCTACTCTCTTCTAAAGTGAAGTGGATTCCTGTGGTCGCCTTGGAATTATTATATAAGTGGAGATTTTCTATTGTCAGAGTGGAGTTTATCCCAAAGGTGTCTCCAATGGAAATTGCCGAATTATCAGAATTGAAAGCCGTGGAGCGGTCGTTTGGCACCCCAAGTGCACAAAAAATAATCCAAGTCTTGGCCTGCTGGGAGATCGTTACAGTTAAGCAGCTCAGCGAAATTACTGAACTTAGTGAGAGTCAGGTTCATGCGACGCTTCAAAGCTTGATTGATGCGGATATTGTTAAACGAGAAAGCAGGGGAAACTACATCCTTTCGGACCCTCCGTTTGCACAGGAATTGAAGGTCGCTTATGAGTCCCTCGTCGAGCGCGTCCTAGGCAAGTTCATGTATAATCTTTCAATCGACCTTGATAGCCTGTCAGTTGACGATATTTCGGACCGGTTGGAATACATGTTGAAACGGTGGAAGCCCATGATGGAGAAATTGTATCGATCGAAACTCTCCTCCTTGGCCGAGTACATCATCGACCGGTCTTGATCCAGCGCAAACATCTTGGTAAAACCTTCAAGAAGGCGAGTTCCGAGAATGCCGTGGTCAAATGATAAGTTTAACTCGAGAATCGAACAATGTCGAAAGAGAATCGAGGCATTTCTGGGAATACTGCCCGATACAATTGTTTTCCTTTGCACGAGCGATGAAATGAGTGCGAGATTCAAAACAGAGCTATTGGCAGGAGGAACATCCACGAAAAAGGTAACATTTCTTGAAAAGCATATTTTCTCCTTGCTATCAGGAAAATACTTCAAAAACACGAATGAAATCTGGTTGGTTGAAAGAAGGAGCGATATTAATTCGATATTGGTTCACGAATTACTACATTCCGTCCAGAAATGCGATCCGAAAAGAGAAAACATCTGCGATTACCTCACCTATCGAATTACGAATGACCCAACACTAATGGAAGGAAAGGTTCTATCAGAATGGGCAGAGATCGAACGTGCGCATGGACTTGATCAAATCAAATCACGATTTCTTGCCGAGGGAAATTGCGAGGATTTCTAGGTATTCTCTGAGCGAATTGGCGTGTTCGTAAGATCACATCCTGTTCTTCTTCATTATTTTTTGAAGCCTTAGGCAACCACAAATATCCGATACGCGGAGAGAAGTTTATGCAATCGAGGCGCGCAACTGACTCCGATCAACCGGCCGAGCCCGGGCACTTCGCCACGAACGTGGCTTACGACGAGGCGACGGGACGCATCACCGACTGCTGCACCAATCACGGGTTCCCGCTAGGCGGCATGGGCACGGGTGGGTTCAACATCCTGACCGACGGGGGTTTCGAGCACTTCCGCACCAACCACAACTGGTTCAGGTTCATCGGGGCTACTAAATTTCCCAAGGGAACCTTTATTGCGGTGCGCGTGAAATCGGGAGAGACAATCGCCAGCCGTATCCTGCGACGGCAGTATCCGGGCGGTAAAGAGTTCGCTAACATCGAACCAATCGCGCATACCACGTTCACGGGGAAGCTGCCCAGGTTCGAGCTGGCGTTCGAGGATGCCGGCCTACCCGCGAGCGTGGCGTTGTCTGGTTTTTCCGCAATCATCCCCCGCGACCCCAAGGACTCGACCCTTCCGGTAGCATTCTTCACGGCGACCACAAGCAACCCATCGAACGTCCCGATCGAGGTGTCGTTCCTGTTTGCGTTCGAGAACATCTTGGGGCTGGGCGGAAGCGGTGGTAGCCACCTGTTCCTGATCAGGGATGGACCGGTGGCCTATCGCAGCACGCGTGGTAACTTCGCGGAGCCCTTCGAATGCGCCGGTGGACGCGGCGTGCGGTTCGGGACGACCCAAGCCCCTTCGCCGGATGACCCCCGGCGGCGTGTCATCGGGGAATACGTGGTCGTTGCGGCCGTTCCTCGGGATGGAGGTGAGGTCTTGATTTCGACATGCCCGTCGTGGTCATCCAGAGAAATCAAGCCCTGCCTGTTCGACGAGTTCGCCGCTAAGGGGGAGATCTCGCAATCATCGGAAGGTACCAAGCCGAATGCGGGGGCAACGTGCATAAAGCTCACGCTCGCCCCAGGGGAATCACGAAATGTCAGGTTTCTCCTCGTTTGGTGGACTCCATATTACGTTCTCGAAAAACGGCAGCGGGTGCGCAAGATCACGGGGCGGCACGCGGGCATTGACTACGGCCATTACTATCTGAATTTCTTCTCATCTGCCCAGGCTCTCGCGGAATATTGCCTGCAGGAATGGACGAGGCTGGAAACGGGATCGGGGGAGCTTGAAGCGATTCTGAAAGAATCGACCCTTCCGCCATGGTTACAAACCTACGTGCTGAATTCCGCGGATTCTATGCTGATCAGCACTTGCGTGCCCAAAGATGGGTCCTATTACATGATCGAAGGGTGCCCGTGGGACTGGATGTTTGGCGGCCTCACCGGCACGCTGGACCAGCGGCTGGCCAGCCACCCGTATTCAGCAATTTTCTTTCCTGAATTCGACCGGCGAGAACTGGAGACGTTTCGAGACCTCACCCGGCAGGGACAGGTCCCGCACGGTGACGGGCATTGCGACATCGCTCTCTGCACAGACGATGTCCCCTATGGCAATCCCATCAAGTTAATCACGCCCGCGAAGCACTGGGTTGACCTCCCTCAGTCCCTCATCCTGCAGATCGGGAAGCTATTCCTCACTACGGGCGACTGGGACCTGCTGCGGGCGAGCTGGCCGACGCTGGTGGAGGCTGCTGCCTATCTCGAGAGTCATTGCGTGCAGCACATCCCTGATGGCGTCACGACCTACGATTACATGTATTACCACCCGCATTTCATCTATTCGGCCACGCTCCAGCTGGCCACGCTTCGTATGCTGGTCTGCCTCGGGAACCACCTGCTGGAAAACCCCGGCACTCCCGCCAGCGATCGGAAGGGCGTGGAAACATCGATCGGGGCGTGGGAAGCCGAGGAAATGGAATGCGCCAAGGCCATGCAGGACATTCTATGGGACGGGAGGGGATTTTTCAGGACCTGCGAGGGCCGTGATTCGGTCTTCACGAGCGCGCTCGCCGGGGACTGGATTGCCCGCTATAGCGGACTCGGACCAGTCGTTCACGCGGAGCAAGCAATTTCCCACAGCGCGTGGCAGTCCAAGGTTCTCGTGGAATCGCACGACCATCTCGATCTCGGCGGCCATCCCTCGCGCCCGCTCGTCTACCGGGAGGCAAGCCCTGATGGACGCGAGGTTCCTATGCGAATCGGCCTCATGAAGAAATTACAGGTCAATAATCCATGGCAAACGATACCCTACCAGGCACTGGAGGCCATTTATCTCGGCCGGGTCGAAGCCGGCCTTGGCATCATTAAGATGATCTGGGAGAAGGGCTATTACGAGGGCTATCCGTTTAATATGGACCACTGGGGGTTCCCGAGCCACATTTACATGTCGCATCCATCAACTTGGGCGGTGTTCAATGCCCTCTCCGGTGCGGCGCTTGACGTTTCTCGCCACGAGCTCGTAATTTCACCCCGTCTCCTTCCCGGGCAGGAATTATTCAAGATACCCGCGTTTTTCCCCGCCATATGGCTGTGGGTCACGTTCGACCCGGCAACCCGACTCGCTAGCGTGGAAGTTATCAAGAGCTTCGACGAGGCGCTCTCCATCCAGACCCTCGTTTGCACGGATGCAACGGGAAACAGGCAGGATCTTCCCTTGGATCCGTCGCTGCTGAACGTGGCCGGCGATAGGATGGAATTTAAGTTTCCATTCACAATTTGTGGCGAATCTGTTTGAATATTGCCAGCATTACTGCGTGGCTAAAGTAAATATATGAGCACGTGGTCGGCAAATTTTGTCCCGATCATCTCGTCGGGACGCAAGCCGAGCATCAGGTGGAAGATCTGGTTGGCGTAAATTACCTTGCCGTCCTGCGATATGCCGGCAGCACCTTCCCTAATATTCTCCACGAACACGTGAAAGAGCATTCGTATTTCCACGGGTAGGTGCAGGTCCAGCGCCGCCTGCACGATCGCGTAGCTGCCTCGGGCGGGACGGCGGGGCGCGGTCAGGTGCCGAGGGGAGATAAGTGGGCTGGGTCTCAAATATATAGCCCCGTGTTGCGTTTCTCTCCTTGATACAAGCACGTTTGGATCAGGTGCTCGTGGGTCATTGTTTATGCAGGCACCGGTCGGTCTAGAAACTTTCGTTCGTGAACTTATGGCCGATTACTTGGCGATATTCCGGTGATCCCAGCCAAGGTTCGCGTTCAGGTGATAATCGTGTCAAAAAATAACCAAAGCAACAATAGTTCTCCCTATGACAATGCTGTCGCCCAGCTCAAGGAAGCATGCGATTATCTGGGCTTTAGCGATAATATTTTCAAGTACCTGAGCAAACCCATGCGAATCGTCGAGGTGAATTGCCCCATCATCATGGATGATGGCTCGATCCAGATGTTCGAGGGTTTCCGGGTGCTCCACAACAACATTCGCGGCCCGGGGAAAGGCGGGATTCGGTTTTCCCCCGACGTGAACATGGAAGAGGTGATGGCGCTGGCGATGTGGATGACGTGGAAATGCAGCGTCGTGGATTTACCGTATGGCGGATCCAAGGGCGGCATTAAGGTTGACATCGCCAAGCTGTCACCAAAGGAGTTGGAACGACTCACACGCCGGTACACGAGCAGCATCATCGACGTCATCGGCCCGGATATCGATATTCCCGCGCCCGATATGAACACGAACGCGCAGACCATGGCCTACGTCTTCGATACTTATTCCATGCAAGTTGGCAAGACCACGCCCGGCGTCGTTACCGGCAAGCCGGTCGAGATCGGCGGGAGCCTCGGGCGCACGCAGGCGACCGGGCGCGGCCTATCCTACATTCTCCGCGAATTCGCCAAGCGCGCGGGCTTGGAGCTCGCCGACCAGCGCATCGTCGTCCAAGGCTTCGGCAACGTCGGCTCCTGGGCCGCGAAGACGCTGTCCGACTGGGGAGCGAAGATCATAGCTGTCTCCGACGTCTCGGGCGGGTACTACAATCCCGACGGGCTCAACATCGACACCTTCGTCGACTACCTGAAGACCAACCCGACGCTCGACGGTTTGGAAGGTGCCGGGGACAAGATCACCAACGAGCAATTGCTCGCCTTGGAGTGCGACTTCCTCCTCCCCTGCGCCATGGAGAACCAGATCACGAAGGCCAACGCCTCGGATCTCCAATGCAAGTATATTATCGAAGGTGCAAACGGCCCGACCACGCCGGAAGCCGACGACATCATCGAGGAACGTGGCATCGACCTGATACCTGACATCCTTGCGAATGCTGGCGGCGTGACCTGTAGCTACTTTGAATGGGTCCAGAATCTGCAATCCTTGTTCTGGGACCTCGACCGGGTCAATCAGGAGCTGGAGCGCATCATGCTGGCCGCGTTCGACGATGTCTACAAGATGAAGCAGGAAAAGAACATCTCGTATCGCTTGGCAACGTACCTCATCGCCGTGCAGCGTGTTGCCAAGGCCGTCGAATACCGGGGAATTGGGTATTAATCAAAACGGAGGAAAATGATCATGAACATTTACGAAGAAAGCGTTGAACAATTACGGATTATTTGCGATCTTCTAGGCATCAACGAGAGTATCTTCCGCTTCATGAGCAAGCCGGCGCGCACCACGATCACGAACTTTCCCGTGAAGATGGACATCGGGTCGATCGACATGTACCAAGGCTATCGTGTCCTGCACTCGAACGTGCTTGGTCCTGGCAAGGGCGGCATTCAGTTCTCCCCAGACCTTACGTTGGACGACGTGAAGACGGGCGCCATGCTCATGACGTGGAAGTCGAGCCTAATCGGCTTGCCACTCGGTGGCGCCAAGGGCGGTGTCATCGTCGACCCCAAGGTGCTGTCGCGGCGCGAGCTGGAGGTGCTTACGCGCCGGTACACGACGTCCATTATGAACGTCATCGGCCCTACCCAAGACATCCCGAGCCCCGATCTCGGCACTGACAGCCAAACAATGGCATGGGTCATGGACCAATTCTCAACTGGTATCGGCAAAACCACGCCAGGCGTCGTCACCGGCAAACCCGTGGAAATCGGCGGCACGCTCGGCCGGGATATGGCGGTCGGCTGGGGCCTCGCCACGATTCTCAAGGATTACTCGCAAAAGTCGGGCGAGGAGATCAAGGGCCAGAAGATCGTCATCCAAGGCATCGGCCACGTGGGCAAGAACGTCGCACAGACCGCCGCCCGGTTCGGCGGGAAGGTCATCGCTATCTCTGACAGTTCCACCGGCATCTACAATGCCGACGGCTTGGATGTCAACGACTTGATCGAGTTCAAGGAAACCAACGGCACGCTGAAAGGGTATCCCCGCGGCGAGGAAATTGCCAACGATGACATGCTGGCGCTCGAATGTGACGCGCTCCTGCCCTGCGCCATGTCGAACGTGATTAGCAAGGAGATCGCCGAAAAGTTGCAGTGCAGGGTCGTGATCGAGGGTGCCAACCACCCCATCACGCTCGACGGCGATCAAGTGCTCAGCGAGCGGGACATCACCGTCATCCCAGATGTCATTGCCAATGCGGGCGGTCTTATAGTTTCGTATTTCGAATGGGTGCAGGATATTAGTGCACTCCACTGGAACGTTGAACGGGTGATGAAGGAACTCGATCGCATCATCCTCAGCGCCTTCGAGACCATCGTGCAGACCCATCGCGAAAAGGGCGTCACGTACCGCCAAGCCGCGCTCATGGCGGCGGTAAAGCGAGTTTCCACCGCTATACTATACAGGGGCATTTTCCCCTGACATGAGTATTCCATTTTTTTCTTATTGCCCACGTTTACCTGCCGATACGTTTTTGTAAGGCCTCGCAGGATGTGCTTTCGATGAAGGCATTCATCATCGGAAGCGGGTCGATCGGGTGCCTGTTCGCGGCTTACCTTGCCCGTGGCGGTATGCACACGACCATCTTTCAGAGACCAAATTCGGTGCCTGCTATCGAGGCGGGCGGGCTTGACGTGCACGTGCTCCCGACAGGGGAACAATTTTCGGTGCACGGCATCCAGCTGGCAGATGATCTGGCTGGAGTTGGCGAATGCGATGCAATCATCGTGGCATCGAAGGCGTTCGATGTTTCAACCGTGATGGACGGGCTCGAGGCCACGGGATTGGTGGACCCGGGCCGCCACGCGATCGTGCTGGTCCAGAACGGCCTCGGTGTAGAATCAATCGTCCGGGACCGGTTCCCGGAAATACCACTCGTGCGACTCACGACGACGAACGGCGCCATTCTCCGGGCGAACGGCCACCTCGACCACACGGGCGTGGGGTTGACCTTCGCTGGGCTGTGGCCCGGGCCGTGGACCGATCAAGCCGCCGGCATCTTGGACGCGTTAATCGAGGCGCTTCACGCCGGTGGCCTGCCAGCGGACGCGTGGCCCGACATGAGAGAAAAGGTGTGGGAAAAGCTCGTCATCAACGTTGGCATCAATGCCATCGGGGCGCTGTTCCGCGTGGAGAATGGCCGGTTGCTTGCCATCCCGGAATTGCTCGACATCTCTCACCGATTGGTCGACGAGGCCATGGCCGTTGCAGCCGCTGAAGGGCGGCTTGACGGCACGGACGGCCAGGCCCTCGTCCTGCAAGTCCTGTTGCAGACGTCCCAAAATCGCAACTCCATGCTCCAAGACATTGAAAAGGATAGGAAGACCGAGATCGATTTTATAAACGGCGCAGTTGCCGATCGTGGCAAATCAGCGTCGATCCCGACCCCGTGGAACGATGCAATCGTGGCCATGATCCATGCGCTCGAGGTCCTTCGAGGCTGATTCGCGCTCGCAGCAATTCATGTATGGCTTTGACCAAATAATGTATGCGATTTAGAGTATGGATTTAAACTTCGCTTCTCCTTCCAAAACCTAATTTACGCTTAAGTATACGGCCCGTGACATTCGATATCTTATCCGTGAACGCGGTATGAAATTCGAAGAAAACAAACTTCCCGAGAAGCAAGTCATCTCGGAAGTAGAGAAAATTTTGGAGGAAGATCATCTCTACGATGAGGGCCATATCTTGGGTAGCATGTGCACGAAACCTCACGAATTCGCCGTGAAGCTTGCGTCGATGTTTCCCGATCGAAATCTGGGCGACGCTGGCCTGTTTCCAGGAACTGCACGGATCGAGCAAGAAACCATCGAGATGATTGGCGATATGCTCGGCGAGGAACGTGTCGTCGGAAACATCGTCACGGGTGGGAGCGAGGCCAACATCGTCGCCATGCGGGTGGCCAGGAAGGCACGGGACATCAAGCCCCCAGCCCATCCCGAGGTCATCGTGCCGGAATCGGTGCACATGTCGCTGTTCAAGGCGGCCGATTTCATGGGTTTCGATGTGCGGATCCTGCACCTTGACAAGGACTACCAGATAGACCTTGGTGATCTTGAACGGGCCATCAACGACAACACCATGGCCGTGGTGGGCATCGCTGGCACGACATCGCTGGGTTTGGTCGATCCCATCCGGGAAATGGGCAAGATCATCGAATCCATCAACCCGGATATCCCGTTTCACGTGGACGCGGCATTCGGTGGCTTCGTGTTGCCCTTCCTGAAAGAACTCGGTCATGACGTGCCCGATTTCGGGTTCGAGGTCCCGCAGGTCCAGAGCATCACATGTGACCCACACAAGATGGGATTGAACCTGATACCGAGTGGCGGATTTGTCCTGCGCAAGGACTATGCCGAGCGTGCGAACGTTGGTTTCAACATTCCATACCTTGCGGGCGGCGCCTTCAAGCACTACAACCTCACGGGCACGCGCCCCGGCAACGTGGTCATCGCCTGCTGGGGGCTGATGCGGTTCCTCGGCCACGAGGGGTTTCGTGCCGTCGTCCAGGACTGCTGGGAGAACACGGTCTACCTGCGCGAGCTATTGAACGAGTTATCCAAGTACGTGGAAGTCGCGCACGAGCCGCTCATGAACGTGGTCGGCATTCGGTCCGTCACGGACATACCCATGACCGAGATCGACCGGGAGCTGCGCAAGCAGGGCTGGTTCCTTGGCATCTTCAAGAATATGGAGCCGCCGATCACCCGCATCGTGGTCATGCCGCACGTAACGAAGGAGTCGATCGATGCGTTTATCGTGGATTTCGAGCGCATCCTGAAAAACATCAACAAGTAATCCTGCTTCTTCTCACTCACTAAACCAACTCGGTTCAAGACCATGTGCCCGGATCCCATTGCAACGAGCATCACCGTGGAAGTTCCTCACCGTATCTCCGGCTTTTTTGAGATAGTTGACCATTCTTTGCCCCCGGAACCGGCACTCGACGACCTCGCATCCATCGGCTCCCGCGGCGGCGGCCCGTGCCTGTCCGCGTGCGGTACGACCCGCGTCGACATCGATCCGGACGGCGAGCCCGGCTCGGTCTCCATCAGCATCAACGGAGAGGACTGCTCTGAATCGGCCAAGACCACCCGGTCCGTTCTCAAGTGGATGGGGGAAGGCTGGTTGGCCGATAACGCAATTTCGATCGTGCACGAGTTTCCCATGCAACCCGGCTCGGGCTACGGGAGCTCGGGTTGCGGCGCCACGGGTACGGCAATCGCCCTGAACCTCCTGTTCGACGTCGGGTATACGCTCGGTGAGTGCGGGAAATTCGCCCATTGCGCCGAGGTCGAGAACCGCACGGGGCTCGGGACCGTTGGCGGCTTGATCACGGGCGGCTGCACCATCACCATGGCCCCGGGATATCCCTTCGCAATGAATACGATCGTGGTCCCGTCGGTGTACCGGATCGCTTGCGCGACTCGGGGCAGCCTGTCAACGGCCCAAATCCTGTCCGATCCGAAATGCCGCAAGGTCATCATCAGGTCCGGACGCGTGGCCATGGACAGGATCACAGAGAAGTTTTCTATCGAGCACTACATGCGCGTGGCTATCGACTTCGTGAAGGATACCGGGATGCTCGGGATGCCCGAGCTCGATCTCGGCGGGGTCAAGAACATCATGGACATCCTGAACGGCGCCAGCGAGCGGGGTATCCTCGGCGCGTCGATGAACCAGCTGGGCAAATCAGTCTACTGTGTGTACGCGCCACGCGAGGGGTCCGAGGAGTTCATCGCGTCGTCGTTCCAGGAAAACGGTTTCCCGGTTGTGAAGTTTCTTCACTTTCATGAAACAGGTCCGCGAGTTCTCGAGTTCGTGAGAAGAAAACCATATTAGAAGGTCAAATTAACCTTTTTTTCATACGTTCTTGTTCGTGAGTAACAGATTCGCCATTATCAAGTTGCCTAATATCTTTGGCGATTTTTTGCAGAACGTAAACCATTTCCATGATGTCGTCGTACTCGGCATCCTTTGGAAGGCTCTCAGTTACTTGAAGAACTTTTTCCTTGATCGTTGGCATAATTTCAATCCATTCCGATTATGAACTAAACATCACTGCCCTGTCCACGCCTGAAATTTTGCTTGATTGAAATGTTCATCGAAACTCAGGTGGAATGCGATACCTAATTCTTGCATGACTGCGAACGAAGTACAATCCGTGAAGCTCCACTCCTTATCCTTGTATTTCTTGAACATGGCCCAAGCAGATCGAAAGAGTGGGTCCGAAACAGGGTAAATGTTATAATACTTTGATTGTAATAAGCCATCCCCAAATTTCGATATTTCTTCGGTTGGAATTTTTCGACTCTTTAGTCCAGTTATGACTTCGTCAAAAATATAATCGGTGAAAACAAGTCGCGTCCGATCCAGCACTTTCTTGAGGACGGCATAGATTTTTAACGCATCGTTATGAAAATCATCATCTTTATTCACAATGGCGATAAAAAAACCCGTATCAACGAAGACAGTTTCCCCCATCTATTTCTCATCGCCGTAAATGATCTTGTCGTGATCACGGCTCGCATTCTTGCCAAGATGGAACTCGGGCACCTGAAAAAATGGGTCCGACTCGTCAATAGGCTCTTCCTTTTCCTGTGTTTCGACGAACTTTTGGCTCAATTCTTCTTTATTTCGTTCTCCGGTCTCAATCAAGCTTTCCATCACCTCTTCTTGGGTGATCTTTCGATTTGTCGTGAATGAAAGGTACCGGGTGAGCTGGTCCAGTCGTTCCTTGTCCTTTTTTGCAATTCGAATTGTAGTCGACATATTGTAGCTCTACAATACAAAAATGTTAAACTTTTCGGAATACAAAAAATACTTATGTAAAGTCCTTAATCGTGAAATTCAGGAAGGAAAAAGGCAAATTGCTAAGCAATTCTTTTCCAGGCTACTAAGTCATCCTTGGATGACGTCATTGACCAGCGTGCCGATCTCGTCGATCGTGGCTTCCACGTGGTCGCCGTCGTGCAGGGGACTGATGCCCTCGGGGGTGCCGGTCGCGATGATGTCGCCTTCCTCGAGCGTCATGTGCTTGGAGATGTAGGCGATGAGGTAAGGCACCTGGAATACCATATCTGCTGTTGTCCCATCCTGGTGCACTTCACCATTGACCGCGAGCTGGAGATGCTGGGCCTGCGGGTCCAGTTCGCCTGCGAGCACGATGCAGGGACCGATGGGGCCGAACGTGTCGTAATTTTTCGACCGGAACCACGGGAGTCCGCGGTCGATGTCTGCTCGCTGGATGTTTCGTGCAGTAACATCGTTAAATACCGTGTAGCCGAACACGTGGTCGAGCGCCTCTTCCTCGGTGATGTCCTTTCCCTCCCTGCCGATGATGACGGCTAGCTCTACCTCATGGTCCACTCGGGTCACGCCAAGGTCTTCCTTGGGCAGGACGATCTGGCCTCCGCTCGGGATCAGGCAGGTGGACGTCTTTCCGAACAGGATGGGTTCTTCCAAGACCTCTCTGCCCAGTTCCTTCGCGTGCGCCGGGTAATTGCGGCCGAGGCACACGATCTTGGCAGGATGGAGCAGGAGCGTGTCGTCGGTGCCCTTGATGGGGAGTTTTATTGCCATAAAAAAAAGAATTTAACCATCGGTTAATCCCTTTTCCCATATAGTGCCAATCTTAAGGCGTGATTGACCCCATGAGTGGCAAGATCGAGAAGCACGGTGCGAGCACGATCGATAGTTACAAGGTGAAACGAGACCTTGCCATGCTAAAAAAACTCAAGGGCTTCCACACCGAGCTGATCAGCCTGTACATCCCCCCAGAACGTCCCATATCGATGGTAATGAACTATCTGCGGAATGAGGTCTCCGAGTCATCGAACATCAAGTCAAAGACGACCCGCAAAAACGTGACTGATGCCATCACGGGGCTCATGGCCACGCTGAAGGTGCAGAGTAACACTGAGAACGGCCTGATCCTCTTCGATGGCTTCATTCCTGTAAAGGGCCCCGGCACGGAAAAGGAGTTCTCGGCGGTCATTATTCCACCAGAACCTGTCCCCTTCTTCAAGTACAACTGCGGCGCCGAGTTCCTTCTGGAGCCGTTGGAGGACATGATCAAGGACAAGAGCACGATCGGGCTCGTCTCGATCAGCCGCAACGAGACCGCCATCGGCTGGCTCCGCGGCATGAAGGTGGAGATCGTCTCGACCATACAAAGTGGCATCCACGGCAAGCACTCGGCGGGTGGGCAGTCTCAGCATCGTTACGAGCGATTGATCGAGGAAGCTGCCCACGAGTTTTACAAGCGGTGCGCCGAGCACGCGGAGAAAGTCTTCGACGAGATTCCCGACCTCACCGGCATCATCGTCGGCGGCCCTGGCCTGACCAAGAACGAGTGGCTAGAAGGGCCGTATCTCAGGGACGAGTACAAGAGAAAGGTGCTCCAACCACTCTTGGACACGGACGGCGGTGGAGAAACCGGCGTGCGCACGCTGCTGTTCAAGGCACAAGACATCTTGCGAGATACCGAGTTCGTCAAGCAGAAAAAAATCTTCGATCGTTTCATGGACAACGTTGCGCGAGACACGGGCATGATCATTTATGGCATCAACGAGACGCTTGACGCTCTCAAGAATGCCGCCGTCGAGCAACTCCTGTTATCCGAAAAGCTCGGTCGGACCCACATTGTGCGCACGTGCAACGGTTGTGGCAAGGAGGACCACTTTTTCGTGAAAACGCCGGATGCCCAGGACAAAATCGATTCGCTCAAAACCGGCGAGTGCCCCGATTGCAATGCAGGTTACGTGGGCGCGAAGGTGAAGTCGGAGGACCTGATCGAATACCTTGGAGAGCTCGCCAACCAATCCGGGACCGACGTGCTCATCATGTCTGCCGATTTCGAGGAAGGGGCCACATACCTGAAGACCTTTGGCGGCGTGGGCGGGTTCCTGCGGTACAAGTACCAAGGAAACCAGTAATTAATTTTCTCCGTTCTTTCTCCATCCATTGAATGAATTCGAGGGCGGCGTGCGTTCCCGTGCCCGCTCACCACTAGGCGTGGAAATTCCGTTCGTGGTTTTTCTCGTCAAGCGATGCATCTAATAACTTTATCTCGGCCAAGGTGAACCGTGAATCGACATGGACTACACGATATTTGGCAGGAGCGGCCTCAAGGTGAGCGTCATGGGGCTCGGCTGCGGTGGCCATTCCCGCCTCGGGAAGAGCAAAGGACACAACGACGCGGAAGCCGTTGCTGTCGTCAAGCACGCGATCGAAGCCGGTGTGAACTACATCGACACGGCGGAGATTTATTTCACCGAAAAAACTGTTGGCAAAGCCATCCAAGGCATCGACCGGGAATCGCTCGTGCTGTCGACCAAGAAATTCATGGGCATCCGCTTGACCAAGCGCAAGATCCTGAAAAGCATCGACGCCAGCCTCAAGCGTCTCGGCACGAAGTACATCGACATCTACAATTTTCACGCCGTTCCCGCGAATGCTTACGAGTTCGTCTCGAAGGAGATGCTGCCCGCCTTCAAGCAGGCGCGGGACGAGGGAAAGATCCGGTTCTTTGGCATCACGGAATCCTTCGGGCGGGACCCCGGCCACGTCATGCTGTCCCGCGCCCTCCAGGACGATTGCTGGGACGCGATGATGGTGGGATTTAACATCCTCAACCAATCGGCCAGGGAACGCGTGTTCTCGGTGGCCCGACAGAACGGCGTGGGCATCGTCGTGATGCACGCGGTGCGGCGAGCGCTGGCCCAGCCTGACCGGCTCAAGACGATCGTGCGGAACTTGGTGAGCGCCGGGAAGGTCGATGCGGCAGGCGTGGACCTCGACGACCCGCTCGGGTTCGTCGTGCACGAGGGCGGGGCCACGTCCGTCGTCGATGCGTCCTACCGGTTCTGCAGGCACGAGCCCGGGACACACGTGATCCTCTCGGGCACGGGCAGCATCCCGCACCTCGATGCCAATATCGCCTCCTTCTCCCGCCCGGCACTTCCTGAGGCCGATGCGGAGCGGCTGGTGCGAATGTTTTTGAATGTGGACACAGGATCGGCTGATTAACTGTCTGGTGAAGAAAGGTTGCATCCATTCCTGAAAACCCAAGCAGAAATGCGTGTTGACGATTCCTCCAACGTTCATGACGGAACCGGCATCGTCCACATTTTGATTTTTTCTCCTGGAACCCAAGGGAAATGTTAAACGGATGGAAAGATCAATTGGATACTAACTGCAGGAGTCCTTGATCAAGGATGGTGCGCACGAGACCGATCGTGACCGCGTGGTACCTCCTGGCGAGGGATACCTCGAGTCGACCGCACCTGATGCCCCCGAGCGCGGCGATGTCGGCACACACGTCCCCCAACGCGTGGTAGCTGGCTTCTTCTTGGAGGCCGATGACTGCCGGCGTCCTGGCTTGCAACACCTTGAACCGGATGCCGGGGTCGCCATTTTCATCGAGTAACCCCTCGGGGTGAAGGATGGCCCGGACCGGTTTCATCGAGAAGAGAGAGACCGAGATCTCCAAGCCCACGTCCGGGTCTTCATTCGGTTCTAATCGCGCGTGGTTGCCCTCCCCTGCTGTGTATTCCACGGGTTCCGAGACGGTGGCCAACTGGAGGGATTCGTCGCTCGTGACGAGGTTCATTTCCCTGATCTGGTCTGCCACGTCTGCCCCGATGCTCCCGTCACTGAGCCCCACGATTGCGGCCGGGGTCAAGCCCTTGGCACGGGCATCTTTGTCGGACGCTCGACTGAAATCCCATTCCACTCGCGTCCCCGAAATCGCGACATCTTGGATGCCGAAAATTGCGGTCAGGGCAAGGGGGTGCTCGACGAGCAACGCGGTGGACGTCCCGTCGCTGATATCGACCCTCGTTTCTGCAAAGATAACGGCTTCGGGTGATACGGGAATGCCATTGACTGTAAGCCCGGCATCCACGGGCGCGGGACTTAACGAGAAGGCAGATCCAATAATGGTCCGGTCGATAGTCGCACGTGGCATAAATCAACTATCTCTCGACACGCCTTAACGATACCGAATCTGTATAATTTGATAACAATTATACTTTACAAATTATAATTCACAAAAAACCTAAATGAAAGAAAGAGCCAAATCAATATAATGAAGAGATATCTTGCATTAAATTATACTTTACAAACTTAATATTTAAAAAAACCAAGATAGAATGAAATACTAATCTCGTGCAAAGGCGACTTAAGGTATGACGGCAACAGGCACCAAGAAAGTCCAAGGGCACTACTATTATTACCTCAAGCATTTCTACCGCGATGGGCGAATTCCCCGCGTGATCGAGCTCTACATCGGCCCGACAATCCCGGGTCGGGAGGACCTCGATCGGTTGAAGGCGGACCTGGTCTCCAAGGTCTTCCGCAAGCGGTGGAGTCAAGCAATCGAGGCGGTGCGAACCCGGTACCGGGAGAGCCAGGCACGGATGTCGCCGGCCGCCCAGCGAAAGGCTCTCGACGAGTTCATCGTCAGGTTCACGCGCGATTCGTTGAAACTGGAAGGGTCATCTTTGGATCTTGCGCACGTCAGGGACATCGCCCTGAAGAATGTCGTCCCGTCTGCCCGCCCGCTCGACGAGGTCTTGGATGCGAAGGCCCATGTGGATACCTGCCATATAGCATTTCAGGGCACCATTCCCCTTTCGGTTGGCATGATCGCCGAGTGGGAACGCCAACTAGCGATGTATGGCCGTGCGCCTGTGCCTTCCCAACCAGGGAGCGCAGATCCGTTCATCAAGAAAACTATAGAGGGGTACTTGGGGGCCAAGGATAGCACCAATCCTGCCCTGCTTGCGGCCATCGTGCTCTTCCGGCTTGCAAGGAACGCCGTGCCCGGCGAAAATCTAGGCCGGATCGCCCGGATCTGTGTGAACTATGTGTTGCTCGCGGCGGCCTATCCCCCGGTCACTATCGGCCTGCCGGAACGTCAAGGTTACACCGGTGCGATCAAGCGGGCCAAGGCCAGAGACGACGAGCTGCTCTTCGTCGCGTGGTTCTTCAGGGTCTATCTCAAACAGCAGGCGATTAAGTGACGCGACTACATCGGATTGATGAAAAAGGGTTCAAAATTAGTCCAAAAATTTGTCCAGCGCCTTCCCGGTATCCTTTTTTTTGTCCCGTTTCCGTTCCGATTTTTCGGCCTTGGCACCGAGCAACTTTTCCTTCACGGCCGCCGAGATGATGCCGTCGTTCTTGAGCTGCGTGGCCGTGGCGACGACAAACTCGTCCTTGTCGGCGTAACTGAATCCCCTCTCTGCGGCGGTGCCAAGGGTTTCCACGACGATCTTCTTCAGGGTCTTGTACCCGATCGTGATGTAGCCCTCGTCGGGCGCCGGCGGAGTCCAGTCTTCAAGGATCCGTTCCCGGATGCGTCTTTCATAGTCCCCGTTAATCTCGAAGCCGATGCCGTGGCGGCCGAGCAGGCGGGCAACCTTTAGCGTCGTGCCCGAGCCGAGGAACGGGTCGAGCACGGTCTCCCCTTTCACCGTGTGCATTCGCATAAGCCGGTAAGGGATTTCCTCGGGGAAGGGAGCACCGTGGCCGTAGAGGTTCTCCCCCTTGGCGTTGATCTTGATGACGGGTGCGATGTCGTCCCAGATGCACCGCACGGCCCAGTGGCGCCACTCGTCCTTGGTGAGCAGGTTCCCTGCTAAAACCTCCTTCGGGATCTTTCGCGTGTCGCCTCGCTTCACGAACGTGTAGATCTGTTCGAAGGACGTGTTCGTGGCGATGTTCGTGGGTTTCGGGTAGGAGCCCCAAGACACGTTGTTCACGTAGGCCGCCTTGTTCCAGAAGTTCATGCCGCTCAGGAAGCAGTCGTTGGCACGGAAGAAGGCTTCGACGTCGTGCATGATGTCGCAGATCACGCGAAAGTCGAAACCTGATTGCTCGCCGGGGATGGGGAGCGGCTGGACGTCGATGGCGATCTTTCCGTTCGGTTGGAGCACCCGGATGCATTCCGCCCAGACCTGGTTCAGGGCGTCGATGTATTCTTGGTAGGACTGGTTGAACCCTATTTGATCGCCGCCGTAATCACGGACGTTCCAGTACGGCGGGGACGTGACGACAAGCGTGACCGATCCATCCTCGATCGCGTCCATATGCTCGGACGACGCGAAATACACGGTCTGTCCTTCCAGCTCCAGCTTATCCATTTAAATCAACTTCGATTTAGCTTTCAGCGTGATTTAATTCTTTCTAAACAAGGCTTTAATTATTATCGTTAAGGGCAGGCCTCTTTGCACTTTTGTTGGATAATGACTTATATTTTTCAGTCCGTTGGTTAAGACGTATGAGGGATGAAATTCTTAATTGGTTGAAACAAGCAAACGCGGATTACAAAAAAGCCACGGTATTAATGGATAACGAGATGTTTGATGGCGTGGCTTTCTATTCGCACCAAGCTGTTGAAAATGCCCTCAAGTCCCTCCACCTCGTTCGTTTTAAGGAAACTGAGAAAAGTCACTCGATTGTATATCTTGCACAAAAAGTCGAGGTTCCGAAGGAAATAATGTCTGGAATTCGAGACCTAAATCCTCAGTATATCGTGTCTCGTTATCCTGATGTTGCCTCGGGTGTTCCCGCCGAGAATTATGATGAGGAGATTGCACAGCGATTGCTTTCTACTGCAACGAAGGTGATTGAATGGGTAACGGCCCAGATGAGCGAATCCGAGAATACGCCCGACGAGTCCGAAGAGCAGTAGATGTCAAGGAAATGATTTTATTTGGAAGTAGGGCACGGGGCGATAATTTCAACGATAGTGATTATGATGTCATCATCATTTCTCCTGATTTCGACTCAATGGAATTTTCCCAAAGAATGGCTCGCATGATCGATTATTGGGATTATTATCCGCTTGAAATCGAACCATTCTGCTACACGCCAGAGGAATTCGAGAGAAAAAAGCACGAATTTGGCACCGTTCACAATGCTGTTCTGGACGGTATCGAGATCTAGCATTCGTTATAGATCATTCATGTCCGGGTTTCAAGGATATAGATCTTCAACCGGCCACGTCTTAATCGTTTCGGGATTAACGGTTTCCAGAGAGGTATCGGAACCCTGCCCTAATTGTTAGACTTCTTCTCCTCTGTTTAATTTTTCGTGCTGCTGTAAGTCCTTCTTTTTTGTCTTTCCGATCACCGTTAGGGGAAGCTCTTTCCTGAATTCAAACTCTTTGGGAACCTTGAACGGAGCCAGGTTTGTCCTGCAGAATTCCTTGATATCGGCCAACGTTTCTTCGCTTTCCTTGTAACCGTCCTTTAGGATTATGTATGCTTTTACCATCTCCCTTTCAGGATATTCCGGATTGGGAATCCCGAGGATCGCCGCATTTTCTATCGATCCAAATTCCAAGAGCACGTCCTCCACTTCACGTGGATACACCTTGAACCCGCTGATATTGATCATGTCCTTTTTTCTATCTACAATGAAGACATAACCATCAGCATCCATTTGCGCGATGTCACCCGTTAGAATCCACTCGTCTTTCACCTGGTTGGCGGTTTCCTCGGGATGGTTCCAGTATCCTTTCATTACCTGAGGCCCTTTTATCATGAGTTCTCCAGGCTCGCCTAGAGGAACGATCTTGGTATAATCGTCCACGTCAACGATCTTTATCTCCGTATTCGGCAATGGCAGTCCGACAGACCCGATTTTTCTTTCTCCTTCTGTTGGATTTGAAATCGTGCAAGGAGAGGTCTCTGACATTCCGTATCCTTCGATAATTTTTGCACCGGTCATTGCCTCGAATTCCTTCATTACTTGTTGGGGCATTGCGGACGCGCCAGAATTACATATCTTGATACATTTAAATTCCTTTATATAATCCATGAAATCATCTCGTTCGAGCAAGTCCGAGTACATCTTTGGCACGCCCGGCAAGAACGCGGGTTTTACTGCTTTTATGACTTCAAAGAAAGATTTTTGATCCCGAAGATCGGGGTTAAACGCAATACAACTCCCATTGTATATGAACGTGTTCATGCAAACGGTGGTTCCATAGATATGGTTCAGGGGTAGTTGGGTAAGAACAATATCCCTGCCGTTTCTTCGAACATTCTTGCTCCATTCATAAACTGTAATGAGATTCGAAACCAGATTGTAATGCGTGAGCATTGCTCCTTTTGGTAATCCCGTTGTTCCACCAGTATATTGAAACACTGCAATATCTTCTTTTGCGTCAGTTTTGAATTTTGGAGGATTTGGCTTCGTTTTGTCCAAAAGCTTTACCAGCTGTATCGTTCCGGCTATTTCAGGAGGATTCTTTGAGCCTTTTGGGCCATAATCCATGTAATTGGAAATAACGACATGCCTAAGGCTAGTCGAATTCCTGATATTATTGATTTTCTCAAGCTGGGAATCATGGGCAATGAGGACTTCTGCCCCGGAATCGTTTATTTGATACAACAATTCGTGTTCCGTGTAAAGAACGTTGGATGCCGAGACAATGGCTCCTGCTTTTAAAATTCCATAAAATGCAATGATGTATTGGGGAAAATTTGGCATCAGGAGGGCAACCCTATCTCCCTTTTTTACCCCCAATTCAACTAAAGCTGTCGCCAATCTATCGGTCAAATCTTTTAATTTATTATAATTTATCCTATTCTCCGCATAATAGATTGCCGTGCTACTTCCAAACTTTTTCGCTGCGTTATCCAATATTTCGTAGAGATTTATTTCCGGAAAGTCAATTTCTGCTGGAACACCTTCGTCATAGTGTGCGAGCCATGGTTTTTTTTCATAAAGGTTTTCATTAGTTTCGGCCATACAATTTCACTTTTTATTCATTTGATTCTGTGTTTCGTCTATTCACCAGATTTTATTCTATCGAGAGCGATTTCTGCCGACATGGTCACGTGATCAAATTGATCGGACATCAATCCTTCCAATCCCGAGATTACTTCAGGGGTACCTACACCTATTTTTCCTAGCGCCTCGGAAGCTCGCCATCGGACATCGGGACGATCATCCTTCAAACTTTCTACCAGGGTTGGAATTGCTTTTGAAGCGGCCGAGCCAATATTACCTAAAGATAGCGCAGCGGAACGTCTCACGATATCTTTTGAATCAGTAAGGTACCCGATCAATACATCTATGGCTAAATCAGACCCTTTTCCTATTTTTCCCAAAGCACTCGCAATTTCAACTTTCAATCCCGTTTTTCTTGATTTTAAAACATTAACTTCTTGCAAGGTTTGAATAAACTGCGGGATTGAACTAGTGACATCATCTTTTATTCCCCCAAATCCAGAAATTAATGCTATCCGCCTTTTATTGCTTGAAGATGCGATTGCGGATAAAAACGTTGGAATTGCTCCGGCACCAATCTCTCGGAGTGTATCAATAGTTTTCCCGCGGATCGATTCGTTCCGATCGTTTAGTAAACCGGCTAATTGTGCAAGAACTCCTGGATCGGCAGATTTAATTTCCCCCAAGACCTCGATCGCGGCTTTTTTAACTACCATATCTTTACTTTCAAGAGCTTTGAGGGTTTCTAATACTGCTTGTTCTCCAAATTTCACCAAGGCATCCATGATCCTGTTTCGAACCCTCCAATCTTCATCTTGAAGGGCAGCTATCAAGCTTGAAATTGCTTCACCTGACGACGACCCAATTTCCCCTATAGAAAAGGCTGCAGCGGCCCTAACTCGCCAATCTTCATCGTGAAAGAGATTAATTAATCCCGAAATGACCTCGGGTGTCCCAACCTTTAATTGACCTAGTGATTTTGCGGCCTCAGCTCGTATATCTTCCTCGGAATCATGCAGGGCACTTAACAAGCTAGAAGGAGTTTCTGGTGAAACATAATTTATTTTTCCAAGAGCTATTACTGCCTCTTTTCTAATGGATGGTTCTTTGTTATTCAACAATTTACATATTCCTGAAACTGCCATCTCTGCGATATTTCCAAGATTTCCCAGAGATCTTATTGCTTCTCGACATATGCTCCAATCATTATCTTCCAAACATGAAGTTAGTTGAGCAAGAGCTGAGGAGGACTTGTTTCCCAATTTACCTAAAATTATAATGGCATTGAATCGAATGGACCGGCTTTCGCTGGACAACTGGGCAATGACTTCTTCGATAACACTTGGATCTTTTTCAATCCTTGCCAGTATCAAGTCTATCCTTGCGTCTCGTAACAAATTCTCTAATGATGCAGACATTTTTGCCCCCCCTATATTCCCAGATACACTTTTTTTATCCGGGGTTCTTTTTCGAGCTCTTGCCTGGTTCCTCTCATTTCAATTTTCCCGTCTTCAAGCACGTGAATATAATCGGCATTATTGATGGCCAACACCGCATCTTGTTCGGTCAGTAATGTTGTCGTACCCATTGTTTTATTTATTTTTTTAATGGCATCAAAGATTTCTAATTTAACTTGCGGCGAAAGTCCCAAAGACGGCTCATCGAGCAGCAAAAGTTTTGGCTTGGCCATGATCGCCCGGCCAATGGCTAGCATTTGTTGTTCTCCGCCGCTAAGAGTTCCGGATCTTTGCCTTGTCCGTTCTTTAAGTCTGGGAAACAATTCATACACAAAATTAAGCTGTTGATTTATTATGCTTCTATCTTTTACCGTGAACGCCCCTAACATGAGATTTTCAATAACTGTCATGTTATAAAATAACCTACGGCGTTCTGGACACTGAACAATGCCTAATTTCGTGATTTCATGGGCCTCCATTTCGTCAATTCTTTCATCCAGTACTACCTTATTCCCCCTTTTTTCCACTTCTGGAGGAAAAAAGGTAATTTTACCACGGTCGATTTTTTCTAAACCAGAGATTACCCGTAGAAGCGTGGATTTTCCCGCACCATTTGGTCCAATAATGGCAGTTATTTCAGACTTATTAATTGTGAGATTAATTTCTTCCAGAGCTTTGGCTTTTCCATAATAAAAGTACAGCTTTTTAATTTCGAGGATAGATTCCTTCTTTGCTTGCTCTTGCGCCATTAATTAAATGCACCTCGTCTGTTTTGAATGCCGAACTCTGCCATGATCTCACGTGAATCCTTCATTTTTCCCCAAATAGACCTCTCTCACGATTTTATTATCGGCAACCGCTTGAGGAGGCCCATCGTCTATTAATCTACCTCTATCCATCGCAATGACTCTTGGAACTAAGGTCATTAATTCATGTAGCACGTGCCCCGTCATGAAAATCGTGGCTCCATCTGAATGCAATTTTTTTATCAATTCAGTTAACCCCACGCTTTCTTCATGTGAAAGACCGCTGAATGGTTCGTCAAGAAGCAATAATTCTGGGTTGCTTCCAAGAGCTTTCGCGATTTCCAATCTCCTTAAATCTCCATGCGGTAGAATGAACGGAGGCACTCTTGCTTTATCGATGAGTCCAACTGAAGCTAATAATGTACTGGATAAGGCATTTAATCCCATTTTTTTCGAAGCTCGTCTCCCCCTGGGCGAAAGACCTGAAACAGATACGTTGTCAAGCAGGGAGAGTCCATTGAAGGATCTCACGATTTGAAATGTTCTTGTAATACCCAGGTTTACGATCTGATAGGGTTGCTTTCCAGTAATATTTATACTATCAAAAAAGATTCTCCCTGAATTCGGTTTCTCAAATCCAGATATGAGGGTAAAAATTGTGGTTTTTCCCGCTCCATTCGGACCAATTAATCCTACTAATTCTCCTCGCCGAATTTCCACGCTAAAATCATTTACGGCGGTCAATCCGCCATATTTTTTTGTTAAATTTCTAAGTTCTAATAAAATGCCCATTTTTATTCGTCCCATGTTAATTATTTTTCATCTTCCAGCTATCAAATTCCATGCTTTTTTGATATTGTCCAATAAGGGGTTCATTATGCCATTCGGAGCGAATCGGAGAATTAACATTATGATTATAGCAAAAAGTAATAGAGGAGATCCGCCCAAGAATTGATGTAAAAATACATTTGTAAAGACCGCTGGTATTTGAGTTAAAGATAGTATTATCTCATCGTAGATGACCCAAATAAACGCCCCTACCATCGCTCCAGAAATAGTCCCTAATCCGCCCAGCATTACCATGATTATCGGATAAAACGACAGTGTAAAATCAAAATCTGACGAAAATGCACCGCCATTAGCTTGTGCGTACAGGCCACCAGCAATACCAGCAAAAAAACCACTTATCATTAAGGCAATTATTTTATACTTTAAAACATTTATGCCCGATGCCTTGGCACCCGTTTCATCATCACGTATGGATTTTAGAATCGTTCCCATCTTTGATTTACCAATTGCGATCATTACCACGAGAGATACTAGCATTAAAGCCATGATTATGAAATAATCGATTACATAATTTTGCGAGATCATGCTTACCCTTATTCCCCACAAACCCCCAGAGATTTTTGTCATCTGCGGTAACGCCCATAATAGATCGAATACCAAACCAATTCCCAGCGTTCCTAATGCAAAGTACGGACCTGACATTCTTTGCAGTGGTATCCCGAGCAAAAACGCAAGCAGTACCACTATTAAAGCTCCAAGAATTAATGCAATCCACCATGGAAGAGAATAGGTTACTATCAATAGGCTGTAAGCATAAGCCCCGACTCCTAGAAAGGCAACATGCCCAAAACTGCCCTGTCCTGTAAATCCCGCTAAAAAATCCCAACTTGCGGCAAAAATCGTGAATATCATGATTAGTATGATTGGCCCTATTATAGATATATTATGAGTCAAAAATGGAAATATGATGAAAATAGCCGCAATTAAAAATCTCACGCCGCCGTTAAAACTCTTCATCCAATTTAAGGCCTCATTTAATACTGGATGCTCTCGATTAGTTGATAGGTTTAGTTTAATTGGCATGCCGGTTTCTCCTCATCCCTTGTTTCGTTAAATCTTGGTTAACTCCTCTCCTTTTTACCGAATAGTCCTTGAGGTCGAATTATAAGCATCACCACGATTACCACTACAGGAACCAAAGGCGCAATTAGAGGATTGATGAAAATACTCACGCCCATCGTGATATATCCTAGTATATACGAGGCAATTACACTTCCCCATAAACTTCCCAAACCTCCTAGGATGACCACGCTAAATGCAGTCGTTAAAACTTGCCAACCTGAAAATGCAGAGAGGATCGTAAGATTCACGACCGCCGCAACTGCGGCTAAAAAAGAAGAAATCATCAATGTATACATGAGATATCTATTTACATTTATACCCATTAACTTGGCCGCGTCTTTGTCCTGGGAGATTGCACGAATGGCATTTCCAACTTTGGTTTTATTAATAAACAGGATAAATAAAACCACTATCGTGATCGATGCTACTATCGTGAGGATATTTTGATACGTCACTCCCACTCCCAAAACTGTCAAGCTCTCTCCTAAAATTTGTGGTCCTGGAATACGCACGGTTGGGGTGATCGTTACCACGGTTACCAATTGCTGTATGAACATAGCAAGTGCAAAAGTGATTATCAATATTGCCATCGGCTTATCTTGCAATGGTTTTATCACGATTAAATATATAATTGCCCCGATGAGAGTCGTGATGATTATTGAAAGAATGATCGCACCTAGATAGATAATATTCCCCATCAAAGCCCAAAAGACGATATATCCCGTTAAAATGTAGAGTGCTCCATGAGACAAATTCATGATGCCTCCCACGCCATAAACCAGAGAATAACCCAATGCCAATAGCGAATAAACTGCTCCTTCGATTAGTCCGTAGACAACCAACTCTGCTACTAATTGAACCATGACCATGTAAATCCACTTTTCATGATTTTATTGGAGTGGGACTCTATCTTCGTGTTGCTTTTTTTATCATTACTAAACACCTCTCAAGTTTTTTAAATGTAAGCATCTTTGCTGAAGTTTATCAACCTAACTTCCTTTCAAAAACACCCATGCGACGAGACGATAAACCGTCAAATACGGGATGTGATCGAGAACCCATAAACCGGTTAAAGGTTTACCTCCCAGAACTCAAACAAAAAGTGGGCATACAAGTCCAGGTTTACGGACCCAATATCCTGAAGGAGTTACACGCCGGTAAGGAAGAAGTAAAAGACATTATCATCGAGATAGGCGAGGATCTCGACCCTGAGCAGCTACGGGAAAATTTTGAAGAGATCGGGCTGCAAACAAAGGCCGAAACATTTGAGTTGAAAGCAAGCATTGGGCATGAATACCATAAAACAAGCCTTGAATTTTGGAAAAAAGGTCGACCGTGCTAGTGATTGAGATGATATCAAAAGTGTCATCAGTAATCTAAAAATGACACGATGTCAGTCTTGCAAACTTGGATCATTTTGATTGCCGACTGTTACATCGGTAATGAGAAATGACACGCCCATTGTTATTCGCTTGCTTGTCTTTTTTTA
>Ga0326727_10007398_pt1 | contig 29077 bp, 27 predicted proteins | sample MB2enrmetagenome_FD_207643 | JGI IMG/M metagenome (GOLD analysis project Ga0326727, IMG submission 207643) | Lab enriched peat soil microbial communities from McLean, Ithaca, NY, United States - MB29MY | ecosystem: Environmental > Terrestrial > Soil > Wetlands > Peat | place: USA: New York... | reverse complement strand
CCCGCCCAAACGGCTGCGGGGTTTGGAGCTACGATGTGGGTTAGGAGGAATGTGAGCACTATTACGCCAAGAATGAGAAGAACCGAGTGGATGAAACGTTTGATCAGGTGGTCTGCCAAACCCATCCTTTCGTGACTCCTTTACGGCAAAGAATCTCTGAGGTCATTTGATTAGGGCTTCTACTGGGGTGTAGTCATAATCCAAGCCGAAATGTCTTGGGCCAAACAACTTTAATCCATTTTCGGACCGCCAGACTTCCGGCGCCTTACAGGCGATTATGGATACTTCACGTCCTTGTTTGAGTGTGTCGTTTGTTATACCGTAGCCGTTCTCGTCTAGGAATATGATGAGGTCGGGTGGCATGACGATGGGTTTGGTATCTAACCAGGCGAAGATGTGTTCGTTCTTAATCCATGAACGAAATGTTCGGTCACGCCACTCATCTTTACCGGTCAGGGAGACCTCCGAGAAGAGAAAACCTTTCTCGTTCTTCCACTCATATTTCTCGACACGACCCCTGAATATGAGCCAGCCGCCCAAGTTTCGTCTCGAAGCCTCTACAGGGTCAGTGCCGTCTCGATTGGCTTCTCTAACTGCCTTTCCAATTGCGATGGATTTGGAGACGGTCCCTCTAATTACAACCTTCAGGGCCGTTGGTTTTGTTAGGGGAGTGTCAATTACTGCGGCGTGGCCGCCTGAGATAACTGCCACGTACCGAGCGAGTTCTTCGTAGTCGTCGATATCCGCGTAATGTTCAATGAAAATAACGTTGCCGGTTTCGCTTACGACGGCCGAAGGTGCCATTGACGCATCGAAGATGTGAGCGGTACTTTGATGAAGCTCCGGACCTGCCCGCCCTAGTAGATCACCATCGACAAGCGGAATATTCAACCGTGACGCAACATGCAATGCAGCAGCCGTATTTCCACCTCCAAGCTCCGAAGCAACCGTTGCCGCGACTTTGCGTTTGAAATGCCGCTCTATCGATTCCAATGCAACGGCGAAAGGCTCGAATATGGTTACTTTCTTGTTTGCCTTAACTCCCGGAGCGATGGATCCGATGTAATATGGGCTTACAATCAACGCATCATCTGGAATTTCGTCAAGATCCGCGACTCGAAGCTTGCGGCCTGCTTCTAAATCATTTTCGAGAGTCTTTCTCCCAGTTTCTGCACTACCTCCGCCGCCCGTTCCAAGGATAGTAGTTCCAACGACAAGATTGTCGATGGCATCTTTATTTTCGATTGAAAACAACTAACGATGCCCTCAGCAACAAAGGAAACTGTTCATTGGTACTTCTCTTCAAACCTAAAGACCTAGCTGAGAATATATTCTAGGTTGAGAATGTCTTGCGGGCACAGCACATCTACCATTAGTGCTAGGACGATGATGATAACTGCGAGCCCCGATAGGTCTGCGTGTTGCTATTCAACGACACTAATTACTGATCGAGTTGATTGACTGTTGCTCTCTGTTGGGGAATGTTTCTGTAAACACGCCGAATACTCAGGGCATTGTTCGTTTGTTTCTCTAAATGGCCACAGGCCGTGTCGAGCTAGAATTACATTGATTTCTTTTAGAGTCTTAGGTTCCCGGAAAGAGCCGAATCCGTCGATGGAAAGCCGGTATTCCGAATTGCGAACCTTTACCTGAGCTTTGCTTCTTGGCACTCCATTCTCGAGAACGCAGTCAAGTCGGTAAATCCCATCTGGACATTTCGTCCACAATTTCATAACACTCCCAGTTACCCTTTACGTCGAATGTGACGAGAGTAACCTTACCTTTCAAACACATTCATTTGTCCTGAAGTGGTATTTGGGGGTTTGCAATCATTATAGGGATCGGAAACGAGTTATCCAGCAGCTTATCTGAACATTGCCAATCATAATCTACCTGATAATGATTCAGTGACGAGTAAAGTGAACTTGGCTGGGGCTATTCCGACCCAATCAGAGCTTCAGTTTCACTGATCTGGCCAGCGTAAATCTTCTTGTCCTCTTCGTCTCCAATTGATTCCAATTCCTTGCATGCCTTCGCAATGTAATCTCTAGCCAATTGAGGCTGCTGCGCAACAGCATACGCTCGAGCCATCCCTTCGTAAGCGGATGGCAGCAACTCGGACAGTTTATTCTGAACCACCAATTCTAGAGACGATTTGGCAAAGAGCAGGGAAGGTTCTGCCTGTTTGAGGTCGGCGTAGACTCTTGATATCTGCCATTCTCCTACGGCTAGAGGAATCTGGTTGTTCTCGACCAGGCCCCAATGATACCTTGAGGCATGAGCTAGGATCAGCATCTGCCTGTCGTCGTCAGGCGTCCGATTCTTCTTCTCGAGATAATCCCAAGTCTTGTTGAAGCATTGCTTTGCGGTCTTTCTATGGAATTCCGATTCTTGCTCTGACATTACGGGCATAGGTTACAAACCTGATTTTAACGGTTTACGGGTGCCGTATCAAGCTTCGTGAATGGTCTTGTGACTCCATTCGCCGTTCTTCATCTTAAGTCCATGGATACCCCAGCTCCACGAGATTTGTGGAGTTATTCGAAGATACTTTCCAGGGCCGAACATCCCGTCGTGTTCCACGACCTCTGCCGTCGCGAATAACTTTATTCCCCGACGCCTCCATGGATCAATAGATTCTAGATCGTCGATCACTAGTCCCACCCTGCTGTTGCCTCCTCTAACGCTCTTGTATTTGCGGGTGCGGAGAAAGATATCCTGACTGTGGCTTCCAACAAAGAAATTTTTCCCATCAAATTCGAAGGCCACTGGAACGACCTCAGGTTGACCCTTCTTCGATACCGTCGCAATTCTTGCGAGTCGCTGAGACTTCAGATATTCAATCTCTGGGGCTGAAAACGACAAGCCTGCTCTCCTTATAGCATGCCCAACCACGATTTATTGACTTGCCTTTTGCCCGGCCGATGCGGAATCGGCACCTCATTCATTATTGTGCAAATCGTCCTTCGAGAACTCCGCTTGCTCCATTTTTTATCTAGGTTGCTTGCTTATTGAGAAATCCTCGGAACAAAACTGAGTGGAAAAAATGAGTAGTGTGAACCTTTCGGACTTTGCATATCTCAGTGCGGTTGATGAGTATACTGACTATGTGGTCTACAAGAAGCTGTCAGGCCTGAGGTTTGAAAAACGACATAGATTCAGCGGCACCTTGAAACGATTGTCTGGGATGGAGTACGGACACTACCGTTTTTGGAGCAGATACTGTCCCGAAAGAAGGATAGGGGTAAGCAATCTCAAAGTTTACTTCATAATTTTCATACGCCTGATACTAGGCGTGACATTTGCCGTCAAGTTTCTTGAAAGAAACGAAATGAGCACAATCAAGAAGTACAAGGATATCGCGCCTCGAATCCCGCCAAAGGATCGGCCACAGTTCAGAAGGATGGTAGCTGATGAAGTGGAGCACGAGAATATATTCGCCGGACAGTTTGATGAACCTCAGATAAAGTACATTTCATTCATTGTTCTCGGTCTGGCGGACGCCTTAGTGGAGATCGCAGGAATTCACGCAGGTTCGCTGGGAATCTACAACTCAACTGAGCTGGCAGGCTTAGCCGGGATAATAGCGGGTGCAGCTGCCTCGATAGCTATGGCATCAGCAGCCTATGCCCAGGCGAAAACCGGTTTCAAGGGCTCAGCCACTCTTTCAGCAATCTACACAGGCATATCCTATTTCGTTACCGCGGTCATCCTAGCTACGCCTTACTTTCTGACTAAGATCATGGTTGACGCTCTAACCGTGTCATTGATGCTCGCGGTTGTCTTGATAGCTTTCATAAGCTTCTATGGGTCGATAATTTCCGGCGGCGCATTTAGAAAAGACTTCATCGAAATTACGAGCATCATGTTCGGCGCAACAGTTGCGCTCTACCTAATCGGAACCGTCATCAGATACCTAGTAGGAATAACGATCTAGACTACCTTGATTCTAGGAACCTTTCGAAAAACACAGTAAAACTCATTAGGAAATAGTCGGCCCCTGGTTGGTGCGGCTTAACCCGTGTGGTCAACTTGACGCGCAAACCACAAAATGAAGAGGAAATTCGGCCTGCGTTGGCCGCCTAACCCCCCTCTTTTCTTTAGGGCAGACAGCTAGTTCGGTTCTTTTATTAGGTCTCCCCAGACTTTGGCCGGCTTCCAGTTGTACACGATTGTTTTGATTCTGGTCATTTCCTCTATGCTGTATCCGATTCCTTCCCTACCTATTCCAGAATCCTTGTTGCCCCCGAAGGGATAGTACCCAACGCCATGACGGGGTGCAGCGTTTATCGTCACTTCGCCTTCTTCCAAGCGCTTGGCCACTTTTCTTGCGAGATTGATGTCATTTGTGAAAACGCAGGAGTCTAACCCGAATCTGGACTTGTTCGCAAGCTCAATGGCCTCGTTGACATCTTTCACATGTCCAATTGGGATAACGGGCCCGAAGGTTTCCTCCCACATGACCCTGGCATCGATAGGAACTTCATCCAGAACGGTAGGTTGATAGTAATTTCCCTCATACTTTCCGCCGGTGAGCAACTTTGCTCCCCTACTTTCTGCATCTGTGACCAATCCGTGAACCCGTTCAACTGCGGCGTGATCTATCAGCGGGCCCAACTCAACGGATGAGTCACGCGGATCTCCCATCTTGTAGGAACTGACTTCTTTCATCAGCTTCTTTACGAATATGTCTGCGACGTCTTTCTCGACAAATACTCGTGAAATTGCGTCGCATCTTTGACCGCTGTAGCTCAGCGATCCTTTGACGGTCTCATTCGCGGCAAGATCTAGATTGGCGTCTTTGAGTATGATGGCGCATCCTTTTCCGCCGAGTTCCATATGTAGTCCTTTGAGACCTGCGACTCTCGCGAGAGTTTTTCCAACATCAGTACTACCAGTGAATGTTAACATGTTGATTTTGTCGTGGGCTGCAAGATATTCGCCGATGGGACCTCTCCCCGTTATCACATTTAGGGAGCCCTTGGGGATGCCTGCCAGTTCCAGTAGTCTTGCGAACATGAGAAAGGAGAGGGGGTCTTTGCTTGAGGTTTTTACTATTACCGAGTTTCCAGCTAGGAGTGCGGGAATGACCTTTGTGGCAGTTATGTAGAGTGGGTAGTTGAAGGGCGAGATCGCCAGAACGACTCCCAATGGTTCCCTAAGCACGTCTGCGGAGGATCCAACTGTCTCATCGGACCAGTCCCCAGGTATGTGTTCCCCTCGAATCTTTCCATACTCCTCAGGGGTGAGTTTCAACCGTTCTGCGGTCGCCTTGACTTCGCCTTCAGCATTGGACTTGGGCTTGCCAGCTTCTAGAGTTAGGATTGAAACGAATGATTCAGTGTTCTGCAATAGCAGGTCGCGAGCGCGTTGGAAGATTTCAATCTTCTTTACGGCTGGAATGATTCTGATGAATTTGCGGTTAGTGTACGCCGCTTCTACTGCGAGTTCAGCCTCGCGCTTAGATGAACTTGGGACGGTGGCAACTAAACCACCATCACTAGGGCTTCGAACCTCAATGCGCTCTTTTAGCGAAACCCAGGCGCCGTCGAGGAACATTTTGAATTCTAAGCAGCCGGAGCCTGACAATTCGTAAATGAGCTCGAAGACCTTTGCCAGCTTCGTCTCGTATTGATGTTCTACCATGCCTAAGACCTCCCTCAATATCTAATCGAGTACTGCCTCAGCCTCTATTTCCACGAGAATTTCCGGGCTAATCAGTTTCTTGACCTCGATCATGCTAGTCGTCGGTCTGATGTCCTTGAAGACTGCGCCATGGGCCCTTCCGACCACTTCCCAGCGACTTATGTCGGTCACGTAAATTCTCGTCCGAACCACATCCTCAAGCTTGGAACCGACGGATTCTAGTGCTCCCCGGATATTATTCAAAGCCTGAACAGTCTGCTTCCCCGGATCCCCGATTCCAACCAGTTTCCCTTCGGAGTCCGTCGCCGTTGTACCGGAGACATACACGACTTTGCCGACCCTGACTGCTCGCGAATAACCGACTATCGGCTCCCATTTCGTTCCCGAGGAATACTTTACTCTATCAGACATGTTAATTCACGCCACAACCAACCCGGTCCGCTTGTATAAAGGGTCCCTACACGTTTACGCTTGGAAGTGAGAACTATTTCTTCTTGGCCTGAACGAAACAAACGGGCCAGTCAAACGTGAAGTCCTTACCCCTTGTGGCCTCTTTTAAACCATCCACAAGCTCGCCGTACAATACCCTTCGCTCCTCCTTGGGTAGTTCTTTGAACTCGAGCCCAAGGCTCCCAGTACTGAATCGCATGTCGAGGAAATCGTATGCCCCACCAAGACGAACTGGGTAGGTCCGTTTCTTGACCCTTATTCGTGTGAAACCGGCCCGCTTAAGTTCTTGAAGCTGGAAACCGAGGGCCATTTTTCGATTTACGTATCGCTCGAAAGTTGCGAGAGCGGTTCGTAGAGTTCTTAGTCTAACCGAAGGATTGTCAGTTCGATGCCGTTCCAAGACGTCTCTGAAAATCCTGTGCACTTTAACATCCTTCAGACGCCAACTATTGTATTCAAAGCAGCAACCCTGTTTCAGTACCCTGTACGCTTCAGCGGCCACTTCTTCGAAGTCAAGGAATGATATTCCGCAATTCGAGATCACTGCGTCGAAAAAGCTGTCAGGGAAGTACAGATGCCTCGCATTCATAACCAAGAACTTCAGATTCCTCAGGTTAGTTTTAGCGGCTTTACGAATTGCCGCGTCCAACATACGCCTCGATAGGTCGATGCCAAAGACAAAACCTCGTTGTCCTACGGCCCTAGCAGCCTCGAATGCGGCGATACCAGTTCCCGTTCCAACATCAAGTGCAATTTGTCCTCTAGATATTCCAGCCGCACCGACTAGATCGTGGGCGAATCTCCGAAAGATTGGAACCCAATGAGTCTCCCAAGCCTCGACGTCTTCATCCCATAGCCCTTGCCGAATTCTATCAGCCTCCTCAACTGCCATCCTCAAAGGGTAGAACCTCAACGTCCAGAGCCTGACCCTCTCAACTTAACGTTTATCGGCGTTCGCAGGTGCGAAATTTGTCATTACTAAGTTTGACAGGCAAAGCCACTGGTCAACTAACTCACTCATTGAGCAGATGCATCGCCTTGACGTTTATCGAGTTAGCAGAGAATAGACGAAATTTCTGGATAATCCGGGAAAAAGAGAGAGGGAAAGGAGGAGGAAGAGTGTTGTGTGGTCAACTGATTTGGTAGCGGACGGCAGAAAGTTGTACGTCCCACTCTGCTCCGTATTCTCCGCGGAAATCGCTGGAGGCGTGAATTAGTACACCGCCTGAGCCCAAGCCGATATCCTGTCCGTAGATTACGAAGTAACCTAAGCCTCCATCTGGAGCGGTGGCCGGGCCCTGATAGATGGAAGTATGCGTGTCAAGGTTGTAGTCACCTCTCCAATGACCCACATCGATCATAGTCCTTGTAGCTGATCTGGAAGGTTCCTGACAGTATTTTGAAGACCACGCTGTGTGGACCGACGAATGTTACTTGAACTTGCAGTTCAAGGTTGGCTGGACCTATGACCCACTGCCCATCGATCGAAGCACGTGCAAGCCCGTTCACTGTAGTAATTGAGTATTGGTCGCCGACTGCCACCGTGTTTCCAGCATACAGTGGATCCGCGAAGACGGCTGTTACTGAGAGACTTAGTAAGACGACTCCGAGCAAGATTGGGGATACACATTTTGTCTGCATTTTTCGATCACCGGCAAGCCCTTTGGTTCATCTAATTTAAGGCGGTTCGGAAGGAATGATCTGGACGAATCATCGATGACCCCAGGCTTACAAGAAAGAGTGTGGATTGCCAGTTGGCCTAGAGATGTGCCGAAATCAATTGATTATCCAGAGATCTCTCTAGGCCAGATGCTTCACAAAACAGCAGAGAACTTTCCTGAAAAAACGGCTTTGCACTATTCGAACCAGAGAATTACTTTCTTTGAACTCGAAACACTTGCTGGAAGATTTGGAAAAGCCCTTCAAGAGCGCGGAGTTAAGAAAGGGGACCGGGTCGCGTTTTACCTACCGAACATTCCCGAGTTTGTTGTCGCATATTATAGTGTGCTGAGGATAGGTGCAATCGGTGTCACGATCAGCCCGCTTTACAAAGAAAGAGAACTCCGCCATATCCTGATGGATTCTGATGCAGGGGTCATTGTTTGCTGGGACAGGCTCCTACAGTTCGTGGAGACGAATGGAAACAAGCGAAAACTAGATCACATTATCACAGCCACCGGCCATGATGTATCATTGCGTGCCTCTAGTCTGACTCAGGAAGACTCTACGCTAGGGACTGAGAATATGAATACGCTTATCGCGGAAAATGAAGGCTCATCAACGCTCGCTAACATTCAGCCGACGAAGGACATCGCCCTCCTGCAGTACACAGGGGGAACGACCGGCTTGCCCAACGGCGCCATGTTAACCCACCATAACCTTGTGGCTAACGCGATTCAATTCTCAGCCTGGGTGGGGATGAAAACTGAAGACGTTCACCTTACTGCGCTGCCATTATTCCACATCTATGGTATGACGGTGGCGATGAATGCGCCGATTCTCACGTGTGGCTCGATTGTCCTCATACCTGATCCGCGTGATACGAATGCAATTCTCCAAACCATCAGCGACTTGAATCCGACCGTTTTCTGCGGCGTACCAGCCATGTACGTTGCAATAATTAATCGACCCGGCATCAACCGCGATAAATTACGTTCAATCCGTGTATGCGTGTCCGGAGCATCACCTCTACCGCTCCAAGTTCAGCAGAAATTCGAGCAGTTGACCGGGGGTAGGCTAGTGGAAGGTTATGGCTTGACCGAGGCAAGTCCGGTCACACACGTTAATCCGCTTGATAGCGCCGAGAAGAACCGTTTCGGCTCGATCGGTATTCCAATTTCAGACACGGATGCAAAGATTGTAGATGCAGAAACGGGAGAGGATATCAAACTGCCTGGCGTCGCTGGGGAGTTGGTGGTACGTGGACCACAGGTTATGATTGGTTATTGGCATAACGTTAAGGAGACGGAGATGGCGCTCCGAGACGGTTGGCTATACACTGGCGATATTGCGACGATGGATTCTGACGGATACTTCCGCATCGTTGACCGCAAGAAGGATCTGATTAATGTTTCCGGATTGAAGGTTTGGCCGAGAGAGGTAGAGGAGGTGTTGTATGAGCACCCAGCTATCAAAGAAGTGGCCGCGGTCGCTACCACCGACCCGACAACCGGAGAATGTGTAAAGGTTTTTGTTGTCTTAAGAGACGAATACAAAGGAAGAATTCAGTCCTCAGAGATCGTTGAGTTCTGCAAACAAAGAATTGCTAGCTACAAGGCTCCGAAGATAGTAGTGTTTCAAGATACACTGCCTAAGAGTTCAGTAGACAAGATCCTTAGAAGAGAACTCAGAAACAAGACGATGTGACTAGTTGCCTAGAAGCTTTTCTGCTCTTCATCATTACTTAAGGGTCGAGTAATCTCTGGCGTGCATCGGTTGGAATTTAGACTAAACAGTTAAGAAGTCCCAAAACTTCGGACGCGTACAGTTTCGATCAGAGTGTTCGGCAATGGCTCTTCGTGAGATACTTCCAACTACGACGTTGATTTTCCCTGAATACCGTGGGAACCTAAAGACCCTCATTGAGATTCACAGAGAAAGCATGGAGAAACCCGATGCTTTCTGGCGAAAAATCGCGGATGAGCTCTTCTGGTATGAGAAGAAAGGACCCGCATTTGAAGAAATGGACCAACCACCTTATGGTAGATGGTTCCCGCAATGGAAGAGCAATATGTCGTATAATGCCCTCGATCGCCATGTTTCTGGGCCGAAGAAGAATAAGGTCGCTTACTTCTGGGAAGGAGAAAACGGAGAGAAGCGCACACTTACCTACAACGACCTTTACCAAGAGGTAAACAAGTTTGCTTCCGCTCTAAAGAAACTTGGCGTCAAGAAAGGCGACAGGATCACAATATACCTCCCCATGATTCCTGAACTTCCAATCAGCATGCTAGCAGCGGCTAGGATTGGAGCGATTCATTCAGTAATCTTCGCAGGCTTCACCGCTCAATCAATCGCAAACAGAATAGAGGACTCAAAATCAAAGCTTGTCATAACCGCAGATGGATCTTTCAGGAAAGGAAAGAAGCTTGAGCTCAAATCGATCATAGATGCAGCTATTAAGCAAACGAGCGGCGTTGAGAAGGTCATCGTCGTAAAAAGAGCAAAGAACGAAGTCAATATGGAAAAGGGTCGTGATCTCTGGTATCATGACCTGATCGGCTCGGGTGAGGTGTACGTCGAGCCGGAGCAGGTGGAAGGCATCCACCCAAGTTTCATTCTCTACACTTCGGGAACAACTGGAAAGCCAAAGGGAACAACCCACAGCAACGGCGGGTATATGACGTGGGCGCACTACACGCAGAAAGCGGTTTTCGATGTTAATGATACTGATATCTATTGGTGCACTGCTGACATCGGTTGGATAACCGGGCACACGTACATTGTTTACGGCCCTTTAATCCGTGGCATTACTTCACTGATGTACGAGGGCACCCCAGACTATCCGCAACCTGATAGATGGTGGGATCTCGTCGAGAAGTACAAGGTCACGATCATCTACACGAGCCCTACCGCGATTAGAATGCATATGAAATTTGGCGAGCAATGGGCTGAGAAACACAGTCTCAAGTCCTTGAGGCTACTCGGCACCGTGGGCGAACCAATCAACCCTGAAGCATGGAGATGGTACTTCAAGAACATCGGCCGCGAAGTCACCCCGATCGTCGACACTTGGTGGCAGACCGAGACCGGAGGGATCCTGATCAGCCCTCAACCCGGAATCACGCCGATTCCGCTGAAAGCCGGATCGGCGACGTTGCCCATTGCTGGTGTTGATGCTGATGTTTACAGTGAGAACGGCGCGCCAACTAAAGCCGGAGAGAAAGGCTACATTGTCATTAAACGGCCCTGGCCGGGTCAATTCATGACCCTATGGAATGATCCTGAGAAATTCAAGCAGGTCTACTTCACGCGGTTCCCGGGGATATATTACGCCGGGGACTACGCCATGAAAGATGATGACGGTTACTTCTGGCTTCTAGGGCGGGCTGATGAAGTGTTGAAGGTTGCAGGCCATAGAATAGGAACAATCGAACTTGAGGATAGTTTGATTTCACATCCCGCCGTGGCTGAATCTGCTGTAATCGGGAAATCCGACCCGGTGAAGATGGAGGTACCGGTGGCTTTCGTCGTCCTCAGACCAGGTTTTAGTCCTAGCCCGGAGCTCAAGAAGGAACTCTCAAACCACGTGAGAACAACAATTGGCCCAATCGCAGTCCCCGAGACGATCTACTTCGTCAGCAAACTACCTAAGACACGCAGCGCCAAAATAATGCGACGAGTAATGAAAGCGGTTGTAGAGAACAAGGCCATCGGCGACGTGACGACGATCGAGGATGAAACTAGCGTAGACGAAATGAAGAATGCATACAGCGGGCTGCAGGCCGAGATTAAGAGCTAATTTTCAGTAAGGCGGGCCAGATATGAGCCAGAAAGAATCTCTGCTAGCAAACCCAGCCCCCCTTGGCTTAATGGCATTCGGGATGACGACGATCCTACTGAACCTAGCCAATGTGGGTCTATTCGGAATCAATAGCATTATCGTCGCGATGGGGATTTTCTACGGTGGCCTCGCACAGATAATAGCTGGCGTAATGGAGTTTCGGAAAGGAAACACCTTCGGAACCCTGGCATTCACCTCCTACGGAGCGTTCTGGCTAACGCTTGTCTTCATCATCCTATCCACCATAGAACTTCCAGCAGTTAACCCCGACAACAACGGCTGGGCGGCATACCTGTTCCTCTGGGGCCTGTTCACGCTAATGCTGTTCTTCGGCACACTAAAAACAAACAGAGCCCTTCAAACGGTATTCCTATCGCTTGCAATACTATTCTTCCTGCTCACGGCTTCGCACTTTATTCCGCAACTGCAACTAATCGCCGGAATCGAAGGAGTCTTCTGCGGCTTCAGCGCATTCTACCTCTCCCTTGCAGAAATTATAAACGAAGCCCATAATCACGTGATACTTCCCATCGGCCCCATAAAAGCGAACTAATCCGCAAATAGATAGAGAAACACGGCCCGACGAGACAACTGCGCGCTAGGTACTGCAAAAGGCTAATGCAGTTCCAACGCGCTTAGTTAGTCGGCAACCGTTGCCGATGTACTCCCTTGACACCGAAGGGAACACCTGAAGGTACTGGGGCTGGTACCATAGGGTATGAATCCAAGATAGGCGACCCATTCTCCACCCTAAGACTTTACGCAGAAGCCGAACGTCGGCCGACGAATTTGCCCATTCCGTCGACACCTCTAATCAATCGCGAGAGAGAGGTCAAGACGTTGCGCGAGATGCTTCTTCGCGATGACGTGCGACTCGTGACACTCACGGGAACCGGAGGTACGGGAAAGACACGCCTCGCTCTGGAAGTTGCATCGACCGTCGTTAGAGAATTTCCCCACGGAACGTTCTTCGTATCGTTAGTCCCTGTTACCGAACCAAATCTAGTTCCCTCTGCTATAGTCTCAGCCCTAGGAATTACGGAGAAAGGCAAACCAATCGAGGAAACGCTGAAGGACTACTTGCGAGAGAAACAAATGCTGCTAGTCCTCGACAACTTCGAACATGTGATTGACGCAGCACCAGTGGCTACTGCACTATTGCGCGAGTGCCCCAAACTGAAGATCTTAGCGACGAGCAGAGCTCCTCTTCGCGTTCGAGGCGAACACGAGCTCCCCGTCCCACCTCTTGCCGTGCCAAACATTGCAAAGATGCCCAAAGCTGAGGAATTGATAGCTTATCCCGCGGTGGCGTTGTTCGTCCAACGCGCTCAAGCTATCAGAGCCGACTTCGCCGTCACCGTCGAGAATGCAAGAACCGTTGCGGAAATCTGCACTAGGTTGGACGGATTGCCGCTTGCATTGGAATTAGCTGCAGCTCGGACTAGAATTCTTTCTCCTCAGGCGCTCCTTTTACGTTTACAAAAGCGTCTCGAACTCTTGACAGGCGGACCACGTGACCTTCCCGCTAGACAACAGACACTTCGCAACACAATAGGGTGGAGCTACGATCTGCTTGACGAGGAAGATAAGAAACTATTCCGACGCCTATCGGTTTTCGCTGGTAGCTTCTCATTCGAAGCTTCAGAGAAGATCTGCACAACAGGAGAAGCATCAGCCGAGAAGACACTTGACCAACTATCGCGACTGGTTGAGAAGAGTCTTCTTCTAAGTGAGACAGTCGGCGGGGAAGTACGATTTAGAATGCTCGAGACTATCCGCGAGTTCGCGTTTGAGTCGCTTGTATCAAATGCTGAGAATGAACAAATAATCCAAAGCTTTGCCAATTATTTCGTATCACTTGTTGAACGGGCTGAAGCGGAGTTAAGGGGGCGGGATCAGGGTGTATGGTTGGCGAGACTTGAACTCGATCACGATAATCTGCGCGCGGCCCTACGCAGGTCGCTCGAGAGTGGAAAAACGGAACTTAGCTTGCGCTTCTGTTCTGCTCTTTGGTTTTTCTGGTACATTCGCGGATATTTGACAGAGGGAAGAGTATGGATAGAAAGAACGCTCGCCGAGTGTGGAACGATAGCCCCTCCCTTGCGAGCCAAAGCACTCTTGGGTGCCGGAACTCTTGCTGCGTTTCAGTACGACTTTCCAAAGGCTCGTTCGTTATTGAGCGATTCTCTAGCCATATCACGATACCTTGCAGATAAGCAGGGGATAGGTAGGGCTCTGAACGTGTTAGGAATCATTGCGCGAAACCAGGGCGACTTCACTGAGGGCCAGGAATTACACAAGGAGAGCCTAGCTAACTTCCAGGAGTTGAGAGACAAGTGGGGGATAGCAACAGTGCTTAACGGCTTAGGGGTCGGAGCCCGATATCAGGCGCATTATGATGAGGCCATACCCATCCATCAACAGAGCCTCGAGCTGTTCAGAGAACTCGGGGACAAACGAAGCACAGCGCGTGCACTCGCTAATCTGGGATCATTGCTCAATAGAAAGGAGGATTATGAGTCGGCAGGAAGACTTCTAGAGGAAAGCCTTTCACTTTACCTCGAGCTAGGTGATAAGATCGGAATCGCTGACTCGTTGTACGAGCTTGGAGGGTTGGCCAGAAGGCAACGGAATTATGATATGGCAATCAAGTGGCTCAACGAAGCGCTCCACTTATTCGAAGAAATTGGATCCAAGGACGGAATCGTTGAATGTTTCGAGGAGATTCTTGCCTGCGCGTGTGCCGAAGGACAGTTTGAAATGGCCGCTAGACTTCTAGGCGCGGCCCAAGCTATACGAGAGACATTAAAGTCGCCAATACCCCCGGACTTCCTAGCAGAGCACGAACGAGACGTGACCACGGCACGATCCGCCCTTGGAGAGCAAGAATTTGAAAGAGAGAAGGCCAAGGGTCGCGCGATGGCCCTGGAAGAGGCGGTGGAGTACGCACTTGGAGCGGAGTCTAGAAACCTCTCGTAGAGAGCTAAGATCGCTGTACTTTTTTGACAATGCAAAGGCTTTTCTGCTAAACGGTAGATGATATAGTATGACAAACGACGACGAACTGCTGACCAAACTAGGCCTCCACCACGCAGACATGCATACGCATTTCACGGAAATTCAATTCCAAAAACCCAAGAAATTGGCGGATCTCTTGAAGCAAATCTATGAAAAATTCGAGGAATTGAAGAAAGATCACCCTGACGCAAAAGGCAAGATCAAAATCGATCACGTGGCGATAACCTTCGGCCACGCGGACGCAATGATTGTATGGCAAGCAAGTGATCCGCAATTAGCGAAGATGTTCAGAGACTATGTGTTAGCTGTACCTGACCAGCGAACTGAAACGATGGTTTGTTACGCACACGACGGAGTCCATTAGACGCCACCCAAAGTTAAGCGGTCGCACGACTACAGACTAACGTGAACACTTCGGAGTTCTCAACGAACGAAAGGAGCGAGTAATGCTACCGCAGGTCACAGTTAGTCCTCAGCCGCGAGGCTGTTGACCGACTTGTTCGGATTGAATGTTCATCTTGATCGTCTCTAGGTTGAAGCAACGAGTTTTGGCCGTTGTTGAACTCCATAGATAGGGGTCGCATATGTAGAAGTATATTCTAAAAGTGCGGGATAATTAAAAGACGACCATTCTATTGCCGAGCATTACCTAAGGAATCAATCTTGCAGACACTAACGAAAGAGCAGCTTCTAGAGAAAGCGAAGAAACCCGCCCTCGACGCGATGAAGCTCCACCCGTTCTACCATGGAAAAATGGAGATCGTGCCCAAATGTGTGATCCGCGATTTCAACGACTTCGCGATATGGTACACTCCAGGGGTCGCTGAACCATGTAAGGCCATAGCCAAGGACGAGCGACTCGTCTACGATTACACGAATAAGTGGAACATGGTTGCCATCGTAAGCGACGGAACTAGAGTTCTTGGACTAGGGGATATTGGGCCGAAAGCAGGACTGCCCGTCATGGAAGGGAAGTCAATTCTATACAAGTATCTCGGCGGCGTAGACGCGGTCCCGATTTGCCTCGGAACGAAAGACCCCGACGAAATCATTACGGCTGTGAAATGGCTTCAACCCTCATTCGGTGGAGTCAACCTTGAGGACATCGCGCAGCCCAAGTGCTTCCGCATATTGGACACACTTAGGGCCTCGGCTGAAATTCCGGTCTGGCACGACGATCAGCAGGGTACAGCAACGATCGTTCTGGCTGGCCTGATCAACGCTTTACGGTTGGTCGGCAAGAAGGCTAAGGATGCCACTGTCTCTTTGGTAGGAGCTGGCGCGTCGAATGTTGCATGCAGTAGGTTAATGTTCGCTTACGGGATCAAACCACAGAACACGTTCGTAGTAGATACGAAAGGGATACTCGGTCTTGAGAGGAAAGATATCGAAATGCGCAAGGCGGAGTTCGTTGACAAATGGCGCCTCTGCACAACAACAAACGGCGAACAACGTAAAGGCGGCGTAGCCGAAGCAATGAAAGGCACCGACGTATGCATTGCCCTATCGAAACCTGGCCCAGACACTATCAAGAAGGAATGGGTGGCCGCAATGAACAAAGACTCCATCCTGTTCGCATGCGCCAACCCAATCCCGGAAATCTGGCCTTGGGAAGCAAAGGAGGCGGGTGCAAGAGTAGTCGCCACAGGCCGCTCAGACTTTCCGAATCAAGTAAACAATTCTCTTGGCTTCCCTGGAATTTTCCGTGGAACTCTTGATGTCAGAGCTCGGACCATAACTGACGATATGTGCATTGCCGCCGCCAACGAACTAGCACTCTGCGCGAGCGAGAAAGGGCTAAGCGAGGATTACATTGCGCCAACTATGGATGAATGGGAAGTCTTTCCAAGGGAGGCGGTCGCGGTCGGACTGAAAGCGCAGGAGGTTGGAGTCGCGGGTTTGAAGCTAACGAGAACCCAATTGTTAGAGACGGCTACGTCAATCATCAAGAGGTCGAGGGATATGACCCAGAATTCTATGAAAATGGGCTACATTCCCAAGGCCCCGGACTAGGAGGCGAAGAAAATGAAGAGAAATCTATCACAAAAGGAATACGACCTACTAATCATTGGTGGGGGACCGGCAGGTCTAACGGCAGCCGCATACGCAATCCGAAAGCGAATCGAAACAATGCTCCTCAGCGAGAACCTCGGAGGAAAAACTAACTACAAATTCACGCTGCCAGGCGTTGAAACTCATCCAATTATCGATGGGGAGGAACTTGTCAGTAAATTCAAGAGCCAAATCGAATACCTCGACTTCGCCCGCCACCTCGATAAAGTTACGAAAATCGAACGAACAAGCGACGAATTTACCATATCGACCAAAGGCGGCCAGACATTCAAGAGCAGAGCAGTAATCATAGCCACTGGCGTAATGCCCAAACGACTCAAAGTCCCCGGTGAATCAGAATTCTTAGGACGCGGAGTCAGCTATTCGGCAGTAAGCCACGCGCCGCTGTTCATCGACATGGAAGTAGCTGTCGTAGGCGACGGAAGTACCGCACTTCAAGCGGTTGCTGAACTAGCACAGATAGCTAAGGGAGTGAAAGTGATTGGGGCTCAAGGCAAATTTGCTGACTCTGAGCTAGGCAAGAGGCTCAAGGCCTCTGGCAAAGTAGAATTCTTCATCGACTATGAGGTAGCGGAGATTCGAGGCAAAACTGCAATTGAAGAGATAGTAATACGACATAAGACCAACAAAACCGAGAAAGTACTTCCCGTAAAGGGTGTCTTCGTCGAGCTGGGATATGAACCAGACAAGGAACTGTACTCTCATCTGGTCAAGACGACTGCCGAAGGAAGAATCGTGATAAGCGAAAACAATCAAACCAACATACCTGGACTTTTCGCGGCAGGAGACATAACAGACATAAACGCACAGCAAGTTGTCATCGCAATAGGGGAAGGAGCAAACGCGGCCCTGAGCGCATACAACTACCTGCTAAGCCTCAAACCTCGATAGATAGGAACAACATTCACCGTAGGCACACAGGGCACCCCCTCGTGGAAGGTCATTCCGATAACTGCCCAGCATCGACACCAAGTCAACATTGACGGTCTGCTGAACCACGGAAGTGTCCCTATTGGTTCATCGTAGTTCTACATCTTCACAATGCTCGTAAGGAAGCCGCAAGAATCTGCTAGTCTACTGAGTAGAATTGGCGTACTCTCTCCTTCTCTTACCGTTTTTCCAAGCCCCCTTAATACGGAGGTTAAGGTTTCACTTATTGTAAGAACTAAGGGTTAGAGGTGTTTACAGTGAGGAAAAAGCAGAAAACGAAAATGGTGAGAGCTCAGACAGAACCGATTCAGCCGTCGACCGATAGCGAGCAAGTAGCCTAGACTGAAAACGGTAGAAGTGCTCAGTGCGGTTGCCCTAGCTACGGCCAGTCACTATGGAACTTCCCAGGCTTGTCTAAGCGCTCGTACCCATGTGCTCCGAAACGGTCCCGAAGAATCTGAATGAGGTTGGCTGGTAGACGTTCGCTGCGGTAACCATCGTAGTAGTCCAGCGACGCTCCAATCGCAGGGACTGGCAAACCCGCGTCTTTAGCTGCCTTTACTGACTCGCGCCAACGATTCTCCAAGCCGGCAAGTAACTTTGCGAATGCTTGATCCATCATTAGGTTCGGCAGTTGACTGCTAATTTGGAAGGCATGCTGGATAGAATCTAGCATGCGAGCACGGATTATGCATCCCCCTTTCCAAATTCGAGCTACGTCTGCGAGCGGGATCAGGTACTCATACTCTTGGGATGCTGTACGCAACAGATGAAAGCCCTGAGCATAGGACATGGAGATTGAAGCGCGAACTGCGCCTTCGAGTCTTTCCGTGAAATTCCCCGGAACCGAAACCTGGTGCGGTTTTCTGAGCGGCTTCAATATTTCAGCGGCCTTCATGCGTTCTTCTCTTAAACCTGAGAGATTTCGTGCGCTGACCGCCGCGTCGATGGTTGGTGTTGGAATTCCGAGATCCATTGCATTTTGGGATGTCCATTTGCCAGTCCCTTTTTGTTGGGCCGTGTCTAGAATAAGTGAAACTAGTGCACGCTTTGTCGCTGGATCGATCTTCCCAAGAACCTCTACGGCAATCTCCATCAGAAATGATCCGAGTTCGCCCTCATTCCATTCCTTGAAGACGTTTCTTGCCTGCTTAATATTCAGGCCGGCACCGCGTGTAAGGAGATCATACGCTTCTGCGATAATTTGGATTATGGCGTATTCGATTCCATTATGAACCATCTTAACGTAATGACCGGCTCCTCTGGGGCCAAGATATTCGCAACACGGCCCATCAACTTGAGCAGCTACGCGTCCTAGCATTTCACGAACCAAATCATACCCTTCGCGCGGCCCTCCGACCATAATGCAAGGACCTTTGAGAGCTCCCTCCTCTCCGCCGCTGACGCCGACTCCGAGGAAATGGATGCCATGCGTTTCCATGTCAGTGCATCTTCGTTCTGTATCCTTGAAGAACGAATTTCCACCATCCATCACCACATCCCCCCTTGACAGCAGCCCTGTTAAACTCGTTAGAGTGGCGTCTACTGGTGTTCCGGCCGTCACCATAAGGAAGATTCGACGGGGCTCGTTGAGTTGGCTAACGAATTTCTCTAGTGAATACTCTCCCGAGAACTCCGGGTACTTTTCAACGAATTCGCGAGTCTTGTCTCCCGTTCGATTATAGACGACAACTGAGTAGCCGTTGTTTTGGAGATTTCTGGATAGGTTTTGCCCCATAACTCCAAGCCCGATCAGGCCCATATCTCGACCAACCAATTCTCCTCATCTCCAATACTCTTTCCTCGCCTGGAGTTGGAAAAAGGTTCAGGTACGAGGTCGAGAACTCCTGCGGCGGCGGGTTCGCGGCCGGCGTCGTCTCGTGGGCTTGGTCTTCCTTCGCCGGACGACCAGGTATGCTATGACAATTGCTGCAACGATGCCGAGCAGGATTCCGCCTGGGACTGTGAAGTCCGTCTGCCAAACCGCAGTTAGAGTGTGGGGCTTATCCATCGAAATGGTTCCGTTGGGTGAATTAGTTATGAGCTGCCCGTTCTCGTACCAGCCCTGGAACGTCAACCTCGCTCCCAGCGCTCCGAGTAGTCCCGTTTGCGGTTGGTACTGGTTGGCGGAGAATGTTGCGATGCTGTTGGCGTCATACCATCCCGCCCCCGTTGCGTTCTCGTCTGGTCCCGCTATGGTGAGTAGGTTCTGGCTTACGTACACTGCTTCTACGCTTTCATTACCCGTGACGACGACGGTGTGGATTGTTTCAACAGACCCGTCAGACCAATGATCGAACCTCAGCCGCGTAAAGGAGTTTACTTGGGCGAGTGTCGGGACGGTTATGTTATTTTCACCCAACGCTACGCCAACTTCGACTGGTCCGGGAGACTGTTGAACGCCATTGACCGACACAGCCACAGACTCTGGCACTATGACAGACAATGTGACCGGAGTCAGCTCAATGGTGAATAGGGTACTGCTAACTGAAGCTGAGATAAGATTTCCTTGCCCGTCGAAGATAGCGGATGTGATATTCAGTACCCACGAACCCGGCCCGCGTTGTCCTCCGAAGATTCCACCTATCTGAAAGCCAATCTGTTCGACTCCCGATACCGCCGGAACCTTGATCGCGCATACAGCGCCCACCTCACCTTGGTTTAGGCAGGGGTCCGTGGACGAGACAACGATGCCAGCTACAATCGTTTGTGGCGATGTAATCGCGTTGAGTACACCGACGACTAATCGATAGCCTGGGGCTGTGTTATTGTAATAAACCGTTGTTGTTACTGGTATGGGATCCTGGCTGCCGGCAACCGCGGTGGCCGGAAAAAAGAGCTTATGGATCGAAGTGGTCTGAGTTGCATGGACACCAGGAAGGCCTGGAACCAACGCAATCGCAAGAAGACAGATGGATAGAATTTCGATAGTTTTCAATCGATAGACGACCGGCAGTGAAAACCTCGCTGCGAAAGGTAAACAAAATCCTTGCGGTGTCCAGGTAAAACAGCTAATAATAGTGTCTGTGGCCCTCTATGCGTAGTTGCGAAATGATGCACGTCGCCATATGTACTTAGGGACAGCACAAAACTAATTTGCTGTCCGAATGGAATATTGGTCATGGTTTCTCACAACCGCCCAATCATAACATTTGCGCTGCCATGGACAAAAGTCTTCATCGCCATACCCCACCCACATGCCGCCCTGGGAAGAAAGTGGAGAAGTTCATGAGAGTAGTTCGACGCTTTTTAGATAAAGCCAATGCTGCTGGCTGAGGCATCGCAATTGGCGCTTGAGGGTTACAAGAAGAAGAGGAACCTTTCACGCACACCCGAGCCTGGTCCGAAGATCAAGAAGATTGAACGGAACCGGTTCGTGGTGCAGGAGCATCGAGCGAGCCGTTTGCATTGGGACTTCCGGTTAGAGTTGGATGGAGTGTTGAAGAGCTGGGCTGTCCCGAAGGGGCCGCCTGAGGAACCCGGTCTGCGGAGGTTGGCGGTCGAAGTTGAGGATCACCCTGTAGATTACATCACCTTCGAAGGCAAAATCCCTCACGGCGGATATGGAGCGAGCACTATGAAGATTTGGGATAAAGGAAGCTTCAAGCTGAAGCGTCGAACGAAGGATTTGTATGAATTCTGGCTCAAAGGTAAGCGGTTGAAAGGTAAATATGCGCTTGTGCGGTTCAAAGAAAAGAACTGGTTACTGTTGAAAACGAAATCCGAAGATTAGCGGGCCAACATTTTATTGAAGTCAGCTGCTAGGTTGGCCGCGTCACCGGTCTCGTCATGCATGAAGTAAACGAAACAGTTCTCCAGTTCGCTCTCGAACTTGGCAGTTTCTCTGACCATTCCTTCGGAATCATCCTCCTTTGAACGAAGCTCTCCCCCGCGCGTACTAGAGACGCAAACGTCTTCCTTCCAAAATTGTAATTCCATCAACTTCTACACGTGCCTGTCTGAGCACCAAGTCTATGTGAAGAGAAGCCTTGTTCTTCCCTCCCAACTTACTGTTGTCCCCGAGCGCTACATGCGCTGTTCCAAACGTTGCCTCATCTTCAATTATCGCACCTCGGATGTGAGCGAGTGGATTCAAGCCGATTCCAAACTCAGCTGCGTTGAACGCAGCGCGATCTCGCGCGTCGTGCAGTACTTTCAACAGTACTCTTCCGCTGTGTCCGCCCACAATCTTCGTGGCCCTACCGTGTGCGAATTCAATTCTGATAGGTTCACTCACGAGCCCAGTGGCCGAGGTGCTGCCATCAACAACTAGTGCCCCATTTGTTGAACCCTCAATCGACGCTATGTAGGCCTCAATATCAGGAACGCCCGTTGCATCACCTGGACGTTTGCACATTCCAGTTACCGCACCCCCTCTTCTTCCTTCTACTCTCAAATCGAGATCGGTGCCAGCTCGATTCCTTACTCTGATTCTTTTCGCGCGTGTGAAACGATGTGCAACTCGCTTCACAAGTGCTTCTTCCTTTTCGAAATCAGCGAACATAGCGCTGGAAGCCAAGACCGGCATGGTGCAGCCAGCCATTGATAGAAAGCGCGCACCTGCTTTACAGGCTGCAATTCTCGCATTGGAATGGTAAAGCGTCGTACTAGCGACGGATATTACGACGTCGGATGACAACATAGCAGAGACAACAGGGTCGGGCGGTTCACTGCCTGGAAGCGACCTAAGTTTCATCTTAACCATGCTTGCCTCTATCCCGAGCGAATCCGCAGCAGCAACTATCGCATCGCCTATAGCGGAATCAGTCTTGGAGTCAGTCACGATCAGTACATTCTCACCAGGTCTTGCGCGAGCACAAACACGAAGCAGATTCACCGCGCCTCTGAAAGCCTTCGTCACACCGCTCACCAAACCAGTGAATAGAGGAGTAGGGCTAATGTAAAGAATACCTCATCAAGGTGCGATTTTTGACGGACAGGAAAATTACGTACGAACGTTATCAAAACTAGCCTGCGTCCCCTCCCCTAACCCTGGTCTCGCTCTGACTACTCTCAGCGAGAATGAACCGCTCCGAGAAGAAACGCATGATTCAACCAAAGTAGACAACGTAAGAGGTTGTTTGGTCAAGTTGCAATGCGAACGTGGACAAATGACTCATTAGGATTTTTCGTGCTATCCACACTTAACCCACGGAATTCTGCGCTAAAGGTATTTTCTGATCTGAGTCTCGAGTTCTTCTGGGCTGACAATATGGACGTTTGATCCAACGTCGCCTAGAAGTTTGCGCGCTTTCTGGCGAAGCTGTGATGGGGCTATTAACAGAACCGGGATGTTGTGTGTTTTGCATGCAACGAGCATGTTGTTCAACATAAGCTCAAACATCGCTGTGCGCTCTTGTTCGGCGGGTATGATCTTGTGAAGGTACCCAACGACTACGTCCACCTCGCCTTTGCCGAGATGATTAACTGGCTTCCCGTGCGCATCCCAAGTGTTTGCTATCGGGAGTGTCTCGATTCCCTCAACAGCGAGGGTAGCCAAGAGAAGAGGGTCAGTTCCTTCGAAATAACCTACTCTACCCACACTTTCACCTTCAAAATGAGATCGACGCTTACGCTCGTGATGATTCAATTAATGAACATAACCTCTGACAGAGGGACGGTGCGCCGGTGCAAGATCAAATACCCGGATTCATCCCATTAGAAAATTCCTTTCGTATAACCAAACCTTATGTGTCGATCTATTCAAGCGCGTTCCAAGGCATAACACCTGCGGAAATACGGAGGAACGGCCCTTGAAATCTCAAATTGAGAAAGCTGAGGAATTTCGGACACTTCACCAAACTAAAGGCATACTTGTTCTTCCGAACGCATGGGATGTACCAAGCGCGAGAGTATTCGAAGATGCCGGGTTCCCCGCCATCGCAACATCCAGCGCAGCCCTATCGGTGTCTCTTGGCTACCCTGATGGCGAGAAGATCGGTAAGGACGAACTATTCTCGGTTGTAAAGAAAATTGCAGCCACCATATCCATCCCACTCAGTGCGGACATAGAGTCTGGTTTCGGATTCGATATAGATCAGCTGTCTGATACTATCCGTCGAGTAATAGACGCTGGAGCCGTGGGCATAAACATCGAGGACATCTTTAACTTTGATCAAAAAACTCTCCTACCTACCGAGAAACAGGTTGAGAGGATTCGAAGGATTAGGAAAGTCTCAGACTCACTTTGTATTCCTCTCGTAATCAACGCGCGAACCGACGCCTACCGATTTGGCGCGGGCGATGAGAAGAGTAAGCTTGAGGAGGCTATTCGAAGGGAGAGAGCCTACGAAGCCGCGGGCGCAGACTGCCTGTATCCGATGGGTTTGACGGATAAGGAAAGAATCACGACTTTCGTCAAGGCTGTAGACAAACCAGTGAACATTATGGCACGAAAAGGTGCACCCACAATCCCTGAGTTAGACAAGATCGGCGTGAAACGACTCAGCCTCGGGCCGGCGGCAATGTATGCCTCAATCGGCCTGTTGAGAAGGATTGCGCAGGAATTGAAGCAGAACGGAACCTACGATACCTTACTTACAGGTGCGATTACGTTTGACGAGTTAAACGCCCTCGCTAAGCCCAAAACATTAGTTTGAACGCCTTAAACCCGAGTTCTCATGATTTTCAGCAGTTGCCCCGTAGAGTAGAAGGAGCGCGGCTAGGAGGATTAAGGGAACTGCGAACAACAGGTTTGGGTAGATTGTCACGCTGCGTGCTGGATTCTGTAAAGTTACAATGAGCGGAATCGGAGCCGCAACTACAACCACGGCTAGAACCGCTGCCCCGAGAAAAAGCCCAAGTCTATTCAAGGCACCACAACTCACTTGCTACCGCTTCCTGACAGTCGATAAACTATAAGCATAGGAAGATAATTGTTCGCTAGGAGTCGTTTAGGTTTGATGTCAAGGTTCGAGAAAGAGGGCCAACGTCTTATCTGCGACAAGTGCGGCTTCGAAACGAATAGTCAAGAAATCTTCGCCCTCCATAAGAAAAACTGCCCTAGGATCTAGAAATTAGGCCCAATCTAACTCGATCCAGACCCAAACACATCGAGACAGGTGTATACATTCATGAGCACAACTGTCGAAGGTTTTTCTTTCAGCGAATTCTGCCTGACATGTCAGAAGATAATGGAACATAGAATCGAAGTTGAGCGTAAGGATTTCTTCGGTGTATGCTCCTCATGCGGTCAAAGTCGATTGATGACGAGTTTGAATCAAGTGTATTACCCGAAAACAGAGCTATGGGTCACTCGGTTCAAGATCGGAAACATAGCCGGCGTTGTGACGGGGAAACTCCTCGACGCAGTCAAGTAAGTATACAAGCTCTGAAGTAGAGCCATTCCTTGCAACCCGCACCATACTTCCGAGCGCCGCGAACCTCGCGAAAAGCCTGAGCCAGTGAAATGTTAGAAAAAATCAGTCAGAAGTTTCATAGCTACGAGAGTTCCCACACCATCAATTCATGAAAAAAAGAAAAACTAGTTTAGGGATTCGCTGTAGCATTTTGGGTTTGCGTGGGAACGCGAACCAATTTTCGTGACGCTGCGGAAAAATTCGGAAGAAAAAATTTCGCGGAAAATATTTTCGCGCCGAAGTAACGCTTATATCTCAAATATTTATTTATACTGAAAATTGAGATTTCTATCCGGAGGAACTTGAGTACAAGCAATGTCCCCTAGACCTTACGCTTACAGGCACGTTGTCGCAACACTCCATGGATGCCGCGCAGATATGCTCGACGACAAATTGCTGCTCGAAACCACTTTGAAAGCGATTCACAAAGCGAACATGCAGTTGGCCAAAACGAGAACTGCGAACCCACTTGTCTACCGAGTCAGTGATGACATCATGGGTGGAGGAGTAAGTGTAAACGCATTGATTACAACCAGCCACATCACCGTTCATACGTCTAGGAAGTTCCGGACCGTGGAGTTTGACTGCGCCACTTGCGGCTGCGGCAGTAATCCATGGGCGGCGCTGGATATGTATAGGCAGGCATTGAGGCCGACGCACGTTACTATGCAGTACCAGCACGGAGAACGCCCATTGCTGGCCCTTCTACCGATTCGAGCGATAGCGCGGCCAAGGCGAAGTAAGCAGGAAGCGCCGCTTAGTTACTGAGCCCTTTTTCCTCATCCTCGGCTACTGCTAATTCCAGTTTTCTTACGGAATTCCCTATCGCGTCAAGCAATGCTTGATCTACTTGCGGCTCAAGACTGAGGATCAGTAGGTGCGCAGCGGTTCGATAGAGCACTAAGAACACCTTATCATACCGTACGGTTAAGCGCCTCATTGACCCGCAGAATGGGCGCAGTTTCTCTGCTGAGTCGATCATCAACGGGGCAGCCAATCGTATGAAGTCGCGGTCAGTCTGAGCTGGGGTAAGCGAGGAAACCCCTTCCCGCATCTTTGATTCGAGTAGATCGTATCGAGGGTTTAGGATTGCAACGTATCTGATCCGTTTATCAAGTTTGAAGATGTTCTCAGTTATTTCCTTGATGTCAAGCATGCTATTTCGCACCTGATTGTTCATGTGTTTGATATATGAACTTCAGCGGCGAACCCAGATGATTTGGTGTAAACCTTAATTCAAAGCAGCCTTGGAAGACGCGTAGAGACGTTCGAACATTGCTGGACTCGACTAAGATAAGGCGTGAGATAGGCAGGCTCTACGAAAAAGACCCACAAGGTTGGCGAGTCTTAGTGGGAAAAGACCAGTCGGGTTTCTATGATGCACTAATCTCACATGAAACGGAAGCTTGGCAAGTAAAAGAGTATCAAGTTAACCCTTACAAGTTCGTGGGCCTCGGTTCCCGCCTCCCGAGCCTGAGCTCAGGTCCGTTGATACCCCAGGAACATCCTTTCGGCCTTAGGGCAATCGACCTAGACCAAATGAAGGAGATGGCGTCCGTAATCGATGATCCTAAAACGATGAGTGAATTTGCAGCAAGACTTCTCAGTCGGAAACCCGTAAGTGCAAGTGAGGCAGTCGAAAGCCCCGCGGTTCTACAGGGCCCAATACTCCAATCCGCCAAACCTTTGGAGGCTCTCTCCTCCGCTCACACGGCTTTAGATGAGAGACTGCGGAAGGAGCTACAGAATCTCATTCGCAGAGACTACCGTCATACACTCACCCCATACATTTGACGATGGTAACTACTCCGAGATAGTGCCAGGTGGCCAAGAGCTACAGAAACGGTATGGGTCAGAAGTCTCCTACGATGACCATGGTTGGTTGAAGTCGGGAAGACTGCCGAAGAAAGAGAAGAGGCAAGGATCGGCCTTCTTACTCTTATCGCGGGCATAATCGGTTTCGCTGCCGGAATAATCGCCTTCATTCTATACCACCTCATAGGATTTCTTACGAACCTCTTCTTCTACCAAAAGCTTGACTTCTCATTCGCTTCTCCTCAATACAACCACCTAGGCCCGTTAGTGATACTGGTTCCAGCATTCGGCGGTTTAATTGCTGGACTAATGATAAAGTATGGGTCAACTAGGATAATCGGACACGGCATTCCCGAAGCTATTGAATCAGTTCTACTTGGGAAGAGCAAGATCGAACCAAAAGTTGGGATACTGAAGGCTCTATCGGCTGCGTTCACAATAGGCTCAGGTCAACCGTTCGGGGCTGAAGGCCCTATAATTCAAACCGGAGGCTCATTCGGCTCCCTAATCGGCCAACTCATAAGCGTGACAGGTTCAGAAAGAAGAATCCTCTTGTCCTGCGGCGCTGCCGCAGGAATGGCAGCAACATTCGGCACTCCGATCTCAGCAGTTTTCCTAGTGATCGAACTACTACTCTTCGAGTTTAGAGTAAAATCCCTAGTACCTGTCGCTATTGCATCAGCCATCGGTGCGTGGATGCACATCTACTTGATCTCGCCCAAACCTCTCTTCTCAACGCCAGTTTACAGTTTCGGTGGACTCAATATACTCCCATTCTATGTGGTGCTGGGCCTCCTGTCCGGCATAACGGGCTCGGCGCTTTCACGAGGGTTGTATAAGACTGAGGACCTATTCCGGAAGCTGCCTCTTGGCCAACCATGGCTCCCGACACTAGGCGGATTGGCAGTGGGTGTGATTGGATTTTTCGTGCCGCAGATTCTCGGTGTTGGTTACGACGTAATTTCTTCACTGATCGACTCTAGAGTTACGTTGGAGATTGCTGCTCTAATCCTGATCGCGAAAGCTGTCGCTTGGGTGCTTGCGATGGGGTCTCAAACGTCAGGAGGGACCTTGGCCCCGCTCTTCATGATAGGGAGTGCGTTAGGGCTTATCTTCGGCACTGGAGTGGTAGCGGCATTCCCAGGACTCGGGGTTGTACCGGGTGTTTTCGCGATAGCTGCGATGGCCGCGGTGTTCGGAACAGCCTCAAGGGCACCTTTCACGTCCATAGTCTTTGCTCTCGAGGTTACCCAAGCCTACCAAGGAGTTCTACCCGTCATCGTAACTGTAGTCATCGCAGAACTAGTTGGAGAATACCTCATGGCAGATTCCATCATGACTGAGAAACTGGCTAGAAGAGGCCTCAGGGTCAGGCACATCTATGAATTCAACCCACTCAGGCAGACCAGAGTGTCAACCATTATGTCACCCGTGATCGCCGTCGAGAGTAAGGAACGGGTCGTGGAGGTTTTCCGATTAATGAACCTGCCAGACCACCATTTCGCGAAGAGAAAGAGGCTTGTAGTTCTCAAGGATGGAGTTGCAGTCGGCACGGTTGATAGATCTCAACTGTTCAGCGGGGCCTCCAACGCAGACGCTGAACTGACAGTGGGACAAGTGGCTTCGAAGTCCTTCCTTACGATTAGAGAGGACGAGTTTGGTTTCGAAGCGTTAAGGCTGATGACTCTGAACGATGTCCCATTCTTGGTCGTCGTCGGTAAGAACAACAAGGCCGTAGGATACATCTCTCGCGGCGATTTGATAAGGGCTCAGAAGGACAAAATCGCAGACGACACTATCGTCGAGAAAGGCATTTGGGCACGGCTCTTCAAGTAAGACAAAATTGTGGCCTAAGGTCTGGGAAAGAGGATAAGCAGTTGCAAAATATTGATTCACTATTCGTCATCGAACCTGTAATTGTAATCGGTCTCAGCGTCGGCACCGTCTTGTACTGGTATCGCAAACATGGTTTCAGCAGGGCAGTGCTTGTATTCTCGCTATTGGCCCATGGTGGGGCAATCGGCCTTAAGGTCCTCTTTCAATACTTGACTGCACCAGCCTTCCTGACAACGTCACAAAGCTCTGTGTGGTGGCTGGGACTCTACCTTGGTCTTCAAACAGTGGTCTTCGAGGTAGGTGGCGCGTTCTTAGTAGCCCGCTTTGCAATCTCAAGAGGCAAGATGAAACAAAACGACGCCGTAGCATATGGGTTGGGCCTTGCATTCTGGGAGAACGGCGTTTTCTTGGGGGTAATCGCGCTATTGAGCACAATTTCCTATTTCAT
>Ga0326727_10007397_pt1 | contig 29078 bp, 19 predicted proteins | sample MB2enrmetagenome_FD_207643 | JGI IMG/M metagenome (GOLD analysis project Ga0326727, IMG submission 207643) | Lab enriched peat soil microbial communities from McLean, Ithaca, NY, United States - MB29MY | ecosystem: Environmental > Terrestrial > Soil > Wetlands > Peat | place: USA: New York... | reverse complement strand
CTCGCCGCTGGCCGTCGGCCGGCCGGCGTGTTGTCCGCCGTACCACGAGGCGGTGATGATCATGGGATGGGTCTTGCTCTCCACCTGGGGAGAGCGGACCGTTGCCGCTCTGGCTTCCGGCGCCAGGACGGACACGCCGAACAGCAGGGACGCCAGGATGCACAGGGCATTCCGGCGGACCTGTCGGCGTTGGTTGGCGTTGGTTGGAGTCATGCTGCAATCCGGCAAAACGTTGCGTGATGCTGGATCTTTAGCAGGGGCTGGCGTCAAGGCTCCATGCGGATTGCCGTAAAGGGAAGCCAACGAAATCTTTATGGGGGGACATTGCGAACCAACGGAGTGGCACCGGCGGGGACGCCGGCGCCACTATTCATTCACAACCTCTGACCGCCCGCGGTTACTGTCCTTTCACCATCTGGGCCAGGCGTTGCAGCAGGTCCTGGCGGTCGCGATCGTTGGCGGCCTGGCGCAAGGCTTTGGCCAGATCCAACAGGAAACCGGCATGCAGGTTGTGCCAGTCGGCCTGCAACGCACCGGCGGTGGGCAGATCCATGGCCGGACTTAACGTCGTCGGGACCGTTGCGCCCAGGCGCAGCGCGCTGCCGATGCCCGGGCACAGCACGGCGGGGCCGTCCCTGTCCAGGCTGGCACCCACCAGATTGGCCAAGGCCGCCGCCGACGCCGGTTCGCCATGGGTCAGGCAGATGGCCCGGCCGACCGGTCCACGGGCGGCGATCCAGGACAACAGCTCCTGCTGGTCGGCGTGGGCGGAATAGACGTCCAACGAGCGGATGGTGGCGCGTACCCGGATCTCCTCGCCCATCATGCGGACCACCTCGGTCCCGTCCCGCAGCAGGCGGCCCAAGGTCCCGGCGGCCTGGTAGCCGACCATCAGGACGGTGCATTCGGGCCGCCACAGGTTGGCCATCAGGTGGTGACGGACCCGGCCGGCATCGCACATGCCGCTGGCGGCCATGATGATCGCGCCTCCCGAAATGGTATCGAGCTTCTTCGACTCGTCCGGTGTGCCGACGAAACGGATGTTGGGGCCGTCAAACGGCTGTGGCTGACTGGCGGCGGCCCCCAGTTCTCCGGCATGGCGACGAAACACGTCGGTGGCATGCAGCGCCAGGGGAGAATCGAGGAAGACCGGCACACTGGAGAGATCTCCGTCGCGAATCAGCTGTTCGATGTCGAACAGAAGTTCCTGGGTCCGCTCGATGGCGAAGGCCGGGATGATCAGGTTGCCGCCGCGGGCCAGGGCCTGGGTGATCTCGTCTTTCAGCTTCTGGCGCCGCCCGGCGGCATCGACCATTTCGCGCCGGCGGTCGCCGTAGGTCGATTCGACCATCAGATAGTCGAGGCCGGTGGGGGCCTCCGGCGGGTTGTGCAGACATTCGGCGGCGGCCCCCAGGTCGCCGGAGAACAGCAGGCGCGTCGGTTTGCCCGGCCCGGCCAGTTCCACTTCGATGGAGGCGGCGCCCAGGATGTGGCCGGCCGGCCAGAAGCGGGCGCGGATGCCGGGCAGGGGCGAGATCCACTGGTGGAAGTCCACGATGTCGATGCGCTCCAGCGACCGTTCGGCATCGTGGCGGGTGTAGATCGGCTGGACCGTCTGGCCGCCGCGCCGGTGCAGACGCTGGTTCAGGCGCAGTACTTCCATTTCCTGGATGTAGCCGGAATCCGGCAGCATATAGGTCAGAAGGTCGCGGGTTGCTTCGGTGGCGAGGATGCGGCCGCCGTACCCGGCGTTGACCAGTTTGGGCAGCAGACCACTGTGGTCGATGTGGGCATGGGTCACCAGAACGGCGCCGATGCCGCCGGGTGGGAAGGGAAACTCGCGGTAGTTCAGCTCCTTGACCGTCTTGGAGCCCTGGAACATGCCGCAGTCGATCAGCAGCCGCTGGCCGCCATGGTCGATCAGATAGCAGGAGCCGGTCACCGTGCCGGCGGCGCCCAGGAACGTCAGCGTCGAAGTCATGTCCGTCGAGTCTCCCTTGCAAAACAACGCAGAACGAGTTGGTTGTATCACTGCGGTCGCTCCGTGCCGGCCCTACCGGCGGGGACGCCGGCGCTCCTGCAGTGATGATGTATCGACCGACTATCGTCCCCGGCGCAAAGCTTGGCCGGCGGCGGCGATGGCGCGGCTGTCCAGGCCATAGGCGCGGTACAGTTCATCGACATTGCCGCTTTGGCCGAAATGTTCCACCCCTAGCGGGCGGACCTTGTGTCCCGCCACCGACCCCAGCCAGGCCAAGGTTGCCGGATGGCCATCCAGCACGGTGACGATACCGCAATGTCGGGGCAGCGGGGCCAGCAGGCGTTCCACATGGCTGGTGGCGTCGTCGTGGCCGCGGTCACGGGCGCGCTGGGCCGCGGTCCAGCCGGCGTTCAGACGGTCGGCCGAGGTGACGGCCAGGATGCCGGCATCGTGCCAGTCCTCGGCCATGCGGCCGACCGCCTCGATGGCCTGGGGCGCCACCACGCCGGTGTAGGCCACCACCACCTCCGGATTGGGGCCGGGCTGGCGCAGCCAGTAGCCGCCGTCGATGATGTCCCGGGCCAGGGCGGCGTCGATGCTCCGGGCCGGCTGTTCCAACGCCAAGGTTGACAGGCGCAGATAGACCGAGCCGCCGGTTTCATCGCGCAGCCAGCTGCGCTCTGACGGTTGGCCTTCGCCGTCGCGTTGCAGATAATCGAAGGCCCAGCGCAGGATGACCTCCAGTTCATCGATGAAGGCCGGTTCGAAGGCGGCCAGGCCATCCTGGGCCATGCCGATCAGCGGGGTGCCCACCGACTGGTGCGCCCCTCCCTCCGGGGCCAGCGAGATGCCCGAGGGCGTTCCGGCCAGAATGAAACGGGAATCCTGGTAGCAGGCATAGTTCAGGGCGTCCAGGCCGCGGGCGATGAAGGGGTCGTAAAGGGCGCCGACGGGCAGCAGGCGGGTGCCGAACAGGCTGTGCGACAGACCCATGGCGGCCAGGGCCAGGAACAGGTTCATCTCGGCGATGCCCAGTTCCAGATGCTGGCCGGCCGGTCCCAGCTCCCACTTTTGCGCCGACAGGACATGCTCCTTGCGGAAGGTGTCGGCGATCGGCCGAGTGGAGAACAGGCCGCGGCGGTTGACCCAGGGACCGAGGTTGGTCGACACCGTGACGTCGGGCGAGGTGGTGACCAGGCGCGCGGCAAGGGGGCTGTCGGTCTTGGCGATGGCGTCGAGAATGCGGCCGAACCCGGCCTGAGTCGACCCATGGCGGCCGATCTCCAGCCGCCAATCACTGTCCAGCGGCACCGTCGGGGCGGTCAGCCGGCGCCGCCCTTCGGCGGCGAACGGCACCTTTGCCAGGAACCGCTCCAGGTCGTCGACGGGCAGGTCGAGACCTTCGAAGCGGTCCCATTCATGGCCCGGCCTGACACCCATCGCGGCCTGGACGGCGGCCATCTGCTCGGGCGTCATCAGGCCGGCGTGGTTGTCCTTGTGTCCGGCCAGCGGCAGGCCATGCCCTTTGACGGTGTAGGCCAGGAAGCAGACCGGCCGGTCGGTGGGGGCCTCCTCGAAGGCGCGGATCAGGACCTCGAGGTCATTGCCGCCCAGGTTGGTCATCAGCCGGGCCAGGGCCGCGTCGTCGCGGCGGTCCAGCAGGGCGGTGACGGCGCCCTGGTCGCCGATGTCATCCATCAGGCGACGGCGCCAAGCCGCCCCGCCCTGGTAGGTCAGCGCCGAATAGAGCTGGTTCGGGCAGGCGTCAATCCAGCGGCGCAGGGTTTCGCCGCCGGGTTCGGCGAAGGCCGCCTCCTGCAGGGTGCCGTATTTCAGCAGGCGAACCTCCCAGCCGACGGTGTCGAACAGCTTGACGATCCGCTCGAACAGGCCTTCGCGCACCACCGCATCCAGGCTTTGCCGGTTGTAGTCGAGAATCCACCAGCAGTTTTTCAGCCCGTGTTTCCAGCCTTCCAGCAGGCATTCGAAGATGTTGCCCTCGTCCATCTCGGCGTCGCCGACGATGGCCACCATGCGCCCTTGCGGGCGACCGCCGTCCAGGCCCTTGGCGACCAGATAGTCCTGGACCAGACTGGCGAACACCGACATGCCGGCGCCCAGGCCCACCGAGCCGGTGGAAAAGTCGACGTCGTCCTCGTCCTTGGTGCGCGACGGATAGGACTGCGCCCCGCCAAGGGCGCGAAAGGCCTCCAGCCTTTCCCGCGTCGCCTGTCCCAGCAGATACTGGATGGCGTGGAAGGCGGGGCTGGCGTGGGGTTTGACGGCGACCCGGTCGGCGGGTTTCAGGACATGGAAATAAAGGGCGGTCAGGATACTGGCCGACGAGGCCGACGAGGCCAGATGCCCCCCCACCTTCAGGCCGTCCCGGTTCTCCCGCAGATGGTTGGCATTGTGGATCATATAGGACGCCAGCCACAGCACCTTGCGTTCCAGAGCCCTGAGAATCGCGAGCTCCGCCGACGAAATCGCCACTTTGGTACCTCCCATGACCTTAAGCCCCCCTTAACCCGGGGAGGGGCATTCTATGCCAGGGCCGTGCGATGCGGTAGGCGCTTGGGTCGCGGGTCCGTTGATAATCGGACGATGTTTTTTGCCGATAATTCGCCGATAATTCAAAGAGAAGCCATCGCGACCCCGGTTCCGGCGGCGTTATGCACCGCCCAGGCGCATTTTTTCTGAAAAGAGCTCTTTGTTATCGCTTGGCGACGCGGTATCACGTACGAGTGAAGAGCGTGCCTGGAGTTTGCGCGGCAAGACAGGCAATCCGCGTGGGCCCCCAAGGGCGTTTTGAGGCGCGGGTGGGAGCGCGAACGAAACGAGACATTTGCCGTTCAGGGGCGACCGGGGCGACGATCGAACGGAACGGCCAACTGGATATTATGAATCAGATCATCCCATCGGTGCTTCCCGAATCCCAATCCGGAATCCTGTCGTCATGTCTGGCGCGGGACGAACTTCTCTCGGAAATCTTCAGCGCGACCGCTGGCCGGATTCCCGATCAGACCGCCGTCGTCTGCGACGGGCAGGCGTTGAGCTATGGCGAGCTGGACCGCCGCGCCAATCGCGTGGCCCGCGGGCTTCGCGCGCGCGGCATCGGCCGTGGTTGCTTCGTCGGCCTGTGGATGGAACGCTCCGCCGATCTGCATGTGGCGCTTTTGGGCATCCTGAAGGCCGGTGCCGCCTATCTGCCCTTTGATGCCGACGTTCCGGCCGAGCGGGTGCGCGCCTGCTTGGCCGATTGTTCCGCCAGCGCGGTCATCCTGGATGCCGCCACCGCGCTCCGCGCCGGCCGGCAGCCGGCGGCGTCGCTGCTGCTGGCCGACCTGCTGGAGGGGGCGCCGTCCGTCCTGGTGCCCGATCTGCGTGCCGACGGTGCGACGCCCCGGGATCCGGCCTATGTCATCTATACCTCCGGGTCGACCGGCAAGCCGAAGGGCGTGCTGATCCGCCACAGCAACATCTGCCACTATCTGCGGGCCGCCAACAGCCTCTATGGCATCGACGAATCCGACGTGGTGTTCCAGGGGGCCTCGGTTGCCTTCGACCTGTCGCTGGAAGAGATCTTCATTCCCTACCTGGTCGGGGCCCGGTTGTGGGTGGCGACGCGGCGCACCCTGGAAGAGACCGATCGCCTGGGGACGGTGCTGGCCGAGGCCGGCATCACCGTGCTGGACACCGTGCCGACCTTGCTCGCCCTGCTGGCCGACCCGGTCGACTCCTTGAGGGTGGTCATCCTGGGCGGCGAGGCCTGCCCCCCCGCCCTGGCCGAGCGTTGGTGCCGCCCTGGCCGCCGCCTGTTCAACAGCTATGGTCCGACCGAGACGACGGTGGTGGCCACCATGGCCGAACTGGCGCCGGGATGCCCGGTGACCATCGGCAAGCCCATCCCCAATTACACCTGCTATGTGGTGGACGAGGCGCTGAACCGGGTCGCTCCCGGCGTCGAGGGCGAGCTGCTGATCGGCGGACCGGGCGTCGCCGCCGGCTACCTGAACCGGCCGGAGCTGACCGCCGAGAAGTTCATCGCCAATCCTTTCGGGACCGATGGCGCCGATCCGGTGCTGTACCGTTCGGGCGACGCGGTCAGCCTGGCCGAGGACGGCAATATCGTCTTCCATGGCCGCATCGATGACCAGGTGAAAATCCGCGGCTTCCGGGTCGAACTGGGCGAGATCGAAGCCCGCCTGGTCACCTGCGCCGGCATTGCCCAAGCGGCGGTGGTGCTTCGGACCGACGAAGGAACCGACCGCCTGGTCGCCTTCCTGGTCGGCGATCGCCAGCGGACCGATATGGCCGTCCTGAAGACGGCGCTCCGGGCCGAAATGCCCGCCTATATGGTGCCCAGCCATTACGAGTGGCTGGAAACGCTGCCGCGCCTGATCTCGGGCAAGACCGACCGCAAGGCCCTGCAGGGCCGGACCCTGTCGGCCGTCTTTGCCGAAGTGCAGGAAGAACCGGAGACCGCGACCGAGGCGGTTCTGCTGGCCGCCATGCAGCGGGTCTTTCCGCGCCAGGCGATTCCGCTTCAGGCCGATTTCTTCACCGATCTTGGCGGTCATTCCCTGCTGGCGGCCCGCTTCGTTTCCGCCGTGCGCGAAACGCCGGCGCTGGCCGGGCTGACCCTGCAGGATGTCTATGCGGCCCGCAGCCTGCGGGCCATGGCGGTGCGCCTGGATGGCCGCGCGGTCGAGCCGGTGCGCAAAAGCCGTTCGCTGGCTTTTGACGCGCCGCCGCTGATGCGCCGCTTCCTGTGCGGACTGGCCCAGGCGGCGGCCTTGCCGGTCATCCTGGCCCTGATCACCGCCTCCTGGCTGGGCGTGTTCGTGGCCTATGAGCTGTTCTCCGGCGAGGAACACAATTTCCTGCGCGAGACCACGGCGCTGCTGACCACCTACGGCATCATCAACGTGGCCACCACGCTGATCGCCATTGCCGCCAAATGGTTGATCATCGGCCAGACCAGGCCCGGCGTCTATCCGCTGTGGGGCGTCTACTATTACCGGTGGTGGCTGGCCCAGCGCTTCGTCTCGATGATCCATCTGAAGTGGTTCCAGGGCACGCCGATCATGCGGCTGCTGCTGCGCTGCCTGGGGGCCAGAATCGGGGCCGACGCGGTGATCTGCGACATCGAGGTGGGCGCGGTCGATCTGATCTCCATCGGCAAGGGCGTCACCATCGGTGGCAAGACCCAACTGGCCAGTGCCGAAGTGATCGGCGACAAGCTGGTCATCGGTCGCATCGAGATCGGTGACGAGGCCTATGTCGGCACCTCCTGCGTGGTCGGGCATGACTGCGTGGTGGGGGCGGGCGCCGAACTGATGGACCTGACCGGGCTGCCGCCCAGAAGCCGGGTCGGCGACTGGGAGATCTGGGAAGGTTCGCCGGCGCGGCTGACCGGCCATGTCGACCGGGCCGGCCTGCCCCAGCCGGCGGTGGCCGGCGTCCTGCGCAAAGGCGGACAGGCCCTGCTCTATGCCGTCATGCTGCTGTTGCTGCCGCCGATCACCCTGATCCCGATCATTCCGGCGTTCTATCTGTTCGACAGCTTGAGCGACGTCTTCCAGGCGACCTTCTCGATTAACTACCTCTATGTCCTGCCGCTGTTGGCCTGGCCGACGGCGATGGCGCTGATCCTGATCACCGTGATGCTGATCGCCATCGTGCGCTGGACGGTGCTGCCGCGCGTCGAGGCCGGGACCTATTCGATTCACAGCTGGTTCTATGTTCGCAAATGGGTGGTGGCGCTGGCCACCGAGTTGACGCTGGAGACCCTGTCGTCCCTGTATGCCACCGTCTACATGCGCAACTGGTACCGGCTGATGGGCGCCAAGATCGGCAAGGACGCCGAGATTTCCACCAACCTGGCCGGGCGCTATGACCTGACCGAGATCGGTGAGAAATGTTTCATCGCCGACGAGGTGGTGCTGGGCGACGAGGACATCCGGCGCGGCTGGATGTTCTTGAAGCCGGTGAAGACCGGGGCCCGGGTGTTCGTCGGCAATGACGGGGTGGTTCCGGCCGGCGCCGACATTCCCGACGGCGTGCTGATCGGCATCAAGTCACGGCCGCCGGGCCATGACGTGACGATGGAAAGCGGCGACATCTGGTTCGGCAGTCCGCCGATCAAGCTGCCGGTGCGTCAGCGCTTCGACGATGTCGCCACCAATTGGACCTACGAGCCGTCCCGGTGGCGCCGCCTGGGCCGCGCCCTGTTCGAGGCCCATTCCATCTCGCTGCCGACCATGTTGTTCATCACCTTCGGGACCCTGGCCGTCGAACTGCTGGCCCAGTCGGTGTTCGACCGTGATTTTGCCACCCTGATCCCCTTGTTCATCGCCTGCTCGGTGGCCATTTCCTCGGCCCTGGTGCTGTCCGCGGTGATCGTCAAATGGGTGATGATGGGGACCTACCGGCCGACGGTGAAGCCCATGTGGTCCTGGTGGGCGCTGCGCACCGAGGCGGTGGCGGTGATGTATTGGGGGATGGCCGGCAAGGTCATGCTGGACCACCTGCGCGGCACGCCATTCCTGCCCTGGGCCTTGAAGCTGTTCGGCTGCAAGATGGGGCGCGGCATCTTCATGGATACCACCGACGTCACCGAATTCGACTGCGTGACCGTCGGCGACTTCTGCGCCATCAACGACGTGGCTGCCCTGCAGACCCACCTTTACGAGGATCGGGTGATGAAGGTCGGCCATGTCACCCTGGGCCAGGGGGTTACCATCGGCGGTGGCGCCACCGTCCTTTACGACACCTATGTGGGCGACTTCGCCCGCATCGGCGCACTGTCGATCATCATGAAGGGCGAAGAGATCCCAGCGGAAAGCTGCTGGCAGGGGGCCCCGGCCCAGACCATGCCGTCCTGAGCCGGCCTTTTTTGACGGCGAAGGCGGGCTTCGGCCCGCCTTCGCCGTCAATAGGAACAAGAAATCCGCAGATTACGCAGATTACGCGGATTAAAATCTTAATACATGTCCGGCAGATTGGTCCGCTGGATTGATGCTTTAATATAAAGGCGATTATCGGAAGGGGGTTGGGATATTTTTCAATGCCTGAAGTGATGCCTTTCGCCATTGGCGAAATTTAAATCTGCGTAATCTGCGTAATCTGCGGTTTTTCCTCTCAATAGGGCCATGCGATGTCGGTGACAGTGCGCTGTGACGGCGGTGCAGCCCGATCTGCATGGCGTGAACTGTCGTCAATAGGAACAAGAAATCCACAGATTACGCAGATTAAAATCTTAATACATGTCCGGAAGATTGGTCTGCTGGATTGATGTTTTAATATAAAGGCGGTTATCAGAAGAGGGTTGGGATGTTTTTCAATGCCTGAAATGATTACTTTCGCCATAGGCAGAAATTTAAATCTGCGTAATCTGCGGTTTTTTATGAAAGCGGTGATCTTTGGGAAAATCATAGATCGTATTGCTGTCAAAATGAAATAAATGTATAAATAATATTACTATCGTTCTGCGAAATAGAAAACATTGTCATGATATTAAGTCATCGCGATGAGCAAACCTACGGGATTATTGGTGCGTTGATGGCCGTCCATGGGGAGTTGGGCCATGGGTTTCTGGAGGCTGTTTACGGTGCTGCATTGGAGCGGGAGTTTACCGAGCGGCAGATCTCGTTTCAGAGAGAGGTCAAGGTTCCAGTGTTTTATCGGGGGCAGGCCTTGCCCGTATCGTACCGGGCCGACTTCGTTTGCTATTCCGCCGTTTTGATCGAACTCAAGGCGGTGAAAAATCTCTCCGGGGTCGACGAGGCTCAGGTCATCAATTATTTGAAAGCGTCGGATTTGACGCGGGCCATTCTGGCCAATTTCGGCACTCCGTCCCTGCAGTATCGAAGGTTCGTCCGATCCCGGTTGTGATGGGGTGGGAGGATCTCTTGACTCCCGGCCCTGTCCGGGGATAGAACAAATCATGAACAAAATGACGCTGGCGCAGTTGCGCGATCATATCGCCGCTCTGGAGAGCCCGGGCCGCCGGCCGGCGGTTCTGCCCTTCGGGGTGGCCGAGATCGACGGGTTTCTGCCTTGGGGCGGACTGCCGTTGGGGGCGCTGCACGAGGTCGCTTTGCCCACCGGCGATGCCCCCGACGGGCCGACGCTGGGGCTGGTGGCGATGCTGCTGGGGCGTCTGGCCCGGCAGCAGGAGCGGCCGGTGCTGTGGGTCAGCCGGCGGCTGGATCTTTATGCGCCCGGTTTGGCGGCTTTCGGATTGCCGGCCGATCGGCTGCTGATGGTCCAACCGGGCCGGGCCGCCGAGGGGCTGATGGCTCTGGAGGATGCCGTTCGCTGTCCCGGCCTGGCGGCCGTCGCCGGCGATATCTGGGAGCTGGACGCCACCGCCGGGCGGCGGTTGCACCTGGCGGCCCGGGACAGCGGGGTCACCGCCCTGGTGATGACTCACGGCACTGGTGCCGGTCGGGCCATGACCCGCTGGCGGGTCGCGGCGGCACCGTCGGTGGCGCCGGCCCATCCGGCGGCGCGCCTAGGGGTGGGCGCCTGGCGGTGGTCCCTGACCCTGGTGCACTGCCGCAACCGGGGACGCGACGAGAACGGCGTGGCGGCGCGCTGGCTGGTGGAGTGGCAGGATGAAACGCATCGTCTCGGTCTGGTTGCCGTTCCTGGCGACCGATCGGCTGTGCCGGGGAGCCGCTACCGGGCGGCCGGATAAAAGCCGTCCTCTGGCGACGGTCGTGCCGGGCGGGACCCGCCGCCTGGCGGCGGTTAACCGCGCCGCCCTCGATGCCGGTTTGCGGCCGGGAGAGACCGTTGCCGATGCCCAGGCCAGGCTGCCGGCCTTATGTCTGGCCACGGCCGAGCCGGCCGCCGAGCAGGCCTTGCTGGAGCATCTGGCCGAGGCTTGCCTGTGCTACAGCCCGATGGCGGCGGCGGGCGACGAGACCAACCTGTGGATCGACATCAGCGGCTGCGCCCATCTGCTGGGGGGCGAGATCCCCCTGCTGCGGGACCTGGTGCGTCGCCTGACCCGCTATGGCTTTACTGTCCGGGTGGCGGTGGCCGACAGCGCCGGTGCCGCCTGGGCCTGGGCCCGTTTCGGCGACCCCGCCCACCCTTGCCTGCCGGCGGGGGAGGGACGGCGGGCCCTGTTGGAGTTGCCGGTCGCGGCGTTGCGCCTGGATCCGGCCATCGGCGACGGGCTGCGCCATCTGGGGCTGAAGACCGTGGCGGCGCTGGAGGCTCTGCCGCGGGCCGCCCTGGCATCCCGCTTCGGCGACGTCGTCGGGGCGCGCCTGGACCAGCTGTGGGGGCGGGTGGACGAGCCTTTGTCGCCCTGCCGTCCAGCCGATCAGCCGCGGACCTACCGCCGCTTTGCCGAGCCGATCGGACGGGCCGATGATGTGGCGGCGGCGGCGCGCCAGATGCTGGCCGCTCTGTGCCAGGATCTGGAGCGGCGTCAACAAGGCGTGCGGCGGCTGGAACTGGCGGCGTTCCGCGTCGATGCCACCTGCCGGCGTCTGACCGTCGGCACCGGTCGGCCGACTCGCGATTCCCTGCACCTGTTCCGCCTGCTGGCCGAACCGTTGGGCACCCTGGATGCCGGCTTCGGCATCGAAATGCTGGGCCTGGCCGCCCAGGCGGTGGCTCCTCTTGCCGCCGAACAGATGTCCTGGAGCTTGGGACGGAACGGCGGCGAGGCCGGCGCGGAGGAGGGGGGGCTGGCCCTGGCCGTGCTGTGCGACAGCCTGGGCAACCGCCTGGGCTTCGAACGCCTGACTCGGTTTGTCCTGCGCCAGAGCCATCTGCCGGAACGGGCGGTGCGCCGCCTGGCCCTGGGGCAGGGGGATGGCGGGACGGACGGCGGGGCGGACGGGGCGGTGGCCGGTGGCGTGGCGGGACGGCGGCCGGTGCGCCTGTTCGAGCGGCCCGAGGCGGTGGAGGCGGTGGCGCCGCTGCCCGATGCGCCGCCGCTGCTGTTCCGCTGGCGTCACCAGATCCATCGGGTGACCCGGGCCGAGGGGCCGGAACGGCTGTCCGGGGAATGGTGGCGCCGGGACGAGAGGGACCGCGACTATTATTGCGTCGAGGACGATGCCGGTGCCCGCTTCTGGCTCTATCGCGAGGGAGCCTATGACGGCCAGGCGATTCCCCGCTGGTTCCTGCATGGGATCTTCCCATGACGTCCTCGGGCTATGCCGAACTGCAGGTGACCAGCAACTATACCTTCCTGGAGGGCGGCTCCCATCCCGACGAACTGGCGGTGACGGCGGCGGCGCTGGGCATGACCGCCATCGCCATCACCGATCGCAACAGCCTGGCCGGGGTGGTGCGCGCCCATGTGGCGGCCAAGCGGGCCGGGATCCGTCTGGTGGTGGGCTGTTGCCTGGACCTGGTGGAGGGCGATCGCCTGCTGTGTTTTCCCACCGACCGTGCCGCCTATGGTCGCCTGACCCGCCTGTTGACCCTGGGCAAGCGGCGGGCCGAAAAGGGCCACTGTCGATTGGAGCGGACGGATCTCCTTGCCCATGGCGACGGGCAGATCCTGGTGGTGCTGCCGCCCGAGCAGATCGACGGCGCCTTCGTCACCGGTCTTGCCGCCTGGCGGGCGGCTTTTCGCGGGCGTTGCTACCTGGCCGGTCAGCGCCGGTTCCAAAGCGATGACATCCGCCGCCTGGCCGCCCTGGCCGCCGCCGCCGACCTGGCCGGCACGCCCTTGGTGGCCACCAACGACGTGCATTACCATTCGCCGGCCCGCCGCCCCTTGCAGGACATCCTGGTGGCGATCCGCCACGGCTGTACGGTGGCTCAGGCCGGCTGGCGACTGGCCGCCAATGCCGAGCGCCATCTGAAATCGCCGGCGGAGATGGCGCGCCTCTTCGCCGGTTGGCCCGACGCCGTCGCCCGCACCGGCGAGATCGTCGGCCGCTGCCGCTTCTCTTTGGATGAACTGCGCTACGACTATCCGTTGGAAACGGCGGACGGCCTGGATGCCCAGACCCGCCTGGTCCGGTTGACCGAAGAGGGGCTGATGCGGCGTTATCCGCAAGGGGTGCCGGACACGGTCCGCCAGACGGTGGCCCACGAGCTGGCCCTGATCGGGCAACTGTCCTACGCCCCCTATTTCCTGACCGTCCACGACCTGGTCCGTTTCGCCGAAAGCCGCGGCATCCTGTGCCAGGGTCGTGGCTCGGCGGCCAATTCGGCGGTCTGTTACTGTCTGGGCATCACCGCCGTCGACCCGGCCCGCTTCGATCTGCTGTTCGAACGCTTCATCAGCGCCGCCCGCGACGAGCCGCCCGACATCGATGTGGATTTCGAGCATGAACGGCGCGAGGAGGTGATCGCCCACATCTACCAGACCTATGGCCGCGACCATGCCGGGCTGACCGCCACCGTCATCCATTACCGCACCCGCTCGGCCATCCGCGATGTCGGCAAGGCGCTGGGCCTGTCCGAGGATGCGGTCACCCGCCTGGTCAAATGGACCCGCAGCCGCCAACCCCGGGACGAGGTCCAGGCGCAAGGTCCGGGCTTCGATCCCACCGATCCGACCCTGGTCCGGATCCTGGCCCTGGCCGAGGAGCTGCGCGGCTTTCCCCGCCATCTGTCCCAGCATGTGGGCGGCTTCGTGATGACCCGGAGCCGCCTGGACGAGCTGGTACCCATCGAGAACGCGGCGATGGAGGGCCGGACCGTCATCGAATGGGACAAGGACGATATCGACGCCTTGGGCTTCCTCAAGGTCGATGTGCTGGCCTTGGGCATGCTGAGCTGCATCCGCCGGGCCTTCGCGCTGATGGCCCGTCACGGCCGGGGAACTTTCGACCTGGCCTCGGTGCCGGCCGAGGACCGGGCCGTCTATGACATGCTGGGTCGGGCCGACTCGGTGGGGGTGTTCCAGGTCGAAAGCCGCGCCCAGATGTCCATGCTGCCGCGCCTGAAGCCCCGCTGCTTCTACGATCTGGTCATCGAGGTGGCGATCGTGCGCCCCGGACCCATCCAGGGCGACATGGTCCATCCCTATTTGCGTCGGCGCGAGGGCAAGGAACCGGTGGACTATCCATCCCCGGACCTGGAGGCGGTGCTGCGCAAGACCCTGGGCGTACCGCTGTTCCAGGAACAGGCCATGCGCATCGCCATCGTCGCCGGCGGCTTTTCCCCGGCCGAGGCCGACCAGTTGCGCCGGGCCATGGCGACGTTTCGTCACAGCGGCACCATCGCCCTGTTCCATGACAAGCTGATCGAGGGCATGGCCCGGCGCGGCTATGACCGGGCGTTTGCCGAGCGGATGTTCCGCCAGATCGAGGGCTTCGGCGAATATGGCTTTCCGGAAAGCCATGCCGCCAGCTTTGCCCATCTGGTCTATGTCTCGGCCTGGCTCAAATGCCATCATCCGGCGGTGTTCGCGGCCGCTCTCTTGAACAGCCAGCCGATGGGGTTTTACGCCCCCGCCCAGATCGTGCGCGACGCCCGCGACCATGGCGTCGAGGTCCGTCCCGCCGATATCAACGCCAGCGATTGGGACTGTACCCTGGAAGGAGAGGGGAGGTTGGCCCTGCGGCTGGGATTGCGCCAGATCAGCGGCTTTGTCCGGGCCGACGCCGATGCCCTGGTGGCGGCGCGCAGGTCCGGCTATGCCTCTCCCCAGGCCTTGTGGAGCCGGGCGGCTCTCAAGCGTCCCGCCCTGGTGGCCCTGGCCGAGGCCGACGCCTTCCAGTCTCTGGGATTGTCCCGCCGGGACGTGCTGTGGGCAATCCGTGCCCTGACGGCACCGCCGCCGCCGCTGTTCGCCGCCGCCGGCATCGAGGCTCCGCCCATGGGGCCACCGGTCCAACTGCCGGCGATGAGCCGGGGCGAGGCGGTGGTGCTGGACTACGAACGCCTGCGGCTGTCCTTGAAGGCCCATCCCCTGGCCCTGTTGCGGGACGGCTTTGCCGGCCTTGGCATCGTGCCGGCCGCCCGTCTGCGGGATCTGAAAGGTCCCCGCGTCTCGGTGGCCGGGCTGGTGCTGGTCCGCCAGCGTCCGGGGACCTCCCGGGGGGTGGTGTTCCTGACCCTGGAGGACGAGACCGGGGTGGCCAACATCATCGTCTGGCCGCAGTTGGCGGAGACGGCCCGGGCCGTCCTGCTGGGTTCCGCTCTGCTGCAGGTCGACGGCCGGCTGGAACGCCAGGGCCAGGTCATCCATGTGATGGCCGAGCGCCTGATCGACCGCACCGACCGGCTACGAGCGTTGACCGCCGACCGGAACTGGGCCGGTCGCTCGCGGGATTTCCGCTAGACTCCCCCTCAAATCCACCCCAGAAGTCGCCACCACAGGAAGTTCAGGGGCAGCAGGATGACCATGGTGGCGGCGGCCAGCAGCAGGCACAGTGTCTGGGCCGGCCCCATGCGTTCGCCGCCCAATTGCATGGCCACCACCAGCGGGGCGGATTCATAGGGCAGCAGCGGGTTGGAGAAGCCCAGGACCTGACTCATCAGGACCGCTTCCAGCGGCAGGCCGGAGGCCTGGGCCATCTGCGCCGCCAGCGGGGTCAGGACGGCCGGGACCCCCGGCAGGGTGGTGGCCAGTCCGACCACCGTGCTGACGGCCGACAGACTGGCATAGTTGGCGACCGGCGCGCCCGGGGCCAGCGGCAGCACCTCGATGATCGCGGTGGCCAGCCGGCTGCCCAGGCCGGATTTGTCCACCAGGGCACCCAGCCCCATGATGCCGGCGACATAGAACAGCGACCCATAGTTGACCTGTTCGGAAAAGGCCTTGCGACCGACCAGGCCGATTCCCGGCAGCAGCAGGATCACCGCCACCGTCATGCTGACCCAGGCCGGGCTGATGTGGTGCCAGGCATCGCTCATCCACAGTGCCAGGGCAGCCGCCAGCAGCCAGGACAGGCGGCGCTCCGGGCCGCTCATGGCCGTTGCCTGGACCGACAGTGACGGCTGCGGCCGATCGGGACACATCCAAACGATCAGGGGCACCATCAGGGCCGTCTTCAAAAAGCCCAGGACGGGAAAATGCAGCAGCAGATAGGTGCCGTAGGTCGGCACATAGTGGTAGGCACTTTCCGCCGCTCCCACCAGGACCATGTTGGGGACATTGGCCGGCAGGACCGAAAAGGTCGGGACATGACAGCCGAAGGCCGCGGCCAGCACCACGCCGGTCCGCCCCTTGGATCCGGGGGCAAAGCCGAAGCGGTCGGCCAGGCTCAAGGCAATGGGCATCAACAGGACGGCGCGGCCCATCGACGAAGGCATGACGAAGCCCAGGGTGACGCCGACCACCGAGATGCCGGTGATGACCCCCCAGTAGCTGTTGCCGAACCCTCGGGCCAACCGCTGGGCGATCCGCTCGCCCAGCCCGGTCGACTTGACCGCGATGCCCATCACCAGGCCGCCGAAGATCAGCCACCAGGCCGCGGACTCGAAGCCGCCGAAGATGACCGCGGGCGGCGCGACCTTGAACAGCATTGCCAGGGTAAAGAAGAGCAGCGCGGTCAGATATTCGGCGATGGCGCCGGTGGCCCACAGGCCGATGCCGGCCACCGCCAGGGCCAGGGCCCGGTTTTCCCCCTGTGGCAGCAGCGGGATGGCCAGCAGGCCGATGGCCGCGGCGACCGCCAGGCCGGCAATGATCTGATGCAGGGGCCTTCGTCGCCACATGAGGGGCCATCCATGCCAACGGGAACTGGGCCTATCCTTGCCGTTCACGCCGCGCTGTCAACCGCCGGCAAGGAATATCGTCGAAATGTTTGTATGACCGGAGGGGGATCGCTATTTTAACAAATAACGGTCCGGGACCGGCGCGGCTCGCGCCGACAGATGAGGAAGCGGGTGGGAACCATGTCATTGGTGCAATGGAGCGAGGACCTGACCGTCGGTGTTGCCGCCGTCGATGACGATCATCGGAAACTGTTCAGTCTGGTCAACTATCTTTACGATTCGATGATTGCCGGCAAGGAAAAGCCGGTTGTCGATGAATTCATCACCTCTCTCCTGGTTTATACCCAACAGCATTTCGACCGCGAGGAGGCGTTCTTCGAGCAGACCGGCTATCCGGACCGCGCCCGACACAAGGCCGAGCACCAGGATCTGATTGCGCAGATCCGGACCGTGGAGGACAGCTTCCAGAAAGGGGTGACCTCGACGAAGACGCTCGAGATGATCGGCTTCCTCAACAAGTGGTTCATCGAGCATATTCGCAACAGCGACAAGAAATACGCGCCTCACTTGCATGCCAAGGGTATTTCCTGACCTCTTGTCGAGCGCCGAGCCAAGGAGACCCGCGTATGGATCACAGGTTGTCGCATACCCGGCCGACGACCGGCGGTTGGCAGCTTTTTTTCCCCAACTACACGCCGGCCCAGCTGTTCGCCCTGGCGTCCGATATCGAAAGCTATCCGTTCTTCGTGCCGGGCTGCGTGGCGGCGCGCATCACCGAGCGGCGCGACAATCTGTGGCATGTGGAAAACGTCTTTGCCTTCGGCCCGGTGCGCCATCGGTTCGCCAGCCGGGCGGAGCTCAATCCGCCGGAAGGGCTGGAGATCACCTCCACGGACGGTCCCTGGAAGTTTTTCCGGCTGAATTGGCAGTTCGCTCCGGAGGAAAAAGGGTGCCAGCTGGCCTGCAATTTCACTGCGGATTTCCGCTCCGGTGTTCTGGCGGCGGTCGCCGCCATCAGCCAGAACGGTGCCGAGCGGCGCATCATGGCCGCCTTCGAGCGCCGCGCCAAGGCGCTCTACGGCTGATGTCTCGGTGACACCGCCGTTCTCCCGGGGGGCTCGTCGGTCGATACATCGCAAGTAGCGCCGGCCTTCCTGCCGGCAACACCGGCGGGGACGCCGGCGCTACTGCGGGGACACCGTCGCACACCGGCGGGGACGCCGGCGCTACTGCGGGGATGCCGGCGCTACTATTTCCGATCCGAGGCCGTCGCGCAGATGGCGAGGACCGCTTCACGGGTGATGCGGCCGTCGTGGTTGCGGTCCAGCGCCGGGAACACTTCGTGGGACTGCTGAGCCAGGAAGTCCTCCCGGGTGACCTTGAAGCTCAGGGACTTGTCGGCCGACATCACGGGATCGGCCCGGGTGTCGACCAGCGGTCCGCGCATCGAACGGTCCTTGCTTGCGCCGTCCTCGAAAGCGTGACTTCCCCGCAGGCTGCGCGGCTCCTTGTCTTCCGGATTGCCGGTATCGGGTGGCGGGACATCGAAATAGGCCACGCCGCCATCATAAGGCTCCCGATAGGTCGACAGATCCGCCGCGGTGACAAACCCCGAATGATAACGGTCCATGCGGTCGAATTGGGTGGCGGCGTCGGCCATGAATTCGCCCAGATCGATGGTCCCGTCGTGGCTGGTGTCGACCTTCAGGAACCAGGCCGACAGCGCCTCCTCGCAGCTTGGATGTCCCAGAGGGCCGCCGGTCAACGGCTCGGCGTTGGGGCTGTAGACGATCGGGGGCGCCGCCCGCTGGCGTCCGCCCTCCGGATGTCCCCGGCAGGCCCCCAGCAGGGCGGACAGGGTGATGACGACGACGATGGTGACCTTCGGCGATAGGACCAAGATGAAAACTCCCTCGGGGGTGATCGAAAACGGCCTTGCTCGCGTATAACGCCAAAGCACGGTTTTGGTAACAGGGTAATTCAGCGGTCGTCCGGGATGGGGGACATCGGCCTCGGCCTCGGTTGCAATGATGTTAATAATCCGGGCATGGGTAAAGATGCCTAATCTCAGGCAAGATCTGCGACTTTTTTTTGGTGTTCCGTGTCGAAATATTGACGATTGTCACAAAATCCCCCACTGTGCCGCTGCCGCCGATGATCCTGCGAAAGACCCCGTCAATGATCCGCGCCCTTGTGGCTGGAACGCTTACGCTCTGTCTGGCGTTGCTTCCAGCTGCCGCCTGGGCGACGTCGTTGAACGAACTGAAGGTCGGGGTCCGCGTCGTCGATTTCATGATTGCGCCGCCCCAGGCGCCGACTTCCGTCGCCCTGATCTATGATGGTCAGGAGAAATCCTCGACGGACGATGCCCTGGCCCTGGCGGGTTGGCTGACAACCTTGCGCAGCGGAGCCAAGCGGGATTTCCTGCCGACCCTTGTGGACATCCATCGACTGGACGACAATGCGAACTTTCCGATTGCGTTTATTGCGGCGGGGATGGAAGCGCATTACGGTCGGGTCCTGGACTATGCGCGGCGAAACCACACCCTGACGATTTCTGCCGACTTGTCCTGTGTGCGATCGGGAAAATGTGCAGTGGGCGTGGTCGGAGCGCCCAGGGTCGAAGTGGTGATCAGCCAGCAGGCGGCGGACGCGTGCGGGATCGCATTCACCGAGGCCTTTCGGATGATGGTGACGGAAAACTGAAGGCGGTAAGGCTTCTCTGTTTGGCTTTGGCAGGATTCCCGCTGGCGCTTGGCGCCATGGCGGACGAGCTTGACTATGGCGCCTATCAGCGGCTGTTCGGCGAACCGGTGACCAACAGCGCCACCGGCAAGCCGGAGCGGCAGTCGGAAACTCCGGTGGAAATGGAGATTATTACCGCCGACGACATCCGCCGGTCGGGTGCCCGCGATCTGCCGACCCTGTTGTCCACCCTGACCGACGTCGACGTGGTCCACGACTCGCAGGCCCTGGCCGATGTCGGCATCGGCGGCTACATCCGCTCGCTGTCCAGCCAGGTCATGGTCCTGGTGAACGGTCGCCAGGTCTATTTCGATGCCTTCGGGGCCGTCCTGTGGCCGACCATTCCGGTGGAGATGGCGGAAATCCGCCAGATCGAAGTGGTCAAAGGGGCGCAGAGCGCGCTTTACGGCTTCAATGCCGTCGACGGCGTCATCAACATCGTCACCATCGATCCCCTGGACGATCCCGAGACCCTGATCCAGACTCGTCTGGGCAGCCAGGCCCGCCGGGACGGGACGGTCATGGTGACCCGCCGCCTGGACGACAACGTCGGGCTGCGTCTGACGGCGGCGGCCGATCACGCCGACGACAGCGGCATGCTGATGAGACGCGCCGCGGATGCCGCCTACCGCGAGGATGCGAACCGACGCTCGGCATCCCTGGATGCCAAGATGATCCTGCCCGACGATAGCATTCTGCGGCTTTCGGCAGCCCATTCGGACGTCACCGGGCGGACGGTCGCCTACAATTCCTTTTTCGATGCCCGCATCGTCACCAATGTGGCGTCTGCCGACTATACCCGCGAATCCCCGCTGGGCCGCTGGACCGCCAGCACATCCTTCACCGGGCTCGATCTGCCCTGGGTCAATTCGGAACCGGCCGGCGCCCAGCACGACAGTGACCGCGAACTGGCCGCATCGCTGTCGGACCTGGTGAAGCTGTCCAGCGCCGACAGCCTGCGCCTGGGCACAGAATTCCGGCACGATTCCTTTACCGCCAGCATGATTCGGGATGGCACGGTGACCGGCGATCTGGCGGCCGGCTCGGCCATGTGGGAGCACCAGTGGGCGCCCTATCTGGCCTTCGTCAACGCCCTGCGCTACGACCATTTCCAGTTGGGGCGCAGCGGCCCAGGCGGTGCCCTGGATCCCTACACCAACCGGGACTTCGACCGGGCGGTAATGGGGATCAGCGCCAACAGCGCCGCCGTGGCGCGGCTGGACGACGATGACAGCCTGCGCCTTGCCTTCGGCCGCGGTCTCAAGCTGCCCTCGTTGGCCAATTTCGGGGTGCCGATCCGCTATCAGCCGGCCTTTGCCAATCTGTTGGTGGCGGAAAACCCCAATCTCCTGCCTTCGACGGTCTATGACACCCGCGTCGTCTGGGACCATCGGATCGAGGACTCCACCCTGCGCCTGGCCCTGTTCCATGACCAGACGATGAAATATGTCGGGCCGGTGGTTGAATCCTTCGGCCGGCAAACTCTGACGATGATGACGATGATCCCGGGGTCGGTGACCAACGGGATGGAGATTGGCATCCAGCACAAGGTGGCGACCGGCTGGAGCTGGGGCGCCAACTATACCCTGGACCGCCTGCACGAACATCTGGACCAGGGGTTGGGCGACAGCCTGCCGGAGCACAAGGTCCACCTGTTCCTCGACTATGGCCGGGGCGATTGGCAGGCCGGGCTTACCGCGTCCTACCAGTCGGCGACCGAAGGGGTGGTCCTGCAAAGCGGCAAGCCGCCGATTGCCGCGGTCGGCACCATATCGGCGCACACCATCCTGTCGCCCCACGTGACGTGGCAGGCGACCGACAATATTTCCATTGGACTGGTTGCGGATAATCTTTGGCCCTATCAAGACTCTTTGCTGCAAAGAATGGAGACCAGCTATTATTTATCGGCCACGATCCGTTATTGATGGGCAATAGGCTCCAAGGGCATGACCTCCGGCGGCAATAACATCGGGCGGGACAAGGGGCGGTTCGGCAATTTCCTGTCGCGCCATCGCCTGCTGTTGTTCGTCGCGCGGGTCGGCATGCTGCCGGCCATTGCCCTGGTCGTGGTGGCCATGCTGTTCCAGGTCGGGACGTCGGTCCTGCGTCACCAGGAGACGGTGATGAAGGCGGTGGTCGAAACCGACCTGGAAAGCATTTCCCGTCTGGCCGACATCAACAACCGCCTGCAGGCGACCAACGCCGAAGTGTTCCGTCTGATGACCATGGTGGCGGCGCGCGATCGGGTGCCCGATCTGCGCGAGCGGGTCGACGGTCTCAGCCTGAGGATCGACCGCATCATCGTCGATCTCAAGGACTACAGTACCCGCGAGCCGGCGGCGGCCCGCCAGGTCTCGATCGACGAGTTCATCCGTAATCTGGACCTCTACAAAGGAGCGATCCTGTGGGTCGGCTCGATGCTGGAGATCGATTTCCCCAGCGCCGTCGCCTTCATCACCCCGTTCAACCAGCACATCGACCGGATGAGCAGCCAGCTGACCACCATCATCACCGTCTCGACGCAGAAGGCCAACGAACGGGCGGCCGAGGCCCAGGCCGAGCTGCATCAGGTGGCCAACGACTATCTGATCGGCTCTGTCGCGGTCTGTATCCTGGTGTCGATCTTTACCTGGCGCATGGGCCAGCGGCAGGAGAGACTGTTTACCACCACGGTGCAACTGGAACGCATGGTGGACGAGCGCACCGTCGCCTTGTCCCAGGCCAAGGAGCAGGCCGAGGCCGCCACCCTGGCCAAGTCCCAGTTCCTGGCCGCCATGAGCCACGAGATCCGAACGCCGATGAACGGCGTGATGACCATGGCCAAGCTGATGCATCAGACCAAGCTTGATTCCGAACAGGAGGGCATGACCTCGGTCATCCTGGAATCGGCCGGCGCGTTGCTCACCATCATCAACGACATCCTTGATTTCTCGAAGATCGAGGCCGGCAAGATGGTGCTGGAGAATTCTCCCTTCTCCCTGGTGACCCTGGTCGAGGAGGCGACCGAGCTCTTGATGCCGCGGGCCGAGGAAAAAGGCCTGAAATTGGCCTGCTGCATCGACCCGGCGGCACCGGACCAGTTCCTGGGGGACCAGACCCGCCTGCGGCAGATCCTGCTCAACATCATCGGCAATGCGGTGAAGTTCACCGAACGGGGGCACGTCCTGGTCGACGCCGCGGTCTTTTCCCGTCCGGGAGGCGGCGCGACGCTTCGTTTCCAGGTCATCGATACCGGCATCGGCATTACCCCGGATCAGCAGAAGCGCCTGTTTCAGCCCTTCGAACAGGCGGATTCCTCGACGGCGCGCCGATTCGGCGGGACCGGCCTGGGCCTTTCCATCTGTCGGCGCATGGTCGAGCTGATGGGCGGCGAGATCGGCATGATTCCACAGCCGCAGGGCGGGTCGTTGTTCTGGTTCAGCGTCCCTTGCCCGGTGATCAACGGCGTCCCGGTGGATGACGGCCAGCCGCTCAAAGGCCTCAAGGTCGTGGTTGCCGAGGACGATCCGGCGGTGGCTGCCATCTGGTGCCGGTACCTGGAACACCACGGCGTGCAGACGGTGGTCGAACGCTCGGCGCGTGACGTGCTGTCGGCCTGCCGCGCGGCGGCAAGCCGGGGCGCGCCGTTCGACTTCATCCTGGTCGACAGCGAGCTGGGCGGGGCCTCGGTCGTCGACCTGGGCAGCACCATCCTGCACGATCCCGCCTATGGCGGGGTCCGGCCACTGCTGGCGGCATCGCGGGCCCAGCGCTCGACGCGTCCCGAAGCCATCCGCCGCGGCTTCGTCAAGACCCTGATCAAGCCGGTGCGTCGCGGCGACTTGGCCTTGACCCTGGCAGCGGCGGTCGGTCGCGACCTGGTCTCCATCGAGCCGGCGGCGCCGGCCGAACGGCCGTCGTTCCGGCTGGATTGGGGGAAGCCGTCGCGCGACGAGGCCGCCGCCGCCGGCGCCATCATCCTGGTGGCCGAGGACAACCCGACCAACCAGTTGGTGATGCGCAAGCTGATGGACCGGCTGGGCTATGTCATCGACGTGGCCGGCAACGGCTACGAGGCCTTGGAGCGACACCAGCGTCACCATTATGGCCTGCTGATTGCCGACTGCCATATGCCGGAAATGGATGGCTACGAACTGACCACCCGCATCCGTGCCGAGGAACGGCAGAGCGGCGAGCATTTGCCGATCGTCGCCCTGACCGGTGACGCCCTGGTGGGCGCGGCACAATATTGTCTGGACGTCGGCATGGATGACTATCTCAGCAAGCCGGTGGTGATCGAACTGCTTGACGCCACGATCCAGCGGTGGCTGCCCATTGCCGCCACCCTGCGACGGCCGGCCGCGCCGGCGGCCATGCCGGCGGTGACGCCGGGCGAGCCTCCGTCCTCTGCCATTCCCGCCGCCATCGTCGATCCCTCTTGCCTGGAGGAGGCCTTCGGCGGGCTGACCGACGACGCGCTGCTGCTGCTGGATCAATTCTTCATTGCCGCCGGCGGCGATATCGTCTCGATCCAGCAGGCCCTGGCTGTGGGGGATGCGGGGGCGGCGCGCAAGCAGGTGCATCGCGCCGCGGGTGCTGCCAGAAGCGTCGGCGCCGTCGCCTTTGCCGCTCTCTGCTCGGCCATCGAGCGCGCCCTGGCCGAAGGCCTGGAGGTGGGTCCGCTGGCGACCCGCCTGTCCGCCGCCCTTGACGAAGCCCGCGCCGGCTTCGCCGCCCTGCGCCCCGGCCGCGACCGCCGCCTGTCGCAGTAGAGCAGGCGTCCAGTAGGGCCGACATCCCCGCCGGCCCTACTGGACAGTGGCGCGGGCTTCAGCCCGCGTTTCCCGCGTTGCCGCGCACGGTGCCGGTGGCCAGTTGGTCCTTGTACCAGCGATAGGTGGTCTCCAGGCCTTGCCTCAGGGGGATGCGGCTTTGCCAGCCCAGGGCGGCCAGGCGCGACACATCGAGCAGCTTGCGCGGCGTGCCGTCCGGTTTGGTTGCATCGAAGGTGAAGGTACCGGTAAAGCCGACCACCCGGGCGATCTCTGCGGCCAGGGTGCGGATGGCGATGTCGGTGCCGGTGCCGACATTGATGGTTCGGTCGTCATCGTAGTGGGCCAGCAGGAAGACGCAGGCGTCGGCCAGGTCATCCACATGCAGGAATTCGCGGCGCGGCGTTCCGCTTCCCCATACCGGGACGCTGGTCGCGCCGGTGGCGACGGCATGGTGGATCTTGGCCATCAGGGCCGGCAGGACATGGCCGTTGGCCAGGTCGAAATTGTCCTCGGGCCCATAAAGGTTGGTGGGCATCGCCGATATGAAGCGGCAGCCATGCTGGCGGCGATAGGCCTGGCACAACTTGATCCCGGCGATCTTGGCGATGGCGTACCACTCGTTGGTGGCTTCCAGCGGACCGGTCAGCAGCGAGTCCTCGGTGATCGGCTGGGCCGCGTCCCGCGGATAGATGCAGGACGATCCCAGGAACAGCAGCTTTCCGACGCCGGTCTGGGCGGCTCCGCCGATGATGTTCTGTTCGATGGCCAGATTGTCGTAAAGAAAATCGGCCGGGCGGGTCGCGTTGGCATGGATGCCCCCGACGGTGGCGGCGGCGACCACCACGGCGTCCGGCCGGTTCGCCGCCAGCCAGTCTTCCACGGCGGCCTGGCGGCGCAGGTCCAGGCGGTCACGACCAACGACCAGGATCTCGCAGTCCTCGCGGCCCAGTCGGCGCACCACGGCCGACCCGACCATGCCGCGATGCCCGGCGACCCAGATGCGTTTCCCGGCCAGCACGAAGTCGCCGCCAAATCCGTCGGTCATCATCGGTTCACCCGCCGCCATCACTGGTCCTCGAAAATTTGGAATACCGCATCATGCGGCACCCGATCCCGACCGCGCCGGGAAAAATGACGATTGTCCTTTGCCACAATTCGCGGGGCTGTTCAATCGACGCGCAGTTGCTACTATCACCGACGGTTTCCATTGGTCGAGGTGTTTCGGGTGCTGGGACGTGGATTGACGCCGGCGCGGTTTGTCGCGCTGCTGGACGAATTCCGCCAGAAGATGGCCAAGGAGCGGATCTCGGCCCGCATTCAGGAGGTCAAGCAGGACGAACTGATCGCCCTGATCAAACTGCGCTCGGAACTGAAGGCCCGTTATCTGGTCGCCACCCTCGATCTGATCGCCCCCAACCTGACCGACATGGAGGGGACCATCGCGGAGATGCGCCGTTTCCGGGAACTGGGGGACGAGGTCGACCGCGGCATTCAGGCCATCGTCGACGGGGTGGTGGCTCGCGAGGTCGCCATGGCGGGCCTGGAATTCGGCCGGGAATTCTCTCCCGACGTGGAGGCTGCCATCGACGCCTTCATCGCCGAGAGCCTGCAGGAGGAGTGATGTCCGCCGGTGATTGATCTCTGCCGAGCGGTTCCGGTCAGCGCAGTCTGGTCCTCGTCGGTCGATTCACCATAAGTGAAGGTGGTCGGTATTGTCAGTAGCGCCGGCGTCCCCGCCGGTATTGCCGGCACGGAAGCCGGCGCTATTGCAGTCATACAACCCGTCAACTTAACGGAATCGGCCGACTAGGCCGTCAACATCCTCTGCAGCTGGACGGAGACCCGGGACCAGGAATGGTCCTTCAGCCAAACATCCTGGCGGGCCGCCAGCGCCTCGCGATTGGTCGCGTCGGCCAGAAAGGCCAGCACGCCGTCGCGGATATCCTCCGGGCCGGTGCCGGGCAGGAAGCGGACCACCGAGGCGACATCGGAAAAGATGGGGAGGGGCGAGCACAGGATGGGACGCCGCGCGGCGATTCCCATGCGAACCGCCGCCGAGGAGGATTCCTGAGTGCCCTGGTAGGCGTAGACGATGATGTCGCAGGCCGCCAGGGTGCGGATGCTGTCCTCGTTGGCCAGGAAGCGGTTTTCGAACACCACGTCGTCGCCAAGACCCAATGCGGCGACCCTGTCGCGGCAACGGTCCAGCAACTCCCGCGACACCGAGGCCGGATAAAGGGCGTTGACCAGCAGCAGCTTGGCCGGGGCGCCGGCGGCGCGCAGCAAAGGCGCGGCTTCGATCAACTGATCGATTCCCTTGTGCGGCAGGCAGAAGCCATAGGACCCGATGACCAGGCCGTCGGGTGGCAGCCCCAGGGCGGCCCGCGCTTCCGCCCGGTCGTGGGCGGGGCCGTCGATATAGCCATGGGGAAATTGCACCACATTGTCGGCGACCCCGAAGCCCTTCAGCCGGGCGACGTCGTCGGCGGAGTGCACCAGGATGCGGTCGGCTTTGGCCAGGTCGCGGGCAATGTCGCCCAGCGATACCACATCGCCGTCGATGGTGACGTCGGCGGTCGAATGGAAGGTGATCAGCAACTTGGTGCCAATCGACCGGCAACAGGAAATGACCGCCGCCAGATCGGCCAGAGACAGAAAGCCGAAGTTGAACTGAATCACCAGACCGTCGAACCGCTCTTCGCGCAGCGCCGCCAGCAGGGGGTCGACCGGACCGTTGCGGTCGCTCCAGCAGCGCAGGACCCGGTCGGTGTCGGGCGCCAGCAGGGCATCGTTTTGCGACCCCAGGACGGTCCAGTCGAACCGCCGCCGATCGAAGGCGTCCAGCAGGAATTTCGAATATTCGGCAATGCCGCATTTGGCATTCCAGGTGGAGAACCAGCCCAAACGGAATCTGCCACCGGCGTGCCATGGTCGCCGCCCTCGCAGTTTGGCCCACAAACCATGGATCATCATCGTTCCCACCCGATGTCTGCCGTCATCCTGCGCACCGATCATACCGTGACCAGGGGGCCGATCGCCGGTTCGTGGCCGGTCGAGAGTTGCGCGAAAAAGTACCGGGCGGGCTCGTAATGCTCTTCCGCCGTCGCCGGCTTGACGAAATGGTCGGCGCACAGATCATTGCGCACGAAAAAGGCATTGGCTCCGGTGAAACTGCATCCGACGAGGCTATAGCCTTTGGCCGCCCCCAACGTCACCAGGGCCCCCAGACTGGCGCCGAAATAGTTGTCGCCGTTCCATCGTCCATCCGGCGCATAGGGAACGACGACCGAGAGAGGCGGCGCCCAGACCGGGTTATATTCGATGACGACCACCCTGGGACGAACGCACGCGATCGCCCGCCAGATCCAATAGTCGTTGAAATCGACATCGATGCACAACAGATCGACATCCGTCGTATGGGCCGTTTCGGCGATCAGCCCATCGATGTTTTCCGCCGTGATGAAAGCCGGGCGCACCCTCAGCTGATCGGTCGCCAGCCATGTCCGATGGGTGGTTTCGATCCGCTGGACGGCGTCCCCGTCCCCCTCGAACCACACGCCCTGCCATCCTTCGAGCAGCAATTTAAGACTGTTGCATTCGATGCCGCCTTGCACGCCGAATTCGACGAACACCTTGGAGGCGCAGCCGATACGGCGGAAGATCTCGGCGATCTGCCCATCCTCGTCGCCTTGCGAATAGACCTTTGCGCCGTATCCCAGCAGGCGCTTGGGATCCCGGTTCCTTGGCTTGGCGAGTTCCTGATTCCAGTAAGAACGAATCTGCACCTGCAGGGCCAACTTGCCCAGAACGGCATTGTTTCGGGTGTTCTGCGCGATCTCGTTCAGGGCGTCTGCATCGGAAGGAAGGGTCATCTGGGCGTCTTTCGTGGCGGGCTGCTGTTCTAACATGGGTGGACCGGGGAAGAAAACTGCTCGTGCACCGACGCATTCAGCTGCGTCGGTGCACGAGCAGCGGTGCTACCGGAAGGTCAGATGACTGACCGCCACGCCCAGTGTGCGGATGTCGTCGAGAACGGCGGTATCGCGCGGCCGCAGCAGGCGGTCGGTGCGGATCGAGACGGTGACGGGCTGTCCCGCCGGCGTACAGGTCGGATCGACCTGGCCGGTCAACAGTGCCAGCGTCCCGTCGCCCGGAAATTCCATATGGCCGGCCGATGGGAAATCCAGTTGCGCGTCGATCGCCGGGCAGCCGTTGACCGTCAGGCTCACCCGCTGATGGGGCGCCAGGGCGGTCAGGAACGGTTTGACCAGCAACTCGACCGACGATATCGGTCGGGATGGTGCCGGCAATTCCATGCTGGCGGACAGGGCGTTGGTCCAACGTCCCCAGGGTTCTGCCGATGACCACCCCGGCCGAAGGAACGGCGTGGCGTCCTCATCGGCGAAACCGACGTCAAGAACCCCCGGCGGCGGGGCGGCACCGGCCACGGCAGGCGGTGCGGCCTCGAAGTCCGGCGGCGTACAGCGGCGCCAGCGGCAGGACAGGGAAAGGCGGTATGAGCCGATCCGCGACACACCCGAGCCGGTATCAAAACGGGCGATGCCGGCATCCATCACAAGACGGACATGCCGTCCACGCGTCGGCTGGAAGAAGACCAGGCGCAAACCCCACGGCGCGCCAAGGACCCGGAAGCCGCGGACAGCACTCTGCTGGATTCCGTCGATGGATAGTCCGAAATTTCCAAGATATAGAGAAATGAAATCTCGCGATTTATCCTGTATATCGATAACAGAAAACGTTCTTTCATTTTTTAAATCTATATCAATACTATTCATTGTAGCGTCGCGGTGGTCGGAAAAACTCTCAACGCCAGTCAGCTTAAGCGAGAGCCCGGACGTCACTCCGACCAGCACGGCGGCGGCGGCAAGAGCGCGGCGCGCCGACCGAGACCGTCGCACCGCCAGCCCCCAAGCCACCAGCTGCCC
>Ga0326727_10007396_pt1 | contig 29079 bp, 15 predicted proteins | sample MB2enrmetagenome_FD_207643 | JGI IMG/M metagenome (GOLD analysis project Ga0326727, IMG submission 207643) | Lab enriched peat soil microbial communities from McLean, Ithaca, NY, United States - MB29MY | ecosystem: Environmental > Terrestrial > Soil > Wetlands > Peat | place: USA: New York... | reverse complement strand
CCCCGAGTTGGGTTGGGGGCGGGGGGGCAAGGGGGACGAGCTCCGCGCGCGGATCGTGCGAGTGCTGAAGACGGCCTACCCGGCCGCATGGTGAAGCCTGGCCGCAAGCGTTCGGCGGGCGCCCCTTTGTCCTCACCATTGCGTGACGCCGGTCAAGGCCAGGATCAGGCCCAGGCCGTTCTTGCCGCCGCGGATGGTGAGCGACTCCACCGGCACGTCGTGTTTGCCGCGGTCGAGGATTCGCTCGCTGCGGTAGATCGTGCCTTTGCCTCCGGGGCCGACCTTCACGCTGAGCGCGGCCGTGGTGAACGGGTTATCCTGGAACTGGCCGAAGTCCCGCACGGGCTCGGCCTGCCAGTCCACCACGCTGTCCGGGAACGGCCAGAACTGGCACGACGCCGTCGAGCCGTCCTTATATCTCAGGACGATCTCGAAGCACATCTTGCGCTGGCTGCCCAGGAAGGCAGCGGCGTGGAGGACGTAGATCGCTTCCATCTTCCGCCCGACGGGGATCGTGACTTCCCTGACCACGTCGCTGCTCGGCTGGGGATGGGCCTGGACCGCCACGACCGCCTTCGCACCGCGCGCGATGCGGAACGGCATGCCGCCGATCACCTGGTCGCCGCTCGGCAGCCTGCGCATGTCCATGTCCGGGCCTTGATCGGTCCAGCCGCCCTTGCCGTCGCCGGCCACGTCGTCCGCCAGTGAGCGGTTGGCCGCCTTGGACAAGTCCAGGTAGATGATCTCGCGCATCCGTTCCTTGGGAATCACAGTCGGCTTGGCCTCGACGATCTCGGTCTCGCCGGCGGGCGCCGGGCCGTCGGCCGTCTTGATGTTGATGTCGTCAAACCCCACCTCTCCTTTGCACGGCAGGATGCCCAGCGCCACGGCCATGCGCACCGCGGATTCAGGTGCGGTGACGACTTCCTTCACGCCGGTCCAACCGAACGTGCCCGCGGTGAGCTCGGGGTGATTGAGCCTGCCGTCGGCGCCTTGGCCGACGATGTAGGCGCGGCACCTCTGCCGGCCCGTAGCGCTGATGAATTGCACGTAGACGACCGGCGTGGCCTTGCCGGTGGCCGCGATGCGCTTCCCGTACATCTTGAAGGAAATCGTGGTCTTGGCGCCCGGGCAGGCGGCCATCCAGGGCGTCCACCAGCACGCGCCGCAGGCGGGCATGTCCCCGGGCTTGACGCCGGCCATCGTCAACCAGCGCTTGCCGCTGGTCCATTCGCCGCGGTTGGAGGGCTTCTCGATGGTCATCTTGGGGTCGACGTACGTGTCTTCCCCGCCCACGTACCAGGAGGCGCCGCGGTTGACGCCCAGATCGTATCCGTTGGAGCAGTCGGGACGCCACAGGGCGTCGGAGGTGATGTCCGGGTAGGTTCCATTGAAGGTACACTCGTTGTAGTCGCCGTCCGCTACGCGCCAGAAGAACCCGGGGAATCGCCCGCCGGCGTACTCGGGCACGGCCGGCCAGCGGCCGGCGATGGTGGCGTCGGCCAGCATCGGGCGCGCCAAATGGGCGCGCGGGCCCCAGGGCAAGCGGAAGGTTACCGTCGAGCCGCCCATCGCTTCGGGCGTCAGATCGTTGTCCTGCGGGTCGCACTTCTTGACCTCGCCGTGCAGGTCCCAGCCGAACCGCTTCTGCAATTCTTCCAGCGTCTTGATCCTCGTCGTCGCGCCGTGCATGAGCACGGACGCATCGGGATTGAGTCGCACGCGGTTGAGATCCACCAGCGCGCTGGGGAACGCCTCGGGCCAAAGCCCGTCCTGCCCGCGGTTCTCGCCGCCGATGTAAGCCATGTGAATCCCCGTGAAGGCGTTCCTCCGCAGCGTCATGAAGCTGAACCGCAGCGGCCAGGGGTCGCGGTTGGCCCAGCTCACACCGCCGCCCCGGACATTGTCGAAAAAGTTGTCGGTGACCGTCATGCGCGTAGACCAACTGCTGCTCATGGCCGTGCGGTAAAAGTAGTTGCCGATGACGAGCGTGTCGTTGACGCCCCACTCGTTGTAGATGCCGCTGCCGGCCCGGTTCGACCAGAATCCGTTGCCGATGATGCGCAAGCCCGTCCCCCCGCAGTCCCACCAGATGCCCGCGGTGCTGTCGGCGACGATGTTGTAGCGGAAGATTCCGCCGGTCCGCGGTCCGCCCTTGAAGGAGACGGGGCCGCCGCCCTCGCCGTCGTTGTTCACGCGGGAGTCGATGTCCTCATGCGGATCCTGTCCGCAGCGGATCATCAGGCAATCCTCGATGATGCTGGCCGGACCCTGCCCGCCGCCCAAGGCATACCCGCAGCGGTAGAAGTTGCACCGCCGGATCACGCCCATGCGGCCGGTGCAGAAGACGGCCGGGCGATAGATGTTGTGGAAGAAGCAATCCTCCAGCACGATGCCTGTGCCGTCCATGCCGACGCCCGTGTTGCACCAAGCGAACTCGAGCCTGGAGATCTTCCAGTAGCCGGCGTCTTCGCCGATCCAGAAAGGCTCGATCCGCCGCGCGAACTGCAGCTTGTGCAGGGCGGCCGGATTGCCGTCACCCGTGTTGACCATCAGCGTGCGGTCGGCGCTGCGGTAGGTCGCCCAGTTGAGCAGGTCGTCGGCCGGCGGGACGTCTTTGCGCTGCGTGACGATCTGCCGGCCGTCGAGAATCACGATCAGGTCCTCGGGCGTGCCCGCCGGCATTTGCACGCGGTAACTCTTGCGATCGCCGATAGGCTGCCACCGCTCGGCTCCCGGGAGTTCGCAGAGCTCCGAGCCGATCACCACGCGGTCCTCTTTCCAGGCCGTCAGCATGATCGGATGGCTCGGCCGCCCGAAGCCGCGGATCCTGACGCTGTCCGAGTAAAGCCCCGCCTTGACGTAGATCGTGTCGCCGGGTTTTGCCGCATCCACCGCGGGCTGAATCGTCCTGAAAGGCTTGGCCTCGGTACCGGGGTTGCGGTCGTCGGCCAGCGGGTCTTTCCGATCGACGAACCATTCCGCCGCACGGACAAGACTTCCCGGAGTGAGCAGCAGCGCCACGATCGCCAATCGCCATGTTGTCGAGATCATTCGTTTCCTCTGCGGGGTCTGTTTGGCCGGCATTTCTCAATTCCTGCAACGTCGGTCCGTCGTCGCAGGGACCTTTTGGGCTTGCGGTTTCCTTGCCCGGTCTCCCGGTCCGTCAACCGCCCAGGGCTCCCCGGAACCGACTACGGAAATACTACCATACCGGCCGCCCCGATCTCAAGTTTGCCACCCGGCCCGCTTGCGGGTAGAATCGCCGTGTCCCGGGAACTTTGCAAGACCTTTATGAGGGCATCCTCAGGTTATTCTGACCACAAGGAGAGATGAGATGCGTACCGGAGCGATGCGGGCCGTGGTCCTTCTGGGAATCCTGGCGCTCAGCGGACCGGCATGGCCGGAGCCCGCTCGCGCCCAGGCAGTGGTGTACTACGAGACGGGCGAGGAGTTCGCCGGGCCCTTTCCCAGTTGGAAAAACGTCAAGACCGACTACGGCGCCAAGGGCGACGGTGTGGCCGACGACACGCCCGCCATCCAGCGGGCCTTGGACGACATGAAGACCGTCCGGACGAACGATTGGTGCGTGCTCTATTTTCCGGCCGGGACTTATCGCATCGCCCGCACCCTCTCCACGCTGCGAAAGGAGCACAACGACTACCTGGGCGCGAACCTGATCGGCGCGGACCCGGCCACCACGGTCTTGCTCTGGGACGGCCCCGCCGACAAGCCGATGCTGCGCTACGACGCCTGGTACTGCAAAGTGAGCCGGCTGCGGTTCGACGGGCGAAAAAAGGCCAACGGGGGGCTGGTCCGGGCCGGCGGCTTCTCCACCTATTGCGAGCTGAGCGACTTGGTCTTCCAAGACATCCCGGGCATCGCCCTGAACCTCGGCAACGCCGAGGCCTACGGCGCCGCGGAACATGCCGTCCTCCGCTGCAAGTTCCTCCGCTGCGGAGAAGGCATCTCCACGATCAACTGGAACACGCTGGACATCTACGTCTGGTACTGCCTCTTCGAGGACTGCGGCCGGGGCATCTACAACCGCATGGGCGGCTACCAGGCATATGAAAACGCCTTCCTGCGGTCGAAAGACATGGACATCGGCTCGATGAACGGCATGTGCTTCGCCGCCGTCAACAATACCTCGCTCGGTTCCAAGACGTTTCTGGCCGCCACGGCCAACACGGGCTACCTGCGGGGCAATCGCGTCTATCACACCGCCGACCCCGTGGCGGTCAACCTCAGTTGCCCGCTGGTCATGCTCGACAACACCCTGGTCAGCAAGCCGGGCGCCAGCGGCGCGGTGGTAAATCTGCACCCCGCCGGCAGCCTGCTGGTGGGCAACACGTTCACGGCAGACCGTTGGCCGGTGCGGCCGAACGTCTCGCCCCATCCGAATGCCGGCACGCTGAAACAGGAGCTGGGCAAGGCCGTCGACCACGATCCGACCACCGAGCTGGTGGATGCCGGCTGCAACGACGGCCGCAATCCACCCCATCCCTCCATCCCCGGTTCGATCCAGTGGAACGGCGCGGGCGGCTCCCGGCGGAAGGTCGTAAAGTACGCGCTCACCTGCGGCAGCGAGCTGAAGCAGGCGCCGCGCGACTTCCGGCTGCTGGGTTCGCAGTTCCCGGGCAGCGGCTGGACCGTGCTCGACGCCGAGAAAGAGCAGACGTGGAACAGCCGCGGTCAGAAGAAGGAATTCGTGCTCCGCGATCCCGGGGCGTACAACGTCTATCGTTTCGAGGTCACGGCCAACGTGGCGGGGATCCCCGGCATGCGGCTGGCCGAGCTCGAGTTGCTCGACGAGGCCGGCCAGGCCATTACGGACGACAAGGATTGTCTGCTGACCGGCCGGAACGAGCCTTGGGGGCAACACCTTTCGCTCCAGCAGAAGATCGTCGCGGCGGCGACGCTGCCGCTGCCCGCCATGGTGCGCCTGCCCGGCACGCCGCCAAACCGCCGGCGCAAGGTCTTCGAGTTCCGGCGGGGCACGGGCGACGACGCCCGCGAGTTGCAGGCGCAAATCCTGGCCGCCGTCCGGGAGCCGCCCGGAAGCCGCGCGGTGGTCCACGTGCCCAAGGGCGCCGCTCAACTGAAGCGGAGCGTGACGGTGCCGGCCCTGGCCGAAATTCAGATCATCGGCGACGGCGTGGGCAACGGCACGTCGCTCAATCATGCGGGGGGCCCAGGACCGCTGCTCTGCCTTGCCGGCCCGAGCCGCGCCAGCCTCCGCGACCTGGACCTCAACGGCGGCAACGCGGGCGGCGTGGACGGAGTGTTGATAGACCAGGCCGACCAGGCCGGCGCCCGTGTTTTCGGCGAGCAGTTGAACGCCTGCGGCGCCGGCGGCAATCACCGCTGCGCCGCCGCGGTCTTCGTCGACGGCCTGCAGCGCACCGACGTGACGATCACTTGCGGCGGGTTCGGCAGTTGCCTCTCGGGCATCAAGGTCCGCGGCGGGCCCGAGCGAGACGCCGGCAAAGCCACCAGCCAGGTCGCATTTCTGACCGGGGGCACCAGCGACGGCTGCCGCCTGCTGGACGTTCTGGACGGCGGCAGCGTCGTGGGTGAGGCCTTCTGGTACGAGGGCGACTGGGACTATGCAGCCGCTCTGCTCGATCTGCCGGAAAGCTCGTCGGGCAACGTCGCGCTTGCGGCCGCCTGGTGGCACATGGATTCAGCGAAACGCCCGCTGGTCTCGCTCCGCGGCTTCGCGGGCCAGTGCACCATCCTGGGCAGCTCGTTGGACGATCGCAACGGTGCTTTCGTACAACTTGGGGGCGACGGCCGCAGGGCCTCGCTCTTCCTGGCGTCGAGCGATTTCGTCAACGGCGGCCAGCCCGCCCAGGCCCGGGCGGCTTGGAGCGACGAGACCTCGCCCGCGGCCCGGGCCTCCATGTTCGCCTGCAACGGGGCCATCGTGAGCGACAAGGCCAAAGAGGCCATGCCCGACCCCCGGTTCGTGCTCCACAGCCTGGAGAAGTTGCGCTCGGTCCGCATCGAGCCTCCGCTGGATCGCCCGGCGGGGGTTACCGACGTGAAGCTCTATCGCGTGAAGATCAACGCCGGCGACGGCAAGCACGGCATCCGCATCCAGGCCCGCGGACCTGCGGAAGAATGACGGCTACACCTCCTGCCTGAGGACCAGCGCGGGCAACCTCAGTTCGCTTTTCCACCGTCCGGGGCGTGTTCCGAGGGCCTGGGCCCCACTTTGGACCGAATCGCTTCGAGCACCGCCTGCGGCGGCGCCCCTTGCGGCACGAACACGTTGTCCACCCAGACGTTGTCTTCTGCGAGGCACGCATTCAGGAAGAGGTCCGAGCCATACATGACATTCTCTTCCAGCCGGTAGTTTCGCACGCCGCGCGGAAAGACCCCGTCCAGATAAACACCGTGGCCGTGGCCCAGATCGTGGATCAGGTTGCCGCGGACGAGGGTGCCCCAGCCGCCCTGCGGAAAACTGAGGTAGATCCCCGCTCCGTCTACAGTTACCTGCATCACGTGATGGATGTGGTTGTACTCCACCGTGTTGTTCCTGGCAAAGGGCAGCTTGGGATCCTCGTTCCCGCAGATGACGATTCCGGAATAGGCCGTGTCGTGGACCAGGTTGTGCGCGACGACCGCATCCTGCGTCAGGCCCAGGAAGATGCCGATTGCGCCGAAGTAGGCCATGCCGCAGTCGTGGATGTGATTATTGGCGATGCGATAGCCTTGGAAGTGGCCTTCTTCCGGAGGCGGGTTCCATTTCAGCGTCGAGCGATTCCTTATCCCGCCCCCGCCGATTCCGCCTCCGCCGAGATCGCAAATCTCATTTCCGTCGATCACGTCGAAAGCGGTGCCTCGCAGAAGGCACAAGCCCATGCCGCCGGCATGCGCTATGCCGCCGTTCGTAAAACTACAAGATCGGGCATGCTCGAACGCGACCGCTGCGTCCATCCAGCGGTGGATAGGCTTGTCGCCTTCCGCAATGATAAGGCACCCGAAGACGCCGTAATATCCCGTCGGCGGAAGCGGCCAGTCGACGTGCTCCACATGAATTCCCTGGAAGTGCAGATTCTGCAGCGATTGTGCCGAGGTGCCCGCCACCGACAAGAGCGTCTTCTGGACCACCGGCGCCGTCACTTCGGTCTGCAACATGTCTTCGCCCGGCCTGGGCCAATAGGAAAGCACGCCCGTCTGCCGGTCCAGGTACCACTCGCCGGGCTGATCCAACATCTCCCGGGCGTTCTCGAAGTAGCAGGCTTTCCCGGCCAGAGGAATGCTGAGCCGCCAATCACACTCGAAGATTCTGGAAATCGACTGCTGGGGCGGCGGAATCGTCAACGTCTGCTCGGCCTCGTTCACATGGCCCACACGCCTGCGCGCTGCCTCGTTATTGTCGATGAACACCAACTCGACGTCGCAGACGTTCTGCCATGCGCGGATCGGATGATCCACACTCAACGTGATCGCGACGTCCCGGGGAGGAGGCTCTTCCTTGGCCGTGGAGGTCTTGATCCTCCACCAGCCGGAGTTCGGCGTTCTGGCGCGGATTGCGCGTCGGCCGCCCACGAACAGTTGGCGGAAGTACCACTTGCCGGCCTTCACTTCCGGCAGCTCGATGGTCCAGATTTCCCCCTCCCCTTTCTTCCAGCCGGAGATTTTCCGCCCGCCGCTGAGGACTACCTTTTCGCCCGGGCAAGCGGCATAAGTAATCGAATACTTCGCGGTTCCCGAGTCTTGCGGCCCAAAGGCGAGCGTCGTGGCCTGCTCGTAGGTGCCGCCGCGAATCAGGACGAGGATGTTGCGCGTGAGTCCGGCGGCCACTCTCTCGCGAACCAGGTCGCGTGCCTTCGCCAGAGTCGCCAGCGGCTCCTGGGATTGGAGTCTTTCCCGCCGGAAGCCACGTAGAAGTCGGCGCCGCCCGCCGGCGGCTGCCGGGACGGGCTCGGCTCGGCGGCCGTCGTTGCCCGGGCCCGGCCTGATGCACCGGCCATCAGCGCCACAACAAGCAAGCAAGTCACGCGCATGGCCATGTTCCTTTTGCCCGATATTCTCATTTTCGACTCCACTCGGATACGCTGCGAGCGGGAAGAGCCCTCCCATGCTAGCAAGCTGGCGCGCCACTTTCCAGCGGGCGAGCCGATTACATAGCTTTCCTTGCGGAAAATCGGGTGCCGTGCCCACGCTTGCGTGGGCATGGCACCTACGATTTGGCGAGGCGTGCAATGCTTGGCGCGGTGGGTGTGGCCGGGTAGAATGAAGAGCCTCGCGTCACACTGGCTTTCCGACCCGCAATAGGCTCGCCGAAGGTGGGAAAGGCCGGCCCGCCTCGGTCTTTCACCGTCCCGCCGCTCGAAAGGAGTTTCCTATGGCCAATGAACGTTTCTCGCGTCGCGACCTGCTGCGCACGGGGGCGGCGGCGGCCGCGGGGATGGCCGCCGGCCTGACCCCCACGCTGACCGTCGCCGCCGGCAATCCCGCGAAAGCCGACACCGGCAAGATCCTCAATTACAATCCCGAGATGGAGTATCGCCGCTGCGGCAAGACCGGCCTGATGGTCTCGGCCGTCGTCCTGGGCGGACACTGGAAGCGGGTCATCCAAGTCATCGGCGGCAAGGAAAGCGCCGGCTGGATGACCTCGAGCATCGACCAGCCGGAGTTCCAGAAAAACCGCTACGACGTCGTCACCCGCTGCATCGAGCGCGGCATCAATTGGGTGGACGCCTGCAACATCATCGAGATCCAGGCCTACTCCCGCGCCTTGAAAGGCCGCCGCGACAAGATGTACATCGCCTGCTCCTGGTGCGAAGAGGAAGTGCGCGAGGCGAACTTCCGCACCTTCGAGAAGCTCAAGGGGGCCATCGACAAGGGCCTGAAGCAGGCCGGCCTGGAATACTGCGACCTCTGGCGGATCAGTCTCCTGACCGACAGCAGCCGCCACAGCGACGCCGAGATCGATGAGTGCGCCAAGGCCCTCGAGTGGGCCAAACAAACGGGCCGCGCACGCTCCGTCGGCGTCTCCTCCCACGACCGCCCGCACCTGAAAAAGCTCATCGAGAAGTATCCGCGGGCGATGGAAGTCGTCCTCACCCCTTATACGGCCAGGACCAAGGTCGTCAGCGACGAGCACGGTCTCTGGGCGGCGATGAAGGCGCACGACGTGGGCTGGTTCGGCATCAAGCCGTTCGCGAGCAATTCGGTTTTCAAGGGCGACAGCTCGCCGGACAGCCCGACCCGCGAGGAAGACAACCGCATTGCGCGGCTGGCGATCCGCCACATCCTCTGCAATCCGGCGATTACGGCGCCCATGCCCGGGCTGATCAGCGGGCAACAGGTCGACAACGTCGCCCTGGCCGTGAAGGAGCGGCGCGAGCTGGACACGGCGGAGAAGGCCGAGTTGGAGCGGGCGATGGATCGCGCCTGGGCCGGCCTGCCCGGCTGCTACCAGTGGCTCAAGGACTGGGAGTACGTGTGACGCCACGCGTCGCTGTTGCAAAGGACATCCATGAAGAATGACCTGACCTACCGGACTTCTTGCGTCCTTGCCGGCCTGATGCTGCTCGCCGCGCCGGCATGGGCAGCGGCCGCCGGCGAGGGGGGCCGCAAGTCGATTTCGCTGGAAGGCACGTGGCAGATCGCCGAGGGGGCGCTGGCCAAGGCGCCGGACGTGTTTGACCGCAAGGTCCCCGTGCCCGGTTTGATCGACATGGCCCAACCGGCCTTCGCCGAGGTGGGCGTCAAGAGCAAGCGCCGCGAGGCCTTCTGGTACCGCCGCACGTTCCGCATCGAAGGGCCCATCCCCGCCGTGGCCGTGCTGAAGGTCCACAAGGCGATGTTCGCTACGCGAGTGGTCCTGAACGGGACCGTCCTGGGCGATCACCTGCCCTGCTTCACGCCCGGCCTGTTCGATGCCCGCCAGGCGCTGCGCACCGGCGACAACGAGATTCTCATTCGCGTCGGCGCCTTTCGTGACGCTGTGCCGAGTCCCATTCCGTCCGGCTGGGACTATGAGAAGAGAAGGTTCATCCCCGGGATCTTCGATTCCGTCGAGCTGCTGCTGACCGGCTTGCCGCACATCGCGCGCGTGCAGGCCGTGCCGGACCCGGAGAAACAAACGGTCACGGTCCATGCCTGGGTACGGCAGGCCGACAAGGCGGAGGGCGCCGGGCTTCAGCTTGCGGTCCGCGAGGCGTCGACCGGCCGGGTCGTGGGCCAAGGGCAGTGCGCGGTTCCTGCCGCGGGCGATTGTCCGGAGCAAACCGCCGTCGCGGCGATTCCCATTCGCAATTGCCGCCCCTGGTCGCCGGAAGACCCGTTCCTCTATGAATTGGAGGTCCGCAGCCAAGGGGACGTGCTCCGAGCGCGGTTCGGCATGCGCAGCTTCCGTCTCGACCCGGCCACGGGACGCGCGGTACTGAACGGCCGGCCCTACTTCATGCGCGGTAGCAATGTAACGCTGTACCGCTTTTTCGAGGATGCCCAGCGGGGCGACAAGCCGTGGCGCGAAGAGTGGGTGCGGCGGCTGCACAAGGCCTTCCGCGACATGCACTGGAACTCGCTCCGCTATTGCATCGGACTGGCCCCCGAAGCCTGGTACCGCATCGCCGACGAGGAAGGGTTCCTGATCCAGGACGAGTTCCCGATCTGGAACATGGGCCCCAAGCCGGGCGATTTCGACGGCGATGAGCTGGCCGGGGAGTTCACCGAGTGGATCGAGGAGCGTTGGAACCACCCCTGCGTGGTCCTGTGGGACGCCTGCAACGAGACCAACACCCCCGAGACCGGCAAGGCGATCCGCAAGGTCCGCGGCCTGGACTTTTCCAACCGGCCCTGGGACAACGGCTGGGCCCAGGCCGTCCAGCCCAGCGACTCCTCCGAGCAGCACCCCTACCACTTCCAGAACGCCAGCTACCGGCTGGCCTACAATGCGGGCGCTTCCGGCAATCCGGGCTGGGGGCCGGGCAGGCCGCCGGTGATCGTCAACGAATACGGCTGGCTGTGGCTCAACCGCGACGGCACGCCGACCACACTCACCGCCGCCCTCTACAACAACCTGCTGGGGCCGAAAGCCACCACCGCCCAGCGCCGCAATCTTTACGCGCGCTACCTGGCGGCGGAGACGGAGTTCTGGCGCTCGCACCGCGCTTGCGCGGGCGTGCTGCACTTCTGCGCGCTCGGCTACTCGCGGCCGGACGGCCAGACCAGCGACCACTGGAGCGACGTGGAAAAGCTCGCTTGGGACCCCGACTTCTTCGCCTACGTTCGCGATGCCTTCGCCCCGCTGGGGCTGATGATCGACGCTTGGGACGAGGAGTTCCCCGCCGCTGCAAAACGCGAGTTGCCGGTGGTCGTCGTCAACGACCTGTACGAGGACTACCAGGGCGGCGTGCGGCTGCGCCTGCTGCGCGACGGCGAGACGCTTCAGGAAACCAGCCGGCCTTGCCGGGTGCTGGCCCTGGGCAAACAGACGCTTAAGTTCTCGATCGATGTCCCCAGCCGGTCGGGGCCCTACCAGCTCGAAGCGGCCCTGGTCAAAGCCGGCGCCGAACCGGTGCGGAGCCTGCGCGATTTCCTGGTTATGACCGCAGCGGACCGCCGCGCCCGTTTCGGCCTGGCGGTGGGAAAGCCGGTCCAGGCCTCGTCGAGCATCAGCAAGGACGGCGCCACCTCGCCTGCCGCTGCCGTGGACGGGAACCACCGCACGCGCTGGTCCTCGGAATTCTCCGACCCGCAGTGGATCGCGGTCGATCTCCAGCAGGCCGAGCGGGTCTCGCGCGTGGTGCTGGATTGGGAAGCAGCCTTTGCAAAAGCCTATGCCATCGAAGTTTCCAGCGACGGCAAGACGTGGAAGGAGGTCTACCGCACGGCGGCGGGCAAAGGGGGAACCGAGACGGTTCGTTTCCCACCGGTCGAGGCCCGCTGGGTGCGGATGATGGGCACCGAGCGCGCGACGGAGTTCGGCTACTCGCTTTGGGAAATGAGCGTTTTTGGCGAGTAGCTCCGCTTGACTTCCTTGCGCCGCCCGTGCAAACTCATGGCAATGCCGTCAGGCCGAGTCCGGCGCGGGCCGGACCTGGAACGGCCACTGGACCTCTTGCACTCGGAGAATCGAACATGTGCTGCCGCAAGCTCTCTTTGGGCGTTTTCTGGGCCGTGTTGGGCGTGTTCGGCGGCTTGGCCGCAGGACTGGCGGCCGAAACGGCCCCGGCCGGCAAGATCAAGGTCTTGTACGTGTTCAACGGAGGCCACGACGGAAAAGCGTTCATCGCGCTGCTGGGCAAGGTGCTGGAACGCACCGGCGACTTCACGCTCACCAGCGCCCGCGACGCCGACGACCTGAAGGCCGAGAACATCGGCAAGCACGACCTGGTCCTGTTCTACGGCTCCGGCGGCACGATCCGCGACCCGCAGCAGGAGCAGGGCCTGTGGAACTTCGTCCACCAGGGAGGCGGCATCGTGGCCGTCCACGCCACGGACGCCAACAAGAATTCGGACGTTTACTGGGAACTGCTGGGCGGACGCTTCATCGGGCACGGCAGCGGCAAGTACGCCGTCCACATCTACGACAAGGACCATGCGATCACGGCCGGCATGAGCAACTTCGACATCTCCGACGAGACCTACGCCCACCTGTATCACAAGAACGCCTGCATGCGCTGCCTGGTCCGCATGGACCGCGGCAACGAGCGGCAGAGCATGGCCTGGGTGCAGCAGCCCGGCAAAGGCCGCGTGTTCACCACCGGCTTCGGCGACAACCGCGGCGCGTGGGACAACCCGCAGTTCCAGCGGCTGGTGGTGCGGGCCATGTACTGGGCCGGCGGCCGCACGCCAAAGGACCCGCCCACCGGCCCGGCGAACAAATAAGTGCCTGCAAAAGAATGCGTTACCGAAATGGTAGCAGGCACACGCCGTGTGCCTACTACATTCGGATTCGGCAGGTCATTGTCTTACAGCGCCCAAGTAGGGGACCACTGATGTTCGGCAAAACGCGGATGACGGGTTTGCTGGTGGCGGCGGTGGTAGCCGCGAGCGTGACATCGGCCCGGGCCGGGCCGGTCAACTTCGCTATGGTGACCGTGGGCGATCCGGGCAACGTGGCGGATACGACGCAGCACAGCGGCGGCGACTATCCTACCGGCGCGGTCGACTACACCTACCAAATCGGTGCGTACGACGTGACCAACAATCAGTATGCGGCGTTCCTCAACGCCGTAGCCACCGGCGGCGATCCCTACGGGCTGTGGAACGGCAACATGCAAAACGACGCCAACAGCGGCATCGACCGCACGGGCAGCGGACCCTACTCGTATGCCGTGAAGCCGTTTCAAGGCAATCAGCCGGTGGTGGACGTGAGTTTCTACGACGCCGTGCGTTTTGTCAATTGGCTCAGCAACGGCCAGCCGACCGGGGCCGAGGGGAACGGCACGACCGAGAGCGGCACGTACCTGATCACCGGCGGCGGCAACGATTCGGGGACGGTCACGATTCCCACTGCCGTGCAACGTGCCGCTTGGGCCGCCGGCGGCAGCGGCGTCCATTGGCTCTTGCCGAGCGAGGACGAGTGGTATAAGGCGGCATACTACGTTGGCGGCGGCACGAACGCGGGGTACTGGACCTATGCGACCCGCAGCAACACGGCCCCAACCTCCCAGGCGCCTCCGGGCGGGGCGAACTCGGCAAACTTCGACGGCCCGGCCGGTTTTGCTCTGACCCAGTCGGCGATCTATTCTGCGACTACGGACTACCTCACGAACGTGGGCGCCTATAGCAATACGGTTAGTCCCTACGGGGCGTTCGACATGGGTGGCGACGTTTGGCAGTGGAACGAGGCCGACATCAATGGCGACGGCACGACGCGTGGTATCCGTGGCGGATCATTCGATAACGACGCGGTCCGCCTGGCCTCGACCTACGATACCGACATCGGTTACGCGGCGGACGAGTTCGACGATACCGGTTTCCGCATAGCAAGTGTCGGCGCCGCCCCCGAGCCCGCAAGCCTGGTCTTGTTGCTGGCGGGCGGCTTCAGCCTGTTCGCTCTCGCCTGGCGGAGGCGAAGATCGGATCTGCCTGTACACCGCGTGAGGTTCTGACGGCCGGGCCTCACGCGGAGCGTGAGGAGTACAACAGTTAATGATTCACCGGTCCCGCGGCTATCAACAGTCGTCGGCCCGGCGGCCTAGTTCGACTGAATCACCTCGATCCCGCAGATCAGCGGCTCGCCCGCCTTCGCCTGGAAGCGCAGCTCCAACACCGGCTGCGGTCCCGCGAGGGTGCCGGGCCGCAGGTAAGGGGTCGCGGCGGGGGGAAGCGCGCGGGTGGCGCCGTCGTGGACCAGGCCGTCAAATTCGCGCACGAGCGACTTGAACCGGCCGCCGGCCTCGCAGAAGACGTCCAGATCGCGGATCAATTCCTGCTGGCCGATCGAGACGCTGAACACCCGCTTGCCCGGCGCTTCGTGCTCCGGCTCCATGAAATACAGGCGGACGCGCATGGGCTTGGACGCGTCGATGCCCACCAGCGGGACCGTGGCGCTCTGGAGGCCCACCAGGCCCGACGCCGCCACCCATTTCCAGCCCGGCCCGCCGGAGACGCGGAGCGCGTGGTAGCAGAATCGCTGGGGATGGGCCGGCACGGTGACGACCGGGGTGGTCTTGCCGTAGCTGAGGTCCGAGCCGGCCGGGGCGGAGAGCCAGCGGGTGCCGTCCGGCGCGCGGCGATCGCCGGGCGCGCCGAAGTTGTAGCCGATCCGGCCGGGCACGGGCGTCGCCCCCACGGTCCAGCACTCCACGTCCTCGCTGTGTACCAGCGCGAGCGACGAGCGGTTGTCGTAGGCGCAGGTGCAGGTGCGCGTATAGTCGGGGGCATTGAGCACGCCGTCGGCACAAATCAGGTTCGAGGTGCATCCCGAGCGGAAGCCGCCCAGGTTGCCCGTGCCCCCTTCGTTCTGCAAATCGTAGAACGACGCGCAGCCGGAGCGAAAGGTCAGCAGGTGCTGGCTGCCGGCGATCGGGCTGCAGCCGTGCCCCCGCGGGCAGAACCAGGGGTGTTCGTCCCCCAGCGCGTCGTACCAGGTCTTTTCCGCGCCGCTGAGCAGGTCGAAGGCCCGGCGGCTCTGGGTGTAGATCGTGCTGTCGTGCAAGATGGCCCCCCACTTGCCGAGCCAGAGCGACGCGCCCAGGTCGGGGCCGGTCCAGAGCAGCTCGCCGTCCGCGCCGCGGCGGGCGGCGGTGGGAGGCAGCGAATCGCCGGCCGTCGATCGCCCCAGCGACATCGCCCAGTGCGCCAGCAGGATATCGTGCTCCTCGCTGTACGAGAGTTGTTCGCCTACGCCGACGTCCGTCTCCCAGAGCACCTTGCCGCTGCGGGCGTCGAGGGCATAGAGCCGCGAGATGTCCGAGCTGCCGCCCTTCTGGAAGAGGAACTCGGGCGCCCGCCGGTCGATGCAGAAGATCTTCCCCCGGCCCGCGCAGACGCCGTAATGCCGGAAGCTTTCGGCGGCCGCGCGCGACCAGAGGATCCGCCCGTTGAGGCGGTTCATCACCACGAGTTCCTTGCTGGAAGTGGGGCTGAACGAAGCCCGCCGCCGCGCGTCCAGCGTCGGGTGGGCGCCGGCGATGAGCAGGTCCTGGTAAACCATGAGGAACTGCCAGAGCGGAACGGCGTGATGGCGGATTTCGCGCTGCGCCGCGCCCGTCGCCGGATCGAGCACGTAGCAGGCTCCATCGTGGGCGACGTAAACCGCGTCGGCCACGGCGTAGAAATTGGCGCCGATGCTGTGCGCGCCCAACTGGTGATAGGTGTGGTTGTAGAAATCGCCGATGCCCGGTAAACTCCGCGTCCACAGCAACCGGCCGGTGTAAACGTCCACGGCGCTGAGGCTGTCGGGCCCCTGGATGAACAACCGTCCGCCGACCACCTGCTCGACCGGCCCCTCGCCGTGCCGCGGCAGCACCAGGCGGTTCGACAGGGCGTTGCCGTACCACAGCACGCCCAGCGGGGCCGCCACCAGTTGGTCGCGGCTCGAGCGGGTGTTGCCCGCGTCGGCGTTCTCGCCCAGCCAGGGAGCGGAGCCGGGCAGCGGACCGGCACGCTCCAGCACCGCCATCTCGCCCAGCCGCTTGAGCTGATAGCCGGCCAGCCCCGACTCCTTCAGCCATTTCTGCAAGTCCTCGCGGCGCGGGCTGGGGAAGCACGCCTTGCCGCCGTAAGGCCGCAGCGGCCAGGCGACCTTCCACAGCGTTGCCGCGTCTTGTGGCCCAACCGCGTCCCAATCCTCGGAGACGATCAGGCTGGCGAAATAAGGGGCCAGCTCGATCTGCCGCGGATCGCCCGCGACGGCGGCCGCCCGGGTGCCGTACAGCCCGGCCGCGTCCAACCGGCGGCGGAGGGCTTCCACCTTCCGCTCGTCGCGATCCAGGGCCACGACGTGCAGGTTGCTGTGCTGCGTCAGGGCTTCGACCAGTCCGCCGTCTTTCAGTCCCCACACGAGACAATAGCCGTCCTGCGTGCCCGCGGCTGCGAGCACCGCCGCGGCCCTGGCAGTCCACGGCGTCGCGGCAGGCGGGGGCGGCCGGGGCAGGTTGTGGACCTGCGGCACGACCTGCTTCGCACCGAAGCAATAGATACTGCCCTCGCGCGTGACCACAAACAGCCGGCCCCCGGCCGCCAGCACATCGGAGGCGATGCCGTCGAAGGTGCCGCTCCATAGGTGTTTCACGATGCCGAGGCGGGGAGTCACCTCGATCAACTGCACGCGGCTGTCACGCACCAGCTCGAACTCCGGGCTCTCGCCGGGAGTCTCGACCGTCCAGGCTCTCCCCTTGGTGGTCACGACCACGCGCGAGCCGGCCGAGAGCCACGGCACGCCGGGCAGCGTTCCCACGCGATTCATCGTTCCGGCCGCGATCTTCTGCATCACAGGCTTTGGGGCCGCTTTTTCCGGGGCGGTCTTCGCCGGCGCGATGCTCTCCTTCTCGGGCTCATAACGGGGCGCCAGCGGCTCGCGGGTGCGATACTCCGTAAAGTGCGGCAAGGTTTCGTCCGGCCGCTTGTCCAGCGGGCTGTCGTCCCTCCTGGAGACTTTGACGACGATCTCCCGCGCCTCGATCCTGGTGGGATCCAACAGGCCGGCCTCCGAGTACCACATGCCGCGGGCCAGTACCGTCCGGCCGAAGTTTGCGCTGCCGTCGGCGCCGTTGGCGTGGTAGATCTGATGTCCCGTGCGCAGGTCATAGACCGCGCCGCCGGCCGCCAGCAAGCGGCCCTGAGCGGCCAGGGCGGGGCCGCCGCCCTTGGCATAGCCGAGGAACTTGCCGCTGCGGCGATCGAACATGGCCGGCGTGTAGCGGCTGCCCGGAACCAACAGCAGGTCGTCGACCAGCACGAGGTGGCCCTGGGGGGCCAAGCCCGAGTAGCCTTCCGCCCCCGGGTGCGGCAGCGTACGGTAGGTGAACGAGGCGGCGTCGTTCTGCCACAGGACGCGGCCCGACGCGGTGTCCAAAGCGTAGACCGACGTGCCCATCAGCGGCCACACGCCGACGGCGAAATAGACGACATCCTCGTCAATCACCGGTCCGCCGCGGGCGGGCCAGGTGGAGATCAGCCTTTCGTTGCCCAGCAGGCGGCGGTCGCCCAGCGCGCCCTGGAACTTCCAGAGCAGCCGGCCGTCGGCCGCCGCCAGGCAGTAGAGCAACCCGTCGTCGGCGGCGACGTAGACCTTTCCCTGCCAACCGGCCGGGGCCGTGCGGACCGGCCCGCCGCAGTAGAATCGCCAGCGCTCCGCGCCCGACTCGACGTCATACGCCGTCAGGCAATCGCTCCGCGTCGAGCCTACGAACATCAGCTTGCCCAGCACGATGGGCAGGTAGCTCTCGTCGAACCGCATCACCCCTTCGTCCTTCCAGGCGGTGATCTGCGGCGGCAGCTTGCGGACCCACTGCAGGTACAAATGCTCGGACAGCTCCTCCTTGCAACAGGCGGTGCGCGCGGCGTCGTGGCGCCAGGTGGGCCAGTCGCCGCCCGCGGCAAACGGCGCCCCGGCCCACGTGCCGGCCAACAGCAGCCCGCACCAGGCGACGCACCGGACCGGACCGGCGGGAGCGAGTCCACATGCGTTCGTGGTCCTGGCGTCAAGTTGTGCGGCGCGGCCTGCAACGGGCATGGTGATCGTGCGGCGACAGGAGGCGGGATCCTACGGAAGGAAAAAAGGCATGTGCCGCATCCCATTATCCACCGCCTCGCCAAGGCACGCAACTGCGGCCCGGCTGCCGCTGGAGGCAGCCGGCGTGGCACGTTACGCCCGGCGCGGCCGGGAGTGGTACGTTCGTAGTCCCGCCTTCAGGCGGCTACCGGCTTCCCGCGCCGGCCGGGGCCTGTCCGGGAGAGGGGATGAAGTTGATCCCGCGCACGTGCGCGTTCGTTTCCAACTTTGCCGCCCGGGCATCCCCGATCAGCTTTCCATGAATCCGCAGGCGCTCGAACGTCACGTCTTCCACCAGATGGCTTTCGTCGAAGCCGGTCAACTTCGAGCGGGGGAATATACTCCCGGCCACCTGAATGTCCTTGAATGTCACCCCCTTGATGCGTCCGCGGGTTTTGTCGTGTCCCCACATGTCGGCCCCGATCCAGCAATTGATCAGCGTGTTGCGGACGTCCTCGCAGCGGATGTCCTCGAAGCGGATGTCGCTCATCGTCCCCGAGTCGGAGACCAGCACGGCAAGCGCCGCGCAGTCGCCCCCGCCGGAAAAGTCGTGGATGATGTCGCAATCCTGGAAGAGCACGTGCGCGATGTTCGCCCGCGTCTCGGAGGTGATCCCGAGCCCCCGCGCGCGGTCGTTCCAGACCACGCAGCGGCGGACGACAATGTTCTTCGATTCCATCGCGGGCGGGGGCGACACCGTCTTGACGCAGACCTCGTCGTCGTTGTTCCGCAGGAAGCAGTCCTCGACGAGAACGTCCTGGCTGTTGCAGATGTCGACCCCGTCGCTGTTCTCGCGCGCGCAGATCTGCTTCACGTTGCGCACTACGACGTTCTGCGAGTTGTGCATCGCCACAACCCACGCGGGGGCGTCGAGAACGATGATCCCCTCGACAAGTATCTCCTGCGAGCCGCCGAACCACATCGCGGTCCGCGCGTGCCAGGGCAGCCCGCCCAGGTCGAGGATCCCTCGCCCGCAAACCTTCACGCCCCTGGCGCCGCTGGTCTCCAGCAGCGTCGCATAGACCTTGTTTCCCCGCCAGTTCTTCTCCTGCACCGCTTTTTCGCCGGGCGGGATTTTCGCCCGCAGGATCGCGCCGCCGGCGAGGTACACGGTCTGGCCGCTTTTTGGGCGGAGCGTCGCTACCTCGTGTACGCCCGGACCGAAGTAGATCACGTCCATGCCGGCCGGATCGGGCGGATCGGCTTCCGGCGGGTTGGCGAAAAGGTGCAGCGGCCGCTCGGCGTTCTCGTCGAGCTCGATCGTCAGGTTCGCGGGCTTGCTGAGCGTGAATGAGACTTTATTGTCCGAGACGGTCGGTTTGACGCCGCAGGACGACGGCAGGATCCTGAGCGCTTTGATCTTCTGCGGGACCGCGACCGTAACGCTGACCGACCCGGTAAAATCGAAATACGCGAACGAAGCCGGCCCGCCGCGCAACACGGGGGCCGTGTAGACGAAAACCGTCTTGCCGCCCGCCTGGACGCGGTAGTTCGGCGATGCCTTCTCTCCCTGTGGGGCGGAATAGGCGACGACCGCATCTCCGGCGAGAGCAGCAGCGGCCAACGCCGACGCGCACGTCAACATCGACGCCGCCATCTTCAGCGGCAGCCTCCACAACCTCCTGCATGACAATAGTTCCATCGGCCGCTTGCCTTTCCACATCGTCATGTCCTTTCCAGTTGGGCGAACAACGCAGCCAGCGCGTGTTCGTAGTGCTTCCATCTGCCCAGCGAGGTCCTAAAGATCGGCTGGCGCACCTGGACGGCGCTGGCCGTTCTGACGGGCCGCTTCGCCCGCTGGAACTCCAGGCAGCTCGGCTCCCACGCGAGGCCGCACCAGGCCACGAGCTTGCGGGCCATGCCTTCCAGATCGGCCACAGTCTCCTCGTAGTCCACTTCCAACAGGGGCACCGGCAGGACCTTCCGCCAGTGTGCCATCATCCGCTGGTACTCGTGAAATCGTGAAGCGATGTGCTGTCGGTCGTTGCTCCAGCGAAGTTTCTCGAAATGCGTCATCCAGCAGGAGACGGCCACGTCGCGCAAGTCGCGGCGGCAGTGAATCAACTTCGCCCGCGGAAACAGGCTCGCCAACAGACCTAGATACAAGTAGTTCTCCGGCATCTTGTCCACGATGCGCAGCGCTGTGCGCTGCACTGCGCCAAGTCGCTCCAAGTGCCACGAAGCCAGACGGCGGGCCGTCCGGAGGTCCAAGCGGCGCAGGCCCTCGATGAAGTCCGCGCCTTCTCCGCCGAGCGCGGCCAAGGTGTCGCGGACCAGCGTGATCTCCCCCGCGCCGAAGACCTGGGAATGGCCGGCCAGGATCTGCTCGACGAGCGTCGTGCCGGATCGCGGCAGCCCCACGACGAACACCGGCAGCTCGCTGTCCAAGCCGAAGCCGCGGACCCGCTCGAAGAAACCCGGCGTGCAGGCCGTGATCATCCGAGTGACCAGAGACGCGTGCTCTTGCGGGTCGTACTCCTGGCCGCACTTGCGCCACTTGGACAGTTGCAGCGCGTTGCCCCGATCGAGGTGCTCGGCAGCCTCGGCATACTCGCCCCGCGCGTCCAGGACTTGGGCCAAGCCGAAGTGCAGCCACAAGCGTTGTGCGTCCGTCGTCTCCATTTCTTGCAGCACGCGACGCTGTGCAGCCAGGTCCTCGTCCGGAAGCTTGCCGCCCAGGAGTTGCGCCAATTTGTGATGCGCGAAGGCGAAGCGGGAATCGTGCCGCAACGCGGCGCGGAAGGAACCTTCCGCGCCCTTTAGATCGCCCATCTCCTGCAGAGCGCTGCCCAGGTTGCCATGGGCCTCGGCAAAGTCCGGCTGCAGCTCCAACGCCCGGCGGTAGCAGGCGACCGCTTCCTCCAGTTGCCCCTGGGCCTGCAAGGCGAGGCCCAGGTTGCTGCGCGCCTGGGCAGCGTCCGGCTGCAGTTCCAACGCCCGGCGATAGCAAGCGACCGCTTCCTCCAGTTGCCCCTGGGCCTGCAAGGCAACGCCCAGGCTGCTGTGCGCCTGGGCATAGTCCGGCTGCAGCTCCACTGCCCGGCGGCCGTAGGCGACCGCTTCGTCCAGCTTCCCCTGGTTCAGCAACGCAATGCCCAGGTTGTAGTGCGCCTGGGCATGGTCCGGCTGCAGGTGCAGTGTCCGGCGCCAGCAGGCGACCGCTTCGTCCAGCTTCTCTTGGTTCTGCAACGCATGGCCCAGGCTATAGTGCGCCTGGGCAAAGTCCGGCTTGAGTTGCAATGCCCGGCGGTAGCAGGCGACCGCTTCATCCAGTTGGCCCTGAGCCTGCAGGGCGACGCCCAGGTTGTAGTATGCCTTGGCATAGTCCGGCTTGAGTTGCAATGCCCGGCGATAGCAGGCGACGGCTTCGTCCGGCTTCCTCTGTTGCTGGAAGATACCGCCCAGGTTGTTGTGTGCCTCGGCATAGTCCGGCTGCAGTTGCAATGCCCGGCGATAGCAAGCGACCGCCTCGTCCGGCTTCCCCTGGGCCTGCAAGGCAACGCCCAGGTTGTTGTGCGCCTCGGCGTAGTCCGGCTTGAGCTCCAGTGCCCGGCGGTACGCCGCGACCGCCTCGTCCAGCTTCCCCTGCGCCTTGAAGGCAATGCCCAGGTTGTTGTGCGTCTCGGCATAGTCGGGCCTTAGTTCCAGCGCCCGGCGCCAGCAGGCGACTGCCTCGTCCAGCTTGCCAGCCTGGTGAGCGAGCACGCCGAGAAGATGCATCGCATCTGCCTGGTTCGGTTCAGCCTGCAGAATCTGCCGATAGATCCGCTCGGCAGCTTGTAGCCGACCAGCTTGATGGTGTTGGATCGCAATCGCCAGTGCTTCGGAAGTCGTTGCCACGACGTGAATTACGGTGAGCCGGGCTTCTTGGCTGCCTCGACGATTCCCTTGGGTAGGTACCAGGGCGGGCCCGGTTTCCAGCCCGCCAGCGGCGGCAAGCGGCGACGCACCATCTTCGGATTTGCCTTCTCCCAGTCGAAAAGGCAGCACATCTCGTCGAGCAGTTCCAGCACGTCCTTATGGATATTCTCGGGTTGCAGGCCCCGGCACTTCTTCTGTAGCTCTTCTCCGTCGCACGCTTTTTGCCGTCATGGCACAGTTCCCCCTTCGCTGGCGGACACCGAATTGGTCGAGGTCGGACCGCTTACCCCAATTAGTCCGAGGACTGTCTGCCGGCCCGAAGCCTGCTCAGTAACTCGGCATCCCCCAGAACCTCCAGGTCATTCCGGCTGCAGTACGCCAGGACCGCGGGACTGTAAAAGTGCCGGTCCAGCGTGCAAAGCACCTGTGCGTCGCCGATGATCGCTGTCTGAAGCACGGGCATGTCGTCTGGATCCGTCGTAATTGACAACCCTCCGCTGATCTCCGGCAGTTGCACCATTTCCGCCACCAGCGACAATCCCGTCACGAACTCCTCCGATTCTTGTGGCGTTAATCGATGCTGCGCCGCGACGCGCGGGTACGTCAGTGCTCGGCGAAGTTCATCAAGCATCCACGCCGAAAGCAGTAGCGTGTGCCCGGGAGATTGAAAAGAAAACAGCAGTTCCCGCGCCGCTCCCTTTCCACTCTTCGCGGCGCGCACAAGCACATTGGTGTCCAAGACTACCCGCATGGGCATCTACCGGGGGCGGACGTGGGACATGGCCTCGTCGATAGCGGCTTCCATCTCTGCTTCGGGAATATCGCGCATGTTCTCCCTCGCCCGGTCGAGGACCTTCTTGATTCCTTCCCACGCGGCCTGACGTTCAGCCGGCGAAGGCACGTGGTCTGGGGGGAAGACCATGACAGTCACTTGCTCATCCGCCGCCAGTTCGCGTCCGAACATCCGAGCCACCCACTCCCGGGTTTGGATGCCCAAGTCCCTGACCTTGCACACGACGACGTTCGACATACAGGTTACTCCGCAACGACATGCCTTACCCTTAGATCATAGGCAATGTCCGCTTATCCAACAAGCTTCTTGTTTTGCCATTGCCCCTCCCTCGCATGGGGGCCACTTCGCTCGACCCAGCACCCCATGAAGTTGCGTTCCATCAGGTCAGCCACTTCTTCCGGTGTTCCGTGTGAACGAAGCGGTCGGCCTCGGGGGCGTTCGTGGCCGCCATCTTTTCGCCGTCCCATTCCAGGCTCTTGCCGGTCCGCAGGGCGACGATCGCCGAGAGGCCGATCTCCGTGAGCTTGCCGCCCGTGTCGAAGTCGGAGAAGGGCTTGCCCTCGCCGCGGCAGGCGTTGACCCATTCCCGGTCATGGCCCGGCGAGCGGGGAAGCGTTTGCGGAATGTGCTTCGTGGCGGCGTGGTGCTGCACGTCCACCATGCGGGGCTCGCCTTCCAGGCGGATCATGCCGTCGGTGTTCCAGTGGCTGGTGTAGATGCGGCCCTTCTCGCCGACGATCATCAGGCCGGTCGGCGGCTTGCCCCGGTAGACCTCGACCAGCGGCTGAATCACTTCGGCCGGCGGCTTCCCGTCGCCTTGCCAGAACAGGGTGACGGGCACGAGGTTGCCGCGGGCCGGGAAATGGAACTCCACCGCGGCCTTGCCGGCGTCCTGCTTGTGCTCGTGTACGTTGACCACCAGCCGCTCGGGGTAGCCCAGGTCCAGGGCCCGCATCGGCAGGTTGATGGCGTGGCAGCAGAAGTCGGCCAGCCCGCCGTTGCCGAAATCGAACCAGCCGCGCCAACTGAAGGGATGATAGACGCCCTTGCGGAAGGGGCGCATGGCCGACGGCCCGACCCAGAGGTCCCAATTGAAGCCCGGCGGAACGGGGTCTTCGCCCGGGGCGCTGCCTTCGCTGGCGCCCACGCCGATGCCCCAATGATAGATCTCGCGAACCTGGCCCAGCGCGCCCGCCTTGATCAACTCCGTGCAGCGGCGGAGCGACGCGCTGGCGCTGCCCTGATTGCCCATCTGGGTGACCACCTTGCAGGTCCGGGCCAGCTCCCGCAGCTCGCGGGCCTCGGCCACGCTGTGCGTCAGCGGCTTCTCGCAGTAGACGTGTTTGCCCGCCTTCATGAACGCCTTGCACAGCGGGGCATGCCAGTGATCGGGGGTGCCGATCAGCACGGCGTCGAAACTGGCGGCATTGTCGAGCAGCTTGCGATAGTCCTCGCAGGCCCTGACCTGCTTGCCCGCCTCGCCGCCCGCGTCTTTGCGGGCCTGCTCGATTTGGGCCGCGTCCGGATCGCACAGGGCCACGAGGTTCATCCCGCACGACAAGATGCCGCGCATGTCGCCACGTCCCTGTCCGCCGCAGCCGACCACCGCGAGGTTAAGCTTGCTATTGGCCGCCGTGGAGCTAGCGGCGCCCGCCAGCACCAGCGGCCGGCCGGCCGCCGACGCCCCCAGGGCCGCCGCCGACGCTTTTAAAAAACCGCGCCGCGTGGAACGGCTTTGCACCGACCCCGCTAGGAAACCGCGCCGCGTGGAATGATTTCGCTTCATCGCTTCACCTCAAAGGTCTTTGTTCGTAGGTTCCATGGATCTACTATGCCCAACCGCCAGCCAGTACGATACTTCTACGACACACGCCTGTCAACCGGCACCGCCCGCGAGTCCTATCATTCGTCCCCGTCGTCCCGTATCATGATGACTGGACCGGGAGGAGGATTGGGACGGACGCAAATCGTCATGCGGCGGCCGGTCGAGCATATTTCGGAGAATCGCTGATGTCGCCCAGAAATGGCCTGTATTCACCTGTAGTGTGGCTGCTCGGCGTTGTGCCCTTGCTGTCGGCGGCGGACAAAGCCGCTTCCCCGGCCGGGCCCGGCGAATATCTGCCGTTCAAGAACAACGACGTGATCATGATCGTGGGCGACAGCATTGGCGGGCCTCACGACATCATTCCCATGCTCCAGCAGGCGTGCCCCGAAAAGCATCTCCGCTTTCTCAATTGCAGCATCGGCACGACCACCGTCAAAGACGCCCTGCAACGCATCGATCGCGACCTGATCCGTTCCGACCTGGGCTCCGCCGCGGATGTCGGCTGGTATCTCATCATGTTCGGCGCGAATGACAGCGGCGTCAAGGAGCTTGCGGAGGGCGGCTACGAATCCTACTACCGGCAGTTGATCGCCGCCTTGAAGCGCCGCACACGCGCGAAAGTCGTTCCCATTTGCACCGTGCCTTTCAGCGGAGGAGCGAAAAGGGGAAACGACACCCTCGGCTCGTTCGCCGGCGTGCTCAACTTGCTCGGCAAGCAGTACGGTCTGAAGGTCGTGGATCTGTTTCATCCCTGCCTGGAGTTCATCAACGAGCACGGCGATGCGGCCTTTGCCAAAGACGGCATCCACCCCACTCCCGCGGCGCACGTCTTCATGGCCCAAACCGTCCTGAAGGAGTTGAGTTTCTGCGCGCCGCGGGAACAACTGACCGTGGACCCCAAGCGGAACAAGTGGGCCGGCGCCGATGGTTGCGCCGTCCAGCGGATTTCCGCCGACGGCGCCGGCTACACCGTCGCGCTGCGGAATCTTTACGACTTCGAGCACGTCGTGGCGCTCAGCTTGGAAGGTGCGGCCCTGGACGCTTATGCGGATAGCGGCGAGCGACTGGCCCGCAAGGACGGGCGGATCCTCGTGCCGCTGCCCGCGCCGCCGCCTGTCTGGGTCCCCGACCTGAAAGAGGTCCTGGCCCTGGCCGCCGCGGGCAAGCTGGCCGATATCGCCGACCGGGCCGGCAGGATTCAGGACGCCCTCCGCGCCGCGGCCGGTTGTACGATCCACCTCGTCCCGCCGGGTGCGCCGGCATTCCAGGCCGAGCGTCGCCCCGCCGCATTTCCCCTTGAAACGGAATTCCTGGCGTTGTGGCGAGCCGCCGCGGCGCTCAGCCCCGCAGACGAGCGCCACCGCGAGTTGCAGCGCGCGGCCGCGAGCCTGCTCGAACAGGGCGGCGATCTGCGCCTCAATTTTCCCAAGGAAACCCTTCCCGGCACGGGCGTGGGCGGCTGCCGGTTCGCCACTTCGATAGGCAGAGCGGGCCCCGCCGCCGCCAAACCCGATGAGAGATTCGAAGTCGCATTCTACAACTTCAACCATTCGCCCGTGCGCGGAACGATTTCCGTCGCGTTGCCTGCCAACGGCTGGCGGGCGGCGGCGGTCGGCAAGACGCAGTTCGACGGCCTGCCGCCAGGGCAGCGATTTGTCGCCGAGTTCCAGTTGACCGGCGCCAAAACCTGCACGCAGCAAGGCCAACTGACCGCGCAGCTCGACTATGAAGTGCAGGGCGTGAAACTGCAAAAACAGGCGGCCTTCAAGCTTTTTGCGCCCTGGCTGGGCATCGGCCCCTTCTGCGACCGGCGAGAGCGCGAGAAGGACAGCCTCAGCACGCAACTGGCCACCGTTTACCCGCCTGAAAACGGGATCGACCCCAAGGCCGTCTATAAACGCTACGACGGCAAGCAAATCGCCTGGACGCCGGTCCGCTCATTGTATGGATATCCGGGCATCGACGTGGCCGGCCAGCTCCATTGGGGCCACTGGGACAAGTTCCTGGAGGGCACCGAAACCGAAGTCTTCACGCCCTGGCAGCCGCCGGCCCCGGTCTATTTCGCCCAGTGGGTCTACGCTCCTGAAAAAAGCGACGTGCGGCTCTTGCCCATCTTCTGCAGCAAAGTGGCCAAAGTCTGGGTCAACCGCAAGCTGATCCTGGAATTCAACACCGACAACAAGCCGGGCAACGGCATGAATTGGACGCAAGTCCGCACCTGGATCGGCGATCCCAAGACCGTGCCGGCAACGCTCAACAAAGGCTGGAACGAAGTCTTGTTCAAGCTTACCAGCTACACTCCCTGGGGCGATCCCTCCGCCTTCGGCTGCCAGATCCTCGACAAGGACCTCCATCCGCTCGCGGGCCTGCTGGGCTCCATCGCCCCGCCGCGTTAGCGGGCCAGTATCTCCGAGACATACCTGCTGCGGGCCTCGCCGTCCAGCGGCAACTGCTTATCGCGGCACCAGGCGATCAATGCATCCACGTCGATGTCGACTTTCTTCAGCTCGATGCCTTTGGCCGACAGTTGCGACAGCAGTTGCTCGGCCGATAGGAGCCACTCGTCGTAGGTATCCTCGAGTTGCCCCCGATCGGCCGCCGCGGCCAGCAATTTCGGCCACTCTTCCCGCCGATACCAGGCGACGCCCATGACCATCCCGCCGCTCTCTCTCGCCGCTTTTCGCGTCCGCTTGCGTTTCGACATAACGGCCTCCCACACGTCCAAGTTCCCCGCATCGAGCACGGACCGCCAAAAGCGGTCAGGACGACCGCCTTTTTTCCCTGATTTGTTCGCTTATACCATACAATTGTATGGTGTGGCCATACAAAAGCTGCCGGGGCGGTGGGCCGTCCGCGGCCGACGAGCGGGCACCATTTCTAGCCCGAACGGCGCTGCGAAGTGAGACAGTGTTTTGAAAGCGCTCACCCGTGTGGGTCGCGTGCCAAATCCGTAAGACGTTGTCATAACACGTGTTGTGTCCAATGCCGGCGACGTAAGTCGATGTTAATTTGGGAAGACGTGTTGCGCGCCGCCACCACCGGAGGGGCTCCGATCGCGGCCCGGGCGGAATACCAACCCGAGGCGCCAGCGAGGGACGCTCGCTACGCCGGGCCTCGCTGCCGCTGCGGACTCGCGTCCCGCTGGCCTGTCGATCTGAAATCGAGAGCCCATCCCACCGGTAATCTACCGAAGGCCCTGGCCCGATCTCAAGCCTTTCTTCAAGCCTTTTTTCCAGGCGGAAGGCGGAAAATGGGTTCCCTTTATTCATGGCCCCGTTGAAGCCCGAAGTGCAAGCGAGGCCCGAGCAACACGTCAACCTCGCTTGCGTGTCGGGCTTCGATCCAACGCCACGCGCCGCCTTGCCGACGCGAGGGGTAATCCAGGCTATACCACACGATTCTATGGTGTGGCCATACAAGAGCCGCCGAGGCGGTGGGCCTTTCCCGGCCGACGAGCGGGCTGCCGCCAAATCCAGTTCGGCTCATACAGGGTCGCTGCCGTTGGCAAATCGTCTTCCCCCAAGACTGGCGTGCTGTCGAAGGCAGACCGTGGCCTCGGATCGTGCATGAGGAACTATCCCACCCCCTTGTCGCCCCCGCAAGCGGGGGTCACCGGGCTCGATCCAGCGTCCCTATGATTGCGCGAGACGTTCCGCGATCTCGGGGACGAATCTGCACCGCGCGCGACCGGCCCTATCGACCAGAACAACTCGTCCGGGATGGTCCGCGGGGGCGGTCACGATTTCGATCCCGCCGTCGCCCACACCGGGTCCCATGCGCACTTCCACGTCCCCGGCACAGTGGGGTGCTGTGAGAGGGCCGCTCTTCGGCAACGAGGGGGCGCCGGAGCAGGTCGTCGTGAACTGCGTACATTTTAGCGATGTCAACCGCCCGGTGTCCCGGTGGTATTCCTCCAGCAGGTCGAACACCTCCTCGCGAACGTGGTGGTACGGGTTCGCGAAGCCGGTCGACACGATGACGGCGGCTGGAGCCACCGATCGAACGAAGTCCTCCAACGTCCGTCTCGGGACGCCGGCACCGCTGATTCCCGGCCATTGCGCGGGCCAGGCGCCATGGTGCGGGAACTTCAGAACGTCAGCGGCCAGGGGCTCGCGCGACTCCCGGCCAAGTAATAGAGACACGCCGGTGAGTTGTATGTCCGCGGCCAGCAGCATGCTGCGGTACCGGCTTGGACCGACTTCGCAGCGGACCATCAAGACCCCCGCGGTCTCGTTGACGTCTTGGCCGATGAGTACGCTTTGATCCGCGCGCTCGGGATGGATCACGCGAACCGAGGAAGGATGGGGAAATAGATCGTTGAAGTCCGGGACGCGGTTCAAGTTCGTATTGAAATCCGCGTAGAGGTATCGCGGGGCAACTCTCGTCTGTAACTGGCTGAACTGGCCT
>Ga0326727_10007395_pt1 | contig 29081 bp, 36 predicted proteins | sample MB2enrmetagenome_FD_207643 | JGI IMG/M metagenome (GOLD analysis project Ga0326727, IMG submission 207643) | Lab enriched peat soil microbial communities from McLean, Ithaca, NY, United States - MB29MY | ecosystem: Environmental > Terrestrial > Soil > Wetlands > Peat | place: USA: New York... | reverse complement strand
TGGATGAAAGACGAAGTAATAAATAATGCTTTCTTTTCATCGGTTAAAGAGATTAGGCAGGCAGTCCAGTGGTTCATTAGCTGGGTTAATGAAATCCCTGAAATTGTAATCGATAGACTTTGTGTCCGCATGTAATTTCATTTGTGCGTTATATATATTAAAAATAATAGATCAAGGAGTTACGGATCTTAGGATATATCTCTGCGGACTTACCTATATCGATAGTTCAGGATTGGGAACGTTAGTAACTATTAATAAACGCGCTAAGGAGAAAAATGGTAGGCTTATGCTGACAGGTGCTCAAGGGCTGGCCTTGGATCTGATCAAACGCACACGACTCGACAAGGTGTTTTATATTGAATAATTGATTCGCTTCGCAGTGGGGCCGTAATATATGCGAAATAGCATTGTGAAGAATGTTCATATCCTGGGGCTCTAGGCTAATAGATCGTTAATCTGTTGGACTAGAGCCAATTTATATCATCATAAGCAAGCTCTAATAAATTTTAAAACATTATTTTTCTTACTTGCATAGATCAGGAATAAACAGTCGTTATGGACTGAATTACGAAGAAATAATGGTTTTAACGCTATTAATGCAAGGGGCTTCTAATGAGAGCATCATAAAACGTATGTTCATGAGTGAGAGCTCAGTCAAGAAACACTTAACAAATATTTACAGGAAGCTAACTGTGAAGAATAGAACTCAAGCTGTTATGAAGGGTCTTAAGGAAAATGATATTACTTATAAAAAGCAAATAGGAAAGTTATAGTTAGAGATCCATCCTAACATCCGTAACTCCTTGGTCTATGATTTCTAAATAGATCATCTGAGGAATAATTACGACGGTTGAACACAGTAAAAACTTATTGTAAATGCACAGAACAAAACGGCGTTACAGCCCCAGAAGAGGCGGAGTGGATATAAGCGAGGCCATAAACTAAATACAAGATTGGACTTTTTGACTTAAGCGTTTAACGAGATAAGTTCAAGACAAGGTCAGGCAGAAGGAGGACCAACGGCAAAAGGCATTTAACGTTAGCTCCTTTAATTAAGTAGATACTTGGAAATGATTGTGGGGTATACGTAACAAATTTGGGAAATCATTCCTAATATGTTGAAAGTGAATAATTACTACTTTGATAAGGTAAATTATCGAAAGACAATGACACAAAGCTACAAGGTCTAAAATGAAAGTAATGACAGCCAGCTGCTGAAATTCTCCTGGCTTTTATTTTTTGTAATAGAAGACTAGGAGGGATATGAAGAGATTGTTTCAAAAAGAGCATTTACAAGAGAAATTTCTTGATTTCCTTCTTCAATCATTTCCCGGAGCTGTGCTAATTTCTAAAGACATAGCGTTTAAAGAAGTTATTCATAATCCTATTGCGGCATCGTTTTTAAGAATTCAGCCGTGGGAAACTTTTTCCTATGCTTCTAAGCCGCCATTTAAGATCTTTAGTAAGGGTTTGGAAGTAACAGCACAGCTATTGCCTATGCGAAGAGCGGTGGAATTTAGAGAAATAATAGTTAATGAAGAATTCGAATTTGTCTGGTCAGATGGGGTATCTAAAACTGCTTTATTTAGTGCAAGGCCACTAGAAGATAAAGCAGGAAAAATCGTTGGGGCTATTGCCACAATGGAAGATATTACGACTAGAAAACAAATCGAGGAAGAGCTGAGAGCTAGCGAAGAGCGTTATCGTTTAATCTTCGAAAATAGCATGGACGCTATTATTCTAACAACCCCCGATGGTCAGTTTCATAACGCGAATCCTGCAGCTTGTGAACTGTTCCAACGGACTGAAGAAGAAATCTGTGCAATGGGGAGATTAGGAATTTTAGATACGTCCCACCCAATGCTTAATATACTACTAAAAGAGAGGCATATTTACAGTAAAAGCAGACATGAAATCACCACAACCATGGTTCGTAAAGATGGAACTAAATTTCCAGCCGTTGTTTCTTCGACTATTTTTAAAGATAGACTTGGTCACGATAAAGCAATCAACATTGTTCATGACATTACGAGATTAAAACAAGTAGAGAACAGTTTGAGAGAATCTAAAGAAGAAGCTGAACGCCTTTCCGCTTTTGACGATTTAACTGGTGCTCTTAATCGACGGGCATTTATGAAACGACTGGAGGAAGAAATTAATAGAGCACAAAGGCAAAAAGCATCAACTGGATTAATACTAATGGATATTGATTTTTTTAAAGTGGTTAATGATACATATGGACATCAGGTCGGGGATTTTGTTTTACAGAAATTTTGTGTTTGCATAACCCAATCTTTGCGTTCTTATGATTTCTTCGGTCGGTATGGTGGTGAAGAATTCGTTGCTTGTTTACCCAATGCTAATCTTACCGAGACGGCTAACGTTGCAGAACGTATGCGTCGGGAAGTGGAGCAGTTGGAGATTATAGTTAATAATTCTCAGAATATTAACGTAACTGCTAGTTTTGGTGTAGCTCACTTAAATTATGCTTCACAAGAAAACATGGATTCGTTTATTTCTAGAGCAGATGACGCAATGTATAAAGCAAAATTCAAGAGAAATCTTGTGTGTATTAGTGATATTTAAATGTGCGTACATTGAATGTTCAATATTACAATCTAGGCGTTCGAGGAAAATTCTTGTACCAAATGATACAAATTTTTCTCAGGCAAGCTCAGTTCCAGAATGAAAAAATATCCCTCCCTTTGTTGATTAGGCGTAGTAGGGCAATTTATTTGTGCCGGTTGTTCAGACGGGGCAGTTGTGGCGTGGCGACTACTGCTCTGGCTTTTTCTATTTGCTGATTTGGGAGGAATCTCTCGAAACACTTGGAATGCTACACTATCTAACCACTCAATGTGTAGCTCTACGGCAGTCAAAAGTGGTCACCGCCCAAGGCGGCCCTCCGGCTCCGCGAGGGTTAGATCCAGCCGAGGTGGCGTCTTGGCAAACATGGGCGTTTTTGTCCCCGTGATCCCAGCGAGCATATCCTCAGCCTTACGGCTTCGGTATCCCTCGTGGGACACGGACAACTAAATCATTACTTTGATCAAACAAGCTATGACGCAGTTGTTTTGAGTCTTTTTTATCTTCAACCTGAGATTTCTCAGGATTAAGCCATACTTCATTGATTAAGGTCCAGTCCCTTGTTTGATATTCCGTCATAGCAAAATTCATAAAGGCATACAAGAAATCTAGCATAATACTTTTCCTTGTCAGATGTTGGATTGAAGACGTTTTCAATGTTGTACCGTTTCCTGGAAAACTCGATTAACAATTCTTTTGAGCATTTTGTTACACCGATTTCTTCACCATAATGTTCTACACTTTTCCAAATGCCGACATAGTTGCTGATTGTGTTCGTAGATAACCTTGTTTTACTAATTCCTCCTTTGCCTCCTGAATAGCCTTAGAAATTGATTTTCCTGATATATTGGTACCTTTCATATCGAAACGTCGACCTCCTTTAGCTTATTGTTTCTATGCTAAAGGAGACATTTCATTATGTAAAGTTTAAATGTTAATTTATGGATTGATATGAATTAATTTCCGTCAACTTTACATAACGGTGAAGTTTCAATAAGCGATAAACCTGCGCCGCAGGCGCTATGGTATTTACGCAATCCCTGCACAGGCTTTCGTTCTTTATGCACTCATTTACAGTGACGACTGCACTGACTTTCCGATTCGACTGCACAATTTGGTCCGTTATATTCATTTTAGCCGAAGCCAGCGACTTCCAGTCGCAATAGTAACCCCTGTACTTCAGTACAGGGTCTTTAAGTAATTAGATCTGTGCAAGACGGTATGCAGGATATTTTTAACCCGATGAAGAATGAGAAGAATATTAGAAAGTATTTGAATTGTGGTGAAAAATGCGTATAAAGACAGTTCTGATAACAATTATTCTTACGATCATAATCTCGTTCTTAGTTTATCACTTACTGCCAGGGCAGCATCCGCTAAACACTCCACGTGTTCAGGAGGGGTTCATTGATCTGTCTCAGTGGGATTTTGAGCGAGAAGGGCTCGTCCGGCTGGATGGGCAGTGGGAGTTTTATTGGAGCCAGCTTTTGCCATCAGGCCAACATACTAATCCTTCTGGTTATATGCAGGTTCCGGGACTATGGTGGGGAAGTTTGAACGGTACTAAGCTTCAGCCAATGGGTTTTGCCACCTATCGTTTGATAGTGAAAGTCAAGCCTATGGATCAAGATAGAGTGTTTGGCCTCAAAGCTACGAATATTAAGATGGCCAGCGCCATATACGTCAACGGCAAACTAGTTGAACATAGTGGTCAACCAGCTGCCCGAAAAGAACTGTACACTCCCGAGAACAGACCGTATACAGCCTATTTCAGTGCACAAGGAGATATAATTGAAATCTTGATTCAAGAGGCAAATTACGATTTTGCCGCTGGAGGAATTGTTGGTAGCCTTTATTTCGGCAATTCAACAGACATCAGCGAAGTTGCTACCCAGAGCGCAGGGTTAGATTATGTGGTGATTACTGCCCTGATGATGCTCGGGCTTTATCATATCGGGGCTTTTTTGGCACGCAGGAGAGATACCAGCTTATTCTATTTTGGTATGTACTGTATGGGGGCAGCCCTGAGCTTTGCCAGCTTAGGTGAGAGGGTATTTATACAGCTTTTCCCTTGGGTGCCTTTCGAATCATTATATAAATTGCTAGGTCTGGCAACCAGTTTTTCGCTGATAATGTTGTCTTTGTTCATCCGAAAAATGTGCAAAGGTATAGTGCCGGAATGGTTTATTAAGACCACGTTGCTTGTTTACGGTATGTATTTTTCTGCCGTCCTCCTGCTGCCCCAACGTATCTATTCCTATCTTAATTATCCACAGGCCATACTGATGGTGGTCACCTACCTTGTTGTCATTTTATTGTTGTCAGGAGCTTTTCTAAAAGGACGTTATGGCGGATTCAGCAAACAAGAGCTGGGAATGCTCATTCTGGCCTTTACAAGCTTGGATATTAGTATTGCAGATAATACTCTTTATAATATGAGTCTAAAACCAAACAATCATCTGAGCAACGAATGCGTTATTTTATTCAGCGTCCTGATATCCCTGATGTTAACCTTTCGCTTTGCCGAAGCATTTGAAACGGTAGAAAATTTGTCTAACCGCCTTTTGAGCTTAGATAAGCTCAAAGATGAATTTCTGACCAACATTTCGCATGAACTGCAAACTCCCCTTAATGGTATGATTAATATGGTTCAAGCAACATTGGAAGGGACTGCTGGAGCAGTTACGATTAAGCAGCGTCAAATCTTATCTATAGTGGTCGCCATGGCCAAGAAATTTTCCGGGTTGATTAATGACATGCTCGATCTATCCAAGATTAAGAGGAATGAAATAGCCCTCCTCTTTTCAGAAGTCGATGTAGGAGTAGTTTCAGCAATGGTAATTGATGTCTGCCGCTATTCCGTAGATAACGGGAAACTACTCCTAATCCAAACTATCTCAGAGCAGCTTCCCTGTGTGAAAGCCGACGAAAATCGACTACGTCAAGTCCTCTTTAACCTAATTGGTAACTCAATTAAGTTCACTCAGGCAGGAAAAATTGAGGTTGGAGCAGTTTTGCAGGGAGACACATTGAAAATCACGGTTGAGGACACAGGGATAGGCATTCCGCCCAACAAGCATGAGGAAATATTCCAATCGTTTGAGCAGACTGATCAGTTGATACAACAGAGGTACGGGGGCACAGGTTTAGGATTATATATCTCCCGAAAACTCATCGATTTGATGGGAGGAAAGATCTATGTTGAATGGTCGGAACCAGGGCGAGGAACTAGGATTGCAGTAGTTTTGCCAATTTCCAGAGAGCAAACTGATAGGCATTTTTACCAAATAAGGTCTGAGCCCGAGCCATTAGCCCAATCCATGGTGATCTATAAAAAGCCGGAATTGATTAAAAACGGAAGCTTTCGTTTACTGGCTGTAGACGATCAAGTGACCAATTTACAGGCGCTTGTCAGCATCTTTCATCAGGAAGATTATGACATTTTAACTGCTACCGATGGCAAGGATGCTATGGAGATCATCAGAGATAAAAAAATTGATCTAGTTTTACTAGATGTTGTTATGCCCGATATAAGTGGCCTGGAACTATGCCGAGTAATCAGAACGAACTATGCCCTATTCGATTTACCGGTTCTCTTGATTACAGTGAGAAACACTTCCGAGGATATTGTAGCAGGTTTGGAAGCTGGCGCTAATGACTATCTTATCAAGCCTTTTGATGCGGAAGAGGTTCGGGCTCGGGTTAAGAATATCCTGATTCTAAAAAAATCGGTTCGTGATGCTTTGCGGGCTGAAATGTCATTTTTGCAATCACAAATCAAGCCACACTTTTTATATAATGCGCTCAATTCCATCAGTACCTTGTGTCTGATCGATGGGGAAAAAGCCAGCGCCTTGATTGATCAATTGGGTATCTATCTACACGGGAGCTACGATATCAGTGAAACAGAAGTAGAGTTGCCCTTGAAAAAGGAACTGGAACTGGTGCGGGCTTATCTGAAGATTGAAAAAGCTCGGTTTGGCAGTAAGCTAATGGTAGAATTTGATATTGAGCCCGGGATTCATTGCCGATTAATGCCTTTAATCATTCAACCGTTGGTCGAGAATGCTGTGCGTCATGGCCTGATGAAAAAAAATGAAGGTGGATGGGTAAAAATCGGGGTGTATAGAGCCGCGCAAGATGTGTGTGTCGTGGTCGAGGACAATGGGGTGGGTCTGCCGGAAGAGTTATTAACAGGGTTCCCCAGAGGACGTCATTCCTTAAATGGGGTAGGTCTTATCAATATTCACCGCCGACTGCAAGTAGCCTACGGACGAGGCTTGACCTTGGAACTGCGCCAGGGTGGCGGTAGCAAGGTTTCGTTCACTATTCCTTGGGGAAAAGACGGTTGGAGAGGATGAGACTGGGTTGATTGAGGTTGTGATTGTCGATGATGAAGAGCTAGCGATCGAAAAGCTGAAATACCTTCTGCGAAATTTCGCCGATGTACACGTAGCTGAAACCTTTACAGATCCTTTAGAAGCCGAAATGAGGATTGAAGAACTGGCTCCGTCAGTCGTGTTCCTGGATATTGAAATGCCCGGGACCAATGGGCTGGAGTTAGCTGATAGGGTAATAAGGCTTAATCTGGAAATAGCTGTGATATTTGTCACAGCTTACAGCAAGTATGCCTTAGAGGCTTTCGAGATTGCTGCCATTGATTATCTGCTCAAACCAGTCACTTTGGATAGGATGGAAATCACTCTGACTAGGATCAATAAGTACCGATATTTGCCCCAGAAAGTGGGCGTTAAGGAAAGTAAAAATTGTTATGTACAGTGTTTGGGACGCTTTGATCTTAAGAGAAGAGAGGACATTACCTGCTCAATTAAGTGGCGTTCGGCTAAAGTTAAAGAGCTTATGGCTTTTTTCTTCTATCACCGTACCAGAGAAGTGCCTAAAGAACGTCTCATCGAAGAGATATTTCCCGATATGGAATATGAGCGGGCTTTGATAAACTTAAATACTTGTCTTTATCAGTTACGTAAGGTTTTAGCCAATCCAAATGCTGGAATAGAAATAATTTATAGTAAGGGATATTATTGTTTGCGGTTAGGTGAAGTGGTTATCGATGTTGATCTTTTTGAACAAGCTGCAAAAGTTGCCATAATCACAGGCCGACTAGAGGACTTAAAGAAGGCTACTCTGTTTTACCAGGGAGACTATCTGGAAGATGAAGGCTATCATTGGGCCAAGCCGCGACAAATCTATTTAAGAGAGTTATATTGGCAAGTTGCTCTTATACAGGGTTGGTACTATCTGAATACCGGATCTTGTGAAGAAGCGCGGGACTACGCCTGGAAACTGGTGGAAAGAGATAACCTGGAGGAAAAGGCTTGGGAGTTTCTTATCAGAACTTATATCAAACTAGGGGATGAGTCTTTGGCATTGAGAGCCTACCGGAAAATGGAACAGATTTTCGCAGAGGAATTAGGGTTGATACCTGATTCTAAGATTAAAGAACTATTCAACGGTACCTAATTTCAATATTCCAGAATTGTATGAACGTCGCATTTCGTTATCGAAATGTGACTTTTTTTGTTCAGTGTTTGTTCAGTGTTGCCAAGTAAAATAAAATCGTATAGTTATTCTTTCAGTGGTTCAGTACACAAGACTTATTATAGTTAGCAAAGTTAAGCAGTTAATTAATAAAAATTTAGCCAAGAAAATACGTAAAAGGGGTGGTTTATTTTGAATAAAGATCTATTTTCTAAAAACTATGGTTTTTATAGCTACGAAGAAATGTTGTCCGAAAGTGGTGCTGAAAAAGACAAAGATGGAACGCTCTGATTTATAACCTCGCTTGCGGTAGATTGGATAGCCTGGGTTGATTCTTTTCCTGAGATCCTTAAAGTCTTTACTTTTGTAAATTTGTTGGAAGCCAATAAGCATATCAATACTTTCACGCTTAGAGAAGAGGCAACGGAGAAAAATGGTCTATCTAATTTAATTCAAAGTTATGAGGATAAGATCAGTGAGACAAATGAGCCAGGGCTGAAAAGGGTTTATGAGATGAATATGGACCTGCTCCAGAGATTGAACTAGGTCACGGAAAATATCGTTAAAGGAAATAGGTGATTAATGTGGAGACATTTGTGGCTAGGCAACCGATATTCGATCGCAAGGAAAAAATCTTTGCTTACGAATTACTATTTCGTGAAGGTAATCAAAATTATTATAATTCTGTGGATAGGGATATGGATAAGGCGACTGAGGATGTAATCTCGAACAGTTTTCTATCAATCGGTATGGATACACTGACTGGAGGCAAACTAGGATTTATTAATTTTACGGCTAATTTATTAAAAAATCAGATTGCATATTCACTACCGAAAGAGCATTTGGTTATTGAAATTTTGGAAAACGTGGAGCCCGACCAAGATATAATCTTGGCCTGCAAGCAATTAAAAGAAGCCGGATACACCCTTGTCCTAGATGATTTTGTATTTGAACCAAAGTTTTGGCCGTTGATTAATCTGGCGGATATTATTAAAGTCGATTTTTTAAGCACCGATGTGACAGAACAAAGATTAATAGTGCAACGTATAGGCTCCAGCAAGATTAAGTTTCTGGCCGAAAAGGTGGAGACTAGAGCGGATTTCGACCAAGCGGTCCAGTTGGGGTATAGTCTCTTTCAAGGTTATTATTTTTGTAAACCAGTAGTAGTATCTGGGAAAAGCATTCCGCCCTTTAAGCTTAATTGTTTAAGACTGCTGGAAGAACTAAATAACGCAGAGACTGATTTCGAGAAAATTAATACTATTATTAAAGGCGATGTTTCTCTTACGTATAATTTGCTAAAATTCATTAACTCGTCAGTTTTTGGCTTAAGGACAAAAATTTATTCCATAAAACAAGCCTTAATATTACTTGGACTTTCAGAAGTGAGTAAGTGGGCATCAATCATCGCTCTGCAAAATTTAGGGGAGGACAAGCCGGACGAACTTATCGTTAATTCCGTTGTGAGAGCTAGCTTTGGCGAAGCTTTAGCCCGTAAAACTGCCTTTAAAGAGCAAGCCTCCAACATTTTTTTAATGGGAATGTTTTCTTTGATTGACGCTTTTTGGACAGACCACTCGCTGACGTAATGGCAGAATTGCCACTTACGAACGAGATTAAGAGGGCTTTATTAGGCTATGATAACCAAATCAGAGCTTTCTTAGATCTGATATTAGCCTATGAAAAGGCTGATTGGGTTAATTTCAGTGTGTATGCTCAAAAAGTGCTTGTTGACGAGTCGGAAGTTCCTAACCTCTATCTCCAAGCCCTCATTTCAGCAAATCAATTTTCTTTATAACATAACTTAACTTTCATCTCAAGGCCAATTAAACCCTGCGAACATCACCTACATTAAAGTAAGTGTCCCGGACGGAAATAGGAGTAAAATCTTACCCAAAAAATTAATGAATTAAAAAATTGCATTACTACGAATTCGCTGGGGGTGAAGATTTGTCGTGTCGTATAAGAAACAACTTTTAATAGGGCTTGTGATGGAGCTCGTTGTGTCGGAAGGAGAGTATGTAGGGAGATATAAGACTCGTATCGAAGATGTGGGAGACAGAATTCTCTCTTTAGGTGCTCCGTTTGAACGTGGCGTGGTGGTTTCTTTGCGTGAAGGGACGAAGGTGAAATTAACGTATTGGGACAAAACGGCAGCCTACTCGTTTGAGGGGAAAGTTTTACGACGGATCGCAGTTCCACTTCCAATGTTCATTGTAGAGTTACCAAATTCTGTGACCAAAGTCCAACGCCGTAGCTTTGTCCGAGTTCCTGCCCTATATCCAGTAACGTTCCATTCGGTGACTAAGGAAGGGCTTAGTGATCTTCACCAGGCAACGATGATCGACTTGAGTGGTGGTGGAATGTGCTTTCTGACGGAGGATCGGGTGGAGAGTAAGGCATTACTTTATACTCACTTAACTCTCCCAAACGGAGATCTGCAGACCCCGGTTCGTGTTTGCTGGGTTAATAAAGTAGCGGATAGCAAACGGTATATGGTTGCGATCGAATTTCAGGACCTCCTGGAACGAGAGAGAGATCGAATCATTATCTGTGTTTTTGAGATACAAAGGGCCATGCGTAAGAAAGGGCTGGAATAGAAATGGAAATTACTCAGTGGTATGATGGCTGTTCCAAGCTGGCAAGAGCAATTTTAGAGTGAATATCTGTTTCCATGGAAGCTGTTTTGCCAAAGTTGGCTACTAAAAATTCAGAGCAGGTAATTGTATGTTGTATCATATTTAAAAATGTACATCGATTAATGAGCGAAGGAGGAGTTTAAGTGTCTATCACATTGGAACATATATTAAAGCGAGTACATGATTTACCCATCCTCCCCCCCCTACCTACGTCTGTCATGCGAGTGATTAACTTAACCAAAAATCCTGAGACATCCGTAAAAGAACTTAAAACCGTTATTGAGCAGGATCCGGCATTAACTGCCGATATACTCCGACAGGCTAATTCCGCATATTATGGCTACGCGAGGCGAATCTCTTCCCTTCAGGAGGCTATTGTTATGCTTGGTTTTCAGGTGATACAAGGGTTGGCGATGTCTGCTGCAATCGCTCCCTTACTTAAGACCAAACTTTTGGGGTACGAGATTGAACAAGATGGACTCTGGAAACATTCCCTGCTTACCGCCATAGCTGCGAGATGGTTGTGTCAATATCGGAAACTCCCATTTGGGGATGTTGCCTTTACTGCGGGCTTACTTCATGATATAGGAAAACTGATTACCACCGATTATGTCCAGGAAGTAGGTCATTATCTTTTAAAAGAGGTGACTGAAACCGAGCTTTCTTATGTTGAGCTTGAAGAAAAAATAATAGGCTTCGACCACGCAAGAGTCGGAGGCTTTATAGCCAGATCATGGAATTTACCAGATGATCTCGTAGCACCTATTTCTTTTCATCATTCCATCATCAGTGCGCAAGATCATGAGGAACTGTCTAGCGTAATTCACGTTGCCAATGGAATTGTTACTTTATTAGGATTTGGCGGTGGCGTGGATAGCGTATTTAACCCTATTCAGCAAGAAGCTCTCGACCTGCTAACTATCAAAGAGTCCGACCTCAAACTTCTTATGTTTGACCTAACAGAATTACTTGTGGATCCTACCATATTTATTTAGTAGAGGGATGATGCTTAGTGACCCTATTAAATAAATCAAGCTTTCGCCTGAATATCACACAGAATATGGAACATAATATACCATTCCTGCACTTTTCTATGCCATATCAAAAGACTCACTATCATGGTTTTTCTAGTTATTTAGCTTATGCTCATCTGTTGCTAGTCAGAGCAGCCTTGCCTAATCACGTTTTATTGGTAGCTCCGAAGGCTAAATCAATTGAAACCATTTCTCCGACCGTTCCGAAGGGACCAATAAACAAGTTTCCAACACACCCGGCGGTTTCTAATTAGGACTTTTATATTTTCATAGGACAGGTTTCCCCTTACTTCGCAGAAAAGTTATGGGATAATTAGTGCGAGAACATAAACCCATCCTCTTCTGGCACCCTCATCGGAAACGTTGGGGGTCTTTTTTGTATAATAGCCGAAGTTCAAGGCATAATATTTCGTGTCCGAAAACTAATTTCTCCTTCGCCCTCATCGTCCGAACCGATGGAGGCCTTTCTTTTATTGTGGTGAAATAGCTTTCCTCTTGTTTAGTAAGAATGCTATGAGATAATTAATGGACAGCTCAAATCCTCTTCATCCCCCTTATCGGAAACGGTGAGGGTCTTTTAATACACTCAAGTGGTAAATGTACAATAAAAAGAGTCCAGGAGTATGGACTACCTCCGGAACTCTATAAAAAATAAAAGGGTGTTGTTCAGTATATGATATTCAACTGAGAAGCAAAATGTTCACAATAATTTGGTGTAGCTGGCTTTTAGAAATTGATAAAATCTTTTCGCAAAAGTACGTGCACGATAAAAATTTGTCCCGACATAAAATAGGTATGGTAAAATATTCAAATTAAGGGGTGCCGTTTTATGTACTATTACGTTCAACCGGGAGATTCCATGCATAGTATTGCAATGGCTTATAATACAACGGTTAGACATTTGATGCATTTAAATCCTCATATCAGAAATCCTCATAGAATCCACGTTGGTGAAAGGATTAAAGTTAGTAGCGGTGATCAATGGGGGGATAACGAATGGGGGGATAACGAATGGGGCCGTAATCAATGGTATGAAAACGATCACCACAGAGGGCATGCCGAATTCCAAAGGGGTCAGGAAGAATTCCGAAGAGGCCAAGCCGAATTTCAAAGAGGCCGTGAGGAATACTTGAAACACCATGGATGGTAAAAATATTTGAAGCCAATTAACATAGCCCCAGTGTCCTTATAGCTAGAATGCTGGTGCTATTGATAAGCCTAGTTTAAAATTGGTTTTAGAATAATACTGAAATATATGGACTAATATGAATATTGGAGGACGTTATTCGATGTATTATACCGTCAAATCAGGAGATACTTTGTATAAAATTGCCACCAAGTATGGGACGACAGTCAGTAATTTGATGAGTTTAAATTCCCAAATTTCAAATGCTAATCAAATCTCAATTGGCGAAAAAATCAAAGTCAGTAGCGGGAGCAAAAAATCTAAAACCTGGAAAAAGAAATCGTCAACTTCAACTTCTACGTCCTTAACTCATAAGCACCATCATGGGTGGTGAAAAAATAAGAATTAGGTAGGGAATCAACGAGGAGCTCAGGTCATTCGAGATTAAGTATGCATATATTTCTAAGGAATGTGTATTATGATAAGCCTATCCATGATACACTGTACTAGTGTAGTTAACTACTTCTCTTCAAAGGACCTCTCACCATAAATGGTAGGGGTCTTTCTTTTATGTGCATTAATACCGAGTCGGAATTTTCGAGTGTAGATGCAGCTAGGAAATAATCAATAAAGTTAACTCAATATGATATCGAAACTGTTATTTGTTATCATGGTGGTGGAGTGTATAAAGAGAGTGTAAATCATCACTTGCTGAAGCTGGCTAATGATCAATGAAACCCCGTAAATAAGGTATGGCTGCCTGTTTGAAGTCGGTGGACTTGTGAATTCATAGATTTGCCCACCCACCAATGCAACCAATATACCCGTCTAAGGACACACCCGGCTTCTTGAATGGTGTGTTGGAGGATTGGTGTGTCTTAGGTGAGGTGGGGGTCGGAGTTTGTGGATTTGTTCCAACGCTACTAAATAAACCAGTCCAAACACTCGGCGGCTTTATGAATGGTGTGCCTATCCCTATATTCCAAATCTCAGCAGAAGGTTATTTTTCTTAACATTGGACACTCTATTTTCGAAGCACGGCCCTAATTCTTTAAATAGCTAATCGTCAGAAAAGTGCAATAGAAAAGGAGCCTACTGGTTATGATGAGACTGCTCACTCGTTTGTTAATTAATGCTTCATCTCTAATTTTAATGACACGTTTTATTCCTGGCCTGTACCTCTCCAGTTTCTCGACCGCAATTTGGGCGGCAATTGTTTGGGGTCTTATTAATGCTCTTGTAAGACCCATTTTTTCGTTCTTTACTTTTCCTTTGTAACTTTTGACATTGGGGTTGTTCACCTTTGTTATTAATGGAGTCATGCTCGCCTTGACATCAAAGCTTGTTCCAGGATTTTCAATTAAAAGCTTTTCTAGTGCGTTTATAGGTGCATTGGTTCTAAGCATTATCAGTTTAATTCTGAATCACATTTTTTGAAGAAGTGAAGGCTGGACTTAAGTATCTAACTAAAACACCGGTGGCTTCTTGAATAGTGTGTTGCGGGATTGGGGTGTCTTTGGTGAGGCGGGGATATGAAAAAAGGCTCAGCAGAGTAATCTATTGAGCCTTTTTTCGATTCTTCTTATTGAACTGTATCTTTAAGTGTCTTTCCTTGCTCTTACCGATAGAATGCATTAAAATAGCAAAGTGTGCAAAGAAATGATGAATTGAAGTTATTCTTGGTGAAACACAAGTTCCTTCAACAAATCGAAGAACTACGCTCGCGTATGATAAAGTCAAAAGAGGGTAGATCATATACAGATCCCGAAGTCATAACTGCCAGTCAGGAGTTGTATGCTCTTTTAGATAAGTATCAAGAAATGATGCTAAATAATAAAGCGGATATGGAAGAATAAAAGACTAGACTAATGCTCACTTGGTCACGTATTCTGTCGGTCTTAGACCAGGCGACCCTGTTAAATCTGTAATTAGTATTGTTCAAACACATAATTAAACCTTATCAAGTACATATTATATTCCTCCCTTTTCGGATCTACTCGGAAACGGTAGGAGTTTTTTCTTCCTCGGTTTTAATAGTTAGGATTCAGCCAAAACCTAACAAACTCCATAAGTCGTTTCCCTTCATCTGTAAGAACTTTTCCTCTACCATTACAGTTTTTACAAAAAAAGAGCATGGATTGCTGATCTGGAACATTATCTTTTATAGCCTTTGAATTATCTTCAGTCTCTAAGACTTGAAATCTAAATTTGTTTACAGAAAAGTTATGATACCATGTGGTGTTCTCAATCCCACCCTTACCGTTACATTTCGGGCATTGTTCCTCTAGCGTATCAAGTTCAATCATTACTTAACCTCCGTTCAGCTGATTCCATTATTATATTCTATTACGGAAATGGCAGAAGAGAAGCATTCGTCTAAACAACAAGCATTATAAACCGAATATCGGGCACAATATCCCTCGTAAAGTTGCTCGTCCTACTCATCTGCCCCCATTATAACGGTGGGGCCTTTCTATATTTGTACTTATAAACCGCATGTATTCATATTTATAAAGCAAGTAGCTTTAGGAGTGATGAAGTGCGGTTCTTTGTGTTATCAAGACGAAAAACCATATTATGTTTTGCGATTTTAATTCTTAGCCTGTCTGTTTACGTTTGGAACGAACGGGTTACACCAACCATCGCTGGAACATATACCATGGTAAAAACTGATCGAAAAGTTGTTGCGCTCACCTTTGATGACGGTCCTGATCCAACATTTACTGAAGCGATTTTAGATATTCTAAAACAGAAACAAGTCAAGGCAACGTTTTTTGTAATAGGAACAAAAGCTAGTCAAAACGCATTATTACTGCGTCGCATGGTTACAGAAGGACATGAAATTGGTAACCATGGTTACACGCATAACTATGGTATACGTGAAATGACCGAAGAATTAAAGCAAACTGATCAAAGCGTTTATACAGTAACAGGTACTCATACTCATTTCTACCGTCCTCCCGGAGGATTTGTGACAAAAAGCCAAATCGTATCGATTAAGAATCAAGGTTACGTAGTAACTCTTTGGAGTGTAGACAGCAAGGATTGGCGTAAACCTGGTGTTGATCAGATAGTAAACAACGTGATTCAAAAGGTTTTTCCAGGGTCAATCGTCCTGCTTCACGACGGTGGCGGTTTCAGAAGTCAAACTGTCTTAGCTTTGGAGCAGGTGATTGATAAATTAAATGCTGAGGGATATCGCTTTGTTACACTTAGTGAGTTGGAAACTATAAACTGAAGAGAAATGCCCGCGCTTCTCTGCTAAAGGGAAGCGCGGGCATTTTAGCGTCCTCGGCAATTTTGAGCGACCGTTCTGACGCTCCCAATTACCAGTCTCCATCACACCCGGCGGCTTCAAGAATGGTGTGTTGCAGGATTGGGGTGTCTTGGGTGAGGTGGGGATCGGGGTATGTAGATTTGTTCCAACGCTAGAAATAAACCAGTCTCTCGGCAACACCCGGCGACTTTGAATCGATATTTGTGGATTTTGGTCTTAGATTAATGCATAAATATACAATTAATAACCCTAGCAGTTAATCACTGGCGGGCTTATTTGTTGCCCTAATAATGAGAGCGATTATCAATAATGTATCGTCAAATTCTAAGTACTTAGGAAACCTGGCAGGGTTTTAATTATGGGTGTTAGGTGGATTGGGTTGACTTAGGTATGGTGGGGAATCAGGGGTTTAGTTTCTTGGTACATCCTAAAACCAGAACACCTTGAGATAAAGAAGTTTGATCGATCTGTACGACATATTGCAATCCAAAGTAACTAAAATGAAGATACAATTTTGAACCGCTAATATAACAGTGTGGATTCTTGATCCGCTAATTCTTCAGAAGTAAAAATTGGCATGCGACCATAACGCCGAAATAAATCAACCTCACCTTCTAACCCAAGTTCATAAACCTCAGCAAGATCATGGAGTAGTTGGTCACTTGGGGACTTGTTTCCTTTTTCGATTTCTGACAAATATTGGAATTAAACTCCGATCTGGCTAGCAACATTTTTTGAGTCAAATTACGTTCAGTTCTAAGGGACATCAGGTATTCACCGGCGCGAATTTGTTTTAACCTATTTAATTCCTCACTCGTTAGTTTGTCTAAATCTGACATAAATATTCCTCGCGATCGATTATTAACAATATTTACAGGTAGAAAACAGATTGGATTCATGCAATATTTGATTCAACCAAACGCTTGAATCTATACATTTGTGAAATAATAGTTGGTCGAATAAAGAGTTTGTGTTTCATATATTATACAACATCTATAGTTCATTAACTCAAAACAATTTATAGAAGAAGGTGAGAGTATGTAAATTTGCATAGGTATCCGTATTCAAAAAATGTTTCCAATGGAGGTGACAAGATGAAGTACGTATATATTTGCAGTCCGTATCGTGGTGATGTGGATTACAACATTGCTACTGCACAATTCTACTGCCAATTTGCTACTGGTCAGGGTGTGATACCAATAGCGCCCCATATCTATTTTACACAATTTTTGGATGATGTCGAACCGGATGAACGACTATTGGAGCTTGAGATGCGATTGGACATTCTAAGGCATTGTGCTGAATTGTGGGTTTTTGGAAACAGGATATCCGAAGGGATGCGGGGGGAAATCGAAGTCGCAGACCAATTAGAAATTCCAGTTATTTTCTATACCAACCGTTGTGAAAAACTATCCAATGCTGGAGGTGAATAAATAATGCAATTATGCAAGGGCAAAGTAGTATCACTTATGCAGCAGCGAGTAATAACACAGAACCAACTCGCACGCCTCCTAAATGTTCGACCAGGTTCATTATCAAATGCAATGTCCGGCAGACGTGGAGTTGGTCGGCAGATATTATCGGCTTTACTGAGAGAGTTTGAAGGGGAGAGTGTCGCGAGTCTTACCGTTCCAGAAAAGCAAGTAGCTGTATGAAAACAGCTGGCGAACCATTGAAAGGGGGTGACCAAATTGAGCAATAAAAAAATGCCCGCCGGTGCTGTAACACCAAGCGGACACAAAGAAAAATATCCAATGCAAAGTATACCACGGGAACATGTATGAATCCACCTGTTAGAAAAGGAGAGAACACTGTTTATGAGCGATGATTTAATAGTTTTCGAACAAAGAGATGTACTGGGTAAAGAATTCAAGATATATGGAGACCTAGATAATCCATTTGTTTTTGGCGAAAGATGTAGCGGAGTGGATTGAATACGATCCAAATAAGGTCAATAACATGGTTGCTATGGTTGATGATCACGAAAAGCTGACCGAGATAATTTCGTGGTCAGGTCAGGGCCGTAAAATGTGGTTCCTCACCGAAGATGGTCTCTACGAAGTCTTATTTCAAAGCCGAAAACCCATTGCCAAAGAGTTCAAGAATCAGGTTAAGCAGATTCTAAAGGAAATTAGAAAGCGCGGCATATATGTAACTGATGTCGCTTTGGAAAATATGCTCTCCAGTCCAGATTTCGGAATCAGACTTCTCTCCGAAATTAAATCAGAACGAGAGAAGATTGCTGTGCTTGAGCACAAAATTGAGGAGGACAAGCCCAAGGTTGACTTCGCCAATGCAATTAAGGTCACTAAAGACACAATTTATATCGGGGATTTAGCCAAACTTCTTCAGAAAAATGGGACAGACATCGGGCAAACACGGCTATTTGAGTGGCTTAGGCAGAACGGTTATCTTATGACGACCTTCAGTAGAAATACACCAACTCAACTTTCTTTGGAAAGCCCGAGCTCTCCGATGAGTCAAGAAAAATTACTCGAAAATGTAGCAAAATGTCGACAGTGCTTATTTGCGGTCCTGACTTCTGGCGAATTAGCTAAATTGGGAAGTGATCCCTGTGAAACATGTAATGGTGATTTATGTAATTGGCAGACCAACCAACGGGGAAACGAAATGCAAAATAAAGGGCTATATGTGGATAACCCTGTGGATAGTGTGTGCAAATACTGTGGACAAGTTTGTCGAATTGAAAGCGATCTATGCAAAATCTAAAGGAGGTAGCCGTAATGAATTACATCGAAGAAGCAGAGAATTTACTTTTGTATTACAACGACCTGTACCGAAGTGTTGAGAATCTGAATCGTGAAATCGCCAGATTGGTAGGCTATCAAGCACCCAGTCTATTAAATGCGATCCAATTGGAGGAGACGGGTATTCGTTCCAGTAGGGTCGAAGACACTTACAATTTGCTGTTTGAAATAAAGGCCTTAGCTGAGAGCAAGGCAAAGACTGAATTGGAATTGAAACAAATTGACAGGATACGGCATATTTTGCTGGCAACTAAACGAGCAGGCCAAAAAACAGAAGTTTTCTTCAACCAAGCAGAAGGAAACTGACAACGACAAGTTCGCGATGCGGGTATGGTTAATCTGCCTTGGCTTTGTGGGTGATAATTTCAAAACCGAGCGCAAGGTTCTCCTATCGCGACTGAGCGGCAACGCGGCTTATGCGACGGAGGCGGCAAGGTTAGCGGCGGAGGATAAGAGAAAAGCCAAACAGCGCGACACAGAGGCTCCCTCAGAAGGGAGTGTTGGCGAATGAACGAGGTGCAAAGAAATTTCAGACGGGAAATGGGTATGGAAATCCCTGAGGATAAAACGATGACCAAAACAATTGACTTGGATGAATTAATACTGCAGAGAGACATGACGGACTCGCAACGCCTGTTATTTCAATCGGAATTAAACAAAGTGCGAAAGAACAGAACCACATAGCAGGAACAGTCACCTTGCCCTTTAGTTCTCTGTTCCAAGGAATTTCACCGAATGATCCAACCTATACGGCGATACCAGCAACCATGGATATCTATCAATTTGATATTATCCCGTCAGACTATAGCATCACCGGAAGTCCTACAGGGACTAGCGATGCATTTTCCGTAAGCTATACTAATTGGACGGTGACAAATGGCGTACTGGGTGATGAGCCAACCCCTTTGGCACCTCATTTAATTAGGGTGGCAGAAGGTTATGACGATTCCACCAACCAAACCCCTGAACGTATAGTGGAAAGCTATACCATGCTTGGATTCACAACGTTTGTGGATTTGTATCTTGGTGCGTCGCATTACTACGATAAAATGTATAGTTCGACCGCCGGGAAGTATGTGCTGAATACTGCTTTACAGTTTAATTCGGCAACATACGCTTGGTTAACTGACTTTACCAAACGATTAGCCAGTGCCGGATTTACCGGAGTAGTCGCGAGTATATCAATGGAAATGATGGACCCACCGGATGCTTGGGTACAAAAAATGTGGAATGGAACGTTGTCTTATTCCGGTTATACCCCTCCAACGCGGTTTATGTCGTTTTGCAATACTGACTTTCTCGCGTGGTACAAGACAGTAATTCGAGTAATTGTAACCATATGGCAAGCAGCAGGATTGACCCCTATGCTACAGCATGGAGAGCCTTGGTGGTGGTATCAACCCGACATAACGGGTTTCCCACCATGCTTTTATGATGCAGCCACCCTCGCAGCACATCAGGCCGCGCTTGGTTTTGCGCTCCCTGTTTTCGAGACATCAAGTGGCGTGTTGTATTCCACGTATAAACCAAGTTTAGATTGGCTCGCGAACGCAAACTGGGAGTTCACTCAAGCTCTAAGGGATTACTTTCGGAGTATTTGCACAGGCAAATTTGGAGTTTTATTCTACGCACCGAGTATTATAGGCGCGACAATCCCGCCGATTATTTCGATCGTTAACTACCCGAAAGCACAGTGGGCTAGACCTGCCTTGGATTTTTTTGAAGTAGAGGATTACGACTGGGTCATTGATGAAAGCCCAAAGCACGCGGAAGCTTACACCCTCGCGCTTAAGGACTTAAAGTATTCTTTAAAGGAAACGCACTACTTTGCCGGGTATGTTGAGAACGCAGCGCCGCTTAGTTCATCGATCTGGCAGGATATCAACCGTGCGATCATGGGTGGTTTTAGTGCTGGGTTTGAAACCATAGTTCTTTGGGCTATGACACAAGTTAGGCGAGATGGGTGGACTGCACCCGAAATTATATGGAGCACCGAAGTGGTGGAGGAATCAAAGTTATTATTTACATGATCGTCAATGAAAGGAGTGGTGTACACATAGCTATTGTTGAAATTGTGCACGGTGGCGTTATCCTTCTCCCAAGGGATTACTGTGGATTATCGACGGATGCAAAGCCGACGACTGACAGTGCAGGAAAGGTGTTAGCCGTAGGATCAAGTTTCCTCGCGACAGATACCGGAGACAAATATTTCTTTGATGGGACAGTTTGGTGGTTGATCGCTCAGACGGTGCGGGCAACGGAGAATTTAACGATTCCGCAACATATTGTCATTAACCAAGTAGTCCCTGCGAATGGTTATTGGACCCCATCCACATTTTTCAATTTCACAGGTTATTCTCATCTTGGAGTGGGAGCGACTTCCAACTCAACGACGTCTTCTTGGGTGTTGGGCAGCGTCCTTAGTCCAGATGGCGTAAATGCTTGTGGGACTGCGGTAGGCGGGTATCAGCAGGGTACCTTTAATGCCATAACGAACGACTTGACATTATCGCTGCCTTACTTCATGCCAGTTATATCGAACAGTGATACAGCGCCCCATACTTATAATATTTGGGTATTACCACGTAGTTTAGCGTAGAAAGGAGTTGAATCATCTTGGGTGAGCAAGAAGAACTCAATACACGAGTGGCAGTTTTGGAGACTAAAAATGAAGCCCAAGAGTGTCGATTGAACTCTTTAGAAGCTGATGTTGGCAAAAAGTTCGACCGCCTTGAGGCCAAACTGGATCAAGTATTAGAGGCTGCTCGAAGTCGTCCATCGTGGCTGATCGCGCTTACGATCTCAGGGCTTTTGACAATCGCTACAGGGCTTATTATTTATTTGGTTACAAAACATTAAGGAGGATTTATGAGTTATACAATCGTGCAAAATTTTATCTCGGGACTGCCCCAAGTGCCTTACGATGGCGGTGTTGGAAACTATGTCGGTGTATTGGCACATTCGACCGCGAACAACGGTGACTCCGCTGACGGTGAACGAAATTATGAGTCAACGACTTGGCAGAATGCATTTGTGCATTTTTTTGTAGACGATCAGAAAATCCTGCAGGTAGCCGATACCAACTACCTGTGCTATGGGGCCGGGCATACAGCCAATCACATGGGGTACGTTCAGGTGGAATTGTGTCAATCGACCGATCCGATCAAGTTTGCAAAGGCTTATGCCATGTATACATGGTTGTTAGCGAAGATGCTATACAATAGGAAGCTTTTTGTTGTGGATGGGGTTACTCTGATGTCCCATGCTCAAGTTTCTGCCAAATGGAAGGAAACTGACCACACAGATCCAATCGACTATTTGGCTAGTCACGGCAAAACTTGGGCCAATTTAGTGGCCGATGTAACCGCTCAATATAACGAAATGGAGGAAAATGATTTGAAACTACAAACCTTGATTCTCTACAGTGGTGACGCGGACCTACAGATCGCGGCGGATTTGGCCCAACATTTTAGCTGTCCGATTGTTCAGGCTGTCTATGCCACACAAGACCTACTTAATTCTGCGACAACCAAATACCAAGTTGGTGGAGCAACGGCTCCTGCGGGTGTTACATTGCTATCTGGGGCAGATCGTTTCGGTACGATGAAAGCAGTCCTCAAATCTTTGGGCCAAAGCTAAATTTGAAAGGGGTTATTTTAATTATGCAAACTCTTATTTCTAGTGGACTAACTGATATCGTAACAGCACTCGCAGGGGTGCTTGTTGCTTTCCTGGTGGCCTACGTGAAACAACATTTCTTCGATGCGCAAATCAAGACGGCGAGTGGGATCGCAACAGAGGCCGTAAATTTTGCAACCCAGGCTGCTAAGAAACTTGGTGTAACCCAAGATTTAGCTAAATATAACTCCGCTCTGGCGAAAGCCAAAGAACTGGCGTCAAAGGCAGGAGTTAATTTATCCGATTCTCAGTGGGAAACTCTTCTGGAAAGTGCCTATAAGAAAGCGAAAGATGGATTGCAGCCGCTTCAAACTGGGACAATTTCTTCTGATGATATCACCGATTTGATTGCAACGGAGGTAGGGAAGATTGTACCAAATGTTCCGGTTGAAACAATTACGGGTTTGATTCAGCAAGAATTAAGTAAGCTAAGTCTTTCTGTTAATGTTGCTCCTATTCAACAAGTCGCTTCTTCTCCAGTGAGCGTCAACCCGACGGAGGTGGCAAGCTAAGATGAAGGACATATGTGCTGAGTGTAGCAGAAAATCCTATTGTCTTGAGCCGTGTGAAGTCTGGTTAATCGAACAAGACAAATGCCCAGTGTGCCAAAATAAACTCATTCGTATTGGAGGATGTATTGAATGCATAACAGGTGATTGGGCGAAGTGTGGTTAGTATGATAGAAATGGAAGGAAAAAATTCATGTAGCGTGGGTAGGGTCAAAGAAGAGACCATAAAAGGACTGTTTTTGAGGGTGTATAATCGGCTTTATACGGATTGGGTTAAGCTACTTAGGGATTATAAAGCAAAGTTGGAAAAAGAAAAATTCACGGAGATTGACCAAGAGCGCATCGTGAAGTTGGATGAAGAGATTGAGAGTCTAATCCAACAGGAACGGGCGCTCTTTTTAATAGATGCCGACCACAATCATTTCCGAGCAGAACATAAGGAGCTGGTGGATAAACTAAACAAGCTTCAAACGGAGAGGACCACTTGGATGGCGGAAATGGCAAAACAGGATAGTCGGATCGCCAGAACGGTAGAACTTGAAGCCATCCTTGAATCCCAGGGTGGCAAACTCTTGGAGTTCAGTGAAGATTTATATACCGCAATCATCGAAAAAATAGTCGTCAAGGAACGCACCTGTTTAGAGTTTTATTTAAAAAACGGCCTTCGTTTTAAGGAACATTACACCTTAAAACGAGGCCGTGATTTATTTTAGGGGAGGTTTTTGAAAATGGCAAATGTGACAGTGATTCCGGCAAAACCAAGACAGGAATTACAGCGACTTGAAGCAACGGCTGAGCTTAGGGTATGTGCGTATTGTCGCGTTTCGACCGATAATGAGGAGCAGTTATCAAGCTACGAGGCACAGGTGTCACACTATACAGACTATATAAAACGCAATCCTGAGTGGACTTTCGCTGGAATCTTTGCCGATGAAGGTATCAGCGGTACCAATACCAAGAAACGCGTGGAATTCAACCGAATGATTGGGGATTGTATGGCTGGCAAGATAGACATAAGGGTGAGGCACTCCTTCAAAAGACTCATACCGTCGATTTTTTGACTAAAAAACGTGTTAAAAATAATGGGATTGTTCAGCAATACTACGTGGAAGACTCCCACCCACCGATTATTGATAAGGAAGAGTTCACTGCGGTACAAGCTGAATTTGAAAGACGATCAAATATGCGGGGATATTCACGGACGGGCAGAAGTGCTTTTACGAGCGAATATGCTTTTTCAGGGAAGCTGTTCTGTCAAAATTGCGGTTCGAAGTTTAGAAGAGCCTCTTGGGGCACCGAGAAAAATAAGCAGTATGTGTGGCGCTGCATAAACCGTGAACAGAACGGAGTTGACAAATGCATCGCAAAAACAGTCAAGGAGAAAGATTTAGAGCAGGCTTTTTTACGGGTTATGAACAGGGAACAGGGAGTTAAGGTTACTAAATTTGATGAGGAAATATTTCGCAGGCTGATTCAGAAGGTAAAGGTGCAATCGATGGTGGAAGCGGTGTTTGTTTTTAAGACGGGGGAGGAAGTGAGGGAGATATTTTGATAAAGAGAAAGTTGAAACGCCGATCGAGGTTTAAAGTTACCTCGGCTGACGGATTGAACTTATAGAGCGAATACGTTGTATAATGGTTGATAGGTAATATTAAAAAATACCATTTGTAGGATAATGGGAAGAGATGGATTATAATAAAATATATATTTGATTCCGCTGCAGAAACCCTGAAAACACTAAATATAAATTTCATGTATGGGCAATAACTTGCCTAGGATACCATTTGGCCAATTACTTCAATATCCGAAACCCTACCTATAAGCGGGTTTCGGATATCTATTACCTCAGCAGAATGAATAGGCGAGTACCTTTTTCGAATGTCTACGAGAACTTTTTAGCAATTTCGGGGTTTATGCAGCGGAATCATATTTATAAGTTTTAAACTGTAACGCATTCGTAGGATATTATGAAGTAAAGATTGTTGATGTAAGATAATGATTAACAGGAATTTATTGATATCAATATTTAGTAGATAGGAGAAAAGAATAAAGTCACTTTTCACAAGTTGTTTCAAGTCCGTTGGTACGGGTGGTTGGTCTAATATTAAGTATATACTAAACCTAAATGGGGTCATTTAGGAAGGAATCAATACGGGGTATTGCAAGAAAACGTGAACACAGGAGGTGTGGGATATGAAGATCAATAGAATAGACCATGTGAGTGTAAACGTAAATGATCTTTCAGCAGCAAAAGCGTTTTTTCTCGATTTGGGACTTGAAGTGCAAGGGGAATGGGAAATGGAAGGAGAGTGGTTGGGTCAGGTAGTTGGGCTTACTGACGTTAAAACAGCATGTGTAGGATTGCGAACGCCAGACGGTCAGGTATGGATAGAGCTAGTCAAATTTTATACGCCGTCAGATGAACAAGATATTCAGAAACCATTTGCCAATACGCTAGGTATCCGACATATTGCATTTGCTGTTGAAGATATTGAAGCTGTTGTTGCCAGATTGAAAAAGAAGGGCACGGAAATCTTTAGTGAGATACAGCAATATGAAGAAAGTTATAAGTTATGCTACGTTCGTGGGCCAGAGGGAATTATTTTGGAGTTGGCTGAGGAAATCAAATAAATATTGAGGGTGACTTTGTTCAAACAATAATAAGAGTATACATATGGAAAGGAGTAAATTAAAAATGGAAAAAGTAATACCATTTTTAATGTTTCAAGATGGCAACGCAGAAGAAGCGATGAATCTTTATACATCTATCATTGAAGATTCTCAAATTACAAGCATAGTTAGATATGGGGCTAATGAAGCTGGACTAGAAGGCACCGTAATGCAGGCTACTTTTACCTTGAAAGGGCAAAAATTTATGTGTATTGACAGTTATATAAAACATCAGTTCTCTTTTACACCTGCTTTCTCAATCTTTATTACATGTAATACTGAAGAAGAACTTGACAATCTTTATGAGAAACTCAATGAAGGTGGACAAGCACTTATGCCTTTAAACGATTATGGTTTTAGTAAAAAGTTTGGTTGGTTAAATGACCGCTTCGGAGTTTCGTGGCAACTAAATCTTCCTAAATAAAAACAAGAACACAGGAGATGTAGGATATGAAGATCAATAGAATAGATCATGTAGGTGTAATCGTAAATGATCTTTCAGCAGCTAAAGCATTTTTTCTCGATTTTGGGCTTGTACTGCAAGGGGAAGGAGAACTGGAGGGCGAGTGTGTTGATCGGGTAGTTGGGCTTACAGCGTTAAATCAGCAATTGCCTCTTGCGGACGCCCGACGGTGGGGCAAGTTTAGAACTAATCAAGTATTACAAGCCGTCAGATGAACAAGATACTCACAAACCCTTTGCAAATACGCTGGGTATCCGACATATTGCATTTGCTATTGAAGATATTGAAGCTGTTGTTGCCAAATTGAAAAAGAAGGGCACGGAAATCTTTAGTGAGATACAGCAATATGAAGAAAGTTATAAGTTATGTTTAGTTCGTGGACCTGAGGGAATTATTTTGGAGTTGGCTGAGGAAATCAAATAAATATAGCGGGGGACTTTGAATTGATTTCGATCTCCAACTTCGTATCAATCCCATACATTATGATATTGCACAATAATCTTTTATAGCGTCACAAGTTAAGTTCCACTAATTATTAAAATTCTAACTATTATTAAAATTGTCAACCGTTTTCTTTAGAGCCAATGCCGGGTTACAACGTGTTTTCTATCAAGCCGATGTGGGGTGTCCACGCACGTGGAGACTTGTGCCAAGAACGTGCTCGATGAGCGCGATGCTGTATCCGAGATGGAGGTAGGTCCTTGTGTGCCATGGAAGCTGAATCGAAGATGAAGGAAAAAGACCCTTCGGAGCCGCTATACAGGTGGAGGCTCCAAACCACCATAAGCTGCTGTGGTCAAAATCCATGGTAGTGAGCGTTATGGAAAAGGCAGAGCAAAGACTTTGTCAGGTAAGTGCCATGGAGACGAATAAAACTGAACCGCTATTGACGTGTCGAAACCTCAAGGAAGTCATCAAAACCGAGAAGAGGGGCTGGCTCGGGATAAGCCTAGAAGAAACCTGATTTACTGACTAGGCGGTGACCGGCATAGAGGCGGCGTGAACTTGGCATAGGCTTCGATTTGGAACATGGGAACCTACGCTCCGATGATAAGGGAAAACTCACAAGTGGAAGACCCACGAGGAGGAAAGTACCGATGCGGAGATAGGGGCGGAACAACCCGTATTAGTGATGAAGCCTCGTAATGGAAGTGAAGCGAAGGGGTTGTGTTATCCAGTTTTGAAAAGCGGTCAACCGCGAGGGAGGAACCAATGGACAAAACAAAGTCTTATGAAATCTCCAAACATGTAGTGTTAGAGGCATTCCAGAGGGTAAAAGCAAATAAGGGCGCGGTTGGTATTGATGGAGAAGATCTAGAAACGTTCGAGGGCAACTTAAAGGACAACCTCTATAAGATTTGGAATAGGATGTCATCCGGTAGCTATTTTCCGCCAGCCGTTAAGGCGGTAGAGATACCGAAGAAAAACGGCGGAACGCGCATACTTGGAGTGCCCACTGTGGCTGATCGTGTAGCACAAATGGTGGCGAAAATCTATTTTGAGCCAAGAGTGGAACCATGTTTTCATCCCGACTCATATGGATACCGTCCGGGGAAATCCGCCGCAGATGCACCCGAGGTTACTCGCCAGCGATGCTGGAAGTACGATTGGGTACTGGAATTCGACATTAAGGGTCTGTTCGATAATATTGACCACGAATTGCTGATGAAGGCCGTCTGTAAACATACGGATAATCCGTGGATCATCCTATACATCCCGAGATGGCTTAAAGCTCCATTTCAGATGCCAGATGGAACAGTCGAGGAACGGACGAAAGGAACCCCACAAGGCGGCGTAATTAGTCCGGTTCTAAGCGAACCTGTTTCTCCATTATGCGTTTGACAAATGGATGGAAAAGAATCACCGAAACAAACCGTTTGCACGTTATGCGGATGACGCTGTGGCCCACTGCCGTAGCAGAGAGGAAGCTGAAGAGCTCCTGAAAAGTCTGGAGACGCGGTTTGCAGAATGCGGGTTGGAACTTCATCCGACTAAGACACGTATTGTCTACTGCAAGGATGATAATCGGCAAGGAAACTATACTGAGACAACCTTCGATTTTCTAGGATACACATTTCGGGCACGAAGGTCAAAGAACAGGTATGGAGAATTTTTTATAAACTTTACGCCGGCAGTCAGCAACAAGGCAAAGAAAGCCATGCAACAGAAGATACATGACTGGTGTATGCAACTAAAGCCAAACAAAACTCTTGAGGATGTGGCCTATAGGATTAACCCTATACTTAGGGGCTGGATCAATTACTACGGGCGCTTTTACAAGTCTGAAATGTACTCAGTACTCAAACATGTAAATCGAGCACTGGTACGATGGGCTAGGAATAAATACAAGAAACTAGCGACACATCAACGCCGAGCAACTGCTTGGCTTGGCAGGATTGCCAGACGCGAGCAAAAGCTTTTCGTTCAGTGGCAAATGGGGTTTTTACCTGAGGCTGGATAATGGGAGCCGGATGACGCGAGAGTGTCAAGTCCGGTTCTGAGAGAGACTGGGGGTGAAATTCCTCCGGTCTACTCACCGGTTGCTGGGAATTTCAGGCCCTCAGCAGGATGCGATCAAGGTCAAGGAACAAATTAGAACCTTTCTCCTGAGTGAACTAAAATTAACGCTTAGCGAAGAAAAGACCTTGATTACCCATGCGAAAACCGAAAAAGCGCGATTTCTTGGCTATGACATCCACGTGCTGCACGAGGATACGAAACATGACAAGCGAGGACAACGCTGCATCAATGGGGTGATCGGCTTTCGCGTTCCAGACGAGAAGATGAAAGACAAAGCAAGACAATTTAAGAAGGGCGGAAAACCAATTCATC
>Ga0326727_10007394_pt1 | contig 29082 bp, 33 predicted proteins | sample MB2enrmetagenome_FD_207643 | JGI IMG/M metagenome (GOLD analysis project Ga0326727, IMG submission 207643) | Lab enriched peat soil microbial communities from McLean, Ithaca, NY, United States - MB29MY | ecosystem: Environmental > Terrestrial > Soil > Wetlands > Peat | place: USA: New York... | reverse complement strand
TGAGGAGTGGGATCGCTAGTATGCCAGAAATAACCCCGATAATGATATAATCAATAAGTATCGCGACAAAGCGAATGGCAACGCCGATGTAGGGCGTAGGAGTGCCCGTGTAGTAAGCAGGCGCTTGATAAGTCGGCGCAGGCTGCATCGCAGGAGCAACCTGTTGGGAAGGGTGCGTCCTGTGACCGGTCAGCGTCGCGCCGCAGGCCGCGCAGAATTGGGCACCTGGCGACGCTGGAGTGCCGCATTGTGCACATTTGTCTTCGTCCACGTGTTTCACCTTTTTTAAGAGTGTGCTGCTTTTAGTATTTCAAGCCTTCACGCTTGCAGGATCCGAAAAGCGCGTCTGTGTGCCTCTTCGGCGTTGCTAAGTAGATAAACCGGGGGGCCTTTCCTGAACGTCAGCCATTTTTGCTTTAAGACGGTCGCGACCTTCACGTGGTGCGGGCATCTTCACCACTGTGAAGCACGCTGACTTCACCAAAACTTGACCAAAACTTGACCAAAACTTGACCAAAACTTGACCAAAACTTTACGACCATGTCTTATGCGAGTAATCGAACTTGCTTGATAGGCGTAAGAAGAGCGACAGTCTCGCTCGACAACGTCAACTACGCCTTAGATTAATTATCTATGTCTATTTTTATAATTTAAAATATATCTTTAAGTTCAGCAGTGGCGTGCGTTTCCGTCTCGAATCACACGGGATCGACGCTTCATCACTGCGACCGGGACGATCCTACATTTGCCGGCCTATCCTCACGCGCGATTGCTCAAAGTTTCAGATTGGAGACACGCTCACGATTCGTAGCGTGCCGACTATCTTAAAGCGGCTCTTTCCGCTCCATGAAGCAGTAGCTGGCGAGATGTGAAGCAGATTTGCTGCGCACTTCAACGGTTCGCAAATCAAGAATCCTAAAATGGGAATTGAACAGCGCGCGAAGCTCGCCTTCGGATGAGAGATACAGCACGGTACCTAGTGGTGTCCTTCGATACTTTCCCACGCCGCCAAACGCGGGATCTCTCTCGTTGAAGCACAGCGAAAGATATTTCCCTTTTGGATTAAGGAGCCGATGCACGTTCACTACGTACCGCTGGCGCTGCTCAGGGAAAATGTGATGCAATAGCTCCCAATCATAGGCAAAATCAAACGTTCCTGTGACGTTTTCCAAATCGCCGAGCACATCGGCAACGAGAAACGTGCACTCGACCCCTTTTTTCGTCGCATTCTCCTTGGCACGCTTGATCGCCGTGGGGGCGCTATCCACTCCCGTGACCTCAAACCCCCTGCTCGCGAGCCACACTGCGTAATTGCCGACGCCGCAGCCGAGATCAATCGCTCGGCACGGAGTGACGATTCGACTGTCGACGAGTGCAACTAGCGCCGCAGGTGGGGTTTCTATGTTCCAGGGAATCAGCTCCAACGGCGTTTTTTGGTAAATCTCGTCAATCTCGATGCGCTTCATGGGATCAAAGCTATTCACGTGTGGTGCCTTACCTAGCCAGCGAGGCGTGTGCCGACGCGGCGCAAGCGAAGTTACCCGAATTTTGGTGTGAAACGCTTCCCGTTGTCGCCGGGGTACGGCTCGGTATGGCGAAAGCGATTTTCCCATATCTCCGAAGGTATCGAAGCAAAGGCCTGACATACGCGAGGCCTGACGTAGTTCTTACAACTTAAACACAGCGGCACGTTTTTTTGTTTCACGTCGCCTCACATCCGGACAACGGTCTTACCACGACGCCGGTTCACACGGCCTCAGGCCTTGCCACGTGTCGCCGATATAGCTCTTCGAGCTCGGGCAGTTCCTCCACAGGCGTCGGGATCACTTTCACGTCGTTTTCCATCACCTTCCGCGCAAGATCCCGAAAAATCGCCGCCTCCTCTGACTGAGGGGCGTGTTCAACCACCGCGCGCCCTTCAAGTTCGCACGCTTGAATTACGGGGCTGCGCGGAACAAATTCCACGAACGCGCTGCCCAAACGCTGAGCAAACGCGGGAACCACGGCCCGCTCCAGCGCCTCATCACCGTTGCTGTTGCAGATGATTCCGGACAGCCCTGTGTCGCCGCGGCGCGCAAGACGTTGTACCGCCCTCGCGATGTTATTCGCCGCGTAGATGCTCATAAAGCCTCCGGAACAGACGAGGTAGATCTCGCTCGCAAACCCCTCGCGGATGGGCATCGCAAACCCGCCGCACACGACGTCGCCGAGGACGTCGTAGATGGCCACATCAATCGCGTAGGTTTCAAACGCCTTGAGGTCTTTCAGAATTTGGAGCGCCGTGAGAACCCCGCGCCCGGCACAGCCGATTCCAGGCTCCGGACCTCCCGCTTCGACGCAGTAGATGCCGCTAGGCGTCTTGAAGACGATGTCGTCGAGCGAAATGGCGTGCGCATCCTGTCCGTGGCGCAGCTTGTCTCGGTAGATCTCCAAGACAGCGGGGATGAGGTGCCCTCCCGCAAGTATCCTCGTTGAGTCTCGCTTTGGGTCGCAACCGACCTGCATGACGTTGACGCCCCGCTCATTGAGGGCCGCTGAGATGTTCGAAGCGATGGTGCTCTTTCCGATTCCTCCCTTGCCATAGATTGCGATTTGTTTCATTGTGATGTTTCCTCTACCAGCGTGCCGCGTACCGCCGTTGGGTTGACCGCCACCGGTCGCTCCACTCGTTCTGGATGCACTCAAGCAGATTGAGGATGCCGCTGTAGCCGAAGTACTCCCGGTTGAGCAACCGGAACTGCCTGACGGGGCGCACGACCTCAAAGATGTACGGAACATCCAACCCCTCGCTCGCGTGTCGCTCGATCGTGCTCCCAAAAACGACCCGCGGGCGTACCTGCTCAAGGCTCCGCCGCGTCGCAAAGACATCAGTCCCGTACGCGACCCGCGGCGACAGGCCGAGGTCGTTCAGCTCTTTTTCAAGCAGGCGCCGTGCTTCGGGGTGCGCGGAGCGAAGGGCAACGAGCGCGGGCGTGAGCTCCATCTCCTCAGTCGCAAAGCGGACAAGCGGGATGCCAACCGTGGCGTCGGCCACGACCGCTGCGGGAGTCCGATAGAAAAAGCGCGCCACTGGCCAGCGGCGGCGACACGTTTCCATTACCGTGCGCTCGCCTTCGGCGATCAGCTCCTCGGCCGAGCGCTCCGCATCGAACCGCTCTCCCAGCGCGGTAAGCCAGCGCCGCGTGTTGGTCATCCCGATGGGAAGGGGGAGATCCTTACAGAGCGGTTCGGCCCCAAACGTGTCGACAAGATACTCGACCGCGCCGTAGCCGGCGTCGTGGCTTAACAGAAGCACCCCCTCAGCGGCGGACACGCGTGCAAACTCGCTAAGCGCCGTTGCGTGGGTGAGCGTGGCGAGCACCTGGACGCCAAGCCGGGCGAGAACGTTCTTTACCCACGCCTGATCGGCCATCCACGTCGGATTGGCGTTCGCATGTGGGGCAACGAGACACACCGAGTGCGGGATCTTGGGACGCCCATTTCCGGCAAGCGCGCGAAGCATCGCGTCGAGCGCGAGGTCGATCCCATCGTATTGCGAACCGCGAAAGCCGGCGCACTCGATGGGAACAATCGTGAAGTCAACCTGGGCTTCCATTTCCTCGCACACCGCAACGATGTCGTCGCCCACGATCTCGGGCCCACACGCGCTTAGGACAAAGAGCGCGGCGATGTCGAGTTCCTTGGCCTCAAGGATCGTGCGCGCGAGGAGCTCCTCGCCACCGTGGACGATCTCATCCTCGCAGAGCTTGGTGCACAGCGTCGTCGTTTGGGCATAGTCGCAGTCCTGCCAGGAAAAGGCACCGTCAACAAGGTAATTGCACCCCTGCGGTGCGTGCGCGAGAACGGCGCTGTCACTGACTCCCAACGCCGTTTGGGCTGCGCCGCTAAGAGCACACCTGACATATGGGTCAAGGCACGCGTCGGTGGGCGTCGTTCGCGCGGCGCGCGTCTGATCTGTTTGTTTAGTTTCCGTAGAGCATCCCTCGAAAAAGCGTTGACCGCGGCAGGCGCTGGTTTTCCATGGCTTGTCTGAGCAGGGCAGCGATGTTGTGAATGCCCCGGAAGCCATAGTGGGGCAGGTATGCGGGATTAAGGAGCGTGAGGTTGACAACCGGACACCCGGGGTACCGGGCGGCGTTGCCGAAGAAGATCGGGTCGTCAAGGCCCTCTGCGATTGCCTCGAGCTCGCCCTCCGTCTCGCGCGACGAACGGAAACTGCCTAGACGAAAGAGGCCTTTCGTGAGAATCACTTCGGGGTTGACCCCAGTGTCCAAAAGGAACTTGATGCTAGGCATCCGCTCCTTGATCGTATAAGGATGCACGTTGATGACAACCGGACGAGCGCCGCACTCTTCTGCCATACGCGCAAGAGAGAGCGCCCGTATCGGACCGGGAAACTCTGATATCTCGATAACGGCAGTCTTGCCGTCGAGCGTGTCGTGCAAGTAGGTTAAATCAGGCCGAACGCGTTCCGTCTCGCGCTGTATCACCCGTGTGGCCTCCTTCCTCATGCCGAGCGGGCCGGCGATCCCCATGAGCCATTCCTCTGTCGCTTTAAGCCCGTACGGCTGTCCAGTCCTGCTGTACGGGATGCCGAAGCGCGCTTCCATGGCGTCACCTAGCTTCTGTCCCCAATCATAACACCACGAGGCGTTCAGCTCAACTTCGCGCGCCCTCCTAATCTCGTCGACGGTGCATCCGCCGGCGATCACGGCGTTGATTTTAACCCCCACCTCGTGCAGCAACTTTGTGATCTCATCAAGGTCGTCGCTGAACTCAGTCAGTGAGGGGCCCATTCGCGCCCCGATAAGATTGATCGTTCCCTTCCGCGTGGTTTTAGGCGGCTCCATCAGGTCCATAATGAGCTCGAAAGCGTCCTCGTAGCCGCTGCGGAAGTCACCACCAAACCCCTCGCTGCGAAGCGCGAGCACGCGGGCGTGCACGAGCTTTTCGGCCTCACGGGCGACGCTTTCCACGTCGTCGCCGATGATCCCGGAGCAACAGCAGGACAGAATGACGATGAGGTCGGGATGATAGCGCTCGTCCGCCTCCTTGACCGCTTCGAGCAGCTTCCCTTCGCCGCCATAGATGACGTTCGTCTCATCAAGGGAGGTGCAGGCAGTTGGCTCAAGGGGGACGCCGCGGAACTCGCAGCACTCCCTCGTCCTGACGATATCTGAGACCCATAGAGGGCATCCTGTTGGACCGTGCACAAGAGGGACCACGTGACGAATGCCGTTTATGACATAAAACGAAGTGAAAAACTTGCACATCGGCGCATGCGATGCCTGCAGCTTGGGAACCATCTCGCCCGCTTCGACCTTCTCGACGAGCTGCTGCAGAGTTCCGTGAAAAACGATATCGTCCTTGTCGTCAGCCATATGTCGCTCCATACCTCGTGTCGCGAGCGCTAACAGTGTGGTGATCATAGCGGGATCGCGGCGTTCGGCGATTAAAATCTCTTAGCACGCATAATAGTCTGTGTTCTGACGAGATAAGGTTAGCCGTTCACGCGCTTACGCGCGTGGGTTCCGCAACCTTACCAACTGATGTGCACGTCTCCTATCAAATACCGATCGTAGCTATAGTAGATGCTCGGCTGCCTACGGCGGTGGATCAGTGCCGGGCTGAGGTCGTGCGTCACGAGACACAAGGCGTGGATGCCTGATTGCTGTGCGACCTGCAGGCTGTAATCGGCGCTGTCGTCAAAGGTGAGACGTGACGTGAAAACGTCGAGCTCGGCCTGGAGCTCGGGATAGCGGGGGACGGTGATCATGTCGTTGCCCATTAGGATAGCCAAGTTCTCGTAGGAATCCTCGAGCTGGGAGAACTTGACGCGCTTCACCAACACGCTTTGCATCTCGAGCATTGATACCAGTGCCTCGTTCACGCGATCAAAGGCCCTGACCACGGCGCGATTGTAGTATCGCGATAGTTGAGAAAGCGCACAGATCTGGGTTTTTAAGAACCCTTCGGGGTAGCGCCAGAAGTGGACGACCTTGCGCTCTGCGCGGTCAAAAACGACGACCGTCGCGTTCAGCGAGCGCTCTGGAACCCACCCGATGACGTAGGGATACCCCGGCACTGGCAGCGAGTCCGGTGGCTGCGAGTCACTAGTCTCGACCGCGCGCTCTTTCGGTTTGGGAAATAACGGAGCGCGCAGCTGATTTAACGCAAGGGTCGTTGCATCCACCTGGTCGTCGTGAGCGGCATTCGGAAAGTTCAAAAGCTCCTGCACGTACTCGCGGACCCCCACACGTATTTGCCATCATCCGGTTTCGGTACATACACGTTCTTTGATTGCCAGACCGGGACGCAGTTCAGGGCCCGAGTCTCCTTTGGGTCTTCCACGGTTATGGGAATAAGGCCCGGAATCGTGTGTTTTAAGTGGGCGACTACTGCAGCGCCGAGCGCCTGAGCTTCCACTAGTTTCGCTGTTGATTGGGGCCAGCGCTCTGACAGATCGTGGATAGCCTTTACCGTCTCGTCAAAGTCGAGACGGCCCCGTATTTGATCGAGCAAGTAGAAATCGCCACCGTCACGGCCCCATACCTGCCCTACCACGTAACTGGACGAGCTCGATTTGGATTGTGCAGTATCCCACGACTGGATGACGGTATCCATATCGGGCACGTCGACGAGATCGTAATACTGAACCCATCCCTCTTTAAAGACGCTGGCGTCGTCCTGCACGAATTCGCAGCAATACTCCTGGGCAAACCACGCGGCCGGCAACGCGCGCCGCTCCTGGTCTAGATAGTCCGCTGTGATGCGGGGGCACTGATCCGCGGTCACGCTGACCTTCTTCCAGCCCGGCTCTTGGTCCCACACGTGCCAAAATGGGCCCTGTTTGCCGCGAGGTGTGCTGAGGAGGATTAGCTGCCCCTCTGACGTGGCGAACATGGGCCTGACGGCATAGTACAGCGCGTCGGAGACCTGCGCGGCTTCGTCGATCAACCCGAGGGATAGCGCGCTAAAGCCCCGGATGGTCGGTTCTGACCCGGGGAGCGATGCTATGCGGCTCCCGTTAGTTAGTTGCAACGTGGTGGCCGAGTTGGCGTCGCTACCGCCGCGTAGGCCACGCTCGCGATAAAAATCAGTGATCTTCTTGAAGAGCTCTCCGGACTGTCGCAGCGACGGGGAAAGTATGAGCACAAGTGAGTCAGGAGTGGTCAGGGCGTGATGAAGGGCACGGATAGCGACGATGGTCGATTTCCCGGTCTGCCGTGAGCAGTTAAGGATGATGCGCTTCTGCGTTGAAGTGAGCAGGTCGCATTGCCAAGGGTCGGGCTCTATTCCCAACAACCTGGCAAACGCTACCGGATCGTCGGGGATTCGTGCGCTGGCGTCATCGTCGGCCCTCTTGTGAGAGCTGTAACGCCTTTCTAATCTCCTAATCCTCGACCGGTGTCGACCCATTCTCCCGCTCCTCGAGCGCGGTGATTCGGCGCTCGTAATCGGTCGTCTCGATCAGCCGTAGGCCGACCTCAACGACTCGCAGCTGAATCCGCAGCCTCGTTTCGGGTTTTAGCGAGGCGCTTTTGGCGTCGTGTGTCTGAGCCCAGATGTGGTTGAGCTTGCCGCGAAGGTCTTCCGCAGTCTCAAACTTTCCTTCGGTTAGACATTTATCCAACCTTTTTTCTGTCCAACCTCGTCGTTGCCTACGCTTGTAGGCCTTATCGTATTCACGACGGCGTTGGGGGTCTGTATAAGGCATATTTTGGTCCTCTGAACCTTCAGTTCAAGTTAACAAGCTGTAGGCGCAGATGACACACCAAAAAACAAGAGGAAACGCTTATAACGAGAGGCGTTGTTGATCATCTTGCTTCTGGTGTGCGGTGTGCGGGTGTCCTGGTCGACTGACCGCACATCGCGCCCGGTGCTCGTATAAATACTACTATTTGTGTCCCCTTCTTAAACTTTGTGCATCGCCCTCCCAAAAAAAGCCGCTCTGCAGTTTTTATAAAAAAATAAACCGAAAGCAACGTTGGATGGTCGCGCGTTTCGTGTGATTAGCGATCAAGTACTTCAACGCAAGCAAAGTGCAAAAAAAGAACGCATGGTCGAAACGAGGCAACTCGTCCTCGTCGGCCTCTCGTTATGTGCCATGATTTTCGCAACCAACAACCCCTCAACTAGCGCTTTGAGCTAACCGATTAACCTAAAAAAGAACAATGGGCTCTACCAGATTGGAACTGGGCCTCCGCCGTGTGAATACGGAGGCTTTAGCGCTTGCAGCGTTGTTTTTAGATCGCTCGGAATTGTTTCTTGATACGTTTGCAGATGACACGACTACAAGAAATGCGAGCGCTCCGTCGTGCACCGTTTGATAGACGTGCGTCGACAGTCCTGCAAGCTTTGCGAATGTAAAGGGAAGGCGTATTGTAGGGCAGTCGTATCCTGCTTTGGCGCGGTGTAGCGAGATTTTGCTGCGGTGGATCTCCAGTAGCTCGTTTTTTGCCGGGGCAACGTCAACAAAAAGGTCTGGGTAATGTTCAGCAGCAGACATGGTGGTTGAAGAGGTGGTGCTGTGCACGTAACCGTTGTGATTAGCCGTGCAACTAAGCCAAATAGGGATATCGTGGGACTGCAAGCAAATCTGTTAATTCTAGAGTCGTTAACAGCGGCCAAGCGAATTGGAGCGCAAATCTGAATGGACAGTCGAACTCAAGCAAAGCTCGAGGCTTACACGGCAAAGACTCTCCGCAAACTCTAAACGCTGCAGGCTTATCTCTTCGCCCACCCGGTGGTGTCTGAAAGCTTCAGCACGAAAGGGTAAACAGAACGCCTTCAGCACAAATTCAACCTTTATTCACGCAGTTTAGTACAGAAATAGGTGCAGGAGATACGAAACGGACTTTTGCAAGTTTCTTCATGCTACTTTGACGCCATAACTAAGCCACAAGTGTCTCGATAGAGTTATGGCATGAAAAGGTCTTACTCAGGGTTCGCAAAAAGGGGGGAAAGAATGGTGTTTCAATGGTTTAACATCGTGCTCATCGCGATCGGAATCTATGTCGCCGTAGACGGCGTCGCAAGCGTATTGGTCAAACACGGACAGTACCACAACGTCTGGTTCGACGGCGAGAGATACGTCAGAACGCTTGCTGGAATCGTGATAATCATTTTAGGGATCGCCGTGACGTGATTAAAAATGCCGAAACGAGAAGAGGACGCATTCAATGAGACCTTGAACGCTCTGACGCAAACCTCCACGGCTGCTGTTAGAACCCTTATGCTCGAGCGCGCTGCGTTCGCGCTAAGCTCGAATCGCACGTGACTTTTTCTTGATTATCGAGAGATAAAGCGATTGGTGTATCCCTGCCACGTACTTCCAGCCAATGCGCTTTTCGACGTACGCCAACGCCCGTTGCGAATATCGTTCCCTAATCTGCCTGTTAGAGAGCAGCAGCAGCACATAATCCTTAAGCTGTTCCAAGTCTCCCCGCGGAACGACGACCCCTCCGCCGCTCGCCTCTACTTCGTCCCGCAGACCCCCAACGTCCGTGACGACGGCAGGCTTGCCCAGCGAAAATGCGTGAGCCAGCACCCCCGACTGACTGCTTTGCGCATACGGCAACACAACGATATCTGCCGCATTTTCAACCGTTAGATACTCCTTTGGCTGGAAAGAACCTTGGATGACGACGATGTTGTCCTTTGCAGGGCTGTCAGCAACTGCCTTCAACAACGTAGGTTTGTAGCGCACCCCGTCCCGGGACCCTGGCCGCGCATCTCCGGCGATAACCAGAACGGCGTCAGGCACTTCGCTGACCACTTGTGGCCATATCTCGACAACGTCTTCAAAGCGCTTGTATTGCTCCCACCAGCCCAAACACATGGCGACGTCCTTACCCTGAAGACCATACGCTTTTTTCGACTCGACGACATCAGTCACGCCCCCTGCCTTTAGCACTTCAGCCCCGTGCGGTATCACGGTGACGTTCTGCGGCACCCAGCCCAGGTTCACCGGCAGAAAGATCTTCTGCAGCTCCTCATGCACGATCCCGGCATCAACGAGCTGCAAACTCAGGTTCATGAATAAACACTCCTTGTAGCCGAGGGTGCTGTACACTGAATGATACGTAACGACGATTGGGATTCTTTGCAGGTTCAACCGCACGAGAAGGTCAAGCAGATCAGTGCTAAGTTTGCCGTCGATATCGTAAAGACCGTATTCGTGTTGAATGTGCACGACATCAGGGTTCAGCTTCTCGATGGCGTCAAAAACGTCCTGATACCAACCCACTTTCTGCGGATCCATCGCAGCAAAAACGTTTTTCTGTCCTGTGTGCCCGCCTGCATCGAAATCTGGATTGCAGATGACGTACACCGTGTGCCCACGCTTCTTGATGCCTTCAACGAGTTCGTGAGAATAGGTCGCTATGCCATCAAATCTCGGCGGATACGGAGAGATAAAACAGATCCTTAAGCGGGAGACCGCTTTATTGGTCTGCGCTTTTGGTTCGTCTGGGCACATTAGCCACACCTGCTGCGTCGCATGCTTTGTACAACATATAAAAACCTTCTGAAAAATATTTAACATTTCAACCTACTATTCGTCAAAAAGAGCTTGTTCTAGACCTCATTTCGTAGAACAGTCTTCATAAACTGGCGACGTCCTGGAGGATAAGAAACGGCCTTGAAACGAATGAGAGGAGGATGCAGCCGCTAATACCTATTATGAGAACGCTCAAACAGACACGTTTAGGCAAGCTAGCAAAGCCATAGCCGTGCGTTTCGACAATTGATTATCAAAGGGCACTGATACGACTTGTATTTCGCTTACTGGATGTGACGTAACTTTATACATGCCGTGAAAATAGTACCAGAGGCGATCCGTGTCGCATGGCAAGCATTCTCATAACAGGTTGCAGGGGCGGCATAGGGCTCGATGTGGCCTGTCGGCTCCTAAAAAGAGGACACACGGTGTACGCAACCGTTCACCGTGAGAGCTCAGTCAATGACGTGCGAACTGCCTTGCAATCGTGTGGCGAGAACTTCGTAATAGACACACTTAATATCACGAAATCGAGCGACATCGACAAAGTGGATAACTGGGATATTGACGTCCTAATCAACAATGCAGCGATCGGCGATTCCGGGCCTTTAGCGGAAATAGATCTTGAAAGAGTTAAGGCCGCATGTGAGACCAACGTGTTTTCAGCGTTACGGTTAACGCAAAGAGTCGTGCCGAAGCTCATCGCAAAGGGCCAGGGGAGAGTCATATTTATGGGCTCAATGGCGGGGCTTGTTCCCACGCCCTTTTATGCGCCCTATGGGATGACCAAATTCGCACTTGAAAGCGTTGCGTCCTCGTTACGAACGGAGTTGAAACCCTTTGGCATCAAAGTCATCATCGTCAACCCCGGGGTGTACAAAACGGGCTTCAATGAGCGCCTCATGGCGCAGAAATACGAGTGGATGGGCGCACAGAGCCTGTACAAAGATCACATGGCATATATGCGGCGCAAGGAGTGGGTCCTGAAGCTCGAGTTACCAGGCACTTGGAGCATCGCACGACAAGTGGTGAAAGCTGTGGAAGCCCGGTGGCCCAGGCGCAGGTACGTCGCTCCCGCGTGGGAGTGGGTTTTTCTTCCACTCCTTCGCTGGTTTGGGTAAAGCCTCTAAACGCGCACTACCCGCTTTGCAATTTCGTGGCGAGCATTACCACTTTTTTCGCCAAACCCATGCACTCCTGCGATGCTTGATCGTCAGGTGCTCCGGTAGCAACAGCGCCAAAGTGCTCCCCAGAGGAGATAGGGTCGCCGCATACGACCATGCCGTGCACGATGAACGCTTGGAGCATCGCCATAATGGTGGTTTCCCTCCCCTGCATGGTGTCCTGAGCTGACAAAAGCGGCGCCGACCTTGTTTTCCAGCTGCGTCCTGACGAAAACCGAGTCGTCGATGAACTTCTTGATCTGGCTTGCCGGCAGGCCAAAGTAAACGGGTGAGCCAATAACGACGCCATCGGCCCAAACAAGGTCGTTATTTGACGCATCGGCCACCTCTTTGAGTCTGACCACAGCGCCTTCTTCTTGTGCCGCGTCGGCGATTGTTTCCGCCATCGTTTTGGTATTCCCTGAGTGCGAATAGTAGACCACTAACACATTAACCATTTCTTAATTACCCCATTTGGTCTATTGTTGACTTGGTTAGCTGTCACATCACGTGTCGCTCTCCTTGGCGCTCTTTCCTATGACTTCCACGAGCTCTTCTACTGAGGGCACGACGCCGTAGCTGACTAGCTCGCCATTGATGAATAACGCTCGTGCCACCGCCATCCCATACTATCGAACAGAGGTCGTAGCTGCTGGATATACCCAGCATCTAAGCCGTGAAGAGCGTCAATAGCAAAAACTGAATCAACTTCCGCTTCGACGACGGTCTTGTCAAGGGCTTCCTTTATTCTCGCGATATATTGTTGGTCGTAAACGGCCTGCTGTGGATTGCAGCATGCAAAGGAAAACACGGTGATCTTCATTTTATTGCGCATAAAGAAACCCCGCCACCTTTCTGAGATTTTGGACGCCGTAGATATCGGTTTTAAAGAGTTTTTATGGCCTAAATTAACGCCGTGTGAAGGCGGAGAGGATCGGCGCTTAAAAGAGTTTCCGCGTTTTTTGGGGGGGCTGCTGAGCCACCGCTTCGCCAGATCATTGAAGGGTTGCAGCAGGTGATTGGCTCACACGACGCAGAAAAGCTGGCGATTTCTGTGCCTCGACATCTACGGGGACCAGTGATCGCGCTCCGAAGCCAGTTCTACTACTAGATCGTATCCGCGCTATGCGATACTTGCTTAGCCTGCACAGATAAGCGTCTCCCCCAAGATCTTTTTTGCTGACAACAAATATGAGGCTCTGCTCAGAGATATCGTCTGTTCGCAGTTGTAGAGGCTGCGCTTGCGAAGAGGCGAATGAGTACCGCTTTTGGGCGTGCTAGCGAAACCCGAAACTAGAAGAAAAAAGTACAGAAATGGCACGCAGACCTCTTACGACGCCGTGGCTATTTTAGATACGAATGAACAAGAATAGCGCTCTACCGTGCTTTAATAATTTCTTGGCGCAGTGCATTTTCGAACAGATCGAGGTCTTTTCGCATTTTTTCCAATGCGGCGACGACATCGCCCACGCCGCGCAAGTTCACTCCTTTGCGCCGCGTTACTTGCGTCGCAACTTCTTCGACTTCGTTGTTGAAATCCGTAAAAACCCTTTTTGCGTCGTTTGCGAGTTTCAACGCATCATCTGGTTTTCCGTTATCGAACAGCCATTTGGAGGTTTGTATCTTTGACACGACTTCGTTCTCTACTCTAGGCCAGCGCTTTTTCAGCACATCAAAGCGAGCTAGCCAATAGTTTCCAACTTCATCTGTGTGTCCCCAAATCATTTCAGTTCTCCCTTGTTTCTTCTTCGAAATATACTAAGAGGGAAAATGGCGAAGGCGCTGCGTTCGACGTCAAATTAGCTCAAGTGATCCAAAGCCGCCTGCACACTTAGAATATCGGCGCAGCACTCGGTAGAAAGTACTGGAAACTCCTCTAAATAGAGGTCAATCTCGCGTGCGGCGTTATGCAATACGTAGCTAACCATCAGCTAACCATCTATTGTTTATAGATCGAACCAGGATTCATAGCTAACGCATTTCTCTGCGTTCTCCCATTATTCTAGTACACTAAATAGCTCAGTTGTGTTATGTATGGGACGAAGTTTTTGTGCGCGGTGCAATGAATGTGGTCACATCTTCAAGGTTAGATTCGGACCATCAATGAGCGCCCACCTTCTGCATTGCGACGGCTGTGGAAGAGAACGGTGGGTGGACTACATGGACTTGGATCACAACTGGCGTGATACTATCGACGTAGAGAAGTATGCAGGAAAGTGCGCCTGCGGCGGGAGCTTCAAGGTCAATGCCCCTCCTCGGTGCCCGCAATGTAAGTCTTCTGACGTGCTGCTTGATATTGCAGTTAACGGGGTGCACTACGAAGAATTCTACGATTAGATGAATAACAATAAAGTGCGATAGGCAGCTGCACTTAATCAACCAGGTCAAAAGCCCAAGCATTCTTTGGCGGCAGCTAACACAATCAAGCTAGCTTGAGCCCCTATTGAACGCCTACTGCTAACGTTGCGGAGGCTATATTAGACGGCTTTGATGTGCTTTCCAGTTATAGCGTAAATCCGTCTAAGTGCTGAACACCCTGTGGAGACGAGCGTTTTTCGGAGTGCCGGCGTCCTATTTGTAGCTCGTGCTCTGTATACCTCCGTTTGTCCGTAAATGGCCTCATCATACCGCTCCGACCGCGCATCCGATCCACCCATCGCCATCTTCGACAAATCGTTGCGGTTTCCCTTTTCGCACGCGCTCCATATCAGTTGACGAGTAGTGCCGGACTTCCGAACAGCGCACGCTTTGAAAGAGTGCTTCTACGCGGGCCGGACTGTAACATCGAATGTTCGACAGGCCCACATAGGTTCCGATCGTTCGGAAGATCGCCGCAGGTATTGAGCGCCTCGCCTCGTTGACAAGTGCGCAGGGAAGCAGATGCTCAAGGACAATCATGTTCTGCTGTTGTGCAGATCGGAATACCCCCATCGCGCGACGGAGCTGAGCTTCCGTTATGTAATAGCTGATTCCCTCGAAAAGCACGATCGCGGGCACATCGGGCTCGTAGCCGCCTTCTGCTTCGAGCATTCCGGCAGAGAATCCAGCTGTGGTAATGTCTGCAGTAACACAGGCAATGCGATCCGCCAGATGCGGCGCCACGGCTGAATACAGTTGATGTTTCTCTGCCGTGCCCGCAATGTCCACCTCAATTACCTTTTTTACGTTGTCTTGCTGCGAGAGCAGAAGCTCGAGTGCGAGAGGAGAAACTCCAGCGGCCGGGATGATCACCTGACACTGCTCAGCCCGAGTTGCCAGTTCTTTTTGAATGAAATGGCTCAAAAAGTGCTTTCGGTCGCGGATTACTTCGCCGTACCAGCGGCATACGTCGTGACAACGCGCGAGGAGCTCCTGTCCCTGCGAGAGGTCGAGCTGACCTACGAATGCCGCGGTCGGGCCTTCCGCGTACAAGGGCGCTGCCCACAACGTGACCAACGCAGCGGTATGGTCAAGTCTCATGGTCGTGCTTTGAACACTAATAGTAGCGTGCGGCTGTTGCCTGCGTTGGGTGCAGGTGTCCAAAGGAGCACCTTGTTAACTTCCGTCACGGCACGGTCTTCATTCTCCAGGGCCTACGTCTTGCCTCGTGAAAATACCCGCGACCAACCCCGAAACCAAAAACCGACTTTGGGAGCAGGTAATTGCAACATCTGCAATTCGACTTGCTTCTGCAGGGTCTCCTTATCGGCTTTCAATTCGAGCGAGTGGCCCTTCTCGACTTGTAGTGCCTCTTCGAGGCTTGCTTTGTCCTTTTCCAGGAGTTCAACACGGTGCTGCAGGCCAGTGACAACAACGTTTTTCGATGCTTCCGATTCCCGCAGCTCTTCCACCAAAGAGCGGTTGCGCTCTCCAGTTTCCTTCAGATTAGCATCGAGTTGATGCGTAACACTTTCAAGTTCTTCGAGCGAGTTCTCCAGCTGTTGGATACTCGCCGAACGGTCTGCGTTTATTTGTTGTATTTGCTTCTCACCGTCGGCGCGGATTTGCTGTATCTCAGCATCATGTTCAGCGATAACTTTCTCAATCTTATTCTCATATTCGGCGCGCACGCGTTGCACTATATCAACGCCTTCCGCACGCTGATTTTGGACTTGTTTTTCGTATTCTGCGCGTAGCTCTCGAATCTCAGCTTCGTAGTCAGCCTCTGATCTTCCTTCATAGTGCTGCGCTATATGTTGCGCGATAAGCGTCGATCGCGCTATATCTTGATGTTCTGCGTCCTGATCGAGCATTTTTGCGATGGAAGTTGGTAACGTGATGTTGAAACGAGCCATTTAAGAAAATTCCCCGTGTGTATCTACAGTATTTACGGTTCTTATGATACACTGTTATCTATAAATGATACACCTTTGATGCACCAACTACAAAAGAGTATCGAATATGGTCATAAATTGACGAATACAAAGAAAAGATGCTTCAGTAGTTTGTGTATAGATAGTGTATACTGAGTCGATTATTAACAAATAATACATGGAATAGACAAATAGATACATTCAATATACACACAGAGATACAAAGCTAACAGGAACGATGTATTTTAAGTGTATAGAAAATCCAAGGATACACTAGCCCCGTGGCAAGAGAGCGTTTAGATTTGCCGCGCCCACAACGATGAAAATCGCTAGAATCACCCCATAGATGAATGGTAGCACAGTTCCGATTGTCGCACTAATCAACGCCACCGCTCCAACTGGAATCTTCTTGACCCGTAATTCTATCATTGTGTCGCCTCCGTGCTTCGTTAATGCACGAGTAACGGCTGTCGCGCTTCACAAATGTGTTTCGTGTTTTTCAGGATCTTACCCAAATTCGCGAATATGTCATTGAAGACTGCTAAATTGCTACTTCTGTAAGCTCGATGCTCCTGACATATTGAATTATAACGCCGTAACGCGAACAACTTCCGACTCGCCGGCCGGACGGTTGGCCTAGCCAAGAGCGTTGAACTGCTTCGCGCAATGCAAAAAAACACTTTCACAGTGTCCGGAAGACTGTTAAATACGATCTGCACAGCATAAGCGTGTCGATGCTTGAGAGCAGAGCCCGCCCTGTGGGCTACCTCAAACCGTTCGCGTTTCGGCGGGCTCACGCTCTGTATTGACCGCACAGTTTTCTATTTGCGACACGTGCAGTTGGATAACCCCTAATACGCTTTTTGGCTTCGTGCGATCGCACCTTTGTTGGAAGGTCGTTCACCGATAACCCATAACCTTCGTGCGCACGCGTTTTTGGTTTCTTTTTGCAGCCCCGCGTAACTCAGCCAAATGGGCAAGTAGGCTACACCGCACAACAAGTGGCAAGAAAATCGCTGTTTTCGTTCTAAACGCGTGGTTCTGTCTCTCGGCCGAAACAGCAAGCTCCACGATGATCTATGTCCTCGCGGTTCTGATCCACGTAGTTCAGCACCTGCCACGGCGCCTGCTCTAGTTGTTTAGCGCCGATAGCGCAATAGCCGTTCGCAAGCAAACTATGGTACTTATGGTCAAACCAGTTGTACATCTACCCACAACCCTTAAGGTGCGCTTGAGCGCTAGCCTCTTCGGAGCGTTGCCAGAGCACAAGAATCGTTATTTCGTCCTAGAAATGAGTTACGTCAGGGCGAATGACTTCATTATCTCCCGGGCGTGTGGTAAGTATTTATAATAGTCCCGAGCAAGCGCTTTGTAGGTCAGCGTATATACCCGAGCGTTTTTTATGACCCACGTCTGGTTCACTTTTAGCGTCTCTGCTCGTACCATATCGTTAGCGTACTGCACAGGAAGCACGCCTCTGTAGACGGTACGAAATGCTGCGTGGCCACCCAACGTGGTGCGGTCCTTCGAGAGTACTTTGAGATCTTTGTAAGCGGTCGTTATCGCATCGGCATACTTCTCGATGACCGTATCGAGCGTCGCTTGCGCGGTGAAACTATCGTCAGTGCTTACCGTAACGGCATCGACAGGAGTGCTGTCGGCGAGGTAGATGTAGAGCTTTATAGAGGTGGACTCGGCTTGGTCAGTTCTGTAACGTGCAGGATACGTGATCGTAAATCCAGTCTCACTTTGAAAAACGGTGCTGCTATCGGAGTTTCCGGCAACTAGTGCAAGAGCCATTAAACGCGACAGACTCAGCAAAATCTTCTTTTCGCGCGTCATTTGGACCCTGTCTAAAAGAGGTGTCGCACTAAAGATAACGTTTTCTAGCGCTACCCCGCGGCGAGGGTGCCGCTCAAGTATTCATTTCAAGCTATAAGATTCGGAAAAACGGCCTGGCGATGACTGCACGCCGATCAAAAAGCGCCACGCAACCATGAGTGACTCGGCACGCGCAGCGTTCTTGTCGCGTGGGATGCACGTTGCACGCTCGGTGCCGTCGAAGGCAGGCTATGAAACAGCGAGGAAGCGCCTTGGCTTTGTTCGCTTTGCGGGCGAGTTGGAGCCGTAAGCGGTCGGACTACTGTCCAATAAACGCGTCTGCGAGCATGAATTCGACAGCGCCGCGTGCGTAATCCTTCGAAATGCGATCAAAGGTCTCAACGTGCGACGTTACAGAAAAAAGTGCGTCTAAGCCGTTCACCTTCAACATCGGCGCGTTTGGATCGCCGGTCTCCACGTACGTGGGCCGATCAAACCGTATGCAGATTTCGTGAGCGGGCGCCTCTCGTATCTCAGCCAAGTAATGTTCGTGAAGGACCTCTCGCACGGTCTTAGCGGCGCAGTGCTCATCAAAAAGATGCGTTTGATCGTCAGGACTCCGCGCGTTAACTTCTAAAGACCCGCCCTCCTGAAGCTTAGGCATCAAGACGTGCGCTATCCATTCTTCGTCAAACACTGGCGCGATACGCTCAAATTTGGGGATAAAAAAGGTGACGTCATCGTTAATCATTTCGATGGTGAAGGGGAAAATGTAGATGTCAATGCCATAGCGCTCGGCGTACTTGCGCGCCCCCTCTTGATACCCGCTCGATGCGAAGAATACCGCCCTGTGCTGCCCGTGCAAATCTTTCAACACGGCACGGAACTTGCTAAGCTCCCTTCGACTGACTGGCTTATCCCAGTGTTTTGCTTCTATTGCGCATTTGTGCGCCTTTGCACCCGCCAGAAACTCCCAGTAGACATCGATTTGATGAGAGGCACCGCGTTTTCCGTGCAGTGTCATGTTAGGCTCAATAACGATGGTCTGCACCGAATCTTGCCGGCGTATCTCATCGATCAGCGTTGTCACGATCTGCAGATGCGCTTCACCCCTGTGCGCCATACAAGCGATACGTGGCATTCTTAGCCCTATCAAGTTTTCTATCGAGCCTGATCCCGATGTCGGCTGCCTGGGGTTTCTGAGTTCGAGAAGAAAGCCTTGCCGGCGTCTAAGGTGCCAGAATCGCATCTTGCAGAAGCGACAGACGTATGGAAGTTTGTCACTGGACGGGTGTCTTGCTTGCGCAGGGATGTGACGCACAGTTGTCGTCACGCTTTCGCACACAAAGCCTGCCTCACGCGGCCTTAAGAAACTTTCTTCCGCAGTCTGGTTTGGAGGTGACCGTGATGGCAAAAACGGAAGTAACAGAATACGAGCGGCACATCGCCGCCATCATAGAGAGCACGCTTCACACCTTAGTACATACCAAACTCACTGTAGCAGAGATAATCGATGCTGCACACGAGAATGCGCAGTAAATGAGCTAGGATGCCGCCACTAAGCAATGATCGCAGAAAACAACGCGTGCTACTACGGGCGTCACGTAGGCTGCGTGAACGTCAATGACCCGAACTGTAGACGGTGCGCAGAGCGCTTAACTAACGCCGTGAACCAGGTAGTTCGACCGAGCATGCAGAAGAATTAAGCAACGGTTAGTTGCGAACTTCACACAGGAGGGGATAACAAATAGAAGAATTAAGCAGCTGTGTTCGTTACGCGAACTTCAAACAAGAGGAGATAACGACTACGACGACGATAACAAGGAGCAGTATTACAAGGGCGTCTATCAGTCTTCTTTTTCGCAGTTCACGGTGCGCGCTATAGTTGTGCGCATCCGTGTTTTCCTTGCTGTCCATACACGTGATCATTTGGTTGGAAGCAATAAAAAGCTATGCTCCGAGCGGCATTACGTGCACCACTGTGCGTTTAACAGCGCATTCCTGTTACGCCCTTCGTTCACAAGTTGCGTGTCCAGGTTTGTGACGTGCGTTGGCGGCGCTTCAGCAACCATAAGCTCAGGACGGGCACGTCTAGGCATAAAGACGCCGTCGAAGGCGCCAACGATGCTCAAACATACATATAAGTATGAGAATGCTCAAACTGTTGAGCATACTTAACATAAAAAATGGAGCAAACAAACTATGCACGAAAAACAGTATGGTGAGATGGGAACCCATCACGATATGGGTAAGAAGTGGATGATGAAGAAAATGATGTGGGAGCAGCTGGACGATGATGCCAAGAAGCAGTACGTGCTTCGCAAGCTCGACGAAAAGATCATGAAGAAGGAGTTTAAAGTCAAGCTTGTACAGCACAAAATGGAAACCCTGCGCTTGATGAAGGGCTGGATCGAGCGGTGAGACCCTTATCTCACCCCTATCTTAACTGCTAGCGGCCTGCGCCGCTACACGAGATAGAATGGAGAAGGAAAAATCGGAACATCAGCGTGTGCTCGTCAAAGGGTACATGCGCCCTGACGGCACGTCCTACTATGTTGTCATTCCCAAAAAGATTAGGGAACTTTTTAACCTGGACGGCGGCGAGTACTTCCTTATGAAGGCAAAGCCGGAAAAAGGGATTATCCTGCTCAAGCTGGTGGAGTTCGCCGACGAAGAGCCAGAAAAAGAGTCGGAAACGAAATAATTTCTTACGCACCTACGGCTGTTCACGCATGACGAAGGTCGCTTAAGACCAGACCATGTCACAGACGATGTCAAAGAAAGCAAGCGACTGCTGCTGTTCTTTGGAGAACGCGCAGCTTCGGAATGCGCGCCGAGCGGCTCCCGCACTAGGGAAGATAACGCGTTGATATTAAAGCCTGCAGAACAGCTCAGGAACCCGAAATGACGAACATCGTTGAAACGTACAATCTCACGAAGGTCTACAACAAGACCATTCGCGCCGTCGACGATATCAGCATCCAGATTGAAGAAGGAGAAATATTCGGCCTGCTCGGGCCTAATGGCGCTGGAAAGACGACGACGATTCACATGCTCACGACTATCACGCGACCCACTTCAGGCACTGCTCGCGTGGGAGGATTTGACGTACTCAAAGAGCCACGCAAGGTGCGAGCGATAACGGGCTACTCCGCTCAGGAAGCAGGGGTGGACGAATACTCCTCTGGCCGCGAGTATCTGACGCTCTTTGGGCACTACTATCATCTTGACAATCCGACGATCCGGCGTAGGGTCGATGAACTCCTCGAGCTTTTGGAACTAACCGACGCCGCTGATCGGCTGGTGGCCACATATTCGGGCGGCATGCGCAAACGACTTGAGATCGGCACCGCCCTCATGCATAGGCCGCAACTTCTTGTGGTTGACGAACCCACGCTCGGGCTTGATATTCAGACCCGCGTTCGCATCTGGGACTATATTCGCACGCTCAACAAAGACGGTATGTCTATCCTTCTGACCACTCACTACCTGGAGGAGACAGACAAACTGTGTGACCGCGTAGCGATTGTCGATCACGGGCGCGTCGTCGCCCTCGGAACGCCCGACGAACTGAAGGGAGAGATTCACGGCGACGTCGTGTCACTGACACTGCCGGTCGAGGATCCTGACCAACACGCTCAGACGATAGAGAAGGTACGACAGCTTCTCTCCGCGCAGACCTTTGTGAGCGACGTGCAGCCCACCGCCGAAGCACTCAATATCTACGTTGACCAAGGAGGCGTCGCCGTGCCTCAGATCCTGCGTTTGCTTGAGGCAAGCGGCCTGACGGTTGGAGAGATCGCACTCGCGCGCCCCTCGCTCGATGACGTCTTCCTCAAATATACGGGCCGTAAAATACGCGAGGAGAAAGGGAAGGCGGTCGGCGCGAGAGCCGCGTGGATCAGGAGGCCCCGATAGTCATGTTGAACGGATTATGGGACACGTGGTACACCCTGGTCAGGTACCTGCGCACCTTCGTGCACAACCCCTTCTGGATGCTTATTCTATTGATCCAGCCACTGGTCTGGCTTGTCCTGTTTACGCAGCTCTTCCAGAGCATCACGACGCTTGGCTTTACGTCAGGCAGTTACGTGCAGTTCTTTGCCCCTGGGCTCATCGTCATGTTGGCGGTGTTCAACGCGAACGCTCTGGCATTTAGACTGCTCAACGACATCAACTACGGCGTGCTCGTGAAAATGATCGCGACGCCGGTTAATCGATACTCCCTAATCGTCGGCGGTTTGCTCTACATAGCGGTGACATGGGTTCTGCAGGTATTCGTTGTGTTGATCGTCTCCTTCTTGATGGGCGCACGCGTGGAAACTGGGGTGGGCGGTGTCCTCATGACGTTTCTCATCGTAAGCTTGCTCGGGATCGGTCTTACGGGCTTGGTGGCCGCGATCGCGGTCACGATGAAGCGGCCGGAGCCCGTGGTGCTTATCGCGAACCTCATCACGCTGCCGCTGATGTTCCTATCAAGCATCCTGATCCCTGCGTATCTGACTCCTCAATGGATTCAAGACGCCATGAAGTTCAACCCTGTCAACTATGCGATCCTTGCAGTGCGACCGATGTTTCTCACGGGCTTTGACTGGACTGCTATTGGCCAAGCGTTGGTGGTATGCGGCGTTTTTGCGCTCGTCGCCATCTTTGTCGAAACGGCCGCGTTTCGCAGATTCGGCGGCTGAAAAAAGCAAACAGCCGCCAGATCAGCCGCTTTTTTCCTCTGACAGGGGCACGGTGCGACTGGGTGAAGTCTTGATTGAGTGAGCATTCGGCCTGTTGACAGCAGGTTGCGCAACGCAATGCTATGTGATTCAACCGGTTAAGGCCCTACCCCCTCACGGTTCTTTGCTCAAAGATCTATACGTGATCTTCCGTGCCGTTGTCGCCAGCGAGTGCTGCGTCGTCTCGCACGCCCTCGGTCAGCAGGTGCAACAGCCGACCGGCCATATCTGTTTGGGTTGCAAACGACGACTTCATAAAGCTATTTTCGTCGCGGAGCTGTTCAATTAGAGCGTCTTTTAGCTCGATCTCTCGTTTCAGTCGTGTAGCCTCGTTTCCGTTGTCCGCTAACGCGTAGCTGATGAGGTCGGCAGCGATGCGCGCTTTTGATTTGCCCTCGTTTTCAGCGCGGGCGAGTATTGTGGTAAAATGCTCGTCGCTGACTGCCGTACAAATTTGCGGCATACGGTGTTAAGCGATTATCCTCGTATAAATGGCTATCGAATTGCATCTGATGCGAAAATCAATTGATATCGCATCTCGAGTCTCGTTCTTCAACTGTTTTCACGATTAAAAAAAAGCTCGTAAAAGAAATTAATACGACTTCAAAAGTCTCCAAGGAAATATATGCGATAACGCGCTTACGCTATCTTTTTATTGGGGATTAGTATATATCCATGCAATGCAAATGGTATAGCGCTTGATATTCTGTGCTGTTTCGGTACGGAGAGGCGGCACAGGGTAACCTGCCTCCACAAATAGGAAGGTGTGAGGAGGTGGTACGTGGGCGTTTGGAGGTATCGCGGACAAGGAAACAAGAATCAACGCAAGTCAAACCGCAATGGCCTATGTCGAGCGTACAGTCTAAAAGTGGCGTAAGGACGAGAAACGGTAACGGCGTGGTGTGCTTTTTATTGCGAAGAAGTGGCACCTCTTTGTGAAGAGTTATCACCTGTTGCGCATGGGCATCGTCTTCTTTACAACACCTCGGTAACTTTCAACTTGTAGAGCGCCACTGGACAAAAGTGCGCCCGTCCCTGGCCTTAGACTTGCGTTGCAAATGACCCTTTCACGAGTGGTTTTTGAGGGAGCAGGCCGCGAACATCACACAAACAGCCCGTCAATTGCGAGGAGGAAATGAAGCATACGGTATTGTTCTGCGTGACGACGATTGTCGCCGTGCTATTGTGCTTCTCTGTGGTTGCGTTTGGGCTGGCTACGATCCGCCCAGCAGCAGCTGCTGACGTCAGCGTATCGGGGGCGAGTGGGCAACTCACGCCTAGCGAGATAGCGTTAAGTTTGCCAGCTCCAGCGCAAAGCACATCGACAATCGCAGCACAGTCACAAACGCCTACGATTCCGTTAGTGCCCTTTCAGCTCACCATAGCGGATCAAAAAGTTTCAGAACCTACGTCGCTGAGCGCCTTAACGACGATCGGGGCAGGTCAAACTGGACCTAGTGCGGGACTCACTGCCGACATGGCGTCTAGTAATTCTGCGCCCCCTGCGGACTCCGTCACTACAAACGTGAAACCTGTTGGTAGCGGGTCGCTTGCGCTAATTCCTGTTTCAGCAGTAGGTGGTCCGAGCGGGCTGATCTTGGTGAGTTATGGAACTGCAATCGTCGTGCTTGGGGTAATGCGGTATTGGTCTTTTTCGTTTGACGAGGGGACAGAGTCCTCCCGTGAGATGGCAGAGTCATCTCCTGAACTGAACAATGCGAACGTTGTTTATGTGCGAGGCTCCGCATACTCGATGCTTGACAACGTCGAATACGGGCACACTGCCGAAGGGCGGTGACGAAGACAAGAGAGCTTTTTTTGCCTTCGAACGAAGATCCGCGGCTGCGTTAGGCAGCCTGTCTAGCGTAAGACGATACTCTTGTTCTAAGCTGGGTTGATGCTCGAACGGATGTCTCGTGCGATGCGGACATATTGTATCGTTGGTCCGAAAGCGCGTGTGTTCGTTGGAGCGGCCCTCCCCGCAGGCTGCACCACTCTAAGTGCAAATACCATCTCGCGCGTCGCGTTCATCGATAGCGTAAGCGGCTGAACAGCGCGATCCGTTGCTTGGGAATTACGTAAACTCGCTGCATCTTGAGCTAGGCGGCACCAGGCTCAGTTCGTCGCAAGTCACGTGGGGGAATAGTACGTGGTAAACGTTACGGCTGCAAATGGAAGACACAGTGTTGCAACTTGATCGAGAACCAAACCATCCTTTGGTTCAAGTTGGTTGATGAGGCGTCGAACTACGTCGACAACCTTAACAAACTCGACACCATCTCATAAGGAGCTCAAACTGCGTCGGCTTTGTCAAGCGTCTTTAGCTCATCGCGCCAAACGTTTGAAGGAGAAGGTGCAGGGGTACTGAGCGAGCGAACATTTCAGGATTCTAGTCGTTTTAGAAAGGAGTGCAAGACGCGGGGGGAATGGGTCGCCGTTCTAAACGCGCCCTCCTAGCCGCTTTACCAGTTCATCATCAAATCTGTAAATATCTGGCACTAGTCTTTCAGGACGTATTTTCTCGCGGAGTTCTTTACAACACGCCTCAAGTTGCTCAACTCGCTTTTTTAACTCTTCAACATCGTCTTCGATCAAGTTTTTCACCTCTCCGCATTGTAGCGAACGTTAACTACAACCAGGGATTAACTACCTTAGCTTCGGTTTCAAGCATGGTATGGTGCAGTTCTGCAATTAAAGTCAACGGATTAGTGCCTCCTTTGTTTTCAGGCATACGGTGTTTCGGGGGTGGGCTGGCGCTTTTACAAGCATCCGCTGCCGGAGCACGTTTTTGATGTGTGCGGAAGTGCGGGGAATGGTCAGTTTGGTGACTTCCATCCGTAACACTAAATCTAACACCGAGAGCTAAAGCAGTCGGCTTCTTTACGGATGGCACGCCAGGCCAGTGGATCGTCGGGAGAACGTCCGTTAGTCCATTCAAACTGGCAAACACTGTCAGTCCCTTACAACAAGTACGCAAGATGCTGCTTTACTAAATGAGCAGAATACCCTTCTGGAGCTGAGACGCACGCAAGCAGGAGTAGCGACGCACTAATCGGTTTCCAGAAGCGAGCGACGTGGATCCTCTACCCATTCGATGGCTTACCGCGAGGGCCATTAGTGAACCGCTACAACACAAAAAAGAAAAGAAACCAGGCTATTCCCTAGCTGCTACTTCGCTCGACTCTTGCGCAAACATTCCGCACCGCTAACGAGCGCGTTACCGAGAGTTCTAGAGGAATTCAAACTCTGGGCGGTCGAGCCTGCTGCCGGGTGTTAGCCCGTATCCACACGCCGCTTGATCCCGTCACCGTTCCAAACGGTCCATGCCGGACGTGCAAACATCCGCTGGTGTCTTTTTATTTCGCCGAACACCCCGTCGTCATGGCTGAACTGCTCGTGCTAGACGCGGTTGTCGTGCAGCTAGTGCACTGTGCGCAGGCCGTCGCTGGACAGCACGTGGATGTCGACGATGTCGTGGTTGCTGAGCATCCTGACGAAGACGTTGTCGTGGTCGCGGCGGAGCATCCTGACGGAGTCGATGTCGTGGTCGCGGCGGAGCATCCTGACGGAGTCGATGTCACGGTAGTCGATGTCGTGGGAGCTTTTGCCGAGCAACCTTGCGGCACTGAAGCGGTCGTCGTCGTTGCCATCGGCGTCGCTGTTGTCGTAGTCGTCGCCGTCATCGTTGTTGACGACGTTTGTGCGACTACTCCCACTACGCCGACGATTGAAAGCGCAACCGCTGTAGCTACTAGAAAGACTGCAATTTTTTTCATGCTATACCTCTCGTTTTTTTAGGTGACTTCCCCATAACAAACACCGTAGCTTGGTGGCAAAGTCATTTTGCCGTGAGATTCATACGAGATTTGTCCGAAATCCACTTCTTCCGCGACGATCATTTATGCAAGAACGGAATAGCGCCGAATGGAGCAATTATCGGCATCCGCTGCCTGAGCAGGTGTATGATGTTTGCTTGAAACTGGGCAGAGGTACCTCTTAAGACTTAAGCCCTAATTATCAGATTTTTTGCGGTTGCTTGGCTAACTGCTTGGCTGACCGATAATGCGTGCAACAATTCGGGGGTCAAAAGAATCTCGCGCCTCAGACCGCGCCAAACGTGATGAAGGCAATGATGCAGGACTGAGCGAGAAATCATAGTCTTTTCAGAGGTAACAAGTAATGTTTGTTGTAATCCCATTATGCTGGTAAGCTGTCGCCAAGAAAACTTCGACCAGCGTGCATTTCATAGACGAAGACACCCGCTTTTACGCCTGGGTCTTCATTCATAATCTTTCTTACTTCTTCGACTGGGGCATCAAAAATTCCAACGCCGGAGACGTTACTCCCATCGGAGACCGCACACATAATAGAGAACACTCCATCCGCGCGAAGTGCAAAATTTCTTCGTCCGTGCTCCCAAATGATTTTGTCCATTCCCTCCTCATACCTATTAGGTCCAGCCTTCAAGATTACGATACAATACTGGTTGGTTTTGGACAGCATCTGCTGCATAAATTCATCGGTAATGGTTGTCATGCGGGTATTCTCCAAAATATTTCATTTACGATTCAGGCACACTATGCCAGACATTATACCACCTTCGCTCGACCTCGCTGCGTGATTTGTTTAGCCTCTCCTTAGCTCAGCAATGCGCTGACTTTGGTATTCCTAGCCTGGTTAGTTTCTCACCGCGCAGATAGCCCTCTTTAAGGTGGCTTGCATGAAATGCAATCATGATGAACTGCCAAAGGTGCGAAAAATACGCCCATTGTCAGCTGCGTGGTGATAAAGAGCAGGTTCCATATTGCGAGCAGTACCGCCGTCCACGCCATATTAGAGACTAGCCCGGCAGCCATTTACCTTTTAAAGCTTGTTTGGAACTCGCCACTAAGAATAACGGGCTCTTTGACGCTAATATCGGCATCAGAACAAAGCGATCATGCATTATGTGATGCAGTTCATGTAAAAAGCACCGACCAGGAGGCGAAAAATGATAGAAAATGGGCTAATCTTAACGGGCAGCGACGCGGAGCTATTGAGCCGCGCGCTTTCAGAGGTCAAGACAAAAGTCTATGAGGAGTCCGAGACTAGTTTAGATGATACCCAAGCACTCGATACACTCGTTTCGAGCTTCAGAAATGTGGAAAGGGAAGGACAGGATAAAGAAGAACGTCACTCGTATCTTAGTCCCTTACGTAAGAGTCTTATATTGGGCACAATTCTCGATAGGCCCGTCGGGGCGGACAGCCGTGAGAGCAGATCGCGGCAGGGCTGAACGTCCGAGCTTGGTTCCTTAACAAGCCCTAGCCGTTTTAGCTACAGTCATTAACCGCAAGGTTCCGTTAAGTCCTGCAAGCTTGCCCCTAAGTGATCCATGTGCGCTCGTATTTCCGCAGCTACCGCACGCAAGAAAGGTTCGTCTAGCTGTAATTCTTTAAGCTTGTTTAGTTGGCTACACGCCCGTTCGACTTCATATATTAGAGCTTCTTGGCCTGTGAAAAACCCGGGCTCTTTTGGCTTGCGCTCCTGTGTAGTCATAGATAGTCACTGTGTTTGCAGTACTATTAGCCACTTCACACGATCATCGACGTAAGCGTCTCGACCATATACTTACGGTCAATAGAACCTGAGGGCTGAATAGTAAGCGGTTCCGCGTCGCCGTCCTCTTTGGTGAATATCAACGAATCCGAGTAATTCTAAGTCCTGCGCTATATCGACAGCCATTTTGTGTTAACTCTAACCCATCCACCCCTTCGCTGGTAAGCTGATTGCAACACACCGCGTAGCGGCCCAGATATACGGGATCAGAAAAGAGGCCGCGAACGCGAATAATTAGACACGTTATAACAAACACAGGTGATGAAAACGGAACGCTAACCGAATGCGGCGCGCTTTCAATAATTCTGATAAATATCTCGGTTTTTATTAAGAACGTTACTATTGTAACAATCTTGGGAACGATTATATATTGTATTACTGTTACTACTAATTACTTAATACTAGAGATACGGGGCTAAGGCATGACTACCGACGTCGAATACCGATTCCACTTCATGAGACAACAAAACAGCCCACGAAGGCAAGTCCGACATGGAAATATTACGCTTCACGGAGTTTTAGAGAAGCGGACGCCAAACGGACGCATACTCGATAAAACACGGCTCGGTTCTATTGACCTAGAAGGGCTTGAATACGATTTAGTAAAGGATCGCGACGAATTTTGGCGCATGACCGACCTATATCTCAACTTATTCGATGTACCGCCAGAAGCCGCCGACGAGGTCTGCGAGTACCTATCCCGGGTCGTTAGGCCGATCACGGAAAGCGAAGCAGCGTCGCATTACGCTTGAAGCGGCCGATTGCGCGAGACCACTACCCCGATGCGTAAGAAAATATGAAACGTGAAGATCGCGCGACGATATCAGTACACTTTAAGACGAAAGCCGAAATAGACGCTATAGGCATGCGCGGCGAAACGTTTGACGATATCATCAAGCGGTTGCTCGCGTGCTTTCGCGAACGTTGCGCGGGCGAATAACGCTTAGGCTTGGCCTGGTTAAAGCGGAGCCATCACTATT
>Ga0326727_10007393_pt1 | contig 29084 bp, 20 predicted proteins | sample MB2enrmetagenome_FD_207643 | JGI IMG/M metagenome (GOLD analysis project Ga0326727, IMG submission 207643) | Lab enriched peat soil microbial communities from McLean, Ithaca, NY, United States - MB29MY | ecosystem: Environmental > Terrestrial > Soil > Wetlands > Peat | place: USA: New York... | reverse complement strand
CCTATACCTACGACCTGCCGCTTGGGCACGGGCGGGCATTTCTCGGTAACATGCCGCGCGTCCTCGACGCCATCGTGGGCGGATGGAAGACGAACGGCATTTGGCGCATTTCGGCAGGCCGCCCGCTTACCGTCACCATCGCCAATGGCGGAACACCTCTACCCACCTACGGCTCGCAACGACCGAACATCGTCGGCACGCCGCGGCGCGCTGGCGGTAAAGACAGCGATTGGGTGAACCAATACTTCGCCGATCCTAACGTGTTCCAATCTCCAGCCTCATTCACGCTCGGCGACGCTCCCCGCTCTCTCTCGGACATTCGGACCCCGAGGGTATTTAGCAGCGATCTGTCACTGCAAAAAGAGTTCTCGATGGCGAAAGTGCGCGAAGGCCTGAAGGCTGAGATTCGCTTAGAGGCGCAAAACGCATTCAATCATCCGACCTTCAGCATGGGTTCACCCGGACCTTACGGCAACGATACTCTTAATGTCGGCTATGGCGATTTCGGACAGCTCACCGGCATGTCGGCGATCGGCCCGCGGCAAGTGCAATTGGCGTTGAAGATAACCTTCTAGAAACATGGAGTAGCCGCAGATCTTTTCCGGGGATCGAGAGATACAAAGGCGGGGAACGGACTCATCCCCGCCTTAACGTCTCTCAAACACGACGGCGACCTTGTCTTCGTAAGCCACCCGCCAATCTTGCGGAAGTTCGCGGAGCAGGTTGGCTAGAGTCGATCCGGTGGGCAGCAGTGCCGTCCGAATCTGCCATTCCTGCAACACGTTCTGCCATCCCGGCTCGGCCTGGGTCAGGATCAGGTACTGGCGAATCCGGCCCGAGCCATAGAGATCGTGACGGTCGTCGACGACGACCTTGCGCTCGGGATACATCACATAGATGAGATAGCCTCCCCAAGCATCGGTCGAGAATACAGGCTCTGTGACGGGTGGCTCATACACGTTCTCTTTCTGCAGAAAGCTCACGGCCGCGACGGGTATCTTCTTGGGATCGAACTGCGCATCAATCAGATGCCGCGAGCCGAGCCATCCGCCTTGAAGACAAATTGCGAAGGCAAAGGCCACCGAAACAACCGGCCACAGGTGCCCGCGAAGCTGCATCTCCTGCGCGCCCATCCGATCGGAAAACTCTGAAATCCGCGCCGTGCGCTGGCGCACCCATGGCCAGGCGCCGGGCTTATCCGCCAGAGAAGTGAAGTTCTCCCACAGAAGCGGTCCAGCCACCAGCACCAGCAGCATCGACGAAACCGGAAGATTGCGCGACGAATAGAATCCCGCATAAGTCGCCAGCAGCACGACCAGCACACCGCTAAGCCGCTGCTTTCCGTTGCCCCGACGATGGCTAGCAAACGCGATCAGCACCAGCATCAGGATGATCGCAAAACCGCGCTCGGCCCAGCCATGGAAATCCGGCGAGCGGAACTCGTCGATCCGGTTCATCAGGTAGCGATCGCCGAGATAGCGAAAGATGTGCGCGTGCAGCCGCCAGCCATACGGATTCACCAGCGTCGCCACCGCCGAGGCCACCCAAGTCCAAGCCATGGCACGAGCCCGATGCGCGGCGCGAATCGCGGCAAACGCATCCTGCGCGCGCAAACTTTCTACCAGCGCAGCGAACGTGTAGATTCCCAGCAGCGCTAGTCCGAAGATCCATCCGCCATGCAGGTTCACCCACAGCAACATCGAGGCGGGAAAGAACCACGGGATCCATCGCGGAACCTTTGCGTGCTCGCATTGTTGGACGTTGGTCGTTCGTTGTTCGCTTTTCGCGCTTCGCTCATCGCTGACCGCTATTTGTCCGCCGGGCAAACAGCGAACAGCGAACGACGGCCATCGTTCCCAATTTTCGAGCACGGCAAACCAGAGTAGCGAAAAAAGCCAGCTCACAATGTGCGGTCGCGCGTAGAGATGAATGGTGGAAGCCGCCTCCGCCAGCAGCATCAGCACGATCGCCAGCAGCAGACCGGTCCCGCGCTGCAGCAGCAGAGAAAGCAGCAGCGCGAAAATCGCGGCCACCAGCAAGCCGCAAAGCCAAACGATTCCGTTCAGTCCGCAGGCCCGGTGCAGAATCCCAAGAGCCACGTCGTACAACCACTCCCAGGCAAACCAGGGCTGACCTTGCAGGGTGGAAGAAAACGGATCGGTGCGAGGAAGGGAGTGGGTCGCCAGAATCCGCTCGCCGGTCCGGATATGCCATCCGATATCGGGATCGGCCAGCGGCCGATTCGACAAAGTCCCGGCCAGCAGCGACCAGAAAAGAAAAATGAAAATGATGTCGCGGACGGAAGGCAGGAGAAAACGCAGAGCTGAAGAACTGGGCGGTTGATCGGGTGATCGGGTCATTGGGTCATCGGGTCATCGGGCCATCGAAAGTCAACAACATCGGGTCATCTAGCAGTTGTACGCTTTTCAGATCACCCGATGGCCAGATGACCCGATCACCCGATGCTCTCATCAATATCGCAAATAGCCAATCCCCACGCGCATACTGTGCAGGATGCTATCCGGCATGGTCACGGCAACGGTCAGCCCCAGCACCGCATGCACGATGCCGATGGCATAGATACTGCGATAGCGCCGGAACATCTCGCAGAAAAACAGTCCTCCAACCAGAGTAAACGTCGTCAGTATGGGACTGGGCAGGTGAGCGGCGGCAAACAATGTCGCCGCGATCCAAACCGCCGCCGAACTCCCGAACAGCTCTTCGCAACGCGTGAAGAAAAATGATTGCAGCATGAATTCCTGGATCAGCGCCCAGGCCAGGTACTCCCACGTCGCATGCAGGTTCGGCCACGTCGGATTCGCGGGTATCTGGCCACCCGCCCAACGCACTGCGAACACCATGAAAAGCGCCGCCGCCAAACTGACCGCCAGCACCAGGCCGGAGCCAAAGCTGGTCGGCAGGCTCAAACCCATCCGCCGCAGCGAGGGCCGGTCCACCACAGCAAACAGAAAAACCGTGAGGACTGCAATAACACCCCACGTGTTGCGGAATACCAGGCGCGACGACCACAACGCGCGCTCGATGAACACGTAGGCAACAATCAACTGGAACCAGGTGAAATAACGCCGGTAGGCGAGCGGAACCTCCAACGTTCGCAACCAGAGATTCGGCGCCGAAACCGGGGCAGCCGACTCATCAATAATTTTCGACGAAATGGCCATTCTGCGAATCTCTATAGTAGGTCAATAAGTGGGGCAATAGGCAGGGCAATAAGCAGGACAAATGAACAGCAAGCCGAAACCGAGGGTGGTAATCGTGGGCGCTGGTTTCGCGGGCCTCACCGCTGCCCGCCGGATCGCCCGGCTCCCCGTACATGTGACCGTCGTTGACCGGAGAAACCACCACACGTTCCAGCCGCTGCTCTATCAGGTCGCTACCGCCGGCCTGTCTCCGGGCGAAATCGCAGCGCCCATCCGGTGGATACTTAGAGCCCACTCTAATGTCGAAGTGTTGCTTGAAGAAGTGCTTGATTTCAATTTGGAGCAGAAGAAGGTTATTACGCAGGAACAGGAGCTCGATTACGACTTCCTGATCATCGCCTCCGGCGCCACCCATGCTTACTTTGGCCACCCGGAATGGGAGCCTCTGGCACCCGGTCTGAAAACGATCGAAGACGCTCTCGAAATCCGCCGCCGCGTTCTGCTGGCCTTCGAACTGGCTGAGCGCCAGACTGCCGACGGTCAAACCGCTCCTCCGCTACAGTTTGTGGTCGTCGGAGCTGGCCCCACCGGCGTCGAACTCGCCGGAACCATGGCTGAAATCGCACGCCACGCCATGAACCACGAGTTTCGCAATATCGATCCGCGGCAAAGCCGCATCCTGCTCATCGAAGGCGGACCCCGCGTTCTGCCGGCCTACTCCGAAGAACTTTCCCGCAAAGCCGAAGACCAATTGCGACGCTTGGGAGTCGAGGTCCGCACCTCTAACCTAGTCACGCGCGTTGAGCCCGGCGCGGTTTGGGTGGGCGATGAGAAGATTCCATCTCCAGTGGTGTTGTGGGCAGCGGGTGTGGCCGCCTCGCCGCTGGGCCGAAAGTTGGGTGTGCCCATCGACCGCGCCGGCCGCGTGCTCGTCCAACCCGACCTTAGCCTTCCCGGATATCGGGAAGTATTTGTTCTTGGTGACTTAGCCGCACTCGCGGACGAAAACGGCAAGCTGCTGCCTGGAGTCGCGCCGGTGGCCATTCAGGAAGGGGACTGGATCGCAGAGACCATCGCTCGCGACCTGGAGCATCAGCCGCGGCGCGCTTTTCACTATCACGACAAAGGCAGCCTGGCCACGATCGGCCGCGCCGCCGCCGTCGCCCAGATCGGAAAGTTCGAGTTGTCTGGCTATTTCGCCTGGCTGGCTTGGCTGTTCATCCACATTTTTTTCCTGATCGGGTTCCGCAATCGTGTCATCGTGATGATCCAGTGGGCGTGGTCCTATCTGACGTACGAGCGCGGCGCCCGCCTGATCACCGGCAGTAGCGAACTGACGGGCTGGACCCAGTCCCAGCTCCACGCCAAGAATATCGAAAACGCTAACCCAACTATGCCCGCAGTCCAGCGTCGGGCGTGATGCGCCATCTCCCTTGCCGATATAATCGACTTGTCGTGAAACGCACCGCTGTTTTCGTCTTTCTCTACTCGCTGCTTCTCTGCCCTTTGCTTCGGGCCCAAGAAACTTCCGCCTCTGGCCGAACTGTTGCCGGACAAGTCGTTGCCGGGCAAACCGTGGTCGTGATCCCCTTCGAGAACGATTCTCCGACTCCAGGTCTGGAGTGGCTCGGCGAATCCTTCCCCGCGACCTTCCACGAGCAGCTCAATTCTCCGGTCCTATATGTAGCCAGCCGCGGCGACCGACTCCGAGCCTACGATCGCCAGGGCATTCCGGCCGGCGTTCATCCGTCGCGTGCCACTCTCTACCGCCTCGCCGAGCAAATGGATGTCGATTACGTTGTGCTCGGCTCTTATAAGTATGACGGCGCGCGCCTCACTGCCATCGCCCAGTTACTCGACATGCGCGCTCAGAAACTTCTGCCCGAGGTCACAGAGTCCGGACCTCTCGCCGATCTCGGCACGCTGCAATCCGCGCTGGCCTGGGATTTGCTGCGCCAGATCCGCACCGACTTCTCTGTGCCCAAGGACAAGTACATCGCCAGCGCTGCTCCCGCGCGCCTCGACGCCCTGGAAAACTACACACGCGGCATATTGGCAACTACTGCCGAGGAAAAAGTCCAGCGCTATCGCGAAGCCGTTCGCCTCAATCCGGATTACGCTCAGGCTTGGCTGGAACTCGGTGAGACTTACTATGCGCAGCGCGCCTACGAACCGGCGGTCGACGCCCTGAGCCAAGTACAGCCATCTTCATTAATGTCTGGCGCAGTTGCCCGCGAGGCAAATTTTTATCTAGGTCTAGCCGCCTACGCGCACGGAGACTTCGCGAAGTCCGAAAGCGCCTTCCAGTTCGTAGCCGCCCGCTTGCCGCTAGCGGAGGTCTACAACAATCTCGGAGTGGTCGCCGCCCGCCGTGGCCAGAAGAAGGCCGTCGAGTATTTCGAGCGCGCGATTCAGAACGATCCCAGCGACGCCGATTATCACTTCAACCTGGCGGTAACATTCAGCCAGGCTGGTGATCGCGTTGGCGCCGCACGCGAACTGCACGCGGCGCTCGATCATCGCCCGAACGACGCCGAGGCCAAAATGTTGCTCGATTCCCTGACGCCACCGGCTGGCGGTATCGTGCCCAGCAGTGCAACCTCGAAGGCTCCGCCCGAGCGCATCAAGCGCAACTACGAGGAAGACGCCTTCCGCCAGTTCACCACCCAAATGGGGGGATGGGCGGAGCAGCAATTTGCCCGATCCGATCCTCGCGCCCACGCGCGCTTTCACCTCGAACTCGGCAAGGAACTTCTGGCCCACGGATTCACCACCGAAGCCGAGGCGGAATTCCGTCATGCCGCCGCGGTCGATCCCTCAAGCAGCGCGCCGCTCCTGGCCCTTGCCGAAGATTACGACGCTAGCGGCGACGCCAGCCAAGCCCGCGCCCAAGCCGAAGCCGCACTCCACATTCGCGAATCGGCCGACGCCTACGTGGTTCTGGCGCGGCTCGATTTGAGAGAGAATAGAATGGAAGCAGCCGCTCAGGACATCAACCGGGCACTGCAATTGGAGCCAGGCAATCCCGCAGTCCAGGATCTGAAGCACGCCCTAGCAGCCAAGCTGGCGGAGAAAGCGCAGCCACTGCCACAGCCATGAAGCCGTCCAAACCAGTTCTCAGTTCTCGGTTCTCAGTTCTCAGAAGTTCATTGGCATCGCGCTTTTGGTTCGCCGTTCTTGCTTCTGCATTTCTGGCCGCGTCTTGCTCTGCCGACGTCCTGAAGATCGCAATCAACGACGTCATCCAGCCTGTCACCGTCGAATACATAGGCCGCGCTCTCGAAATGGCAGCCGCCGACCACGACCAAGCCGTGCTGATCGAGATGAATACCCCCGGCGGTTTGCTCGATTCCACGCGCGAAATCATTAAGAGGATCGAGTCTTCCCCTGTGCCAGTGATCGTCTACGTGGCTCCGACTGGAAGCCGTGCTGGGTCCGCAGGGATCTTTATCCTCGAGGCGGCTGACGTGGCCGCGATGGCGCCAGGCACCAACGCCGGCGCGGCGCATCCGGTCCTGCTCTTTGGCCCAATTGCGGCCAAGCCCGATGACGAGATGAACCGCAAGATTGAAAACGACACAGCGGCGTTCATGCGCTCCATTGCCTCCAAGCGCGGCCGCAACGTCGAACTGGCGGAGAGCGCCGTGCGCGAGTCGAAGTCGTTCACCGACCAGGAAGCACTCGACAAGAAACTGATCGAGTACATAGCGCCCAGCGAGCAGGACCTGTTCCATCAGTTGAACGGGAAAAGCTTCAAGCGTTTCAACGGCACGACCTTCACGCTAAGCTTGTCCGACCAACCTGTGCGCGACTACCGCATGACGCTCAAGCAGCGCCTCCTTGCCTACATCATGGATCCGAACATCGCGTTCATCCTGCTGGCTATCGGAGCGCTAGCGCTATATGCGGAATTCAACCATCCCGGCGCGGTCATTCCCGGAACCGTGGGGGTGGTCTTCATTCTTCTGGCAGCGTTCGCCTTGAACCTGCTGCCCGTGCGCTTCGCGGCCATTGCCATGATCATCGGAGCCTTTGCCCTGTTCGCCGCCGAAGCCAAGTTCGCCAGCCACGGCGTACTCACCACCGGAGGGATTGTCCTGTTGACACTGGGCGGCCTGTTCCTAGTCGATGCACCGATTCCCGAAATGCGCGTTCACCTCGCAACCGCGCTCGCCGTCAGCATCCCGCTGGGACTGATCACGGCTTTCCTGATGAGCATCGCCGTGCGCGCCCGCCGCAACAAGGTTGTCACCGGCGAACAAGGATTGATCGGAGAAATCGGAATCGCGCAAACCATGCTGGGACCGTCCGGAAAAGTATTCGTGCATGGTGAGACCTGGGACGCCGTCTCCGCAGTCCCCGTTCCCGCCGGAGAGCGCATCGTCGTGCGCCAAGTCGACGGACTGACGCTGCGAGTCGATCCCGTGCCGGCGACGAGAGCAGTCATGGCTTGAGAATTTGCCGGTGGAGAGACGGGCGCCTCGCCCGTCCGCGCAACGACAGCGGGTGCCCCATTCATTCGCGTCTTTTGCGAATGAGTAGGCGACCCTAAAAAAGGGTAGAAGGGCGGATTGCGGAGGTCGGCGGAGAATCTCAGGCGGCGGGCGGTCGTGGCCACCCACCTATTCGGTGGGAGGGGCTTGCGGCGCTTTGGGTTCTTTCCGCTTTTCCTCCGAATCCACTGAAAACAGCATGTAATGATCGTAGCTGTGTTTGCGGTAATAGTGGTGCTTGTGAAAATCGAGATAGATTTCCGCGCTCTTCGGAAGCCACAATTCAAGATTCTTGCTTGGAAACGGAACTGGGCCGTACTCTACGACCTGTTGCTCGCTAGCCAACTGGATCGCCGGCACCGGACTTACCAGTTCCGACTCGATCCGCACGATCTGAAAGTTGTCCGCCGTAATCCAGGCGCGGCCTTTCAACCGCAGCGGAAACTTTTGACCGCCCGCGAACAAAAGTTGGAAGGGGTCGGGCCGGCCTTCGCGCTCCTTGAAGTGAACCATCCATGCCGCTTGCTCATGCCAGCGCCCCAGCCCTTCGCACGTCATCTCGAAATCTTCCCGCTTGACGGGGTGAAAGACCAGAGCCAACCCGGCAAACCCGCCGGTTTTGATATTGTCGGGTGGATTGGCGTCCGTCTCGCGCTCAGATCGGTATTCATCCACCGTAACAAGCCCTGACTTCTCCTCCGAGATAGAAGCCACATAGTCGTAGTCTCGAGCGTCCATCGTGGCGGGATATCCCATCTCATCCACCTGCCCGTGCAGCATGTGCTCGTTGGCCGCAATCCGCGACACGTTGTCCGCCAGTTCTTTCACGCGCCCGCCTGACATCTCGATCACATTCTCATACGGACAGCTAACCCCAGCAGCGACAGGCGGCTTGACTTCGTCGATTGCCGCGGGCCGCCAGGCGTTGACCGAGACCCCGAGTTCAGGAGTGGCGCGCAGAAGGTCGGCGCCGGGCAAAGGCGTCGCGTTCTTACGCTTAGTATCGGCATCGCCGGCAGCTCCGGTGTCGGGTTTTTCGAGCGTGGCGATCAGGTCGCGTGCTTGGGGAACGACGGGGTTTTTGGGTGAATCACGCACGAAGGCCTTGAGTGCCTGGATACCCTCTTCCTTCTTTCCCAGATCGACCAGGGCCTCCCCAAGAACCAGATTCGCCGTACTGGCCCCAGCTTTCCCATTGGCGATGGCCAACTCCGCCTGTTGCCGAGCCTCCTCATACTTCCCTTGTTTGAGGTAAGCATCGGCCAGTAAGTTGTGCGCCACCCAATAGCCGGGATGGGCATCCACCGCTCTTTCCAGCGTCGCCGCTGCCACGGGATAGTCTTCTTGCCAGAGCTCCAAGCGACCCAGTAACGTCAACGCCTGCACATGATGGGGATTGAGGTTGGCAGCCGTCTCCAGATAGCTCCGCGCCTGGCCGAGCTTGTCTTGCTGATAGAACAGGTATCCCAACAGATAATTCAGATCCGAATTCGACGGCGCCAGTTTGTAAGCCGCCTCCAGTTTTTTGCGCGCGTCCTCGAAATTCCCGGACTTGAGGGCGGAAACGGCATGCTTAGCTTCTTTGCGCGCCTTGGAGGGCATCGCCGCCTCGGCTATGTTGAAGTCCGCCGCCTCTGGATCGCGATGCAGTGCGACCTCGAGCCGAACCGTATCTTGTCGTGTAGCGGTCAGGAATTCCTTTCGCTCGCTCAAATATCCGACAGCACTTATCTCGATTTCGTAGTTGCCGAAAGGCAGACCGAGTCCGGCTACTGATTGATCGTCGGTGGTTTTCCAGACAACGTTGTGAGTGGACTGGTTGGTAATCTTCAAGACCGCCTGCCGGTCCAGGTGGGTTTTGCCGTTCTCCGAGAACACGGTAATCATCACCAGTTCCTCGCCGGAGTGGAGTTCGTACGAGTGGAGCTCGTCCATTCGCACTGTCCTCCCCATTGTTGTCTGCTGAAGTGCCTCCCCCGGTGTCTCCATATTCTGGTTCTGCCCCAAGGCAGGCCCCACCAAAAGATGGAGGAGAAACAGAGTGCCGACGAGACAAGTAACTGCGACCCGTGCCCCACTTTGAGAAACCATAAGACCGCCGGCCGTATTATCGCACTTTGGGCCGGGCTGGTGGCGCAGCCTTTTTGATGGTTAGCTTTTTGTTTCCTGTAATGGAACGCGGGTGTCCCGTCCTTATTTTTTTTGCAAGAGTGGGTTGCGATGCGGCTGACACGTATCGCTCGTCATGCCTCACCCCCCAGAGACGGTCCCCAGGGTGGTAAAATACCGCCGACTTGTCCATCCCCATACAAACTCCCTATCTGGCGCTGCGACCAGTCCCGAGAAGCTTCTCCGATTCCATGCACTCACGGAAGAAATGAATGCGATTTCCACGCGCAGTCCTGGTTTCACTAGCCCTGCTCTTGTTCCCTATCCGTGCACTCCTCTCCGCCCAAGTCGCCCCCGATCTTCGAGGTAAACCCTGGCCTTCCCAATGGATCACCGGCCCTGGCGAGCCCCAACGTGACCCCTTCGTATTCCACTTCCGCAAAGTTCTGGATCTTCCCCAAGCCCCCGCCCACTTTCTAGTACACGTCAGCGCTGATAACCAGTTTCTGCTGCACGTAAATCAGCAGCGCGTCGGCGCTGGACCCGCGCGCGGCGATCTGCCTCACTGGAGATTCGAAACCTACGACCTGGCTCCCTATTTACATGCCGGAAGAAACACGCTGGCCGCGACGGTGTGGGGTTTCGGTGTAAGGGCCGCGTACGCGCAAGTCAGTGATCGAGCCGGATTTGTTCTGCAAGCCGACGCCGCAGCCGACCGCGCCGCCGACAGCAACGAAAGTTGGGAGGTAGAAGAAGACCAGGGCCTGACGGCGCCCGAACCAAGGCCCGAAGTCTCCGATTACAACGGAGCCGAGCCCGGCGAGCGCATCGAAGCCCAGTCCTTCAACTGGCAGTGGGATGCCGATCCCAGCAATACCAATACCAATGACGACCCGAATCGGCCGACCGCATGGAAGAAGGCCGTAGCCATCGACAATCCCGCGCTCCGCGGCAGCCAGATGCAATCGACAAACTGGCAGTTAGTATCGGACCCACTCCCCCCCATGGCGATGGAGTTGATTCCCGCTGGCAAGACCGTTCGCGCTTCCGGCATAGAGACCACAGCATTCCCCGACAAGCCCTTCACCGTCCCGCCGCATTCGAAGGTTAGCGTGCTGGTAGACGTAGGACACCTCACCACGGCTTACCCCGAACTCACGGTCAGCGGAGGCCCAGGCGCCAGCATTCACCAGACCTACGCCGAAGCCTTGTACGACAGCAAGAACCAGAAAGGCAATCGCAACGAAATAGCCGCCAAGCACATCGCCGGCCTCGCCGACGATTTCTTCCCCGACGGCCCCACCCGGACCTTCATGCCGCTAGCCTGGAGAGCCTGGCGTTATTTGCAGCTCGATATCGTAACCGACAACGAACCCCTGAAAGTAGAAAGCCTGCGGGCGTGGTTCACCGCCTTTCCCTTCGAAGAGCGTGGATACTTCCATTCCGACGATCCCAATCTATCCGACATCTGGCAAATCGGCTGGCGCACGGCCCGTCTCGACGCCCATGACACCTACATGGACACTCCGTACTGGGAGCGCCTGCAATACATCGGCGACACGCGCATACAGGCTCTGCTCTCCTACACCATTGCCGGAGACGACCGCCTCGCCCGCCAAGCCATCCAGTCGTTCAACGACTCGCGCATCCCCGACGGCATCACCCAAAGCCGCTACCCCTCCAACTCCAGCCAGTTCATTCCGACCTTCTCCCTGCTCTGGATTGGCATGATCCACGACTTCTGGCTCTACCGTGGAGACCAGGATTTTGTGCGCCAGCAACTCCCAGGCACACGCACCGTACTGGCCTGGTTCCGCCAGCACCAGCGCGCGGATGGACTCTTGGATAAGTTACCCTGGTGGCCATTCGTGGATTGGGCAAAGGATTTCGATGCCGGAGTTCCACCGCAGGACGAGAACGGCGGCTCGGTGCCAATCACCCTGCAGTACGTAGAGGCGTTGCGCAACGCGGCAGAACTGGAAAGCGTCATGGGAGACCCAAAACAGGCGGCCGAATATCAATCGGCGGCAGCCCGCGCCGTGCGCGCGGTGCGAAATCTATGTTGGAACAAGCAATATGGCCTGGTCGCCGACACTCCGGCTCAGACCCACTTCAGCCAGCACGCCAACATTCTCGCCGCGTGGCTGGACTTAATTCCCAGTCAGCAACAAAAGACTGTGCTGGCAAAGATCTTGTCGTCCGAGCAAAACTCAATCCAGCCGGAATCGGGCAAGACTGAGCCGCTGCCCCCCATCTCAAAATCCACTTACTATTTCCGCTTCTATCTCGCTCGGGCCCTCGACCATGCCGGCATGGGAGACGAATATCTTCCGCTGCTCCAGCCCTGGAGAGATATGGCTGCCCTCGGCCTGACCACATGGGCTGAAACCCCCGAGCCCACCCGTTCCGATTCGCATGCCTGGAGCGCCCATCCCAACTTCGATCTGCTGACCATCGTGGCCGGCATCCGTCCAAGAACCGCCGGATTCACCGAGGTCACCATCCGGCCCCATCTGGGAACGCTGCACCATGTGACCGCCGCCGTGCCCACTCCGAAGGGAGAAATCAAAGTCGAATACACCCGGACCACCACAGGAGTGAGAGCCGCAATCGTGTTGCCTGCAAATGTTTCCGGCGACCTCATCTGGGACAAGAAAATCTACAATCTCCGTCCCGGCCAGCAAGAACTAACCTTGCCACAAAAGTGATATCGAGCTTTATCGCCGCCCCGCATCACGCTCAACAACGGCGGGGGCTCGTTCCTCGCAGCCATAAGCGCTCGCATGCGCTACAATCCGCTGAGACTCTGAATTGCGAATTGCCTGGAGGCATATATGGATCTCGGATTCCCGGTGATCACCGTCGCTATCGTCATCGTCGTCATCTACCTGCTGAGTTCCATCAAGATTCTGGCCGAGTATGAGCGCGGCGTCATCTTCGTGCTAGGCCGCTTGAGGACGAAAGCCAAAGGCCCTGGGTTGGTATTCGTCTTTGCCCCGGTGCAACGCATGGTTCGCATTTCGCTGCGGCAGGAAGCGTTGGAGGTTCCGCCGCAGGACATCATTACTCGCGACAACGTCACGCTTAAGGTGAATGCGGTTATTTTCCTGCGCGTCATCGATCCCAACAAGGCCGTCGTGGAAGTCTCCAATTACGCCTACCAGACTTCGCAGTTTGCCCAGACTACTTTGCGCTCGGTGCTCGGCGAACAGGAACTGGACGAATTGCTGGCGCATCGCGACAAGATCAATCTGCGGCTGCAAAGCATCCTCGATACGCACACCGCGCCCTGGGGCGTGAAGGTCGCCAACGTGGAAGTTAAGCAGGTGGATATGCCGGAGTCGATGTTGCGCGCCATGGCCAAGCAGGCCGAGGCGGAACGCGAGAAGCGCTCGAAGATCATCCACGCCGAAGGCGAGTTCTCGGCCGCCCAGCGACTGGTCGATGCCGCACATTTGTTGGCGACCGAACCGATCAGCATCCAGTTGCGCTATCTGCAGACGCTCACCGAAATCGGGGTCGAGAAAAATACGACGGTCGTGTTCCCCGTGCCGATCGATTTCTTCTCCGGTTTGCAGAACTTGCTCGCAGGCGCGAAAACACCCGCCCCGCCGGCGGGAAAGTAGAGGTCAACGCTACTCAACATGGCCAAGGCGCAGCAGGACACGGAGATCACGCTTGGCACCGGCCGCATGCTGGCCATTTTTTTCACCTTTGTCCTGATCTGCGCTTTCTTCTTTGCGATCGGCTTTTCGCTCGGCAGAAGAACCGCCATGGCAGGCACGGGCATCTTGCAGAGCGCTCCGACTGGAGTTCCGGCGACCGTGGTTCGCCCCTCGGCCGCGAAGAACACTTCGCAGCCCACGCCGCAGTCTCAGTCCAATGACTTTAGCTTTTACAAGGCCGTTGGCGAGAAGAACGCAGACGCCGCGCTCACGCCGCAGAATTCAACGGCGCCGGCGGCAGCCTCAACGGCGGCGTCCCCAGCCGCCGAAGTTCCGTCAAAAGCAGCTGCCGACGGCGCAACTGCGGCGCCCGCACCATCAACAACAACGAGCGGCGGGTACTACGTACAGGTCGCCGCCGTCAGCCGCCAGGAAGATGCCGATGCGCTGGTCGAAGCTTTGAAAAAGAAGCAGTATCCAGCCTTCACCGCCAGCAGTACTCCCGTCGACAAGTTCTATCACGTACAGGTCGGACCGTACGCCGAACTGAAGGATGCCGAGGGCATGCGCGCCCGCCTCATCAGCGACGGCTACAATCCGATTGTGAAAAAGTAGAGAGGAATTTGTAATTTTGCAATCGGGTAATTTGGTAATTGAAGATCAAAATCAATGGGTTTCAAATTACAAAATTACAAATTGCAAAATTACAAATCTTATGGCTCCCAATCTCGATTGCTTTCTGCACGCCATTGCCGATCCCACTCGCCGCCGAATTCTGCGCGCGCTCAAGGAGAAAGGCGGATGCTCCCTCGGCAAGGAAACCGGGCTCTGCGCCGCCGATATCGAGCAGCGCGTGAAGCTGGCGCAGCCTACCGTTTCTCATCACATGCGAATTTTGGAGAAGGCCAGCCTGGTGGAAGCCCAGCGAGAAGGTCACTGGCGCTGGTACCGGCGCAACGAAGCATTGATTACGGAGATGATGCGGGGACTGAAGGGACAACTTTAGAAGGCACAACTTTGAGTGGTTCGGCTGCGACTATGCTCCCGCGCCCGCCATGGACGCTTTTTCTTCGCTCTTCTCATCCGTCTTCAGGTCTTTCGCCTTCGTTGCCGAGTTCCCTTCCCTCTGGCTCAGCGCGCGTACTTGTGAGATCAAGTCCGCCACCTCAAACGGCTTGGCCAGTGAGGGCACGCCGTGTTCTTGCAGGAAACTCCGGGTCTGCGCGTCAGTAACGCTGGAAAACGTCAGCAGCAGCCCTTTCTCCAGACCGGGGCAGTTTTTCGATATCCACTCGTACATTTCCTGGGCGCTGCTTCCGCCGGGCATACGACCGTTCATCACGATCACGTCGAAAGAGCCGTGGCGGAGCTGCTGCTGCGTGTCCTCCACGCTCATGGAGGTGGCGACTTCGGCCCCTGCGCCGACCAGCACGTCGCGTTCAAATTCCAGCACCGCTTCTTCGTCCTCGACCAGCAGCACACGCCCTGTCAGCACCGAATCGCGCCGCGTGGACACCACCGTTTCCGGCAACGCGGGCTTCTCGCTCGCCAGTAAACGGACTTCAATCGTCGCTCCGCCCTCTTCCCGGTTGCGCGCCACGATTTCCCCGCCATGTTCCTTGACGATCCCGTAGCAGATGCTCAACCCAAGACCGGTTCCCTTGCCCACCGACTTGGTGGTGTAGAAGGGATCGAAAATCCGGCTCGGGTCCTTAATTCCCGGACCGCTGTCATGGAACTCCACACACACATAGGCATCTTTCTTGAACACGCGGACTTTCAACACACCGCTGCCGCTACCCTCCACCATGGCGTCGAGCGCGTTGTTGACGATGTTCAGGAAGACCTGCTCCAACTGATGCGGGTCGGCCACTACCGAGGGAAGATCCTCGGGAATGTCGCGTTCCAGCGAGACATTGTTGACCTTCAAATCGTATTCACGCAGCGTGAGGGACTCTTCCAGCACCTTGCGCAGATCCACTTCCTGCTTCTGCGGCTTGCGCTGGCGGGCAAACGACAGGAGATTCTGTACCACACGGTGCGTGCGCTGGGCCTGCTTGAACAGCTTGCGCACATAGTCGGCCGACTGGTGATCGAGACCCGCGCCTTCCAGCAGTTGCGCGTAACCGAGGATTGCGGTCAGCGGATTGTTCAACTCGTGCGCCACGCCGGAAATCAATTGCCCGACCGCCGACATCTTCTCGCTCTGCAGGAGTTGCTCCTGCGTCCGCCGCAAATCTTCGTATGCCCGGCAAGTCTCCTCGTAGAGCTGCACCTTTTCGATGGTCGTCGCCAGTTGCCGGCTGATGGCGACCAGCAGATTCTCATCGTTGCTCGAATAGTGCCGGTCTTCCTTGCTGGCAATGCCCATGATACCGATGGGCTTGTCCTTGCTCCAGAGCACAACCCAGATCCAGTAGGGCAAGCGGTCGGCACACACAAATTCAACTACCGCGGCTGGCAGATGCGGCAGAAAATCCTGGGTCACCACTTCCGCTCGCGAGCGCATCACCAGTTCGCCCAAGCCTTCGGGAAACACGACATCGGCCATGCGCACGCGCGCTTCGCTGCGCGGACCCCAACCGGCGCGCCGCCGGAAAGTATTGTCCGGCTCCGCCGCCAGATACACCGAGCCGGTCTCCGCTCCAAACAGCGAGATCACCTGGCGCAATGTCAGGTTCAGAATTTCATCCAGATCGAACGACTGGGTGGCGATGACAGCCATCGCGTTGAGTGCATTCAACTCACGGTTGCGCCGCCGCATCTCGTCTTCCGAGCGTTTCTTCTCGGTGATGTCGAGCACGAAGCCCTGATAACGCTCAATGTTCCCGGCCGAATCGCGTGTGGCGAAACAGCTCTGCGCCACCACCAGCAACGTGCCATCTTTTCGCCGCGCCGTAATTTCAAAGTTGCGCACGTAGTTGTGCGCCTCGATCTCCTTGCGAAAAGCCTCTCGTTCGTCGGCCACCGAGTACAGCACGCTGCCCATATCGAGAGCCATCAACTCATCCCGGCTGCCGTACCCAAGCATGGTGACAAAGGCGTCGTTGCAATCGAGCAGATCGCCATCCGGCGTCGCTACGAACACGCCTTCCTGCGCCTGCTCAAACAACATGCGGTACTTTTCTTCGGCGACTTGCCGCGCGGTCGTATCGTGCACCACATGGATGGTGCCCTTTTGCTGGCCTCCCTGCTCGGCATACGAGGAAGTCGAAATCACCGACTGCCCGCCGAAACACGGGTCCATTCCTTCGGTTAGCCCCGAGCCGCGTTCGCAGTAGGGGCATCCGCTCCAGGCGCGCTGTTGCGGGAGAACATCCTCACAGAGATTGCCCAACACATCGGCGGGCGCCTTTTCCAGCCGCTGCAGCAAGGCTTGATTGGTCTTGAGGATGCGGAAGTCCGCGTCGTGCGCCAGAATCAGATCCTGGATGGAATCGAAGGTATTCATCCACTGCCGCTGCGAGCGCAGCACCTGCTCCAGCAAGCGGAGATTCTCGACCGCAATGCCCAGCGTCTGCGCCGCGGTTTCCAGGAACTCCATTTCTTCCCGCGTCTGGCGCCGGCTGCGGGAACAGCCGAGCGACAGCATCCCGATCACCGCTTTCTTGCCCTGCACCGGCAGCATCACGACATGATGAATGCCGCGCTTCCCCAGGTGTTCCCGCTCCGGCTCCGCCATCTCCGAGAGGTTCATCACCGCCGCGCGGTTTTCCTGGAGGACGCGGGCCTGCGTTTCATCGGTCCCTGCTTGCGCCGTCCCTGTCTGGCCCGTCCCTGTTTGACCCAGGGCCCGCAGAGATTCCGGCGACAGGCCGACGTGCTGCGTGGGCACGAGATGGCCGCCGTCCATCAATTGGAACCACGCTGCTTTCGCCCCCACGATGGATCTCAGTTTCTCCAGCGCTGTCTGCATCATGGGGCCGTGATTCTGGCTGCGCGCAATCGTGGCCGCCAACTCGTTCAGCACGGCCAGCCGGCGCGTGCGCAGCCACGAGTCATCCAGCACCACCAGCAGGATGCTGGAGCCGAACAGCACCTCCGCCAAGAGGTAACCTTCGCTCGGAATGTGGCTGGTAAATCGGGGCCAATGCAGATTCAACGTCAGCAGCCCGGCGGCGTACACGAAGGACCCCAGTCCAATGCGCCCGAAGCGGTAGCGCAGCAGTTCGACGGCTGCCCCGGCCGCAATCAGCCGGCAGCATATTTCGAGCCCGAGGCCGAGCGCTTTCGAGTCCGGAAAATACAGCGGACGCATGGCGGCGCAGATCATCAACACCCATGCCACCGCCGCGAGCGCCGTCAGCGCCCGCCGCGCGTGCGCAGAAATCAAAGCGGCGGCGGCAAACAACCCCATCGCCAGCACAAAGTCGGCCTGCGCGAATGCCGCCATCGACTTCGAGGCGGCGTGCAGCTCGCCCCGGCCCGTCAGCCAAAGAAACGCTCCATAGGCGAACCAACCCGCTCCCCACGCCAGCAGACATCGTTCCCTAAAGACGCGGAAGAAGAGCAGACTGGCAGCCACCGCGATCAGGGCGGCCGTTTCCCGCGCCGTCAGCCAGGGGACGGCCAACAGGCCAACCGATTTCCCAAATAGCATGGCAGGATCCATAGAAAGCACACGAAAACAGGCGCACGGACGCCCAATCTCTTAAATACCACGCTAGGCCTCCCTCGTTATCGGATTTCCGTGTTCAGCTGGTTACTTTCGGAATGTGAAGTCGTGGCCTAAAATAAGCGATACATTCACTTAGCGCCATGCCCAACGACCGCATTCTCGTGGTAGACGACGAAGAGACGATCCGCGAGATTGTTTGCTCAGCGCTCGCCTTAGCGCATTATCAGACGCGTTCCGCCGCCAATGGCGTCGAAGCCCTCGCCATTCTGGAATCGGGCGATGAATTCGATCTCGTGCTCTCCGACCTGATGATGGCGGAAATGGATGGAATTGCTCTTTTGGAACGCGCCAAAGAACGTTACCCGGATATGCCGATCGTGATGGTCACAGCCGTCCACGACATCGGGGTGGCACTGCAGGCTTTGCGCAATGGGGCGTACGACTATCTGCTCAAGCCCTTCGAGCGCGAGGAATTGCTGCACACGGTCCGGCGCGCGCTGGAGAATCGCCGCCTCAAGCGCGAGAACGACGCCTATCGCACCAATCTTGAGGCGCTGGTTGCCGCCCGTACCCAGCAATGGAAGACGGCGCTTTCCAACCTAGAGAAGTCCTATGACATCACACTTGAAGTCTTGGGCGATGCGCTCGACCTCAAGGACGCCGAGACCGAACACCACTCCAAACGCGTCACCGCATTCACCATCGCCATTGCGCGCAAAATGGGCCTGCCCAAAGAAGAGATCAACGTCATCTCCCGCGGAGCCTTCCTGCACGATATCGGCAAGATGGCCATTCCCGACAAGATCCTGCACAAGCCCGGCAAGCTTACGGACGACGAAATGGCCATCATGCGCGAGCACTGCTACCTCGGATACAAGATCATCTCCCGCATCCCGTTTTTAGCGGAGGCTGCAGAAATCGTTTACGCCCACCAGGAACGCTACGACGGACTAGGCTATCCCCGCGGTCTGAAGGGCGACGAGATCCCGCTGGGCGCCCGAATTTTCGCGCTCGCCGATACCCTGGATGCCATGCGATCCAAGCGGGATTACCGTGATGCCCAAACCATTCAGGCCGTTCGCAAGGAAATCGAGCTCTGGTCCGGTCGCCAGTTTGATCCAAAGATCGTCAAGGTATTTCTGGAAATGCCCGACAATATCTGGGAAGACCTGCGGAACGAAATCAATGAGCAGGCCCCGCCTTTCCCGAAGGTGTAACAGCGAACGGAGCACGGCGTTGAGCGTCGGGCACCGATCCTTGGGTAGTGATCGTTTAATCCTCACCGTCCAAACCCTGAGGTTCCAAACCCCGACCAGCGCTTCCCGAGTAGCGCCAGGCATCGTTTTAGCTTGAGCGCCTCATCCAACCGGACAAGTGAAGTCAATCCAAACGGCCCCCACCACGGTCATATTCAGCCGTGCTGGGGTGAGCAACCGGCGCTCGCCAGGATGTGCCTGTTTCGCATCTGGCGGGCACGCCGGGTTATACTTTGGCGAAGGCAGACAATTTGCGAAGCCTCGTGAACAAACTCTCAGCGTGGGCAGGAATCCTGTTCCTGACCGCTGCAATAGCACTGTTGGCCCAGACAACCGCTCCGGCCATTGCGCCCATATCCCGGCCGAATGCTGTCCCGGAGGGCACGACTTTCCTCGTCCGGCTAGAGGACAGACTGGACACCGCGGAACTGCATCCCGGCCAACATTTCAAGGTCAAGCTGGACGAGGACCTCATCGCCGCCAACGGCAAAATGATTCCCCGAGGCAAGAAGATTAAGGGTCACGTCAGTTCCGTGGAGCACGGGCTGAACGCGCGCCTGCTGCTCAGCTTCGACGAAATCGAAACCCGCCACGGATGGGTCGCGCTGATCGCCACCGTCATTGGAGTTCCCAACGAACGCGGCCTCAAGGCGCCGGACTCCGAGGGTGAAATCGAACGCAAGGGAACGAGTGCGAAGCAAACGGTCGAAGACGCGGCCGCCGGTGCAGCCCTCGGCGCCAATGCCGGCGCAGCCACGGGAGGCGCGAAAGGCGCCGGCTCCGGAGCAGCCGCCGGAGCAAGTGCGGGAGCCATGGCCAGCCTGCTTGCCAATCGCGATCTTCGTCTCGAAAAAGGGACCACCCTGGAGGTGCGTCTCGATCGCGCGCTCCAGATTCCCTCACACTGAAAACCTAGAATCGCCGCCCGGCTTCCCCGTAGAGACGCGAATTGCCGTGTCCACTATGCCCGACTAGCGAACCCTTAATCGTTGCGAACCACGACCTCACGTCGCGAGGAAACCCGGCTCGCATCCACTGTCACTTCCCGCTGGATCTCCATCTCGATCGACGTTCCCGGCTCCAGCCGCACGTCGGAGCCGCGCGTGAGCATTCCAACCGCCAGCCCAGCCACGCCTCCGATTCCCGCTCCGATGCCGGCTCCTTTCGCTCCGTTGGTTATCGCGCCAATCACCGCTCCCGTGGTTGCCGTGCCTGCGGCGGTCTCAGCTTTTTTCCCGGCGTCGCTATCCTGACGGATCGTCCCTTCGGAATCCTTCATCGACGTTTTCTCCGCGCCGGGCGTGTTTTCCACCGAGCCGCCGAGCATCACCGTATAGCCGTTGGGATAAATCATCGAGGTAAAGTGGATCAGCACCTCGGCGCGCCCCTTGACGTGCCCACCGCGCTGCACGCGCTCGACCTTTCCCTGGATGTAGGTCCCCGCCGGAATCACGACCCGCTCGTTGACCACAAAGGGAAAAGCAGTCTCCGCGTATACCGGATCTCCGTCTCTCGCCGTCTTCGTCGAAATCGCCTGCTTCAGTGTGAGTGGAACCCTCGTCCCCGCCGGAATGGTCAGGGTAGGCTTCCCGGACTCCACCGCAGGTGCCGCCGGGTCCGGGGTTAGAGACGACTGTGCGAACGCGATCCCCGCCAGCAGCACAACCCAAACCGAAGCAGCACGAATTCTCATCGAAGCCTACCTCTTCAAGATATTAGCAACACGCTTGCACGCTGAGATGCATCGATCAGAGCGCCGGTTAGCTGAGAAACTCCAGTCGCAAAAAAGTGGAGTTGTTCTTCCATTGGCCCGCCTAACCGCTGCTTTTCCGCCCCCGGTTCTCCGACACATTGCCCATGAACTGCGACTGCAGCTTTTGCGCGCAACCCTCGCCACAAACATGCATTGCGCCTTCCTGCACCGCCAGTTTTTCGTCCCAGGGCGCCAGATGCATCACCGGCAGATCATAATCGCCAAATGAGCTCCACATCACCCACCAACGGTCGCTGCCGCCTTTTAGCACCCCGCAATTGGGGCCGGCGCAGCGGTAAAACGGACTCGGAATGAGAAACAGATTTTCGGTCATGGCCAACCTGGATGTTCTGGCCATTGTAGCTGAGGAGGAGTTGCTGGTCACCAGCGTCTTGAACGGAAAGCGACTCTATGTGCCGGCCGCAGCACTGGCAGATTGCCTCGCGGTCCGCGGCGCCGTTGCTTCCTTGATCCCCGCCTGTATGGCGTAGTCCAGGTCCAGGTGTGGCACCGTAGATGCCGCCGCCGCACGATAGAACTTCAGCGCTTCTTCCGGCCGATTGAGCCGCTTCAGGCAGATGCGGGCGGCCGCCATCTGCGCCATCAGCGATTGGCGCTCTGCAGGGTAGGATTGAATCAGGTTCTCCAACTCGCTCAGGGCGCGGTCGTAGTTTGCCCGCTCCTCGAGCATCCGGCAGAGCTCAAACCAGGTCGAGGCAGGTAGTTTCTGGCCGCCCGAGTTCATAAAATCTTCGTAATCCTGCCACGCTCCATCGGGGTTCTTTGCCTTCAGGTGAAGCTCGCAGGTCTTCGCGGTGGCTTCGTGATATGCCGGCAGTTCGTTTCTGCGCCAGTAAATCTGCCGCAACTGATTCCATCCATCCATCGAGTTCGGCTTGGCCGAAACATGCTGTTGCAGCACTGCAACCGCCTCGTCCAACTGACCATGTTCCACATGCTGGTTGGCGCGCTCAATCTCCGGATCGCACTCCCAGGCCAGTTCCTTCTCGACCTTCTGGTTGACATGCGTCTCGAACCCCGAGTAGCGCAAAGCCACTGCCCCCAGTGCGCCAAACGCGAAACCTCCCACATGGGCCCAGTGCGCAACTCCGCTCGCCTTGCCAAACAGAGAACCGTAGAAGACTTCCATGAACGCCCACAGCGGCAACAACCAATATGCCGAGGCCTTAAACCGGTAGATGCGGAAGAAGAATATCCACAGCATCTCGATCTTCATCTTGGGGAAGCGAACCAGAAACGCGCCCATCAAAGCGGCGATCGCGCCGGAAGCTCCGACGCAGGGGATGATGCTCCCCGGATTTGTCCAGGCATGAAATTGCAACGCTGCCGCACCCGCAACCAGATAGAACACCGTGAACAAGGGCCGTCCCCACACGTCTTCGAGCACGAATCCCGCCAGCCACAGAAACCACATGTTCCCGATCAGGTGCAGCCATCCACCGTGCAGAAAGTTCGCTGTCAGATAAGCGATCGCGTGCGGATGCGCCGGAACAAAGGCGTACTTCTCCACCAGGGAACCCGTGGCTAGCTCGGAATACTTCGCGCCGAGCGAGTTCATTTCCGCCTGCAACGCCGCCGGATCTTCCACCAAACGGATTCTGGCGTCCCATCCGTCGATCAGATTCCGCGTTGGGCTCTGAATCTGTGCCCACTCGCTCGGATTCTCCGCTTTGAAGTCGTCCACTAACTGGCGCGCATCGGTCGACATGGTCAGTTCCGGATGCATTCCCGCCAGCAAAATGATGTGGGCCTTGGTGCTGCCCAACTCGGGCGACTGCTGATCCATCGTTCCGTGCGTGAACAAGAAGATCAGGGTGTTGAGGACGATCAACCCAATGGTCACGACGGGCCACCTTCGCGCCTCCATATTCTCGTGCCGGATCGGAATCAGCATCGTCCATTCTCCGCGCCGCCCCAGGTCACGTCTGACCTTGCAGAGCGACGGATTCTGAGCCAGCTTACAGAAAGGAGTTACAAAAAGGCAGGTAACAGGGGAATACGACTTAAGTAACCTGAAAACGCGAAAGACGCAGTTCGCTGGGAGCGGTCGGCAATCAGAGCCTGCAACCTACTTGTACAACAAATATTTTTCCCGCAGGCGCACAAATTCGTCCAGCCGCTCCTGCCAGTCCTCGGCAATCCGTCTCGGATCTTCTCCCGCACCGATCGCCTCGAACGCTGCCTGATTCACCAGCAGATCCGCCATACGCTCCAGTTTGAAGTCGTTGGGATACAGCTTGTGCAGCGCCGATGCCAGCTCGATCCCCAGCTCCGGCGAATCCAGAGTATTTCGATCCAGAACAATCAGATTCACGCCTTCACACCGTTCCCCGGCGAAGTTACTCGATGACGGGGTGAAAACAATCGGCACAAATCGCACACTCTGGATTCCGCGGGCGTTCAGGAACGCGGCCAATTCCCTGCTCTTGATCCAGGGCGCGCCCACCACTTCGAACGGCGTATCCGTCCCCCGTCCCACCGAGACATTCGTTCCTTCAACCAGCGCCACTCCGGGATAAAGCGTTGCCTCGTTCAAATCCCGCAAACTGGGCGAAGTATTCACCCACGCGAGGCCGGTCGAATCGAACCAGTCTCCGGGCTGCCAGCCTTCCATCGCAACCACATCGAGCCGCGCCCCAAGATGCCGCTCCGTATTAAACATCTTGGCCAATTCACCCAAAGTCATGCCGTGGCGCGGCGGCTCGGGAAAATAATTCGTAAAACTCTCTTGTCCGGAGTCGGAGACCGGCCCCTGCACAAACGACCCCGTAATTGGGTTCGGCCGATCGAGGATGACAACTTCAACTCCCGCCTTCGCCGCAGCCTCCAGAAAATATCCGGTCGTAGTTTCGTACGTATAGAAGCGAACGCCGGCATCCGCCAGATCGATCACCACCGCATCCAGCCGCTTCAGCACGTCCAGCGGCGGACGCCGCGCCGCGTCGCCTGCCCCGTACACGCTGTAGACCGCAATTCCGGTCGCTGCATCCTTTGCGTTCTTGATGTCGGTCGTGTCGAGTGTTCCGGTCACCCCATGTTCCGGACTGAAAATCGCATCCAGTGAAATTCCGGGCACGTTCGCCAGCACCTCAATCGTCCGGCGTCCTTCTGAATCTACGCCGGTCTGATTCGTCAGCAGTCCAATGCTTCGCGGAGCCCCACCCCTCGCCGGATGCAGCGCCGCGAACTTCGTTTCCTCAAGCACATCGATTCCCGTCTTCACCGTTCCATTCCGCACCGCCAGTTTGCGCACCGCGCTCTGCATTTCGTTGTAGCCGGTAATCGTCGCCACCCGCATCTTCTCCGCTTCGGCCGGATCGAGCGCCAGCGCCGCCGCCACGGCCGTCGCGACCTTGGTCCGAAGCGATATTGCGCTTCCCTTCTCTTTCGCTGGCAGCACGTTCATGTGCACGGCGTTCGTCAGCAGCACGATATAAGTTTTCGTCGCCGGATCGATCCACAACGAAGTCCCGGTAAATCCGGTATGCCCGTAACCGCCAACCGGCAGCAACTCTCCGCGGTTGGTGGAAAACGGAGAATCGATGTCCCAGCCAAATCCCCGCAGTGACGTTCCATTCACCGGCTGCTGCGGCGCAGTCATCTTCGCAATCGTCGCCGGAGTCAGCACGCCTCGACCGCCATCGAGCAGGGCTTGCGCAAAAAGCGCCAGATCGTCGGCGGCGGAAAATAATCCCGCGTCACCCGCCACGCCGCCCATCCGCCGAGCTGTAGGGTCATGCACCTCTCCGCGCAGCAGGCGATGATTTTCGTCTTCTTCAGTCGGAGCAATTCGCGCTTCCCACGAATGCGGAGGAACGAACCGCGATTCCTTCATACCCAGCGGCGCAAAAATATGCTTCGCCGCGTACTCATCGAGCGGCTCGCCGGAAAGCCGCTCCACCAGCGCTCCCAGCACGACGAAGTTGATGTCGCTATAAACAAATGCCGATCCTGGGGCGCGCTCCGGGGCCTCCTCAAACGCCATCCGATAAGCTGTCTCCTTGCCTTCCCACGCCTTCGTCAAATCCAGATCCGGAGCGAGCCCCGAGTAATGCACCAGCAACTCGCGGATCGTAATATCCTGCTTTCCGTTCTGTCCAAACTCGGGAAGATACTTCTCGACCGGATCGCTCATGCGGAACTTGCCCTGCTCCCAAAGCTGCATGATCGCCGTCGTTGTCGCGACCACCTTGGTCAGCGACGCACAATCGAACACCGTATCAAGTGTCATCGCCTCCCGCCGAGGTTCCAGAGCCCGGTTGCCGTAAGCCTTGCGGTACACCACCTGCCCGTCGTGGCCGACGACGAGCACCGCGCCCGGAATCTGCTGCTGGGCGATGGCGTCGTTGACGATGGCATCGAGAACGGCGAGGCGGGAATCGACTGACTGGGCTGACGAAACTACGAATAGAATAAGAACGACCGAAATAGATGCAGCAACGGCGCTTCGCAATTGGATTTTCACGGCTCACTGCGAATGTACACGAGACTAGAGAATAGACTCAAGTTATTGAATCTGGCACCTGGTCTTGAGAAGGAAGGCTTGCTATGAATGACGACACGTGCACGCCGCTGAAAGATTGCGCTTCCGCCGACTGGTACAACGCCTATGAGGACGAACGCTGCCCGCAGGGTTCCCGCGTTGAATCTGTGATCATCTCAAAGTCGGCGGCTGGCGAATGGCAAGAGCGACAGACATTGGTCCTCACAGTTTCATTGGCCAGCGCGCTTGGCACCGGCAAGATCCTGCTTATCTATAAGGGAGTTAGCAGCTATTCCCTCGATGGTTTTGGTTACGACGAAAAATCCCAGGGACTCGGCGTATGGTTGAATGATGAAGTCGGAGCAACGAAGAACAGTTTTTTGTCGCACGACGTATCCCTGACAAACGGTAAAATCCGCGTTAAGGCCGCAGATGCCGAGTATCAATGGCAGGCCTTGAAACCAGGGATATCAAGTTGACCGTCTCCCTCGCCGTGCTATAACCCGATAACGCTTCGAGAACGCCTTTGACTGCGACTCAAAATCCGCCCGCTGGCTTTTCCTTCCTGGTGCGCAATGTTGCCGCGCAGGATGATCGTTTTCAGCGCGCTTTCGGCATCCTGGAAAAAGCCATCGCCGGCCGCGCCTTCCCCGCCTGCTCGCTTGCCGTCACCTTGCGCGGAGAGCTCGTCGCCTACAAAGCCCTCGGCCGTTTCACATACGATCCGGCGTCGCCCGAAGTTAACACCGCGAGCCTCTTCGATCTCGCTTCGCTTACCAAAGTGGTGGCGACGACTGCGATGGCCATGATCCTCTACGAGCGCGGTCTGCTCGATCTCGAAGCCCCCGTCACCGCCATTGTTCCCGAATTCGCCGGCCGATTTGACGACCGATTCGTGGATGATGACCCGCGCCGCCGCGAAGTCACCGTGCGCATGCTGCTTGCGCACAGCTCCGGCCTGCCCGCCTACGAAAAGCTTTTTTTGCGCGCTCATACTCGCGAAGCGCTTCTGCAAGCCGCCTTCACCACCCCGCTTGCCGCCGCTCCCCGTGCGCGCGCCGAATACAGCGACATTGGCTTCATCATTCTCAGCGTCGCGCTCGAACGCCTGGCCGACGAATCTCTCGACGCGTTCTGCCAGCGCGAAATTTTCGGTCCGCTCGGCATGACGCAGACAACGTTCAAGCCCACGGCCGCCTTGAAAAACTCCATGCCTCCAACCGCCGACGATCGCGCCTTCCGCCACCGCATCATTCAAGGCGAGGTGCAGGACGAAAATGCAAGCGTCCTCGGCGGCGTTGCCGGACACGCCGGACTGTTCTCCACCGCCGAAGATCTAGCCATTTTTGCCCACGCCATGCTCAACGGCGGACACCCCATTTTGCGCCCCTCGACTGTCGAACTGTTTTCGCGCCGCGAATCCGTGCCTGAAGGCACATCCCGAGCGCTGGGATGGGACACGCCGTCCGCGCCTTCGCAATCCGGAAAATACTTTTCGGCCCATTCCTTCGGACACCTCGGCTACACGGGCACGTCCCTGTGGATCGACCCGGAGCGCCAACTTTCAATAGCTCTGCTAACGAACCGCACTTGGCCCGACTGCCAGAAGCAGGCGATCAAGCAAGTGCGCCCAGCATTTTATGACGCGGTGGTGGAAGCCTTGGAGAAACAAGATTGAAGCGAAAAGCCTCGAAATACGAAGCAAGCAGCATAGAACTCCGCCGCCTCGGCACCGAGAAAACAAACTGCGCCTCCGCCGATCTCGATCGCAAGTCCGCGCTCGAAATCGCGCGCATCATCAACGCGGAAGATGCCAAGGTCGCCGCGGCTGTGAAGCGCGTTCTCCCGCAAATCGCGCACGCCATCGATCTGATCGTCGCCGCGCTCTCCCAGGGCGGACGCCTCATCTACGTCGGCACCGGCACCAGTGGACGCATCGCCGCCCTCGACGCCGCTGAGTGTCCGCCTACTTTTGACGTCTCCGCGCGGATGGTTCAATTCGTCATCGCCGGCGGCCCCAAAGCGCTCACCTCAGCCGTGGAAGCCGACGAAGATTCCCGCGAACTAGGCCACAGAGCTATCGCCAAGAAGAAGCCAACCAAGAAAGATGTCGTCATCGGCATTGCCGCCAGCGGGCGCACTCCCTTCACCATCGCGGCGATCCAATATGCGCGCGCAAACGGCGCAAAAACTGTTGCCGTTGTCTGCAACCGGAAGTCCCCGCTCGGCAAAGCCGCACACGTAGCCATCGTTGCGGAGGTCGGTGCGGAAGTGGTCGCGGGCTCCACCCGGATGAAAGCCGGCACGGCGCAGAAGATGATCCTGAACATGCTCACGACGGGCGCTATGACACGTCTTGGTTACGTTTACGGCAACCTGATGGTCAACGTCAGTCCGAAGAACGAGAAGTTAGTCGAACGCGGAGTGGGCATCCTGGAAGAAGCCGCCGGACTCGACCGGCGGGCAGCGCGCAAGTTCCTCGCCGCTGCCGGGGGTCGCGTCCCCGTTGCGCTGGTGATGGCCAAAGCGGGAGTCAACCGCGCCAAGGCCGTCGCTGCCCTGAGAGAATCGCAAGCCCAAGTGCGCAGAGCGATAACCCTGGCAAAAATGCTCTGAACTCCTGCCACGCGCTTTTCCCTGGGAACCCCTGTGTTCCCTGTGGTCAGGCTTTTTCGCCGTTACAATCTAAACTCCACAGGACATTTCGAACCGCCGCCGTCCTGCAATCGTAGTTAGAATGAGAGCGGCGCTTCAGTTTTCCAGGAACCACTAAGCTATGGATAAGCTCGTAATCCGCGGCGGCAACCCGCTGCTCGGCACCGTCCGAATCAGTGGCGCGAAGAACGCCGCTCTCCCCTGCATGGCCGCTGCCTTGCTCACCGACGAACCGGTGATTCTCGAAAACATTCCGCAGGTGCGCGACATCGAAACTACGCGCAAACTGCTCGCCGCCATGGGCGCGGAAGTTGAACTCGGCTACGGACGCGCCCATCATCGCACTACGATTTGCGCGCGCACGCTCGCCGCTCCCGAAGCGTCGTATGAATTGGTGAAGACGATGCGCGCCTCTACGCTCGTGCTGGGGCCGCTGGTCGCCCGCTGCGGCCGCGCCCGCGTCTCTCTGCCCGGCGGATGCGCCATCGGCGCTCGCCCTATCGACCTGCACATCAAGGGGCTGGAGCGGCTGGGCGCGAAGATCACGCAAGAGCACGGCTATGTGGAGGCCGTCGTTGATCCTCTCAAAGGCGGCCGTCTTCGTGGCGCTGAAGTTGTCTTCGACCGAATTACCGTCACCGGCACCGAAGACCTTCTGATGGCCGCGACGCTGGCCGATGGCGAGACGGTCATGCAGAACTGCGCCCGCGAACCCGAAGTCGCGGACCTCGCCGCGCTGCTCAACGCCATGGGCGCGAAGATTCAAGGCGCGGGCACGTCCACCATCCGCGTGAAGGGCGTCGCCAAGCTGCGCGGCGCGCGACACCGCATCATTCCCGACCGCATCGAAGCCGGAACCTTCATCATCGC
>Ga0326727_10007391_pt1 | contig 29087 bp, 26 predicted proteins | sample MB2enrmetagenome_FD_207643 | JGI IMG/M metagenome (GOLD analysis project Ga0326727, IMG submission 207643) | Lab enriched peat soil microbial communities from McLean, Ithaca, NY, United States - MB29MY | ecosystem: Environmental > Terrestrial > Soil > Wetlands > Peat | place: USA: New York... | reverse complement strand
CGCGGCCGGCGCCGCCGCGCAAGACCCCAACAGTCGCGCCGCCGCCGCATTGTCGGCATCCGATTACAAAACAGCCGCCGAGTGGTATCGCAAAGCCGCTGATGAGGGGAACAGCTCCGGCGAGATGCGCCTGGCCGCGCTCTACCGCGACGGCCGGGGCGTCGAGCGCGATATGGCGCAGGCGGCGGAATGGTATCGCAAAGCCGCCGAGCAGGGGGACGCCACCGCGCAGGCCACTCTCGGCGTGCTCTACTCCATGGGCCAGGGCGTCCCCCACAGCGATGTGGAGGCCTACTACTGGCTGGACCTTGCCGCATCGGTGAAGGGGCCGAATCAGGAAAAATACGCCGCCAACCGCCAGATGATCGGCGCCCACATCACCGCCGATGAGCTGGCCGACGTTGAGGAGCGGGTTGCCAAGTGGCTGGCGGCGCATCCGCGCTGACACACTCGGCGCGGGAACTCATTGGGCCGGCGTTTGCTCTGCCACGGCTACCACGTGGCCGGTCTTGCGGTCGGTGAGAAAAACAACCAACCTGAGCGGGCCGACAGTTTTGTCCGCCTCGGAGGAAATTGCGCCAGAGAGGCGGAGCGGTCTGCCGTCGGTAGCCTTGGAACCAAACTCCTTCATCGCTCGCACAACGGCGACGTGATGCAGGGTCCGGCCGGCGTTTTCTCCGCGGGCAACCTCGGATCGGGCAGCATTCTGCGCCAGAGCCGCGACGAGCGTTGCGCCGGTGCTGTTATCGGCTCGCACTGAAAAGCTAAGTGCGCCATCTTCCCAGTGCGCATCTTCGATCGCAATCTTCAGCTTCGGTGTCGCAGCGGCGCGGGCAACGGCGGCGCTGAGCTTGGCGGGGTCGCTGCCCACGAACTGCGCGGCGCCATCCACGACCATTTGCGGCGTATAGCTCGAATCAAGCCCGAATCGCGCAACATATCTCTCTTGCCGTTCGGTCATCGCGTCGAGCGAATAGGGATCGCGCCAGCCAAGATGGTTCCAGTAGGTGACGTGCTCGCTCAACACAATGGCCTGCGCGCCGGGAACGAACTGCGTAGCGTCAAGGCGCTCCAGCAGCGCGTCGGCCGGGGGACAGTCGGAACAACCTTCCGAGGTGAACAACTCTACAAGGACTGGCTGATTTAGGATGGACGCGCCGGCTGGGCTTGAGCTCGGAGACGGCTGACCAGCCGCGAGAACGGCGAGCCTGCCTGCCACAACGGCGATGACCAATGCCCAGCGCGCACAGCGAATTGGAGTGAAAACCAGGGAAGCCATAGGCATATTGGACGCCGGCGGCGATGCGCCGGTCGCAAAGTTCCGCTGACTCGCGCAAGCAGGCCCGGCCTCTCCGCTATCCTATCGGGGATGCGAATGCCCATGCTCCATCCGGTCTTGCGCCGCGCCACCCTTCTCCTTTGCGTGATTGCCGCGCGAGATCTTTCTGTGCATGCGCAGGTTCCCGCTGTTGCGCTCACGCCGGCAGTGGTCGTGGCCGGCTCGCCGGAGCTGATTCGCGTGGCAGCCGGCGATGCCGCCAGCGTGGACGGCGAGTGGCTGGGGCGCAAGCTGCAGTTCTTTCGCGGCCGCGACGGGCGGACGTGGTTTGCGCTGGCTGGAGTAGACGTCGAGGCGCCGGCTGGATCTTCGCAGCTGAGGGTTACCGCCCGCTTGAGCAACGGCGGCGTGCGCGACCTCAGCCACGCCATAGAAATCCATCCCGCCCATTACCGCACCGGCTCGCTTACCGTCGAGCCCAAGTTCGTCGAACCCGGCCCTGAAGAACTCAAACAGATCGAGGCCGACCGGCTGCTCAAGGATGAAGTCTTTGCAGTCAGCGCAAACGAGCCGCTCTGGTCGGCCAGCTTCCGCGCGCCGGTGACCGCCCCGCCCACTGACAGCTTCGGCACCCGCCGGATGTTCAACGGCAAGCTGGCCAGCATTCACAAGGGGATGGACTTTCGCGCCGCGGCGGGAACGCCGGTGCGGGCCGGCAACAGCGGAGTCGTGGTGCTGTCCCTGCCGCTCTACTACGAGGGCAACTGTGTGGCCATCGACCACGGCCTGGGTCTCTTCACGCTCTATTTGCACCTGAGCCGCATCGAGGTGCAAGAGGGCCAGCGCGTGGCCACCGGCGAACTCCTGGGCCTGAGCGGGGCCACGGGGCGCGCTACCGGGCCCCACCTGCACTGGGGCGTCCGCTGGCAGGGCGCTTATCTTGATCCCGCCAAGCTGCTCCGCCTGGACCTGAGCGGCGTGCGCTAGGTGCTTCTCAGCCGGATTCCCCGCTTCTGCGCCGAAGCCAGCTCAGTGCGCCGGCGCCGGAGTGATCTTCACGGCGAGAGCGTTGAGCTTGGTGCGGGCCTGGGCGGCTTCAGGGCTCTGCGGATGGCGCTGGATAAGCAGGCGCAGTTCATGCACGCCCGCGTCCTTCTTGTCCTTCATCTGCAGCAGCGCGAATGCCTTGCGCAGTTGCGCGGCGGGAGCCTTGGGGCTGCCGGGGAAGCCCTCAAGGACGGCGTTGAAGTCCTTGATCGCTTCACTGAACTTCATCTTCCGGTAGGCGATGTCGCCGAGATAGAACTGGGCTGAGCCGGCCATTTCATCGAGCGGATAAAAGTGGACCACGTCCTGAAACTCGCTGGCGGCCACGTCGTAGCGGGCTGCGTTATAGTCGCGCAGGCCGGCCTGGAAGGTCGCCTGGAGCGGGGGGGCGGCGTTGGCCGGGGGAACGCCAGGCGTGGGAACGGCAGGCGCTCCGGGGCCGGCCTCCTGCGGCGCGGCGGCGCCGGGAGTCAAGGCGCCGGGGGCCGCGCCGGGGGGCGGACTCTGAAGGCTTTGCAACTGCGCTTGCATGTCCTGGACCGTCTTATCGAGCTTGGCAATGCGGGATTTCAACTCGTCGACGGAGTCGTTCAACGACTGGACCTGGCCGGAGAGGGTGTCCAGCTTGCCGTTGCCCGCATCGTTCTGCGCATTGATCTTCTGCTGCAGGGCGTTGACGGTAGCGCTCATGCGGTTGGCGTCGTCGGCGGTCTGCTCGGCCAGGTGCTGCACCACGCCGAGGCGCGTGTCGAGGGTGGACTGGAGACGCTGCATCATGTCCAGCAGTTGCTGGACCTGCGTTTGCAGTTCGATGATCTCCTTCGACGCGGCATGCGCGGGAAGCGGGCAGAGAGCCGCCGCGAGGAAAGCCGTGGCGGCAAGACGGATACAAACTTTGTGTACTTTCAGCATATTTCACCAATGAATGCAGAGATCAGGGATCAGAGATCGGTTGTCGGCAGATCAGCTTTGTTTTGTTAGCCAATGAGGCATCCCAGGCCTCATCCGCCGCGGCGGACGAGACCTGGGGCGCGCATTCTTCGCTTGAATTCCAGGCACGCGGAGAAACCTCAGTGATCCGCGGCAAATCCAGCGCGGCGATTTTGTTGCCAGCACTCTTCGGTCGACTCGGTGCAGAACGGCTTCTCCTTGCCGTAGCTGATGGTGCGAATGCGGGTTGCGGCCACGCCGGCGGTGACCAGGGCATTCTTGGCGGCGTTGGCGCGGTTCTGGCCAAGGGCGAGGTTGTACTCGCTGGAGCCGCGTTCGTCGCAGTAGCCGCCAATGACAATACGGATCTCCGGATGGGCGGCTAGCCAGGAGGCGTCGTGCGAGAGCGCGGCCTGGGCGTCGCTGCGGATATCGTAGGCATCGTAATCGAAGAATGCGTCCTGAACGTTGGCCTGGAACTCCTGTTGGGGGCTCACGGTGGTGACGGGCACAACGACGGCGGGCGGCGCGTTCACCGTGACGCGGGCCGCGGCATCTGCCGAGCCGCCCGGACCGCGGGCAACCAGGTGATAGCTGGTGGACTCGGCCGGGGTCACTGTCTTAACGCCGATGGTGGGCACATCGCCGATGCCGTCAATGGAGACAGTGGCGGCGTCGGTGGTGCGCCAGGCAAGCTGGACCTGATCGCCGGCCGAGATCACGGTGGGTGTGGCAGTGATTTGCGCAGTGGGTGCTGGCGCCGCGGCAACCGGCGCCGTCTCCGCCGCTGGAAGCGGCGCTTCCTTCTTCTTGCAACCTGAAACGGCGATGAAGGCGGCAAGCAGGGCAACTGATACCAGAATGCGAGACCGACGATTCAATGGAATACTCCTTCCGAGAACTCAAAATTGTCTTTCGGGCGATCCGGGTCCTTCAATCTCCGCGCCCAGCCGCCGCCCAAACCTTTCACACTTGGATGCAAGAAAAGACGAAATGGAATGTTACGGTTCCGGGCTGAATCCCCTCACAAAGCGTTGTCGTTAGGCCCCGCGCCCATCCAGGCCGAAGAACGGAATGCGGAGCCGGCGAGCGAATGCGCCTCCCCCTCCGAAATGAAGCGGCGGGAAGCCTTGGCGACGTAAGTAGGATAGTCGAGAAAACCGGGGAGCCCCGCCGCATAACCAACGCAGCGTACCTTCTTTGTGAACGGAAACTTCACTTCCAGCTCCAGTTGGGCATAAAGTTGTTGCCCGTTTGGGTCAACTGGCGTTGCCCGGTACCGTCGGCCAACATGGTCCAGATGTCGGTATGGCCGCCGATGGAGCGCTCGAAGACCAGGTGGCGGCCGTCCGGCGCCCAGGAGGGGTAGTCGTTGCTGCCCGATTCATGGGTGAGCTGAAGATAGTTCTTGCTGGCTATGTCGATCACGTGGATGTCTACGCCGCCGGGATCGCCGGGGCCGTATTTTCGATTCCAACTGAAGGCGAGCAGTTGCCCGTTGGGCGACCACGAGGGCGAGACGGCATAGCCGCCGTCGGTGATGCGCTGGACGCTCGATCCGTCCTGATCCATGATGTAAATCTGCGGCAGTCCGGTGCGCCCGCTGACCCAGGCCAGTTGAGCGTTGGTGCGCGGGTTCCATGTAGGTGCGACGTCGGGACCGCGGAAGTCGGTCAGCCTGCGGAGATTGCCGCCGTTTTGGTCGGCGACCCAGATCTCCGGATCGCCGCTGCGCGACGACGAGAAGGCGATCTTGGAGCCGTCGGCGGACCAGGCCGGCGTAAAGTTGCTTCCTCCGGCCGTCCCGCCGGGAAAGGCAACCAGGCGGTCGAGGTCCAGGGAGTACATGCGGATGGCCCATCCGTCGCGGCCCAGGGAAGCAAACGCGATGCGGGAGTTGTCCGGGGAGATGCGGGGCGAATTCGAAATGGTGCCCAGGTGGGTGATCTGACGCTGATTCTGCCCGTCGTAGCCCATGACCCAGATTTCTTTCGACCCGGTGCGGGAGCTGACGAAGTAGATCTTGGTCTCAGCGATGCCGTTGATTCCCCCGCCGAGGCGCAGAATGATCTCGTCGGCGAACCGGTGAGCGATGGTCCGCGCGGAGTCCTGGCTGGCAACTTCGTTGTACTGCTTGCCCAGAACCTGGGGGCTGACGGTGTTGCGCGTGTCGAAGAGCCAGCCGTAAACGATGAGACGGCCATTGTTGGCTGCGAGAGCGCCAAAGGCCACCATGGCCGCGTTGGCGGGAACGGCGGACCATTCAGCCAGGTTGATCTCCTGGGGCGAACCGGGCGTGGATCGCGGGGCAAGGCTCTTCGAGACCAGGTCGAAGATGCCGGCGTTGGCCAGGTCGCTGTAGAGGGTAGCGTCGAAGGTTGCCTTCAGAGCCGGGGTCTGCGGATCGGCGCCCCCAAGCTTCCACCCCGGCGACGAAGACCTGTCGCTGGGGGCCCCGGGCTTGAAATCCGCGGCGGCGATGCGGACGCGGTCGTTGCCCAGGTTGGTGCCGGTGTGCACCCAATCCTGGGCGGGCAGTTGGGCAGCCGCGAGACAAACCAGAAGAGATGCGAAAAAGGGAAGAAGCGGGGGATGAGTCTTCATGCGTTTGATCGGTCCCTCCAGGTGCAAGGTGAAGACGGCGTGGCGCTTCCGGCGCGCCGGGACTCAATAGGTACAATCATAGGTCACGTCGAGCCATTGATCGTTGGATTCCCTGGGCAGGTCACCGAAGGTATCGACGCGCTCGGTGGCCAAAAGGCACGACCGGTCGAGAGTGGGGCTGCCGCTGGCCGTGTTGATCTTGAAGTTGGCTGGCGCGCCCTGGCGATTGATCTTGAAGTAAACCTCGGCCATGGCGCCTTTGGCGGTGTGCGGGTCCACTTCGTAACGATTCCAGTTCTGGCTCACCTTGCGCTTTATGATCTCCACGTACCAGCCGAAGCGGCTGCCGAAGTCGCCGTTGGCGATGCTGACCGGCGAATTGGCCGGGCCGCCCTGGGCCATGGTGGAGCGGGGCAGGATGGAGCCGGCCTGCTCGCCGAACTGGGCGCGGTCGTCTGGCTGAGGCTGGTGCTGCTGGGTCTTGCGGGCGTTCTCCCGCTTGAGCTTTTCCTGCTTGCCCGAGAAGGGAATGGCGGTCTCGTCCACTGCCTGTTTAGCTTTGGGCTTGGGCTCGGCGGGGGCCTGGCTGGGGGTCTCGGTGGACAGCACGTTGTTGTTTTGCGGCTGATCGGAGGGCAGCGGGATGGCATTCGAAACCAGGTTGACCTGAATGGCACCGCCCGCTCCCGGGTTGCCCCACAGGTTGCGATGGAGGAATCCGTTCAGAATTCCGTAAAGGAGGAGCGAACCGAAGAAAAGGGCGTGGAGCGCAATCGAGCTGGCGGCCGGCGCGGCGATGGGGTCCGGCGTCAGTTCCCGCTCGAGTTGTTCGGCGCCCTCCAGCAGAGTTTCCATGCTAGCTAGTTTCGACTCGCCGCGGAGGTTTTGGTCTCCAGCGGCTGGGTGACGATGGAGATGTTGGTGATACCGGCCTGTTTGACGGCGTCCATGACGCTGGCAAAGGCGCCAAAGGGAACGTTCTCATCCGCGCGCAGATAGATGACCTGCTTGACCGAGTCTCGGTGCGTGGGATCGGTTCCTGCCTCGTGGAGCTTCTGAGCCAGTTCATGGATGTTGACGGGCCGGTCGCCGAGGAAGACCTGCTGGTTTCGGTCGATGGTCAGCACCAGGCGCTGCTCGGTAATCTCCTTGACGATGCGGGTCTTGGGCACGGCGACTTCAATGCCCGACTGCAGGACCGGCGCGGTAATCATGAAGATAATCAGCAGCACCAGGACCACGTCCACCAGCGGCGTGATGTTGATCTCCGCCAGCGAAGTGCGGGTCTGCCCGTTGCTACTTGTAAAGGCCACGTTCCACCTCCCTAAGCGGTTCGGGCCGGGGTGGTTCGGGGCTGGGCGCGCGCCCGGGCTGAGACACGCGTACGGGAATCTCCTCCAGGGAGTTCAACAATTCCCGGCAAAAGTCGTCGGTGGCAGTGGCGAAGACCCGGATGCGCGCGGTGAGCAGGTTGTAGGCGATGAGGGCGGGCACGGCGACAAAGAGTCCGGCGGCGGTGGTGATGAGCGCCTCGGAGATGCCGGGGGCGACGGCGCGCAGCGTTGCCGCCCCGGCTGTGCCCAGGCCGTGGAAGGCGTCGATGATGCCCACAACCGTGCCGAAGAGGCCGACGTATACGCTGGTGGACGAGATGGTCGCCAGCCAGGTCATCTGGCGTTCCAGCTGAGTGACGGCCTCGCTGGCGGCGGTTTGGGCCGAGCGCTCCAGGAGGGTCAGGTTGCGCGGCGGGCCGGAGCCGCCGGTCTGGCGCTTGTAGGTCTCGTACACATCTTCAAAGACCTGGGCCAGGGGACTGGCTTTGCAGCTGGCGGCAAGTTCGGAGATCTCCTGCAGGCGTGTGGCCTTGCGGAAGGCGCGGATGAATCGGCGGCTGTGGTCAGTGGCCTTGCGAAAGCTGGCGGCCTTGCTGAGGATGATGGACCAGGAGTAGAGGCTGGCGACCAGCAGCAGCGCCAGCACGGCCATGGCCGGATAGCCGATGTTCGTGAGCAGCTCGACGAGCGCGCTTGGCCCCTGAGACAACGGCGAGCCGGAGGCAGCGGAGCCACTGTCAGCCTGGGCCAGGAAGAGCAAGGCAGCGGAAAGAATCGGCATTCACCTCAGCTTCAACGGTATCAGACGGAATGGCGGCTTCCAAGTTATAGACTTGGTGCATCGGGCGGCAGCTTGACCCGCAGCTGCTGGTCAAGCTGGAATGAACTGCCGCCAACTCGCCAACTTGCTATCACCGCGAAGCGGTGGCTAACTTGCTGATTCTGTTTACAAGCCGCCTCATCCAACTCTCTTATTCACTAGGAGGCTTCGTGCGTGGGCCGGCAGGGGTAGGGTAGCGCCGTTTCTGCCGCCCCGCGCTCGGATTGCCACCGGCGCCGCGCTCGCCTACCATTGTCCCAGTCACTGATTGAATTCCAAGGGGTTCGCCCAAAATGCTGGTTGAACTGCGCGCGGAGAACTACGCCGTCATCGATCACGCCATCGCCGTCTTTGGCCCGGGGCTGAACCTGCTCACCGGCGAGACGGGCGCGGGCAAGTCGATTCTTGTGGATGCGCTGGCCTTGCTGATGGGCGGCAAGGCGTCGGCGGAGGTGGTGCGCCACGGCGCCGACAAGGCCGTTGTCGCGTGCGTCTTCGAGTCCACCGCCGGGGCCGAGGCCATCCTCGAAGAGAACGGCATCGACTCGGACGGCGGCGAGATCATCTTGCGCCGCGAGATTCTGGCCACCGGCAAGGGGCGCGTTTTTGTGAACAATCAGCCGGCCACCGTGGCCGTGCTCAGGCTGCTGGCGCCGGAGCTGGCGCTGGTTCACGCGCAGAGCGAGAGCCTGTCGAGCTTCGATCAGGCGCAGCAGCGGATCCTGCTTGATCGCTTTGGCGGGCTTTCGACCGAGGCGGTCGCCGAGGCCTACACGCGCTGGCGCTCGGCGGCCGACAAGCTGAACGAGATGGTCGAGGGCGAGCAGGACCGCCTGCGCATGGTGGACCTGTGGAGCTACCAGCAAAAGGAGATCGCCGCGGCGCATCTCGTGGCCGGCGAGGACGAGGCCCTGGAGACGGAGAAGCGCGTGCTGGCCAACGCGGAGAAGCTCTATGCGGCGGCGATGGGAGCCTTCGAGCAGCTTTACGAGGGCGGGGCCTCGGCCGAGGTTGCGCTGCGGGCGGCGGCGCGGAACGTCGAGGACCTGGCGCGCTACGATGGACGATTCGCCGAGGCCGCGCAGCAATTGGAGTCGGCGCGGGCCACGCTGGGCGACCTAAGCGCCAGCCTGCGCGATTATGCCGCCGGGATCGATGCCTCGCCCGAGCGGCTGGCGGAGATTGAGGACCGGCTGGCGGCGCTCGACCGCCTCAAGCGCAAGTACGGCAAGACGATAGCCGAGGTGATCGCCTTTGGCGAAGAGGTGGAGCGCAAGCTGGCCCAGGTCGAGGATCGCGACGCGATTCTCAAGGCGCTGCGGACGGCTCTCGATCATGCGGCTGCGGCTTATCGAAGTGCGGCGGGGGCGCTGCACGAGGGACGGAAGACTGCGGCGGGCAAGCTGGCCAGGCTGGCTGAGGCGCAGATCAACTCGCTGGCCATGAAGGCGCGCTTCGAGGTGGCTTTGAGGGCTATCGAGGAGCAGCCGGGCTGGACCTCCTCCGGCTGGGACGAGGTCGAGTACCGCATCGCCACCAACCCCGGCGAACCGCTCAAGGCGCTCGACGAGATCGCCTCCGGCGGCGAGATGAGCCGGGTGATGCTGGCGCTCAAAGTGACCGTGGAAGAGGGCGCGGCGAAGCCCAAGACCAGACCGCCCACGCCCCGCACGCTGGTCTTCGACGAGATCGATATCGGCATTGGCGGCCGCGCTGCAGAAGCCGTCGGCCAGAAGCTCAAGGCGTTGGGCCGCGGCCAGCAGGTGCTGTGCGTGACTCACCTGCCGCAGATCGCCGCTTTCGCCGACCAGCACTTCCTCATCGACAAGCGCGAGGCCGACGGCCGTACCAAGATGCAGGTTCGGCTGCTCGACGACCGTGCCCGCATGCACGAGGTGGCGCGCATGGTCAGCGGAGCCAAGGTCACCGAAACCAGCCTCCAGCACGCCGCCCAGATGATCGCGGCGAGCCGATAGGGGCGATTGCAAGCGCAGTGTGCGCGGGTTCAGTCGGCCTGCCAAACCGGATTTTGGCCGCTTACACCTTGGGCTGCTAACTTGGAAGCTGAGCCCCATAATCCGCCGCGGATGAACCTTCCATGACCACGCAGGCACAGCCCGAAGCCCGGCCCGGCCCGAAGCCTGATCCCGCAGCCCCGCCCCGCCGCATCGTTCTCACCGGCTTCATGGGCTCGGGCAAGAGCACCGTCGGCCCGCTTCTGGCCGACCGCCTGGGCTGGAGCTTCCTCGATGTGGACGACGTCATCGAGGCTGAAGCCGGCGTCACTATTGCTGAGCTATTCGCCCGCCACGGCGAGGCCGCGTTCCGCGACCGCGAGCAGGCGGCCATAGCCCGCCTGTGCGCCGGCGAGGCCCTGGTGCTGGCGCTCGGCGGCGGCGCAATTGAGCACGCCGGCACCCGCCGGCTACTGCTCACCGCTCCCGGCACGCTGCTGGTTCATCTCCAGGTCGAACTGGCCACCACACTCGCCCGCTGCCGCGGCACCGAGCACACACGGCCCATCCTTGCCGATCAGGCCAACCTGGCCAGCCGCTACGCGCGCCGCCTGCCGCTCTACCGTACCGCCCACGTCTCCATCCCCGTCGATGCGCTCACTCCCGATCAGGTAGTAGATGCGATACTCCAGGCCGCCCGTCTGGGGTAATCGGAAACGGCACGATCAGCACCATCGCGAATGTATCCTGCTGGCTCAGCGCAGATTGAAGAAAGACGCAAGCAGGGCGGATTCCCGATGAGAAGTCCCTCGCTTGCTATCATCGGGACAGGCGCCCGCCGGCCGGGCGCTTGCGTCGAGGTACTCCCGCCGTCCAGATGACTCCCGTCTCCCAGGCCGCCGATCCGGCAGAACTCACCGCACACTCGTTGGAGAGCGTCGCGCATGGCCCGGGTCCGGCTTCGGGTCACCTCCACGCCCCCGCGCCAGGCGCAACGGCTACTCTGATTCACGACCTGCGCGAACTCTTCAAGGTCAAAGTGGTGGGGCTGGTGCTGGTCACCGGCTGGGGCGGTTTCTACCTGGGGTCGATGCAGTCTGGCATCTCCAGCTTCCAGGGCGGACTGCTCGATACGCTGCTCGGCATCGGCCTGGTCTCCGCCGGAGCCGGCGCGCTCAACGAGGCACTAGAGCGCAGGACCGACGCGCGCATGAAGCGTACCGCAGACCGTCCGCTGGCCGCCGGACGTTTCTCGCTGCCTCAGGGCATTCTCGCCGGCCTCGGCGCCATCGGCCTCGGCGCCGTGTGGCTGGCCCTGCGCACCAATCTGCTCACCGTGGCCCTGGCGCTGCTCACGGCCTTCACCTACGTCGCCATTTACACGCCGCTCAAGCGCTTCACCACCATGGCCACCTTCATCGGCGCATTTCCCGGCGCCATGGGCCCCATGCTGGGCTGGACCGCCGCGCGAGGCCGCATCGAGTGGCCGGCCGTGGCGCTGTTCGCCATCCTCTTCGTCTGGCAGTTTCCTCACTTCATGTCCATCGCCTGGCTCTACCGCGACGACTACGCTCGCGCCGGCATTCGCATGCTGCCCGTCGTCCAGCCCGACGGCTGGTCCACCGTGGCCGAGGCGTTCTTCTTCGCCGTGGTCATGATTCCCGTCAGCCTGACGCCCTGGTGGCTCGACATGGCCAGCCTGACCTACGCCGTGCTGGCCGCCGCGCTGGGCCTTTTTTACCTGGCCTATACCATCCGCTTCGCCCGCATCCTGCGCGCAAGGGATGAAACCGAAAGCCGTATGCTGGCGCGCGATCTGCTCAAGGTCAGCGTCCTCTACCTGCCCCTGCTCTTCACCACGCTCATGCTCTGCGCCACAGCAAAGCACTAAGGAAGCGGAACCATGACGGCCACCATCGATCCCCGATCCAGCGCCCGCCCCGCAATAGCCGCCATTCTGGTTATCAGCGCGGCGGCCACGGCCTTTCTCTTCTGGCTCATCTACATTCATCCCGCCGCGGCGTCCAGAGCGCAATACGCCTTTCTTCCCGCTCTCAACGCCTTGCTAAACGGCCTCAGCGCCGCGGCTCTCGCCATCGGCTATGTTGTCATCCGGGCGCGCCGCATCGCAGCTCACCGCGCGGCCATGATTGCGGCCTTTGGATTCTCCACGCTCTTTCTGGTCAGCTATATCCTGCACCACGCCCTGCACGGCGACGTCCGCTATCCAGCCCATGCCGCTCTGCGCTCGCTCTATCTGCCGCTGCTGGCCAGCCACATCGTGCTGGCTGTTGTGGCGCTGCCCCTGGTGCTGGTTACGTTCTTCTTCTCGCTTACCGGCCGCATCCCACAGCACCGCAAGGTCGCGCGATGGACCTTCCCGCTCTGGCTCTACGTCTCGATCACCGGAGTCGTCACCTACATCATGCTGCGCCTGGCGCAAGGATAAGAGCCAGGGACTAAGGGACTAAGGGACTAAGGGACTAGGGACTAAGGGGATTATGGAGCGGGTGCCCCATCCTTTTCGCGTTCTTGGCGAGAAGGGTGGGAAACGTTGAATCTCAACCGCCGCAAGCCCAAAGGACCGAGAATGCCTGCAATCAATCCGAATCCAGCCCAGCCCAACGACGGCACCCGCCAACTATTGCAATGGGGCGCTTCGATCCTGGGCGCGGGCCTGCTGGCCGGCCTGCTGCTGCTCACCGTGCTGGGCGGCTTCTCGCCCACCGGCGCCAGCACCAACGCCGGCTGGTTCGCCCTCATCGTGGCCCTGATGTGCATTCCCTTCGGCGGCATGCTGCTGGCTCTTGGCGTGGCCAAGTGGTTGCGCAACCGTCATCTGGCCCGGTCCCGGTAAGCCCGGCTTTGCCTCGCTTCGATTTTAGAAGCGCTCAGTTCTGCTGGTTCGGATACTGATCCTTGATGGTGTAGCCTTCGGGCGGCTGAAACAGTGCCGGATCGGGTTCGCCACGCTCAATATCCGTCAACTCCGTGGTCCGGACGCCGGTGCGGGGATCGTCGTCGATCTGTAGCACCGCGACGCGCAATTCCGGAGACATCCACATCTCATGGGTAACGGTGAGCGGCTGATCGTTGCCAAAGCTGCCCGCCGGGAAAGTCTGCGTAGTCCGTGACCCCTGGGCATCGATCCCGTTGATCGTCTTCGTGCCCAGATTCTGCGTCTCCCCCCCGGGGCGCGCCGGCCGCGGAATCCTCACCGGCGCCACGGTGGCCGCCGAATTGGCAGCCGGCGGCGGAGCCTGCCGCGCCTGGACCGGGTCCGGCATGTGGTAGACAGTCGCTTCCTTGGAATTTGAACTCCAGTTGATCGAGACGCGGGTCGCCGGATCGAAGACATGGAAATAGGAAAAGGCGGCGGACTGTCCTTCGAAGCCAAACGGAGTCTCTGCCTGGTTCTCATGGTAGGTTCTTCCGCTGGAGTCGCGAGCCTCTTTGCCGGTGCTTTCCTGGGTAATAGTGACGCCGTTCGCCAGCGTCTGCACCCGCGTTGTCTTCCAGGTCGCCGTATACGGCTCGATGGTCCGGTTCCGAGGCTCCGCCTCCGAGCAGCCTTTTCCCACCACCCCTGGTCCCCGCAGTACGGCGCCGCCAGCGCTGCCGCCGCTTCGAGGCGCAAGCTCCTGCGCCGGCAATGCGCGGGAGGAGAGAAGTATCAGGGCAAAACCTGCAACGATGAACAAGAACCTGCTTAGGCGCATCATCCCTCCTAAACTTCAATCGATGCCATTTTGACGCAGCCCGCCTGAGAATGCAATCTCCCGAGGCGTCAAAAGGAGGTGAAAATCAACCGCGCCCCCGTCCCGCCGTCTGCTATTCTTTTCAATTACTGGAGTGCGAGTACATGGCAAAGAGCGTTAACAAAGTCATCCTTTTGGGCAACGTGGGCAAGGACCCCGAGATCCGTTCCACCGCAAGCGGCACCATGGTGGCCAGTTTCAGTCTGGCAACCAGCGAACGGCAGAAAGACCCGTCTGGAAACTGGGTCGACAGAACCGAGTGGCACAACCTCGTCGCCTACGCCAAATTGGCCGAGATTGTGAAGGATTACGTAAAGAAGGGTAGCAAGCTGTTCATTGAAGGCCGGCTGAACACCCGTAACTGGGAAGACAAGGACACCAAGAAGAAGGTCTACCGGACGGAAATCATCGTCAGCGACCTGTCTCTGCTCTCCGGCCGCGACGAGGGATCTGGCGGCGCGGGCGGCTACAGCCGGGCAGCCAACTCGTCAGCCAGCTTCGACCAGCGGCCAGCGGCAGCGGCCGGCGCCCCGGAGGACTACGTCCAGCAAGCCGAGATCTCCGACGACGATATTCCGTTCTAGAAGCAGGGACTAGGGACTAGGGACTAAGGCCGCCATATTCCCTACTCCCTACTCCCTACTCCCTACTCCCTGCTTTTCTCACTCCGTCTTCATCAGCGTCGCCATCAGTGCGTCCCTGTGCCCGTTGGCCATCCGATCGGCGTTGCCGAGCACGCGCATCCAGACCAGGACCGCGACCCCGGCCAGCGCCAGATAGGCCGGGACTGCCAGCCACAGATACCTTAAGTACATGAACAACGCCAAGATCACTGCGCCCAGGCCAATCACTCCCATCTGCACCAGCAGGCTGAGCAGCGCGTTGGCCTGCGATCCACGCTGGCGGGCAATCCGCCCAGGATTGATGCGGTAAGGCATGGTGAGCGAAAAGACGTTGCCAGCGGCCAGGTTCGAAGGCAGCGCAAAGAGCAGCCACGCTCCCGTGGCCGCCATCATCGCGTTCTCCGGAATCCCCAGGCGCAGGCTGGCCACAACGCCGACCAGCAAAGCCGCCGAGAGGAACAGCAGCGAATGAAACAGGTTCTTGGCCAGCAGCACCGTCCGGATGGGTGTGGGAGAGAGAAAGTACACCTGAATCCCCGCTCCCTCGGCGCCCAGGTTGTTATAGAACAACTGCGTGAACCCCAGCAGCGCATAGACCACCGCGATCGGCACCGCCATGGGGAAGACGTGCCCCAGGGGACCGGCTCCTCTGAGGAATGCCACAGTGAAGATAACCGCCACCAGCAGCGGCGCGCCCACCGCATAGAGCAGCGGCAGGCTGCGCAGCAGGGTGCGCAGTTCCTTCTCCATCACAGCGGCGATGGGGCCGGAGCCGTCCAGCAGCCATCCTCCCTTGCGCCGCTGCGCCGCCTTGTTCCGGCTCGGCGCCGCGCCCAGGTTCTCGCCGCGGTACTCGGATCGGAGCCGTCCCGCCAGCACGCCTCCGGCAGCCAGCGCGTAGAGCCCCAGCGCCCCCAGCGATTCCAATGCCGCTCCCGGCCGCTGCCCGGCCGCCTGCCCCAGCGCGCCCGCGGCCAGCCCTGGAGGCAGCCACGTCTGCGCGGCATCGGCGACCCGCAGCCACGGCCCATACTTGGCATTGAACTCGGCCTTCGACCGCTGGTACTCCTGGGCCTCGGCCAGGGCTCGATCTTTCCGGCTCATGTGCCGCTGCCGGCTCGCTTGCTCCCAATGGCTCGACCGGTGCAGCGCCGGATTCAGCAGTTGCAGGCTCAACATCGCCACCATGAATACCGCGCCCACAATCTCCCGCGTCTTCCGCTGCGCCAGCCAGCGGTCGATCCAGGCAAAGATGGCCCTGGTCAGCAGAATGTTGAAGGCCGCAAAGACCGCCAGCCCCAGCGCCGCCCAGGCAAAAAGCCCCGGCCGCGCTATCGTGATTCCAATCCAGATGCCAACCGAGCACAGCCCGCCCAGAATCGTCGACGTATCCGCCAGCCCAAAGACCAGGTAAAGGAGAAGATACGACCCGAAGCGCACCGGAAAGCGCAATAGAATGCCCAGATCGAACTGCTCCTGAAACGAGGCCATCATGATCGGAATCATCTGCCAAAGCAGGAACACCCCCCAGAACAAAACCGGCAGAAACGGCCATTTCTCATCGGAAGCGAGCAGGTAGGCGAAGAAGCCCGCGCCCGCGCCAAGACCCAGCCCCAGGATGGAATACATGATGTAGGCGAGCGTGCGCGCGCCCAGCTCAAGCGCGCCCAGGCGGGTGCGCAGGCCGTTCCGGAACATATGCCAGCGCAGCGCCGCCAGCGCAGCGTACTGCGCCCGCGCCTGCGCGCCCAGCATTCCCCCATCGGCCGGCGCAGCCGCGGGCTCTCCCAACCCATTCACGCCGCTCCCGCCTACGCCAGCCATGACAGCTCCTGCGCCGGCTCCTGCTGGCCGCCCGCTCCCACAATCGACAGAAAGATCTCTTCCAGCGTCAGCCGCTGCTCCTGCTCGGCGCCAGGCAGCGCGCTGGCCACTCCCGCCCGCAGCTCCTCGATCGACCCGTTGGCCACCAGCCTCCCCTGCGAAATGATGGCCACGTGGCTGCACAGCCGCTCCACAATCTCCAGCACGTGGGTGGTGAGGAAGATGGTCGCCCCGCGGCTGATCATCCTCTGCAGCATGGCCTTCAGCATGCCCGCCGCAATGGCGTCCACGCCCTCGAACGGCTCATCGAGAAACAGCACCTTGGGCCCGTGAATCACCGCCGCGGCCATGGCCAGCTTCTTCTGCATTCCGTGGGAGAAGTCGGTCACCAGCTTGTGCGTCTCGTCGGCCAGCTGCATAAAGTCGAGCAGTTCCTCCGTGCGGCTGTTGGTGGTTGCGCGATCCAGGCCGTACATGCGGCCCACAAAGCGCAGATACTCGGGCGCGGTCAGCCGGCCCATCAGCGCCATCCCCTCCGGCACCACGCCGATCTGCCGCTTTAGGTCGAGCGCCCCGGCCCAGAACGGCCGGCCCAGAATCTCCATGGTCCCCGCGCTCGGCTCCAGTAGCCCGGTCAGCATCTTGATGGTGGTGGACTTGCCCGCCCCGTTCGGCCCCAGAAAGCCGAAGAACTGCCCCGGAGCCACGCTGAACGTGACATCGTCTACGGCGGTCAGCGCGCCGAAGCGCCGCGTGAGCCCGTGGGTCTGAATCGCCGCGATTTCCATGTGGGGTAAGGATACCAAGGTTGGCTTGAAGGAACAAAGCGGCGCTCGGCTTCTCTCAGGACAGGCTCCGGGCCATGCCCGGGTCTCACGAATAGGAAACTGGCCCAAGCCTTCTTTGTGTATAATTACACACATGAACAGCGCGGGAATTGTCCGCAGGCTTGAATCGGAGGGGTGGCGCAAGGCGCATCAAACCGGCAGCCACATCAAGTTCAAGCATCCCGAGAAGCCCGGCGCTGTGACCGTTCCGCATCCGAAGAAGGACCTTCCCATCGGCACGGTACGCAGTATCTATCGGCAGGCTGGCTGGCAGTGGAGGTGAGAAATGCTCTATCCCGTTTATGTCCAGGTTGGGGACAAGAAGCACGCGCACGGAATTGAATTCCCGGACTTTCCTGGGTGCTTTTCCGCCGCCGACGACTGGCAGGAGATCAACCGCATGGCGCAGGAGGCCGTGGAATGTCACATGGCCGGCGAGAATCTGCCCGTCCCCGCTCCTACCGCTCTGGAGAAACTTGCCGCCGACCCGCGATACGAGGGCGGCGTGTGGATGCTGGTTGACCTCGATTTGTCGCGCATCGATCCCGCGCCGAAGCGCGTCAATATCTCCCTGCCGGGCTCATTGCTCTCGCAGATCGACGAATACGCCCAAGCTCGCCATTTAAGCCGTTCCGGATTTCTTGCAAAAGCGGCGCAAGAAGCCATGAGTAGCGAGTGAGGGCGGTGCGGTCCCCCAGATCCGAAGCGGGGCCTGGGCGCCCGGCGACGAAAGGCCAATGCTGGTACGCTATGCACTTTTCGCTGGTTCAACCGCTTCCGGATTCTCAATCTCAGTAAGCCTTCGCGTCAACAGCTTCAGGAGACTAATCATTGCGTCAGAGTGATCCTGTCCGGCTGCAATCTTTGCATCTAGAATTGAGAGCTGATCTTCGGCCTCTCTAATCAGTGCCTGAAGCTGTGATGCCTTCTTGCGTGCGTTCTCCGCGTTTATCTCGGGATGAAACTGCTGCCTGAAAAGCGAGGCAATGAGCACAAGAACGCCGAGTCCGCCAACCCATTTTGGCGTTAATGACTCCTGTATAAATGAACTGGCGAGCACGCCCCCGAATATGTATTGAGCGATAGTGAGAAGGGCCGACGCCCGGCCGGACCACTTGTACGCACTGTACTGATCTCTACGGGCTGACGACGCTTCGCTAAGCCGCGTCACAACCCTTTCTCGCGCGACCCGCGTCGGCGATGAATCGAGCACGGCGGTTTTGACCTCAAGGGCGCCGTCGCTTACAGAGGGGCTTCCTCGGGTAGAACGCATTCTGCGCGCAAGCGTTAGAGCCGATTCAACAGCTGAGGCCGCAGCCATACCTGTCGCCAAGGCTCCCACAGAAGCGGCAAGCCTCCCAGGATTCGCCAAAATGTGTTGAAAAAGGGCGCTTGGGCTATCCACGGCACACTCGTCATCGGGCTTTTTGGGTAAAGGCTAATGCAAAAGGCCTTTGGAACACCAAGTCATTATAGTCGCAGCGACGGGAAGGCCCGAACAGAGTTTCCCCTCCAATGCTTCCTAAGCTCCAATCGGCAGTGGACGAAGATTCTCCGACCTCAGTTGACGGAAATTGCCCTAACACCCATAGAACCCTCAGCTGCGACCAACGAACTCCGATTCTTCGGGCTCCGCTTGGATGAGGGACAATCCGGAGACTGGCCCACTTCTTGTGGCTGGTTCGCTCTACGCTTCGGTCGCTTCTGCTTCTTCCGCCTCGCCGAGCGGATCGTTGTCGCGATCCGTCACCTCGGCCAGCGCCGCCAGCCGCGCCGCCAGCTCCGGCTTCCAGCATCCCTCCGGCGCGCGCCAGCTCCAATTGCCCCCGGCGACGGCGGGAGTATTCATGCGCGCCTCCGATCCCAATTCCAACAGATCCTGCGCCGGAACCATGGCCACTCGCGCCACGCTGATTTCGACAGCGCGGATCAGCGGCCAGACCGGACGCCCGGCAACCGGCCCCAGATAAGCCTCGACTGCGCCGCGTTCCGCCTTGCCGACCGCATCCCACCAGCCCTGCGTGGTGTCGTTGTCGTGCGTGCCGGTGTAGGCCACGGTATCCGGCGTGAAGCGGTGGGGCAGGTGAATGTGCGCGCCCTTGCTGCCGAAGCCGAACTGCATCACCTTCATCCCCGGCAATCCCAGCTCCAGCCGCAGCGCGTCCACGGCTGGCGTAATCATGCCCAGGTCCTCGGCAACGAGCGGCAGCGGCCCCAGCGCGGCCTCCAGCGCCCGAAAGAGCTTGAGTCCCGGCGCCTTCACCCACTCGCCGTTGACCGCCGTCTCCTCGCTTGCCGGAATGGCCCAGTAAGACTCGAAGCCGCGGAAGTGGTCCAGCCGGACCATGTCATAGAGCGCGCAGGCGCGGCGAACGCGCTCGATCCACCAGGCAAATCCCCGCTCAGCCAGCACCTGCCAGCGATAGAGCGGATTGCCCCAGCGCTGGCCGGTGGGCGAAAAGTAGTCTGGCGGCACGCCGGCGATGCGGATGGGCCTGAGGTCGCCATCCAGCTCGAAAAGCTCCGGGTGAACCCACACGTCGGCCGAATCCATGTTCACGAAGATGGCCACATCGCCCAGAATGCCTATCTCGCTGCGCGCCGCGGCCTGGCGAAGGCCGTTCCACTGCCGCGAAAAGGCAAACTGAAGCGCGCGCTCCTGAGCCAGCTCCCGCGCGTGCTCCGCAGCCGCTTTTGCGAGGGCCTCCGGCTGGCGGCGGCGCAGCGGCTCGGGCCAGGCCGTCCACGCGCCGGTCTGGAACTGGCGGCGTAGCACCGCATAGAGGGCGTAGTCGTCGAGCCAGCCCGCCTCGGTCCGGCAAAACGCCTCGAACTCGCCCCACTGCTCTGCCAGTTTGCGGTCGCGCGGCCCGCGATCCAGAAAGCTCCCCGCCGCCTCTTGCAGCAGCGGCAGTTTGCGCGTCTCCACCTGGTTAAAATCCACGCCGCCGCTTCGTCCGGCCAGCCCGCCGATGCGTTCCCCTTCAATCCAGCCCCAATTCGAGAGGAGTTCCAGGCTGATTAGAAAAGGGTTGCCTGCAAAGGCCGACGAACTTGCATAGGGCGAGTTGCCGTACCCCGTGGGGCCGAGCGGCAGGACCTGCCAGATGTGCTGTTTGGCCGCGGCGAGAAAGGCCAGAAACTCGTAAGCGGCAGGTCCCAGATCGCCGATTCCTCCGTGGGAGGGCAAGGAAGTAATGTGCAGTAGAACTCCGGACGAACGCTGAAACTCCATGGCTTCATTATCTCCGCTGCCGAAGCGGAATGCCGGAACCCGGCCGGCAGGCGCAAAAGCTCCCGCCTCATGCGGCGGACGCCCGCCCTCATGTGGCTCTGTGCGGTATCGCGGCAGGTTTAGCTGCCCGGCATTCCCGGCTCCCGCGCCTTGGCGCTGAACCGGATGCGATTCTGCTTCTTGTAGCTCTCCATAACGCCGCTGAGAAAGACGCTGAAGGCGTTCGACCGGCGCTGGTCCAGGAGCTGTTCGCGCATCTGGTCCAGGTTGCTCGCAATCTCCTCTGCGCTGGGCTCCTGTTTATCCACCAGCTTGGCAACCACGCCGGTCCGCTGCGCGTCGATGGGTCCGCTCATCTGGCCCACGGCGAGATCGAAGAGCTGCGGAGCGACCCGCCCCACCTGGCCCAGGTCGGGCACCTGGCTGGAGGGGCTTACCAGGTCGCTGCTCTTCAGGGTCGCGCCCGCTTCCTTGGCGGCCTTGGCCAGATCGTTCTCTGCTTTGGCCTTGTCCGCCAGTTGATGGGTCTTGAGACTCAGCAACGGAGGCAGCACCTGATCGCGGTAGTCGTCCAGAACGTGGCTCTTCCATTCGTCAAAGCTCGGCGCGTGGGCCGCGGCGATGCCCATAACCTGGAAGATCGCATAGCCTTCGCCGGTCTGCGCCGCTTGCGGCGGGTCGCCCTGCTTGGATTGGAAGGCCTTGGCGATCAACTGCGATCCGTTGGGCAGCGCGGCAATCACGCCTTGGCTTTTGATCGGCGGCGGGGTCGCCAACTCCAGGTGGTGGGCCGCGGCGGTCTTCTCCAGGCCGTTCCTGGCAGCCTCCTTGGTCAGAGCCTGCGCGTAACTCTCCATGGCCTGCGCCGTCTTCTGGCGAGTCAGCTCGGCTTGAATGCCGGGCTGCACTTCGTTGAGCGATTTGGTGCGCGACGGCTGGCGCTCTTCCACCTGCACAATGTGGTAGCCATATCGAGTCTTCACGATCCCGGCGTCGCCGATCTTCTGCGTGAAGATGGCCTTTTCAAACTCCGGCACCATGGCGCCGCGCCCGGCAAAGCCCAACTCGCCGCCCTGTTCCCTGCTGCCGGGGTCGTCGGAGTACTTCTTGGCCAGCTCGGCAAAGTTCGCGCCGCCCTGAATCTGCTTGAGAATTCCCTCGGCCTTGGCCTTGGCCGCCGCATCCGTGGCAGCGTCCGCTCCGGCCGGCGCTGCGATCAGGATATGCCGCGACCGCGCCTGCTCCGGAACCGAGTAATCGGCCTGGTGGTCGCTGAAGTACTGCTGAATCTCCCGCTGGGTGGGCTGCGGAATCCCGCCCGGCAACTGATTGTGCGTAAAGGCAAAGTAGGTGATCTGGCGCTCTTCCGGCACTGCCGTTGCGTAGCGCGCGGCGTTGGTCTTGAAGAAGCCGGCCAACTGGCTGTCGGGGGGATTGATCTGCCTGCTCAGATCGTCCGCGGAGATGACTGCATATTCGAACCTGATCTTGCTGTTGCTCCTGCGATACTCGTCGCGGACCTCCTCGTCGCTCGCCGTGACCCCGGCCGTGATCAGAGCCACCAGCCGGCGGAGAACGAGGTCGTTCCTCACCTGCTCATCGAACTCCCCGACCGAAAGATTGAAGCGCTTCTTGATGATGGCGGCGTATTGTTCGTCGCCGATGAACTGGCCGTTGGGAAAGAGAACCTTGCCGGGCGCGCCGGTTTGCAGGTACTGGCACACATCGTCGCTGGTGGCGCGTATGTCCAGCTTTTCCGCCTCTGCCAGCAGGACCTGTTGGCTCACCAGTTGCTCGCCGACGCGCTGCTCAAACAGCCCCAGAATCATCGGGTTGTCGGGATAGCGCTGCTGCTGCAACTGCTGGCGGGCGATCTTCTCCACCCGCTCCTGGCTCACGGTCTCGCCCAACGCAAACAGGCGGCTGTACCAGTGGGGATAAACAACGGCGTAGGTATCGCTGGCCGCGGCGCTCCCGCCGGTAAGACCGGGATACAGGTACACCGCCGAAGCGGCCAGCGGAATCAGGATGAAAAAGGCGCAAAGGCCCGCTATCCCGATCAGGAGGTAAGGCAAGTCGGGCCTGAGGTTTGCATTCGGAGGCGCGGCGCCTCCGGCCTCATGAGGCATGGCCAGAGCCTTTGAGAACCCCGCGATCTTCACCCAGTAGGCGAGCCAGCAAACCAGGTAGGCCGCCGCCAGAACGCCCCGAATCAGAGCCGGCAAGGCCCCGCTGCCGGCAATCGCCGAGAGGACGAAGATCAGGGGCAGAATGCACATCGCCAGGCCCACCGTTCTCCCCGGCCGGGGATCGGCGTTTCGAACCTTCCTGTGCCTGAGCTCGTTGGCCAGCGAAGTTGCCAGCCTGAACACAACGAAAAAGCGCCAAATGGCGCTGAAGACCGGAATGAGCAGCAGCCAAACCGCGTCCGGCGACATGGCCCTCGACTCCGGGCAACACCTCTCGAAGGCGCGTCGAAGGGTGCGAATGTAGAAAACCAGGACGGCGAGGCCGGCAAGAATCCCGGCGGAAATGAGGACCAACATCAGAAGCGGCCCGCCAATCTCCATCAGGCGGGTTCCTTCCGGCAATTGCGGGCAACTGATCACGCACGCTAGGAAAGCCATGACTCGATAGTACATGCGCCCGGCCAACCGTTGCGCGGAACCGAGGCGGTCCTCCGCCTGCGCATTGAACCGCGGCCCGGCAGAAAAGCCGTCTCGCCGGCCGGCTTACGCGCCTGGAGTTCCCTGCCCCTGCGCCTTGGCGTTCACCCGCAGTCGGCCGCGCTTCCTGTACTCGTCCATCACGTCGCTGAGGAAGACGCTGAAGGCGTCCGACCGGCGTTGATCCAGGAGCTGTTCGCGCATCTGGTCCAAGTTCTTCGCCATCTCCTCTGCGCTGGGCTCCTGTTTATCCACCAGCTTGGCAACCACGCCGGTCCGCCCAGCGTCGATGGGTCCGCTGATCTGGCCCACGGCGAGATCGAAGAGCTGCGGAGCGACCTGCTCCACCTGGCCCAGATCGGGCACCTGGCCGGAAAGGCCCACCAGGTCGCTGGTCTTCAGGGTCGCGCCCGCTTCCTTGGCGGCCTTGGCCAGATCGTTCCCAGTTTTGGCCTTGTCCGCCAGTTGCTTGGTTTTCAGGCTCAGCAGCGGAGGCAGCACCTGGTCGCGATAGTCTTCCAGAATGTGGCTCTTCCAATCCTCAAAGCTCGGCGCGTGGGCCGCGGCGATGCCCGTAACCTGGAAGATCGCATAGCCCTCGCCAGTCTGCGCCGCTTGCGGCGGATCGCCCTGCTTGACCTGGAAGGCCTTGGCGATCACCTGCGATCCGTTGGGCAGCGCGGCAATCACGCCCCGGCTGCCGACCGGCGGCGCGGTCACCAGCTCCAGGTGGTGAGCCGCGGCGGTCTTCTCCAGGCCGTTCTTGAGGGCCTCTGAAGTAAGAAGCTGCGCATAACTGGTCTCGGCCTGGGCCTGCTTCAGGCGATACAGCGTGGCCTGAATGGCCGGCTGCACGTCGCTGAGCGGTTCAGGGTGCGCCGGCTGCCGCTCTTCCACCTGGATGATGTGATAGCCGTATTGGGATTTCACGATCTTGGTGTCGCCGATCTTCTGCGTGAAGATGGCCTTTTCAAACTCCGGCACCATGGCGCCGCGCTTGGCGAAGCCCAGTTCCCCGCCCTGTTCCTTGCTGCCGGGGTCGTCGGAGTACTTCCTGGCCAGCTCGGCAAAGTTCGCGCCGCCCTGAATCTGCTTGAGAATGTCCTCGGCCTTGGCCTTGGCCGCCGCATCCGTAGCGGCGTCCGCTCCGGCCGGCACCTTGACGAGAATATGACGCGACCGCGCCTGCTCCGGAACCGAGTAATCGGCCTTGTGCGTGTTGAAGTACTGCTGAATCTCCTGCTGGGTGGGCTGAGGGACGGCGCCCGGCATCTGATTGGGCGTAAAGGCAAAGTAGGTGATCTGGCGCTCTTCCGGCACCGCCGTTGCGTAGCGCGCGGCGTTGGTCTTGAAAAACCCGGTCAGCTGGCTGTCGGGGGGATTGATCTGCGCCTTCAGATCGTCCGCCGAGATCACCGCGTAATCGAACTTGATCTTGACGTTGTTTTTGCGATACTCGTCGCGAACCTCCTGGTCGCTCACCGTGACCCCGGCTGTGACCAGCGCCTCCAGGCGATGGAAGACGATATCGTTCCTTACCTCCTCCTCGAACTCCCCGACCGATTCGTTGCGGCTCTGCGCGATCAGCGCGGCGTACCGGTCTTCACCGATGAACTGCCCGTTGGGGAAGAGAATCTGGCCGCTCTGGCCGGTGCGCAGGGTCTGAATCACATCGTCGCCGGTGGCGTGAATGCCCAGCTTCTCGGCCTCCGCCAGCACCACTTGCTGCTGCATCAGGCGCTGGCCCGCCTGCTTCTCAAGCATCCCCAGAATCGCCGCGTTTTCGGGGTAGCGCTGCATCGTCATCTGCTGGCGGGCGAGCCTCTCCACCTGCTCCTGGGTTACCGTCAGACCCGAAGAAAAAAACTTGCTGTACCAGTGGGGGTAAATGACGGCATAGGTATCGGCGGATGAGGCTCCCACGCCGCTCAGGCCCGGGATCAGGTAAACCACCATGGACACCGAAGCGGCGCCAATGACGAGGACCATGAGCGCCTTGGTCATGCGATTTTCTGTCTGCAGGAAACGAATCATGGATGGACTTGCACCTTCAACTCTCTATGCGCGGCGCGGCAATCCCGCTCAACAAGCGCGGGCCGCCTCGGGCCCCGGCTGCATGGGCAGGCATCTCCCGTGGATGCGCAGTTCTCGCTCCTCGCGATTCTCTGCCATTATAGACGACCGGGAACCCGCCACCCGGAAATAGCCGTCATCGACTGATGGTGCCCCATCCTCTCCGCATGATGGTGCCCCATCCTTTCCGCAGTCTCATCGCGGAAAGGGTGGGAGACCAATGACCACTGACCACTGATCCCTCGCGCCTCCCTCGCCAAGTGCGATATGCTCGTTGAGGACTCGCTCTGGGACGGCGGCTGTGCCGCCAGCCGCTCGATCGCCTTCGATTGCGGTCCTGCCGAGACGTTTTGACGTTGAATCCGAACGGAGATAATTCCGAGCTTATGCAAGAACCTGCACGAATTGCCATCGATCTGGGCGCCGAAAGCTGCCGGGTCTCCCTGCTCCGCTGGAAGGATGGAACCCCGGCCATCGATCTCATCCATCGCCTTCCCAACGGTCCCGTCCATCGCGGCCCGTCGCTTCACTGGCCCATCGAAGCCATCCTCGCCGGCCTCGAAGAGGGCCTGCGCAAGGCCGCGGAACTGGCGCCGGAGGGCATTGCCTCCGTCGCCGTCGACGGCTGGTCGGTGGACTACGCGCGCCTGGCTCTAGACGGCCGGCTCCTGCGCGAGCCATTCTGCTACCGCGACGAGCGCACCGTCTCCACCAAGGACGCGGCCGACGCCATTCTGCCGCCCAGGAGTATCTTTGAGCGCACCGGCGTGCTGCCGCATCGCATCAACACCGTCTACCAGTTGCTGGCCGACCCCAAGGAGCGCATAGACCCCCATGCTCCCTGGGTCATGCTGCCCGAATATGTCTCTTACTGTCTCGGCGGCCGCCGCGTGGCCGAGTACACCAACGCCACCCACACCGGCCTTGTTGATCTCAAGACCGGCGACTGGGACCGGGAACTCTTCGCCCTGCTCCAAATCCCATTGGAAGCCGCTCCGCCGATCGTCCGCGCCGGAACCATCCTGGGTAAAATGCAAGGCCCCCTGGCCGCGCTCGACGCCTTCCGCGAGACCCAGGTGGTCGCCGGCGCCTGCCACGACACCGCCGCCGCCATCGCCGGCATCCCCACCAGCCTCGCCTCCACCGCTTACATCTCTTCTGGAACCTGGTCGCTGGTGGGCACTCTCACCACCGCGCCTGTCACCACCCAGGAGGCCCTCGACGCCCGCTACACCAACCTCGGGGCGGCCACCGGAGAGCTCTGCTTCCACACGCTGGTCAACGGCATGTGGCTGCTCAAGCAATGCATGGAAGCCTGGAGCGCCGAGGGCCGCGCCTGGGATATAGAAGACCTGATCGCCCATGCCGCCAGCTCCGGCTTTCCCGGCACCATCAACGTGGACGCGGAGCCCTTGCTGCTCGATTCCGGCATGCCCGAGCGCATCAACCATCAGTTGTGGCGCCGCCGCTGGGCCACCATTCCCGACGTGGCCGGCAACGAGCCCGTCTTTGCGCGCGTCATCTTCGAGAGCCTGGCCGAACGCTACGCCTCGGCGCTCGCCAGCCTGGAGCGGATGCTGGACCGCAAGCTCGAACGCATCCACATCCTCGGCGGCGGGGGCCGCAACAAACTGCTGACCGAACTGACCGCCCTGCGCACCGGCCTGCCCGTCGAAACCGGTCAGACGGAAAGCTCCACCATCGGCAACCTGGCCGTCCAACTGGCCGCCGGCGAGGCCGACGGCCAGCCGCTCAGCTCCGAATCGGTGCGCAAGTGGGCCGCGCTGCTCTGCCAGGGTTCGACCGTGAAATAGCCGTCCCGCCTTGGGCTTGATTTTCATCGCGCCCGAGCCGGGATGCATCTGACAGGTTCATGATCGATCCGGTCCGAGACAACCTATTGATCCGGCCCAAGACGATTCGATTCACACAAAGTTGGGTGCCCCACCTGGGTGCCCTTTGGGCACCGCGCTTCTGCTCTTGCGGCTAGGGTGGGCTCGCGCGTCGCATTGAAGCGTGGCCAGAAAGCAAGCGCTGGCTTCGGGCCTCCTTACGACCACACCACAACCTCGCCCACCGCCCGGTCGATCCGCTCCAGCGCCTCGGCCGGCAGTTTCACTCCAACCGCGCGCACATTGTCGGCCACCTGGTCGGGCCGCGAGGCCCCGATGATCGCCGAAGCCACCTCCGGCCGCCGCAGCACCCAGGCGAGGCCCATCTGCGCCATCGTCAGCCCTAGATCGGCCGCGATGGGCTTCAGCTGCGCGACCGCCTCCAGCAGGAAATCCGACCGGAAATGCCGTCCGGCCGTCTCCATGAAGACGTTCATTTCGCTGCTGGCCGCGCGGCTCCCCGGCGGAGGCGGCTGGCCCGGCGCATATTTTCCCGTCAGCACGCCATGCGCCAGCGGAGAGAAGGCCAGGTTCCCGATCCCGTGCCGCGCGCAAGCCGGAAAGACCTTGCCCTCCGGCTTCCGCCACAGCATCGAGTACTGCGGCTGGCTCGACGAGAATGCCGTCAGCCCGCCGGCGTCCGCAACCGCCGCCGCCGCATCGATCTGCTCCGCCGTCCACTCGCTAAACCCGATGGCCCGCGCCTTGCCCGCCTTCACCGCCCGGTCCAGCGCGGCCATCGTCTCTTCGAGCGGCGTCTCCTTGTCGAAGCGGTGGCACTGGTAAAGATCGATAACGTCCAAGCCCAGCCGGCCGAGCGATCGCTCCAACTGCTTCTCGATCTGCGCCGCCGAGAGCCCGCGATCCGGCTCATCGCCAACCGGAAAGAACAGCTTGGTGGCAACCATGAACCGGTCTCGCGGATATGCCCTGAGCGCCTCGCCCAGCACCCGCTCCGCCTCGCCCGCGCCATACTGGTTGGCAGTATCGAAGAGCGTGATCCCGTGGTCCATCGCGGCATGAATGCACCGGATCGCCTGCTCCCGCGCAATCCCTCCGGCCACCGTGAGCCAGGTTCCAAAGCTCAACTCCGAAACTTCCAGCGGTCCGTTTCCCAATCGCCTGTACTGCACACAATCCCCAATCTTCGATGCGGATTCCATCACTCCGCACCAGAACCAATTCTATTCTGGACTGCGCCAAGTCCATCCTTGCTCAGCCCGCCGTTTTCCATTGAAAACCCTCAACGAAATGCAATAGACTATGCAGACCCTGCCAGGCGGAACGGGTATCCCCAAGAGGTCGATTTAATCCCGGACCCGATCTTCCGGTCATTAGATAGCTTGCAAGAGAAAGGCGTGCCTGAAATGCTCATGCATTCCCCAATGAGCCGGGCGGCGGTTGCCGCCCTCGTGTTGGCCGCGAGCCTGAATTGCGCTGCGATTCACGCCCAGGCCGATTTCGTTACCACCGTCGTCTCCACCCATCCAATCGCCTATTACCGGCTCGACGCGTCCTCCGGAAAGAGCCAGGCCGGAACCACAACTTACAAGCCCGTGGGCGCCGTCGCCATAGGCGCGCCGGGAGCCCCCATCGGACCCGCCGTCAGCAAGTTCGCCAAGCTGGACGGCAGCACCGCATACATCGTCACCACGCAAGCCGGCGGAATCACGACGGCCGCATCCATCATGGCCTGGGTCAACCTGGCCGAATTGCCCTCCAAGGCAGGCCACTTCTTCTACGTGGCGGGCGAGTCGGAGTCCGGCAACGATTTCGACCTCCAGTTCGAGACCGACAACGTTCTCCGCTTCTATACGGCAGGCGGGGGCAACCTCTCCTATGCCGCGCCGCCCGCGTCGCTCGTCAATCAGTGGCATCTCATCGTCGTTACCCTCGATACGGTCTCGAGAGCGAGGGCCATCTACTGGGACGGCAAGCCCGTCGCCACGGACAAGGGTGGCGGCAGGCCGGGCAAGACCAGCGCCTTCAACATCGGCTACAGCACCGTCTTCCCCGGCCGGTTCTTTCACGGCGGCATCCAGGATGTAGCCCTCTGGAATCGCGTCATCAAGCCTAATGAGGTCGCCGCCATCTATAGTGCGAGCCAGTCCGGCGCCTTCCCGCCTGTGGCGCCCCCGCCGCCTCCCTCAGCCGGCCCCACCGCCGCCATGCCCACCACAGGTCCGTTTGCCACCACAGCCAAGGTGGAGATCGAAGACG